>Ga0207691_10006315_pt1 | contig 11442 bp, 12 predicted proteins | sample KBSM13metaG_FD_184327 | JGI IMG/M metagenome (GOLD analysis project Ga0207691, IMG submission 184327) | Miscanthus rhizosphere microbial communities from Kellogg Biological Station, Michigan, USA - KBS M1-3 metaG (SPAdes) (version 2) | ecosystem: Host-associated > Plants > Roots > Rhizosphere >...
TACTGGTCCGGCATCGTCGGCGCGCCGCTCGTGTTCCTCACGGCGCTTTCCGCGGGCTACGCGCTGGTGCCGTGGGCGTGCCGCTCGCAGCACCATGGCGTCCTCGACGCCGTGTGCATCGTGGCGCTCGTGCTCACGCTTGGCACGACGATCTGGGCGGCGCTCGGGTGGCGGCGTGCGCATGCCGCTTCCGCGTCGGCGTCCGCCGCACGCGAAGAGTTCCTGGCGCAGCTTGCGGTGGCATCCGGCCTGCTCTCTTCCATCGCCGTGATGGCGCAATGGGCGACGCGTCTCGCCGTCTCGCCGTGCGTCGCCTGATCGCCGGGTTAGTCGGCGCAGCGCCTGCGCTGGCGCACGCCCACGACGTCGAGACGGGCGGCGGCATCGAGCCATGGGTCGTGGCATGCCTTGCCCTCTCGGCGATCCTGTACGTCGCCGGATTGCGCAACCTGTGGCGTCGCGCAGGGTTGGCACGCGGGGTGGGATGGGCACAGGCCGGCATGTATGCCGCCGGATGGCTGACGCTCGTGGCCGCGCTGTCCGGACCGATCGAGCACTGGTCGGAGAGGTCGTTCGCCGCCCACATGCTGCAGCACGAGCTCATGATGGTGGTCGCGGCGCCGGCGCTTGCGGCGAGCGCGCCGCTCGGCGTGTTCGCGTGGGCGTTGCCCGTGTCCTGGCGTCGCTCGTTGCGCGCCTTGACGAAGCCTGCGTGGCTGCGCTCTGCCTGGCGCGTGCTCACGTCGCCATTGTGGGCGACGACGCTGTCGATCGCGGTACTGTGGCTTTGGCACGTGCCTCGATTGTTCGACCTCGCGACGGCCGATCGCGCGTGGCACGCCGCGCAGCATGCGAGCTTCTTCGTCAGCGCGCTCGCCTTCTGGTGGGCGATGCGCGCAACGCGTTCGGGGGTCGGCACCGTGGGACCGACGGTCCTCGGCCTGTTCGTCGCCATGATCGTCACCGGCGCGCTCGGCGGATTGCTCGCCTTCGCCGACACGGCTTGGTACGCCGCCTACGCGGCAACGTCGCCGCCCTTCGGCTGGACGCGCGTCGAAGACCAGCAGATGGGCGGCCTCATCATGTGGATCCCGGGCGGCACGATCTACATGGCCATGGCGCTGTTGCGCGTGCGCGATGCAGTCTCGCAAACCGCCGGCCCGCTGCTCGTGCGTCCGGCGCGCACATGAAGCGGGCGACGCGATGGACGCGGTTCGCCCACCGCGCGATTGCCGTATCGGTCGTCGCGGCGATGGTGGTCGCAGCGGTCCCGCTCTTGCACCGGCATTCGGACAGCGCGCCCTTGCGGCTTGCGACGGCGGACCTGCGCTCGCAGGCCGCCGAGGCCGCGCTGGTCGCACGCGCATGGGATTCGCGTCGCGCCACCGGCGCCTTCACCCGGGCGCAGGCCGAACAGCTCGCACACCGCATTGTCGATGCGCGCAGCGACGTTGGTCGGGCGCCGGTCGAGCTTTCGCAGACCGCGGGCTCGGTCGAGGCAATCGCCGATGCGCTGCTGGTCGCCGTGCGCGATCTCGAGGCGCTTCCGGCACCCGATGATTCGGGCAGGCGAGGCGATCGCCTCGCAGGGCTTGCCGACGGCCTCGGGGCGATCGAGCGAGCGCTCGCGCGCACCGAGTGATGGAAAAGGCGCTCGAGCTCTTCCTCGGGGTGCTCACCGCCGTGGGGGGATTCGTCGAGATCGGCGAGCTCACGTTCTCGCTCAACGCGGGTGCGAGGTTCGGATACCACCTCCTGTCTGTGATCGCACTGGGAACGGTCGGCATCATCGTGTACTGCGAGATGGCGGGACGCGTGGCGGCTGTCGCCGGCCAGCCGGTGTTCAACCTCATCCGCGAGCGCGTCGGCGTGAGCCTCGGTGCGGTGACGCTCGTCGCAGCACTCGCCGTGAACATCTTGACCTGCGCCGCGGAGATCGGCGGCATCGCGCTCGTCTGGCAACTGCTCGCGCCCATCCCGTACCGTGCGTGGGTCGCCGTGGCGCTCGTGTTCCTGCTCGTCGCCGTATGGGTGCTCCCGTTCAAGTGGATCGAGCGCGTGTTCGGCCTCGGCGGCCTCTTGATGATCGTGTACCTCGTCGTCGCGGCGCGCGACGTGCGCGACTGGGCGGAGCTGCTCGCCGGATTCATCCCGTCGGCGCCGAAGCTCGAGTCCACGTCGCAGTACATGCTGTTCGCCTACTACGCGGTCGCGCTCCTGAGCTCGGTCATGCTGCCGTACGAGACGTACTTCTACGCGTCCGGGGCGATCGAGGACAAGTGGACGCCGGCCGATGTGCCGATCAACCGGGTCATCGTCATCGTCGGCTTCACGCTGGGATCGCTGCTCGCGGTCGCGCTGGTGTCGCTTGGCGTCACGGTGTTCGATCCCTTGCATATCGAGCCGCAGGTGCCGGGCGTCGCCGCACTGCCGGTCGCGCTGGCGTTCGGCAAGGCCGGTCTCCTGGTGGCGCTTGCGGGACTCTTCTTCGCGTTCGCGGGCGCAGCGATCGAGACGTGCCTGTCCGGTGCCTACAGCCTCGCGCAATTCTTCGGATGGCCGTGGGGGCGGTTTCGCGGCCACGCCAGCGCGCCGCGCTTCACGATCGCGTGGATCGCGACATTCGTGCTGGCCGCGCTGCTGATTGCAAGCGGTGTCGATCCCGTCACGGTCGTCGAATACTCGATCGTGTTCTCCGTCGTCATCCTGCCGCTCACGTACTTCCCGCTGCTGCTGGTGGCAGGAGATCCGCGCGTGATGGGGCGCCACGTGAACGGCAGGCTGTCGAGCTGGCTCGGATGGTTCTACCTGGTGCTGGTCACGATCACGGCGCTCGCCGCAATCCCGCTCCTCGTGCTGACGCACGGAGGACGAGGATGAAGCGCGACGTCTTCGACATCGCGCTCGAGCTGCTCGACCACGAGGTCGTCGATGCGGACGGTGTTCCGTGCGGCATCGTCGACGACGTCGAGCTTGCCGGCGAGCCGGGAAAGCCGCTGCGCGCGGTCGCGCTGCTGATCGGGCCCGGAACGGTCGCCGACCGCCTTGTCTGGCCGTTCAACGTGCTCGTGCGGCGGTTCGTCGGACGCTCGCGCGTGCGCATTCCCTGGCGCGACGTGCGGGCAATCGACGAGCGCATTGCGCTGCGACGCAGCGCGCAGTCGCACGGGCTTGGCGATGCCGACCGCCGGTGCGCGCGCCTGATCGCACGTATCCCGGGGTCGGCGCGATGATGCGGCTCACGCAGTTGTTGCGCATCGATATCGTCGACGAGGACGGCAAGTCGCTGGGATCGTTGATGGAATTGCGCGCACGCGCCGCCGCTGTTCGCGGCCGCGTGCGCAAGCACGTGCAACTCGACACGCTCGTGTTCGGCGCGCCCGGACTGCTCGAGCACATGGGAGTGCGCGAAGCATCGTCGTGCGAAGCGTCGTGGAAAGACGTGCTGCGCGTCGAGCGCGGTCGCATCGTGTTACGCCGCAACGCGCACAAGCGCATTGCATGAACGCGGTGGAAATTATTACCTGTCAATGTTGCGTACGTGCACGGCACGCACACTTGCGCGCGCAACGATCGTGCATGCGCGCAATTGCACGCGCTCGCTACATGAAGGCATGCATGTGCTGCGCATTGCTCGCGTGCGGAACGCGTTTTGCATGTGTGCACGGCGAACAACGTGACTGGTGAGGATTTCATGCCCGTGAAGCGCAAGAGCACACCGCGCGGCAAGGCCGCAAAGTCGCAACGGCGCGCGCCCATTGCTGCGCCGCGGACCGACGTCGACGTGCGTGCCAACGAGAGCGCGCAGCTCACGCGCCGCGAGCCAGTCGTCGCCATGTCGCGGGCGGAGGCGTCGCGCTCGCGCGGCGTCGACGCGATCGAAAGGGCGATCGCCAAGGAAGACGCGAAGATCATCGCGAAGGCGAGCGCGCGCGCGCTCCGTCGCGGGCTGCACTAGGCGAGCAACGCTCGCCCTGCAAGAAACGACCGGCGGCCTTCCGCGTTCCCGCGGAAGGCGCGCCGGCGTCACGACGAAAGAGCCATGGCAACCAGGAAGACGACCACCAAACGCGGAGCTGACGCGCGACCGAAGACCACGAAGGGAGCGTCGCGCTCCACTGTTTCCGGGCCCTCGAAGCCCGCGTCACCCGAACTCGCCGGCAACGCAGACGCGCTCCAGCGGCGCATGGACAACGTCGGCGCGGTGGCGGCCGCGATGCCGTACAACCCCAACAAGGCGATCGAGTACGGCGAGCCCGCATACCAGCCGGATGCCGGTGCGACGGTCGACACCGACGACCCCAGCGCGGGCGCGAGCACGCTGACCGAAGGCGCCGCCTCGCCCAAGGTGGGCGACGGCAAGCCCGTCGTCGGCGTCAACGTCGCGGGCGGCAATCTCGACCGGGTGCGCGCAGACTCGACGGGGCGGTTGCTTACGACCAACCAGGGCGTTCCGGTTGCGCAGAACCAGGACTCGCTCAAGGCGGGGCTGCGCGGCCCCGCGCTGCTCGAGGACTTCATCCTCCGCGAGAAGATCACTCATTTCGACCACGAGCGCATCCCGGAGCGCGTCGTCCACGCGCGCGGCTCCGCTGCGCACGGGTATTTCGAAAGCTACGGTGCCCACACGGAGCTGACGCGCGCATCGATCTTCGCGCAAGCAGGCAAGCGAACGCCCGTGTTCGTCCGCTTCTCGACGGTCATCGGCGAGCGCGGCTCCACCGACACGCCGCGCGACGTGCGCGGCTTCGCGGTGAAGTTCTACACGGACGAAGGCAACTGGGACCTCGTCGGCAACAACATTCCGGTGTTCTTCATCCAGGACGCGATGAAGTTCCCCGACCTCATCCACGCCGCGAAGCCCGAGCCGCATTTCCAGATGCCGCAGGCCGCAACGGCGCACGACACGTTCTGGGACTTCGTGTCGCTGATGCCGGAGTCGACGCACATGCTGATGTGGGCCATGTCGGACCGGGCGATCCCGCGAAGCTACCGGATGATGCAGGGCTTCGGCGTGCACACCTTCCGCATGGTGAATGCGGACGGCGAGTCGAGATTCGTCAAGTTCCACTGGCAGCCGCGGCTCGGCACGCATTCGCTCGACTGGGACGAGGCCGTGAAGATCTCGGGCGCGGATCCGGATTTCCATCGACGCGACCTCTGGGAGGCGATCGAGGCGGGCGCCTTTCCCGAATACGAGCTCGGCGTGCAGGTGTTCACGGAGGAAGACGCGGCGGGGTGGAGCTTCGACGTGCTCGACGCGACCAAGATCGTGCCGGAGGAGCTCGTGCCGATTCGTCCGCTGGGCCGCATGGTGCTCGACCGCAACCCGGACAACTTCTTCACCGAAACGGAGCAGGTCGCGTTCTGCACCGCGCACATCGTGCCGGGCATCGACTTCACGAACGATCCGCTGCTCGCGGGGCGCATCCATTCGTACGTGGACACGCAGATCACGCGTCTCGGCGGTCCCAACTTCCACGAGATCCCGATCAACGCGCCGGTGGCGCAGGTCCACAACAACCAGCGCGACGGATTCCACCGGCAAGCGATCAACCGCGGCCGTGTGAATTACGAGCCGAACTCGCTGGCCGGCGGTTGCCCGTTCCAGGCCGGCGCGGCGAGCGGATTCATGTCGTTCCCCGACCGCATCGAAGGCGACAAGGTGCGCGGACGGCCGGAGCGGTTCGCCGAGCACTACAACCAGGCCGGGCTGTTCTACGAGAGCCAGACCGCCATCGAGAAGGCGCACATCCTGCGCGCGTTCCGCTTCGAGCTCACGAAGGTGCAGGTGCCCGCGATCCGCGAGCGCGTGGTGTCGATGCTGGCCAACGCGTCGACCGAGCTCGCGCAGGCGCTCGCGGCCGACCTCGGCATCGAGATGCCGGCGCCGATGCCCACTGCGCTCGCCAAGCCGGTCGCAGGCGAGGTCGAGGTATCGCCCGCTCTGTCGCTCTTCGCGCGCCCGGGCGACGGCTCCATCCGCACGCGGCGTGTCGCCATCCTGGTGGCCGAAGGCACCGATGGCGAGGCGGTGCGCATGATCGCCGAGCGCATGACGCGCGAGGGCGCCGTCGCGAGGATCGTCGGCGCGCGCCTCGGGAACCTTCGCACCGCGCAAGGCAAAGAGCTGTCCGTCGACGCGACCGCGGAGACGACGCCGTCGGTGCTCTACGACGCCGTCGCGATGCCGGGTGGCGAGGCGTCGGCGCGCGTTCTCGCGCAATGGGGACACGGAGCCGAGTTCGTGAAGGATCAATACCGGCATTGCAAGCCGATTCTCGCCCTCGGCGATGCCGTTGCGACGTTGGGGGGGTATGGCATCCCGCTGAAGCTTCCGGATGGCCGGGAAGACACGGGCATCGTAGTGAACGAAGAAAACGAATTCGACGATGCGATCGACAGGTTCGTATCGGCGATAGCGGCGCACCGACACTTCGCGCGGCAGACAGATCCGCCGACGGTGTGATGCACCTTGGTTTCAAATTCAGACAGGAGAAGGCGAAATGACAGAAAGCATCGACGAGCGACGGTCCGGTGATGTCGGAACGGACGAAGACATGAGTGAAGGCCGCGGCACGGATTCCTCCTCCGACAGCCGCATGGACGACGGCAGCGAAGGCATGCGCGGCAGCGACGACAGCAGCGGCGGGTCACGGGGAGGGGCCCGCAAGTCCGGCAGCGGCGGATCGCGCGCAGGCGGACGCAAGGCGAGCAGTGGCGGCGGCGGGCGCAAGTCGAGCAGCAGCGGCAACGGGCGCAAGTCGAGCAGCACGGGCGGGCGCAAGTCGGCGAGCAAGAGCGCATCGCGCGGCCGCAAATCGAGCGGCACAAGCGGAAGCACCGGCGGACGCAAATCGAGCAGCGCAGGCGGACGTAAGTCCAGCAGCAGCGGCGGACGCAAGTCGAGCAGCACAAGCGGACGCAAGTCGAGCAGCACGGGCGGACGCAAGTCGAGCAGCACCGGGGGACGCAAGTCGAGCAGCACCGGGGGGCGCAAGTCGAGCAGCACCGGCGGGCGCAAGTCGAGCAGCGGCGGACGCAAGTCGAGCAGCGGCGGTCGCAAGTCGGCGAGCAAGAGCACCTCGCGCGGCCGCAAGTCCACCGGCACGGGCGGACGCAAGTCGAGCAGCGGCGGGCGCAAGTCGGCGAGCAAGAGCACGTCGCGCGGCCGGAAGTCCACCGGTACGGGCGGACGCAAGAGCAGCGGCGGACGCAAGTCGGCGAGCAAGAGCACGTCGCGTGGCCGCAAATCGAGCGGCATGGGTGGACGCGGCGGAAGCACCGGCGGACGCAAGTCGAGCAGCGGAGGCCGCGGGAGCGGCATGGGCGGCCGCAAGTCCGCCGGCAAGACGGCGTCACGCGGGCGCAAGTCCAGCAGCAGTGGCGGTCGCAGCAGCAGCGGCGGAGGGCGCGGTCGCAAGAGCAGCAGCGGCGGCCGCCGCTGAGGCTTGACGCGATCTCCCGGGCGGGTTCGCAGGCCGGGCGCCTGGCGAACCCGCTCGTTCATGCGAATAGAGGAGCCGTTCCCATGGCAACGCGAAAGACATCCAGCAGGAAGACGTCGTCGAAATCGGGTGCTGCAAAGAAAACCACTACGCGCAAGTCGTCCGCGAAGCGCACGGGTGCCAGGAAGACAACCGCGAGGAAGTCCGCGTCCAAGTCCACCGCGCGCAGCAAGGTGAAGAAGGCGATGCACGAGCGGAAGGAAGGGACGCTGAAGAGCGGCAGGTCGGGCAAGAAGGTGACGAGCCGCAAGCAGGCGATCGCGATCGGCCTTTCCGAGGCGCGCAAGCGCGGCGCGAAGATTCCGAAAAAGCGCGGCTCGTAGCGGACGGCGCCGGGCGGGCAGGGCCCGCTTGTCAGCCGATTCCTGCGGCGGTATGCGCGATTGCACGGCTTTCATTGCCTGCGCGCGTTGCGCATCCTCCACGCAATGAATTGGTGCATGCAGGCAAGTGAGCGACGCCCTGCCAGGGACGTGCGCGAGGAGCGGGTGGAGCTTCCGGTCGAGACGCTCCCGCAGCCGGACGAGACGACCTGCGGGCCGACGTGCCTGCATGCGGTGTATGCCTATTGGGACGACCCCGAGCCATTGCACGCGGTCGTCAAACGCATGCGCCGCCTCGACAGCGGCGGCACGTACGCCGTGTTCCTCGGATGCGATGCGCTGCGCAAGGGCTACAAGGCGCGCATCTACACGTACAACCTCACGGTGTTCGATCCGTCGTGGTTCGGGTCGGCCCGGATCGACATTCGTGAGCGTCTCGCGCGCCAGCAGCGCCTCAAGCCCGACCCGCGGATCTACAACGCGACCGAAGGCTACCTCGAGTTCCTCGAACTCGGCGGCCGCATCCGCTTCGCGAACCTTTCGCAGTCGCTCATCGCGCGCGTGCTGCGCCAGCGCTGTCCGCTTCTGACCGGACTCTCCTCGACGTATCTCTACAGACAGCCTCGCGAATACGGGCCGACGGACCGGCCGGACGACATCCAGGGCGTGCCGCAGGGACACTTCGTCGTGATCGCGGGATGGCAGCCGGCCAGGCGCAGGGTCCTCGTCGTCGACCCGTACCAGCCGCACCGCTACGGCCCCGCGCTCAGGTACTGGCTCGGCATCGACCGCGTCGTCGCGGCGATCCTCCTCGGGATCGTGACGCACGACGCGAACGTCCTCGTCATCTACAAGGACGCTCGATGAACGGCGCCGCGCTCCTAGTCGTGGATCGGCAAGCGGATCTGTCCATGCGCATCCCTGGCGCGACGGTGGTGCGCGCGCGCGACTATCTCTCGCAGGACCCGGCCGCGTTCGATCGCGGAACGCGCGTCGTCAACCTCTGCCGGTACGACCGGTACCAGAGCCCGGGGTATTACGTGTCCCTTCTCGCCGAGGCGCGAGGTCACGCGTCGTTCCCGGAAATGTGCATGCTCGGCGACATGCGCTGCCCGATCCCTGCCGCGCTCGCGGCGCCGGATTTCGAGCAAGCGCTGCAGGCGCTGCTCGCGCAGCGCGCGGGCCGCACGTTCTGGCTCGACACGATATTCGGCATCGACCCGAGGCACGCCCACGATGCGCTGGCCGCCGAGATCCACCGCCGCGTGCCCGCGCCTGCGCTGCGCGTCGGCTTCATCAAGCGCGAGGACGGCTGGCGCGTGTCGCGCGCGCGTGCGCTGTCGCTCAACGACCTGTGCCGCCGCCAGCGCGACGTGCTGGTCGAGGCCCTGACGGTCTACCTGTCGCGGTCGCAGGCTGCGGCAAGGCCTGCCGTTCCCAGGGAGTCGGTGGCGATCCTCTACAACGAAGACGCGCCGCATCCGCCGTCGAACCGATGCGCGCTCGGCAAGTTCATCGCCGCCGGTGCGTCGATGGGCATGCGCGTCGAGATCCTGCGCCGGGACGAGATGCACCGGCTGCACGAATTCGGCGGCCTGTTCATCCGCGACACGACCAACGTCGATCATTACACGTTCGAGTTCGCGCGAAGGGCGTCGGCGGAGGGGCTCGTGGTCATCGACGATCCCGAGTCGATCCTCAAGTGCACGAACAAGGTGTTCCTGCAGGAGCTCCTCGACTGCCACGGCGTGGCCACGCCGCGATCCTTGGTGGTGCACAAGCGCAACGCCGCACTCGTCGCGCCGACGCTCGGTTTGCCCTGCGTGCTGAAGCAACCGGACAGCGCATTCTCGCTCGGCGTGTTCAAGGTGGATACGCGCGCGGCGCTGGACGATGCGCTCGGCGCGCTGTTTGCGCACTCCGATCTCCTGATCGCGCAGGAGTGGCTGCCGACGCGGTTCGACTGGCGCGTGGGCGTGCTCGACCGGCGTCCCGTCTACGTCTGCAAGTACTTCATGGCGCCCGGACACTGGCAGGTCGTGAAGCACGAGCGCGAGCGGCGCATCGAAGGCTCGACGCAGACGCTGCGCGTCGACGAGGCGCCCGCAGCGGTCGTCGAAACCGCGGTGCGCGCGGCAAGCCTCATCGGCGACGGTCTCTACGGCGTCGACATCAAGGAAGCCGGCGGCCGGTGCTTCGTGATGGAAGTCAACGACAACCCGAACATCGACGCGGGCAACGAGGACGCGGTGGAGGGCGATGCGCTCTATCGCGAGATCCTCGGCGTGTTCCGACGCAGGATTCGGCAGACGAGCCGGCTGCCGGTGCCGTAGTGACGCAACCGATCCCGGCGTTCGGCGCCTACGGCATCGAGCTCGAATACATCATCGTCGAGTCCGACACGCTCGACGTGGCCCCTCTCGCCGAAACGTTCCTCGATGCAATGCCGCAGCGCGAGGATTGGGGCGGCGTTGCCGTCGGCTGGTCCAACGAGATCGTCTCGCACGTCGCCGAGATCAAGAACGTCGATCCGGTGCGCGATCTCGCGTACCTGCCGCCTGCGTTCCAGCGATCCGTGCATGCGGCCAACTGCGTGCTCGCCGGCTCGAACGCGCGGCTCCTTCCCACCGGCATGCACCCGTGGATGGACCCGGTGGGCGAGTCCGTGCTCTGGACGCGCACCGACGCGGACATCTACACCGCGTACGACCGCATCTTCGATTGCCGGCGGCACGGATGGGCCAACGTCCAGAGCATGCACGTCAACCTCCCGTTCGCGGACGATGCACAGTTCGCGCGGCTCCTGGCGGCCATACGGCTCGTGCTGCCGATGGTTCCCGCGCTCGCGGCGTCGTCTCCGTACGTGGACGGCGGCGTCGCCGGCGAGCGCGACCATCGGCTCGCGGTCTACGCGACGCACGCCGCGCGCGTTCCCGAGATGCTGGGCGACGTCGTGCCGGAGCCGTCGACGACGCGCGCAGGCTACGAGCGCGACATCCTCTCGCCGATGTACGACGCGATCGCGCCGTTCGACCCCCGCGGCGTGCTGCGGCACGAGTGGCTCAACTCGCGCGGCGCCATCGCGCGCTTCGACCGCAACGCCATCGAGATTCGTCTCGCCGACACGCAGGAATGTCCGCGCGCCGACATCGCCGTTGCGCACGCCATCTGCGCGGTCGTGAAGATGCTGTACGACACCCACGACGTTCCGGACGTGCCGACCGGCGCGCTCGCTGCGCTGCTTCATCGCTCGATCCGCGACGGCGAAGATGCGATCGCGGGCGAGGATTATCTCCATGCGCTGGGCGTGAGCGGCGGCACGTGCGCGATGCGCGACGCGTGGCGCCGCACGCTCGATCGCGCCGTTGGAGACGCATCGTGGCGCGATACGGTCGAAGTCATCCTCGAGCGCGGCACCCTCGCGACCCGTATCGTCCAGGCCGCGGGTCCGCGCCCTTCGAGGAATGGCCTTCGCGAGGTCTACGCCGGGCTTGCGGCGTGCCTCGACGAGGGTCGCCTGTTCACCTGATTACCGCGTTGCCGAGCCGGGCTTTGTCTGCTTCCGATGCCGCGCTCGCAGCTAGTGCACCTGCATGCGCTTCTCGGCGGGC
>Ga0207691_10006319_pt1 | contig 11440 bp, 8 predicted proteins | sample KBSM13metaG_FD_184327 | JGI IMG/M metagenome (GOLD analysis project Ga0207691, IMG submission 184327) | Miscanthus rhizosphere microbial communities from Kellogg Biological Station, Michigan, USA - KBS M1-3 metaG (SPAdes) (version 2) | ecosystem: Host-associated > Plants > Roots > Rhizosphere >...
TTTGTAAACATCGGAAAGCCGTCGAAGGTCTCATTAAAGGTAAGTCTTTCCAAACCTGATCCATCGACATTGATCTTATACAGATCAAAATTCCTCCCCTTTGGATCATCCATGTTCGACGCGAAGATGATTCGTTTGCCATCAGGGAAGAAGTAGGGGCCAAAGTTGGCTTTGCCGTTGTGCGTCACCTGTCGCTTGTTCGAGCCATCAGCGTTCATTACCCAGATCTCAAGCGTAGTAGGACGAATCAAATTCTGTTTGAGCAGGTTCGTGTAATCAGTTTTTTGCTTTTCAGTCTCCGGATGGTAAGCGCGATAAACGATCTGCTTGCCGTCGTAAGACCAGAAGGGTCCGCCATCGTAACCGAGCTCGTTTGTGAGCTGCTTAACGTTACCTCCGTCGGCATCCATAGTGTAAATGTCGAGGTCGCCGTTACGCGTTGAAGTGAATACAAGCTTCTTGCCGTCGAGAGTGATCGTGGTTTCTGCGTCGTAGCCCGGTGCCTTTGTCAGTTGCTTGATATCGGTTCCATCGGGTTTGGCCGTGAAGATATCGAACCCGGGATAGACCGCCCAAACGTAACCTTGCGAGAAGTCAGGTCTGGGAGGGCACTGCTTGTCGGCCAGGTAGGTTGACGAATAGAGGACTCGCTTTCCACCCGGAAAGATGTACGAGCAGGTGGTGCGACCGTCGCCGTTTGAGATCATCTTCACGTTTGAGCCGTCGATATTCATCGAGTAGATCTGATCGCAGCCACGTCCGTCTCGAGTCGATTGAAAGATCAATTGCTTGCCGTCGGCGGAGAAGTAGGCTTCGGCATTCTCGCCGCCAAAGGTCAGCTGCTTGAGATTGCGGAGATGCTTCTCGTTCGGAAGCGCGAGCGAGTTCGTTTGGGCTTCCGCATGATGTCTGTCTACTTGCGACAAACAAAGAACGGAAAGAGCAGCGAGGACGGCTAAAGCGAAAGTGATTTTCAACTTAGAGCTCCTATATTGGGTTTCTACTCTTGAGTGTTGTTGAGGTCAGTACCACAACGCGGTAGCGTGTGGCTCTAACAAGTTGATGGTCCAGCCGAGCCACACGCTACCGCGTTGTGGTACTGACCTCAATAACACTTGATCACTTTTATGCTTGGGCGTTTGATGTCACTAGACCTTTTGTATTTGCAGTCGCATTTGCACGGCGCCAGCGAATTACCAACAGAACTGCAGCGCCTATGCCAACAATCAAGCTGATCATTTGCGAAGTTGAAAGATGCGTTAGCGTTGTTAAGCCCAGGATATCGCCGCGCGGATCGTCCCGCACAAACTCGATTGCAAACCGCACACTCGAATACAACAACGCGTACACAAGAATTACTTGTCCACTAAATCTTTTGTGCTTGTGCAACCAAAGTAGTAAGAAAAACACGAGGAGCATCGCAAACGATTCGTAGAGCTGAGTCGGGTGCAAATAAGTATCGGTCGGTACTCCAGTGATCTCGTGACCCAATTCAGTAAACTTCACTCCCCACGGTAACGTCGTCGGTTTACCCCAGCAACAACCCGCAGCAAAGCAACCCTGTCGACCAAAGAAACTACCGATCGCGATTCCAGGCGCACAAGCATCAGCTGTTTTCCACCACGGCAGTTTGTAGCGCTTGATTAGGTAGTAACCCATCAACACAGCGCCGATGAGTCCACCGTAAAAAACACCTCCTGAACGCAGAAAATCTAGCGACAACAATTGCGCCGGATGGTCGCGATACTCCGGCTCGGTAAAAAACATCAACACTTTCGAGCCGATCAGCGACGCTAGCAGCATCCACAAACAGAGGTCGTAAATCCTTTCGCGTGGCAAACCATCGCGCGCGGCCAGTTTGACAGAAATTAGAATCGCGCAAAGAAAGGCGATGGCGAGAAAAACACCGTACGTGTTAATCGGGAATGAGCCGATGTGAAAGATTTCTGGGTACATATAAAAGAAAAAGCTGGGCGGTGGTCTTGGGCCTTGGGTCTTTCAAGTTCCGCTTCAGTCACGAGCAAGACCCAAGTCCTAAGACCAAAGACCTAAGTCTTTGACATCTTCCGGTGCCCGATCACCATATCGTACGCCAGCAATATCGCACCAAGTGTGATGCTCGCGTCGGCGACGTTAAAAGTTGGCCAGTGATAGCTGCCCGCGTGCACGACGATGAAGTCGATGACGTAACCGAGACGCGCTCGATCGGTCAGGTTGCCAAGAATGCCGGCAAGCAACAGTGAACAAGCGCCCAGCACGCGATCGTCATTTCTTGGTGTTCGAATAAAGTAGTAAAGAACTGCCAGCGCCGCGGCAATGGCCAACACCACGAAGAACCAACGCCCGAAGGCCCCCCCTTCCTGCAACTGTCCGAACGCTATCCCGGGATTTTCGGTGTAGATGAGATCAAGAAAGCCTTTGATGATTTGTTTTTCTTGGCCGAATCGAAGCGCTCGCACAGCCCAGGCCTTCGACGATTGGTCGACCATGTAGATCCCGAAGGCCGCGAGCAAATATCCGGCACGCCAACCAAAGCGCGTGCGTGATCGTGGTTGTGCGATTGGTGTTTCTGCGCTCATGTTGTGCAAGTAGTTGCTGTAGTCCCGTGCAGTGGCCCGGTGCAGTAGTCCGGTGCAGTAGCCCGACTGTCAAGGAGGGCTCACTCCAGCGAGACACGACCTCGGAGCCAAGCCAAGCCCTCCTTGACAGTCGGGCTACTGCACCGGGCTACTGCATAGGGTTACCAACAGCCTAAGTATTTTCAATCTCGACCAACGCTTCGGAACAACGCTCGCAAACTGTCGGAAACTTCGTCGATTCACCGACGCGCGTCGAGTAGTTCCAGCAACGTTCACACTTCTCACCATCCGCCGTCGAAACCACGATCGAAACATCCGCTCCGTCGCTCGCTTCACTCAACTCGACCTGGGATACGATAAAAACGTATCGCAGTTCGCCCAGGTGGCCTTGCAATAACTGAAACGTCTCGCCTGCGGCAGACAGGACAACTTTCGCCTCAAGTGAACTGCCAATTTTCTTTGCCACCCGGGCGTCTTCCAATGCTCGCAGAACCTGGTCGCGAATTTCAAACAGCCGTTCCCAGTTTGCCAACAATTCTGACTGATCGACTTCTGCGGGTTTCGGAAACTCCGAGAGATGTACCGACGGCCCTGTCTCCTTCGGGCCCGGCAGGTTCTCCCAAATTTCATCGGCAGTAAACACCAGGAGCGGGGCCAGCATCCGTGCGAGTCCATCGGCGATTTCGGCGAGTGCAGTTTGAGCCGAACGCCTGGCCTTGCCGCGCGGTGCAAAGGTGTAAAGGCGGTCCTTGATGATGTCGAAGTAGCGAGCCGACAGCGTCACGGTGGCGAAGTTATAAAGCGCGTGATAGACGGAATGAAACTCAAACGCTTCGTAAGCCGCCAGCACTTTCACTAACACTCGATTCAGTTCCGCCAAAGCCCATTTATCGATCTCTTCCAATTCGCTGCGGCCGACGACGTCCGTCGCGGGATCGAAACCTGCGAGATTACCAAGCGCGAAACGAGCTGTGTTTCGTAGTTTGCGATAGCCATCCGTGACGCGTTGCAGAATCTCATCCGACGCGCGCATGTCGTCGAAGTAGTTTGACGACGCACACCACAAGCGAATGATCTCGGCGCCAGATTGTTTGATGACGACATCAGGCTCGACCGCGTTGCCGGCAGACTTGTGCATTGCTTTCCCCTGTCCGTCCAGGGTCCAGCCATGCGTGATTACTGTTTTGTACGGGGCATGATCGTGTGCGGCAAGTCCGACCATCAGCGAAGAATTGAACCAGCCGCGAAATTGGTCGCCTCCTTCGATATAGACATCGGCCGGCCAATTAAGCTCTTCGCGGTTTTCCAAAACCGCAATAGACGAAACACCGCTATCAAACCAAACGTCCAGGATGTCAGTTTCTTTGGTCCACTCCGCGGCGCCGCAACCTTTGCACACATACCCTGAGGGCAAAAGGTCGACTGCTTCACGCGTGTACCATGCGTCGCCTGATTCCTTTTCGAAAATGTCGGCGACATGATTGATGATTGCCGGATCCGCCACCGCCTCGGTGCACTTGGCGCAATAGAAAACAGGAATCGAAACTCCCCAGACGCGCTGTCTCGACACACACCAATCGGGCCTGCCCTTCAGCATGTTGCGCATACGATCGACACCCCATGCCGGAACCCAATTCACCTGTTCGATCTCGCGCAGCGACGAAGCGCGCAACGATCCTTCCGGTGTTTCGGAGTAATTGTCGATGAAGTTACTTCGATCGCGCCCGTCTTCATCCTTCTCAACGAGAGTTTCGTGCGCCTGATCCATCGCGATAAACCATTGCGGAGTCGCACGAAAGATCACCGGATTCTTACAACGCCAACAATGCGGGTATCGGTGCTCGTAGTTCTCCGAATACAACAAGACGCCTTGTTGCTGCATGAACTCAACAATGACCGGATTAGCCTCAAATACTCTTTGACCGGCGAAGTGCTCTACCTCAGAAATGAAGCGTCCGGCATTGTCGACCGGACAATAGATGTCGAGTCCATAACGTTTGCCGATCACGAAGTCGTCGTGTCCATGACCCGGTGCAGTGTGGACGGCTCCAGTTCCGGCTTTGCTATCGGCCGACTTCTTTTGAGCCTCGCTGACGTCGAGTTCCGTTTCAGCGTCAGCTTCGCCACCGAGGGTGACGTGTTCACCCACCATCAAAAGCGAAACGCGATCAAGCCAGGCGTGTCCGCACTCAAGCCGGTCGAGCTTGGAACCCTGGAAACGAGCTAACACAGGCGGGTAAGTCCGTTCGCCGTTAGAATCAGTTCCGGTCAAACCACACTTCGTGGCCACCGCTTCCAGCAAATCACTCGCGACGATGAATACCTCGTCCCCACTTTCGAAGGCGGAGTATTCAAAATCGGGATGCACAGCGATACCGAGATTGGCTGGCAACGTCCATGGAGTCGTTGTCCAAATGACTACAAAAACTTTTCTTCCCGCAAGCGCCGGATCAATTTGAGCGGGGTCGCTTCGCAGCGGGAACTTTACGTAAACAGATGGACTCGTATGGCTGTGGTATTCAACCTCAGCTTCGGCAAGCGCTGTTTGATCGTGAATGCACCAGTAAACCGGTCGCATGCCCTTGTAGACGTAACCTCGCTCGACAAAGCGGGCGAACATGCGCGCCGTCTCCGCTTCGTAGTGATTCGACATAGTGAGGTATGGGTCATCCCACGTTCCCAGGATTCCCAGCCGTTTGAAATCGCGCGTTTGATTCTTCAACGCCTGCGCAGCGTGTTCGCGACAAGCGCGACGGATCGACACGGCTGACATGTTGGCCTTCTTCGCGCCGAGTTTGCGATCGACGTAGAGTTCGATAGGCAGACCGTGACAGTCGTAACCGGGAACGTACGGCGCGTCGTAACCCATCATGGTGCGCGATTTGACGATGAAATCTTTGAGAATCTTGTTCATCGCGGTGCCGAGGTGAATGTCGGCATTCGCGTAAGGCGGACCGTCGTGCAGGATAAATTTCGTGGCTCCCGCGCGAGCATTTCGGATCAGGCGATACAGATCGAGTTCTTCCCATTTCTTCAAACGGGCCGGTTCAGCCTGTGCCAGGTTGGCCTTCTGCGAAAACGCGGTCTTCGGCAGATTGACCGTCTTCTTTAGATCTAGTGGGGTTTCAGTGGACATGATTTGAGTCAATAGTAGCAACGTGATGGTGAATTGCGAAAATGCGGTGCAGTAGCCCGACTGTCAAGGAGGGCTCACGATGCTTGGGACGCAACTATGGCGACTGAGCCCTCCTTGACAGTCGGGCTACTGCACCGGCTACTGCACCGCAATTCCGCAATTCAAAAAACCCGAACCATCTTGGACTCGATGGTTCGGGTTTTCGGAAAACAGCTTGAAGTCGAATCAACCGATGAACATCTCGTCCTCTCCGTAGGTTTGATTGATGGGCTTCGGCATTGGCGCAACGAGAACCTCGAGGCCGCGGCGGAAACCCGCCATAATTGCGGCCACCTCTCGCGCCGGCTCGATGACTTTCGTTTGTATGAAATCGGTCGTCATCACAACCTGATTGTTTGTACGATCGATTGTCCTGCTCACCAATTCAACCTTATTGCGAGCTTCAATTGCAGTGTCGTTAACGAGGTCCTTCAACTCTGCAACTTCACTCTTAACAATGGCCAGCGAATCCGACAGGTGCATTGTTGCGGTCGCAAGGTGACCCGACACAGCATGGAACTGTTCGGAGATTAACTTACCCTGGACCGCTATCTGCTTACCCTGGTCGCTGATCAATGTGACCCGCTCGATCAGTGGCTCCATCCTGGCTTCCAAACGAGCCACCGACTGCGTGACGCGACTAATAAACACCGCCATCGACACCATTGCGATCGCCATTACGAAGAACGAAGCCGCAATGATGACCATGATCCAGAACATCGGATCGTGCGTGCTGAATTGAAAGGCAAGAGTGGTCATGTGTTATTGCCGCTTTCCGATTGCCGGTTGTCCGATATGCTTTAGCTTGTCGCTATCACTCAAAGAAGTCTCTTTAGCTCATTACGACAAGCTGAAGCATATCGGACATCGACAATCGGCAATGTTCTAGTTCGCCTTTTCGCCGTAGTTTGGAGCAGCCTCGATGCGCCCGGACATTTCAGTCTTACGCTTCTCTTCCACGTAGGCCTTCTTGCCTGCGTCGATGGCGGCGGCCACTGTGTTTGTTTGGCGTGACGCAGCTTCGCGCGCCGTTTGGGCAACTTCGCCGACTTTTTCTGCAGCCTGCGAATAGAGTTCAGAAGCGCGGTCGCGAGTGGCTTCATAATACTCGCCTGCTCGTTCTCGGCCCTGCTGATAATACTCACCAGCCCGATCGCCAAGTTGTTGTGCCGCTTCACGTGATTTATCAATTCCTTTACGTGTAGCATCAGCGATGTCGCCGCGAAGCTCATGACCTGACTTTGGCGCAAACAGAAGAGCGATAACCGCTCCGATGCCGCCACCAATCAGGAGGTAAGTTAAACGCGTTGAGATGTTGTCGCCGCTATCTCGCCGATAATCATCGTGTCCCATTACTTTGGGTCCTTTCTGGAAAGCGAGGCCTTATTGCCACGCTGGTTTCGTAAAAAATACGAGGGATTAGTTCAGTCTTGGAATATAGCAAATGCGTTAGAGTCGAGGCAATGAAGAGACAGTAGGGAGGAGCAGAAGGCAGTCGGCAGGTGGACCAGTGGATACGCTCCTAAGATCACCTGCCTACTGCTACTGCCTACTGCTTACTCTTTCCCAGTCCCGTTGTATTGCTCCAACTTCCGATAGAGCGTCTTGCGCCCAATTCCCAGCGCCCGTGCAGCGTGGGACTTGTCGCCAGCCGTGTAATCCAGCGTCGCTTCAATCGCCTGGCGTTCAATTTCTTCCATCGACGACGGCACCGTAACTGCAAACGTCGAGGTCCGACCTTCGCTCGCTGCCTTTGCTCGTTCAACCTTGATCCGGTCGCGGGATTCAAGCGCGATCTTTGTTATCGCTTCAGGTAGATCTTCCAACTCAATTCCGCGTCCCGAGGCAATGATCACAGCGCGTTCAATCGCGTTCTCCAATTCACGAACGTTTCCCGGCCAGTCGTAAGTTATCAGCGCTTGCAACGCGTCCTTCGAGATACCCGAAATAAAGCGGCCCGTCTTCTGTTTGTAGTGCTCGAGAAAATGGATGACGAGCGGATGAATGTCTTCAGGTCTCTCACGTAGCGGCGGCAGCTTAATCGGAAATACTGACAGCCGGTAATAAAGATCCTGCCGGAAACTGCCCAACTCGACGGCACGCTTCAGATCAACATTCGACGCCGCAACCACGCGCACGTCTGTTTTGATCACTTCGTTGCTGCCGACACGAGTGAACTCGCCGTCTTGTAACACGCGAAGGAGTCGCACCTGGGCCGACAAACTCATCTCTCCGACTTCATCCAAAAACAACGTCCCGCCATTTGCTTCTTCAAATCTGCCTCGACGTAAAGCGCGGGCATCTGTAAACGCGCCCTTCTCGTGGCCGAATAGTTCCGACTCAAGTAGGGTTTCGGGAATGGCGCCGCAATTGAGTTTCACGTAAGGCTGATCTTCGCGACCAGAGTTGAAGTGAATCAAATTCGCCAACAACTCCTTGCCAGTTCCCGACTCGCCTTCAATCAACACGGTCGTCTGTGTGTCCGCTACGCTGAGTGCCAACTCGATCGCACGTCTAATCAACGCTGTTTGTCCAATGATTCGGTCTTCGCCATAACGCTCATGAAGAGCACTGCGGAGATGCATGACCTCGGCTGAGAGTTGATCGCGTTCCAGTGCCGTCCCGATTTGATCGGCGATACCCTCAACGAGTGCGACTTCGTGATCCTGGAAACCTTCGCGAGCTTCACTCCAAACTAGCCCGAGCAAACCAAACGTCTGGCCGGCAACCCGAACTGGGGCGACTAACGCTGCTCGGCCACCAAGTATCGAATTGAACATCAGTCGAAATGGAAACGGCAGATCGGTTTCGAGTAGTCGCAGCGTCTTACCCTGTGCCAACACTTCAACCATTGCCGGGAACGCCGTGACGTCCAGCGATTGACCGTGCTCATCAAATAATCCTTGAACCAGTTCGATGGATGCATGTGGCGCGGCCTTGAAAGCTGCCAGGCTGATGCGACCGCCTGCCGGATCGAGGACGCCCAGTGCCGAATAGTCTGCGCCGACCAGAGCAATCGCACGTTCGAGCACTAACGATGAAACTTCGCGAAAATCTGACCGAGCGTTAAGCGCATTTGCAATCGATAAAAGCGCACGCTTTGTTTCGGCTTCGCGTTCCTTGTCGGTGTAAAGCCGCGTGTACTGGTAGCCAACTGCAATCTGTCCGGCAATCGCCTGAAGAAACGAAACCTCATCGTCTAACCACTCGCGTGGTGTGCGAGTCGTATGAAGACCAACCAGTCCAAGTACATCGTCGCCCAGAACAACCGGCACTACGAGGAGCGAACGTGTTCCCAAACTTGCCGCCAGAAAACGAACCTTTTGATCCAGTCCTGAAGCCGCAACGTCGTCGAGTCGGATTGGTTTTTTGATATCAACTCGTTCAGAGAGGTGCTTGAGATCGAGCGGAATAACGGTACCAAGACTCGAAGGTACATCGTTGGACGCACGCCATTCATGACTGATCCGAAGTTCGCTGGAGGAGGTTAGTTGGATAACGTCGCAACGATCGACGTTCATCATGCGACCGAGTTCAGAAACGATGACGTTAAGGAAGCGGTCGAGATTGATTGCACTCGGCAAGGTCATCGAGAGCCGATTGATAATCGCCTCACGGGCCTCGTGCATTTTGATTTTGCTTTCCAGCGAAAGAGACTGTGCAGTATTAGACATTTGTTTTGAGTGCTTCGGATCATAGTCGAATGGTGACGCAGGAAGCAAAAGACTGGGGGGAGAATTGCGGATTTGGAAGGAAGAGGACGTGCTATTGGCTCGAACAAGCTGGGAAGGAGCAAGTGCGCTGCTGTGGGTCGAACAAGCTGGGAAGGGGGCAGCGGAAAACTGGACGCCTTAAATCATTGACCCCGAGCGCGCCCCCGCTGAGGTTCACCTTGTACCAGCCAAGATTCTTATATGGCGACTCAGCGGGGGCGCGCTAGGAATCAATAGGGCAAGGCGTCCAAATTTCCGCTTGCCCCCTTCCCAGCTTGTTCAATCCACATGGGCGACCAACCCATGATTGTTCGACCCACTGACACGTCCATGGCATCCCTATCCACTGTTCGAGCCACGATGTCGTCCTTACCGCACTTTCCCAGCTCATCAACCCCGAGACTCTTTGCCACCGTGTTGCTCACGTCCGTATAATCCAAGACAGCTACACGAACGGAGTCGAAAACTGTTTCATGCCGATTTACGAGTACGAATGCCAGAAATGCAAGTCACACACTGAGGCATTTCAAAAGGTCAACGATAAGCCACTGACGAAGTGTAAGAAGTGCGGCGGGCGTCTGGAGAAAATGATCTCGAGGTCTGCAATTCAGTTCAAGGGTTCCGGTTGGTACGTCACCGACTATGCCTCAAAGGCAACGAAGAGTGATAAAGCGGAATCCGAGTCAAAGACTGAGAAAAAGACAGAAAAGAAATCCACAGAGAGCTCCCCAGCTAAGAAATCGACCGACAAGGCTTCACCTACCAAAGCTTCAAGCGATTGAAGTCGTTCCGCGGCGGCAACAATGGGTGCGTTAACCTCCTCAGAACCAGGACGTCAAAGACATACGAACTACACTCGCGCGCTTGTCGCAATGCTCGCTGCAACTGTGCTCGCGGGCTCCATCCTTGCGCAATCGGGAAATCGCCCCCTCGCCAATGCCTCCGGCGGCGTGATGGTTAGTGTTATTGCCCGCCGAGACGACAGCAAAGCTACTCCAATCACCAGTAAGGAACTCTCGATCTACGACAACGGAATCGAACAGGCAATCAGAAACTTCACTCCCGACCCATCACCATCCCACATCGTTTTATTGGTCGACAACTCACTTTCGATCCGGGCCGACGTGGATAAACTCGAGCAGGCGGCGCGTGAATTTGCTTACGAGATATTTGAAGGCGACAAACTATTAATAGTCGGCTACGACGAACAAGCTGAGATCGTTGCTGACTGGACCGACAACGCGAAGTCAATTGAGTCTTCGCTCAAACTGTTCCGAAAGAAAGGTCAGCCATTCCTGTTTGACGCTATTCGCGCTGTCGTAGCTGAAGCGTTACAGCCGTTGCAAAATCAGAAGCGCGTCATTGTAGTGATTAGCGATGGTTTGGACCGAGGTAGCAAAGCAACATTCGAACAGACGCTGGCCCAACTCCAACAAGAAAACATCATGGTGTACGCGATACAGGCTGTCGATCGGACCCGAGGTGCGATCAGACGCGACGTTCCAAAGCCAAGAGTGGTAATTGACAAACTGGCGGAGGGAACTGGCGGCCAAATCTTTTCAATTGATCAACCATCCGAGGCAGCCAAAGCGATCTGCGACGAGTTGCGCAAGAATCGTTATGTGCTTTCTTACGTGCCCTCGAGTGCACCCTATGGCCAGGCTCGAAGTTTGTTGGTACTGGGAAATCAGGGCATCACAGTACGGTCAAAATCAATGCAGCAGCCTCAGTAAGAGTCTTTTTACTTCCTTCGCGAGTACAGCCAAAACAACACCGCCATAATTATCAGCACCAGCGACTCCATGAAGATGAAGAAGCTGAGAACAAACTTGCCATTCTCATCGAGTGAGTCTGAATAAGAGATATAGGTGCCGATAATCAGCCCACCCAGTATCCACGCCAGTTGTCGCTTCTTATCCCACATGACTTTTGACGTTGCAGATGTCCGATGTCCGATAAACTTTAGTTTGTCG
>Ga0207691_10006320_pt1 | contig 11440 bp, 9 predicted proteins | sample KBSM13metaG_FD_184327 | JGI IMG/M metagenome (GOLD analysis project Ga0207691, IMG submission 184327) | Miscanthus rhizosphere microbial communities from Kellogg Biological Station, Michigan, USA - KBS M1-3 metaG (SPAdes) (version 2) | ecosystem: Host-associated > Plants > Roots > Rhizosphere >...
CAGGTCCACGACCACGGTGTCGGTGGCCTTGATGCCCCACGCCGCGAGCAGTGTCGTGAGGCGCGGGGTGCGGTTGCCGCCTTTCAGATCGTCGGGCGGATCCAGCAGCACCATCAGCTTCCCCGCCTTGGCCAGGTAGCCTTCGAGGAGCGGCACTTCCGGCTCGGACAGGTCGGTGCGGGGGCCCGCGATGACGATCATGGTGGCGTCGGCGGGCACCTCGTTGGTCTGCGCGAGCACCAGCTTGTCGAACTCGTAGTTGTCGAGTTTCAGGGCTGCCGCGATCGCGTTGAAGCCGAGGCGATCGCTGGCCTGGCTCGCCGTGTCCTTTTCGCCGTGGCCGGTCAGGAAGTAGATCTTCCTCTTGGTGGGGTTGAGGACCTTGATGAGCGCGTTGGTGAGGTCCTGCTCGGCGTCGGTCGTCACGCGCTCCTTGCGCCCCATGTACTCGACCACCACCGTGCCGTACTGCTGGATCTCGTACTCCTTGGCCCGCAGGGGATACTTGTCGGCGTCGATGTACTCGACGTTGACCTGCTTCGACGCGTACTCGTAGCCGCCGAGCCGGCTCTTGAAGCGGTCGAGCCCGGTGGCCTGCTCGAAGACCAGGAACTTCACCGGCGCCTTCAGATCCGTCAGGAGCTTCGTGGTCTGGTCCGAGAGCGAGAACTGCTGGTTGGCGGTCAGGTCCCAGCGCTTGTTCTGGCGCACCGACACGTAGTTGACGGCCACCAGGATGCCGAGCGCGACGATGACGCTGACGCCGGCCAGCGTGCCGTAGCGCGCGTTGCGGCCGCCGAACCACGCCACGATCTGGCGCCACTGCGACAGCGAGTAGAGGACGACGAGCGCCAGGCCGGCCCACGACGCGTACATCGCGTACTGATCGAGGCGCGCGGACACCGGAATCACTTCGGCCCAGCCGAGGATGCGAACGGCCGCGGCGGCGAAGACGATCGCGGTGCCCAGCCAGGCGAGAGCGTTGAAGGTGCGAGTCATCGGCTACCCCCGCCACCGCTCGGTGTCCACCGACCGCGCGGTCAGGAACAGCCCGAAGGTGATGAAGCTGACGTAGTACACGAGGTGCTTGGTGTCGATGATCCCCTTGGTGAAATCATCCAGGTGATCGGTGATCGACAGGTAGTTCAGCACCTGCTGCGTCGTCGGCCCCATGAACGAGGCGATCCAGTTGATCACCCACAACATCAGGAAGACGCCGAACGTAATCATGCCGGCCACGATCTGGTTCTTGGTCAGGCTCGAGATGAGCAGGCCGACCGAGATGAAGCAGCCGCCCATGAGCAGCAGCCCCAGGTAGGTCGTGACCACCGGGCGCCACTCGGGGTTGCCGAACACGAAGAGCAGCCCCACGTGGACGAGCGTGATGGCGAGCATCGCCGCGTAGAGCCCCATCGCGCCGAGGAATTTTCCGAGAATGATCTGCAGGTCGGTCAGCGGCGCCGTGAGCAGCAGCTCGATGGTGCCCGAGCGCTTCTCCTCCGAGTAGGTGCGCATCGTCACGAGCGGCAGCACGAACAGGAAGATCACCGTCGCGTTGAGGAACACCGGCCGGAGGAACTGCTCGTTGACGTTCACCGCCTGCCCGGCCGCCTGCAGGCTCTGGCGATCGAAGTAGAGGAGCAGCGAGTAGAAGAAGAAGCCGAACATCAGCGCGAAGAAGCCGATGACGACGTAGGCGATGGGCGACGCGAAATAGGAGCGCAGCTCCTTGCCGGCGATGGCCAGGACGTTATTCATGGGCCACCTCCACCGGCTGCTCGGAGGCCACGACATCTGTCGCCGCAGGGGCGTCGCTCTCCTGGGTGGTCAGCTTCAGGAACACGTCTTCGAGGCTCATACGCATCGGCCGCAGCTCCAGCAGCCCCCAGCCGCGCCCCACGATGGTCGCGGCGAGCTCGCGCCGCATGTCGCGGCCGGTCTCGCTTTCCACTTCGAGGCCGACGATGCCGTCACGCGCGTCCGCGGCCGTGACCTTGGTGACGCCCGCCAGGCCGGCGAGCGCGCCGCCGGCGTCGGCGCCCATCGCGTCCACCTGCACGTACATCGTTTCCGACCCGCGCAGCCGCGAGGTGAGGTTGTCCGGCGTGTCCACCGCCACCACCTTGCCCCGGTTGATGATGACCACGCGCGTGCACGTCTGGCTCACCTCGGGCAGGATGTGCGTGCTCAGGATCACCGTGTGGTCGCCGCGCAGCTCTTTGATCAGCTGCCGTGTCTCGTTGATCTGCTTCGGATCGAGACCGGCCGTCGGCTCGTCGAGGATCAGCACCTCGGGATTGCCGAGCAGCGCCTGCGCCAGTCCGACGCGCTGGCGATAGCCCTTCGAGAGCTTCGCGCAGTGGCGATCGGCCATGTCCGCGACGCGCGTGCGCTCCATCGCGGAGCCCACCCGCGCCTTGCGGTCGGCGCGCGGCAGCCCTTTGATGCGCGCGCAGAATTCGAGGTACTCGCGGACAGTCATGTCCGGGTACAGCGGCGGCGTCTCGGGCAGGTACCCGGTGCGCCGCTTGGCCTCGATCGGCTTGTCGAGCAGGCTGTAACCGGCGACGACTGCCATGCCCTCGGTGGGCGGCATGTAGCCGGTGAGCACGCGCATGGTGGTGGTCTTGCCGGCGCCGTTCGGGCCAAGGAACCCGAGGATCTCTCCCTTGTCTACTGTGAAGCTGATGTCGTCGACGGCGGTGAAGGGCCCGTAGCGCTTGGTGAGGTGTTGGACCTCGATCACGATTGGTCTCCGAGCGGTTGATTAATTCCGGTTAAGGTCTTTCTGGCCGGTTGTTTACGGGTGATGCAACCAGGGATCCTATCCGATGGCCCATTGGACGTCGAGCCCGGCTTGGTGGCCGGTACTGATACTATATATGAGCAGTTGTTCATATGTTAGTGCTTGAGAACTCCGACGTCGACGACCTGACCGAAATCTTCCGAGTGCTCGGCGATCCGACGCGCGTGCGCATCCTGGACGTGCTGTCGCGCGCGGAGGTCTGCGTGCAGGACCTGGCCGGCGCGTTGAAGTTGTCGGAATCGGCCGTCTCGCACCAACTGCGGCTGCTGCGAAGTGCCCGCATCGTCCGCACTCGCCGGGCGGGCCGCAACGTGTTCTACGCCCTCGACGATCACCACGTGCTCGCGCTCTTCGAGCAGGGGCTGCGGCACGCCCAGGAAGGGCGCCGCGGGGGCGCACGCTGATGGCCACCACGCAAGTGACCTGCGCGGTCTGCGAGGTGCACGCCGAGGCGGTGTTCCGCGTCGAAGGCCTCGACTGCAACGACGAGGTGGTGATTCTCGAGCGCCGTCTCAAGCCGATTGCCGGCGTGGAGGCGATCGCGGCCGACGTGGTCGGGCAGCGGCTCCGGGTCAGCTACGACGCCGCCAAGCTCAACACCGCCACGATGGTGGACGCCGTTGCCGAAGCGGGGATGCGGATGTGGCTCGAGCACGAAGAGCCGCGCGCGCTGGGTGTGGACGTCCGCGCCCGCTTCTGGCTCACCGCCGCATCGGGCGTCGCGATCCTCGCGGGGATGGCCGCCTCGGCACAGGGACACGCGGCCGCATCCATCGCCGCCTACGTGGCCGGCACCGCCGCCGGTGCCGTGTTCCCAGCGCGGCGGGCGGTGGGCGCCTTGCGGGCGCGCACCCTCGACATCAACGCGCTCATGGTGATTGCCGCGGCGGGCGCCGTGGCCATCGGCGAGTGGCGCGAAGGCGCTACCGTGGTGTTTCTCTTCGCGCTCGCGCAGTGGCTCGAGGCGCGCACGCTCGCCCGCGCGCGCGGCGCCATTCGCGCGCTGCTCGATCTGTCGCCGCGCGACGCCCTCGTGCGGCGGCGCGGCGTCGAGCAGCGCATCCCGATCGAGGACGTGGCGGCGGGCGACGCGGTGATCGTGCGGCCCGGCGACAAGATTCCCGTGGACGGCATCGTCACGGTGGGCTCCAGCGACGTGAACGAGGCGCCCATCACCGGCGAATCGCTGCCGTCCGACAAGGGTCCGGGCGCCGAGGTGTATGCCGGCACCATCAACGGCCATGGGGCGCTCGAACTGCGCGTGACCCGCGTTGGCCGCGATACCCGGGTGGCGCGCATCATCCACCTGGTGGAAGAGGCGCAGGCCCAACGCGCGCCGATCCAGTCGTTCGTCGATCGCTTCGGCCGCATCTACACGCCGGCCGTGATCGCGGCCGCGGTGGCCATCGCGATCCTGCCGCCGCTCTTCGGTGCGCCGGCGGCGCCCTGGATCTATCGCGCGCTCGTCCTGCTGGTCGTCTCCTGCCCCTGCGCGCTCGTCATTTCGACGCCGGTGTCGATCGTGGCGGCGGTGTCGGCCGCGGCGAGCCGCGGCGTGCTGGTGAAGGGCGGCGCCGCGCTCGAGCGCCTCGCCGCGGTGCGCGCGCTGGCGTTCGACAAGACCGGCACGCTGACCGCGGGCGAACTGGCGGTCGCCGGCGTCGAGACGGTCCCGGGCGTGACGCGCGCTGAGGTGATTGCCGCGGCGGCGGCGGTGGACGCGCATTCCAGCCACCCCGTGGGGGTGGCCGTCGTCGCGCAGGCACGCCACGACGGTGTGGCCGTGCCCTCCGTCACCGGCGTGCGGGCGCGTTCCGGCCTCGGCGTCGAAGGACGAGTCGACGGGCGGGACATCGTGGTGGGCAACGCGCGGCTGATGGCGCTGCATGGCATCGACATGTCCGCCGCGCCCCCCGGGGCGGCCGGCGCCCGCGTGTTCGTGTCGATTGCGGGGCGCCTGGCCGGCGCGCTGTCGCTCGTCGATCGGCCGCGGCCGCAGGCGCGCGACGCGCTCGACCTGCTGCGGCGCGCGGGCGTGCGCCGCATCGCGATGCTGACCGGCGACGAGCGCGGCGTGGCCGAACGCGTGGCGGCGGATGTCGGCGTGGACGAGTATCAGGCGGCGATGATGCCCGATCAGAAGCACGAGGCCATCGGCCGGCTGCGCAAGGCCTATGGGCCGGTGGCGATGGTCGGCGACGGTATCAACGACGCCCCGGCGCTCGCCGCGGCCGACGTCGGCATCGCGATGGGCGCCGTGGGCTCCGATGTCGCGCTCGAGACCGCCGACGTGGCCCTGATGTCCGACGAGCTGCTCAAACTGCCGTTCGCGCTGCGCCTCGCGCGCGCCACGCTGCGCAACGTGAAGACGAACGTCGCGGTGTCGATTGCGCTCAAGGCCGTGTTTCTCGTCGCGGCGATTACCGGCCACGCCACGCTGTGGATGGCCGTGCTCGCGGACACCGGGGCGTCGGTGATCGTGGTCGCGAACGCGTTGAGACTTCTGCGCGCTCGTTGACAGTCGTGGGGGCCGCCTTCAGGCGGCCCATGGCTAGCGCGCGCGGAGCTTCTGGTTCTCAGCGCAGACGTAATCGAGGATGTCAGTGTCGGGCAGCAGCGTCAGCGTCGTCTTGTAGCCGAACGGCCGCGTGTAGTACTTGGGATCCTCGAAAGAAATCTCGAGATCCATGTGTCCGAAGTCACGGCGCCGATAGCGTTCGGTGACCTTCATCGCGTCGCTGCGCGGATGCCCGAATCCGTCCAGCCAGGCTCGCGTCGTGATGCCCACCGTTTCGACCGTCAGCGTGTCGCCCCGCCAGGTGCCCACGGAGTATCCCGTCCAGTTCGGCTCGGGATCTTTGGGGAGGCTCCTGCCGTCGGTGTAGATCTGTCGCGGAGGGTCGCCGGTTCCTGGGATGACGACGAGCTGTCCGGGCGCTTGAATCATCTTGAACTCGGTGATTTCGAGATTTGACGGCAGTGCCGCCGGAAGGCAGTACGCGCTCTGATTCTCCAGGCCACTGGCTTGGTGTGCCTTGAAGGCGGCGGCGCCTTCGGGCCGGAGCGGCTCCTCTCCGGGTTTCGTCCCCCAGAACACGTTGAGCGCGTACTTGGTGATGTCGTTCAGGTCGACCTGCAGTAGCGGTAGCTCTGGTCCCGTTACCTTGACGAGCTCGTCAACCGGCGTCCGCTGCGTCTGCCACATTCCGGTGAGATCGGGCTTGCCGCTCACGCGCGGGGCGGGCGCGGACAGGTTCGCCTTGCCGTCAGGAGTTCGCGGAGTCTTTGGATCGCGGTGATTCAGCCACTGCGCGTGCGCTGACGCCGCCATGGCGAAGAGGAGTCCCAGGGTCGACGCAAGTCTCAACATCGGCCACCTCGGGCGAAGAAGTTCCCTAATAGAAACGGCTGATGATAGCGCGGCGAACAGGCAGGGGGGCTAGGGGGCTGGGGGGCTGGGGAACGGTGGGCTAGGTTGAGGGCTGAGAAATAGCGGAGCGGCTGTCACGAAGCTTGTCGATCAGACCTTTGAGTGGCGCTGCCACTCGCCGCACGTCGCTCTCGAACTCTTGCAGCGTCTCACCTGAAACATAGCCAAGGCGATGAGCGGCGTGAACGCAGTAGCCGACCTCGCTCAGTGAGCCAGCGGCAATCTGCAGGAAGTGCGTACGCTCTCGACCCGGCGTCCGGCCAAAACAGCCCCCTAGCTCCCTACGCCTTTCTATTGCTGAAGAAGTGCGACTGGACGAACGCGTGGATGGCGGCCTGCGACTCGTGTTCGAGGTTGATGAACTCGACGCCCATGCCGAGGCGCGGCACCGACCACGCGACGCGCGCTTCGGACTCGAGATCGAAGCGGCTGGTCGAGAGACGGAAGCGGACCCGCAGCACGGCTCCGACATCGAGCGGACTCGTGGTGCGGATGGCCAGACCGCCCTGGCTGATGTTGAGCGTGACGGCCGACGAGATCTGGTTGCCGACGCGATAGGCCACGGGGATGCCGAGCGTCACGCGGGGGCTGCTGCGGCGGTTGTAGAGATCGGGATAGAGGTGCGGCGAAAGCGACGGCAGGATGTGCTGCACCGCCGTGTACTCGTTGACGTAGCCGGCCACGCCGAGGGTCGTGAGCTCGCGCACCTCGGTGGCGTTGGCGATAGTGCCGCTGAAGACCACGATCGTCGGCTTGTGCTTGCTGAGCTTCTGGAGGTCGCGAACCAGCTGCACGCCCTGTCCCTGGGGCAGCCGCAGGTCGAGCGCGATGAGATCGACGCGTTCGCCGTTGCGGCGCATCAGTCCGAGCAGCTCGGCTCCGGTACGAACCGTAAGGGTCTCGTGGCCAGCCTGGGCCAGCGCCGCACGGAAACGGTCCCGGACGAAGGCCGTGTCGTCGGCTACGACAACGGTCTTCACCGCCTCCAGGGTTGCCGTGCTCGTCACGCTTCTTGTATCGGCGTGATACGGCTTACGCGTTAGGGTTCATTGCCGGGGCCTCGTGGATCTCGCTATAATTCCTCTTCTCCGGGAAGTGGCGGATTCTATTGAGGATCTGGCGATATGGCGACCTGCCCTGACTGCGACTACGAAGAGATCGACACGGACGAACTCGAGGAGGGCGACGGGCTGAGCTGCCCCGAGTGCGGCCGCAAGCTCGTCCTTGGCGAGGAGGGCGATCTGCAGTTCGCCGATGGGGATGACGACCTCGACGAGGACGACGACGACGAGGAAGAAGAGGAAGAAGAAGAAGACGACGACGACGCGGAAGACGACGACCTCGACGACCTCGACGAGGTCGAGGACGAGGACGAGGAGGAGTTCGACGAGTGATCACGGCAGCTCCGGTGCGGTCGACAAAGATCAACGCCTCCGCGAGCTGCTCTCAGGGTTTTCTTCGGCCATCGTCGCCTTCAGTGGAGGCGTCGACAGCGCCTATCTCTCGGTAGTCGCCACGCAGGTTCTGGGCTCCGGTGCGCTCTGCGTCACCGCCGACAGCCCGAGCTATCCCGAACATCACCGCTCGCTCGCACGCCAGGTGGCGCAGTCGTTCGCGCTGCGTCACGAGGTCGTGGCCACGTCGGAGCTCGCACGGCCCGAGTACCGCGCCAACCCGGTCAATCGCTGCTACTACTGCAAGGACGAGCTCTACTCGACGCTGACGGCGATCGCCTCCGCGCGCGCGATCGACGTGGTACTCGACGGCAACAACGCCGACGATCGCGGCGACTATCGGCCGGGCCGCAAGGCCGCGCGCGAGCACGGCGTGCGCAGCCCGCTCGACGAGGTCGGGCTCACGAAGGCGGAAATCCGCGAGCTCTCACGCGCCGCCGGCATGGCCACGTGGGACGAGCCCGCGTCGGCGTGCCTGTCGTCGCGCATTCCCTACGACCACGAGATCACCGACGAGAAGCTGCGGATGGTCGAGCAGGCAGAGGACGCGCTGCGCGCGCTCGGCTTCCGCGTGTGCCGCGTGCGGCATCACGACACGCTGGCGAGGCTCGAGCTCGGGCAGAACGAGATCGCGCGGGCGCTCGACGAAGGCGTGCGGGACCAGATCCTGTCGGCACTGCGCGCGGTCGGCTACCGGCAGGTGGCCGTCGATCTTCAGGGGTATCGTATGGGCAGCCTGAATGAGGGCATCGTCCTCCGCCCAGTCTAGCGAGGCTTCGCCTTTTGAAGCTCGGGGCTCCGCCTCGCTAGAGCAGTGTTTAATTGCCCGCCCTCCGGGCGGGCGTAGGGCGTGATGGCGCTGCGCCGCGCGCGTCTGTGGCCCGCCGTGGCCGTCGCCGTTGCCTTCGTTGCCGCGCACCTGCCGTTCCTGCCCCAGTCGCTCGAAGACATCGACTCGATCAACTTCGCGCTCGGCCTTCGCCACTTCGATCCGGCGCTTCACCAGCCGCATCCGCCCGGCTACCCGCTCTACATCGGCCTCGGCCACGTCTCGCTGGCGGCGCTGTCGTGGCTGATGCCGTCGCTGCCGGCGCTGCGCGTCGAGGCCGTCGCCCTCGCCGTATGGTCGCTCGCCGGCGGTGCGCTCGCGATCGTGGCGGCGGCGATGTTGTTCCGTGCGCTCGAAGACGTGTTTCCCGACGAGGCGCCTCGCGTGTCACCCATGGTGGCGGCCGGCGCGGCCGCGTTGCTGGCGGTGGCGCCGCTCTTCTCGATCTCCGGCCTGCGGCCGCTCAGCGACATGCCGGGTCTGGCGCTCGCACTGCTGGCCCAGGCGTTCATCGTGCGCGGCATCGCCTCGCCGTCGTGGCTCGTCGCCGGGGCGTTCGTCGCCGGGCTGTCCGGCGGCATCCGCATTCAGTCGGCGGTGCTCACGGTGCCGCTGTTCCTCGGCGTCCTGATCGGCGCCAGGCGCGGCCACACGTGGACGCACCGCGTGCTCGCCGTGGTCGCCGGCGTGGCGGGCGGTCTGACGTGGGGCATTCCGCTGCTGGTGTTGTCGGGCGGCCTGCAGGGCTATCTGCGCGCGCTCGGGTCGCAGGCGGGGGAAGACTTCGCGTGGGTGGACATGCTGTGGTCGCACCCGACCCCGCGTCTGCTGGCGCTCGCGCTCTACCGCACGCTGGGGCTGTCGTGGGGCGATCCACGCCTCGGGCTCGTGGTTGCGGCGCTCGCCGGGCTCGGGGCACTCGTCGCCCTCGTGAGGACGCCCCGCATGCTCGGCGTTGCCTGCCTTGCGTTCGTGCCGTACGCCGCCTTCCACCTGCTGCTGCAGGAGACGGTGACGATCCGCTACGCGCTGCCGCTGGTGCCGCCGATCGTCTGGCTGGCGACGATGGCGCTGCAGCTGGCCGGCCGTGTGTCGGTGCTCCTGTGGGGTGCCGTGGCCGCGTCGGCCGTGATCGTGTCGGTGCCGGCGGCGATCGACTACGGGCAGCAGGCGCATCCGGCGTTCCGCGCCATCGTGGACATGATCTCCGAGGGCGAGGGCGTGCCGCCGGCCGGCACCTATTCGCACTATGCGCTGTATCGCTCCCTGCAGGCGGCCGCGCCCGAATGGCTGCACCCGGTGCCGCCGGTTCGCCAGAAGGAATGGCTCGGTCCGGTCGAGTTCTTTCGCAAGGGGGGCGAGCGCACGGTGTGGTTCCTGGGCGACCCGCTGCGCACCGACATGGCGTTGTTCGATCCGGCCAGCGTCCTCACCAACGAGGCGAACCCCTGGCGCGCGGCGGGGCACGCGGAGCTGGGCGGCGTGCGGCCAGTGGGTGCCGTGTGGCACCGGATTCAGCCGCCCGGCTGGATGGTGGGCGAGGGGTGGTCGCTCACGCCCGAGGCGGGCGGACGCGTACGCGCGTCGGCGACCGGAGTGGAGCACGGGCCGATCGAGGCGTTTGTGCGGCGCCGATCGGAGCCGGCCACGTTTCTGATCGGCGGCATGCATCTGGGCACGGCGGCCGATGCGCCGGCAGAGCTGACGGTGACCATCGACGGCTCGGCCGTAGAGACGTGGGCCGTCCCGCGTGAGGCCGCGGGACAGCCGTTCGTACGGTTCGTGCGTCTGCCGAACGGCGTGCCGGCGGGGCCAGGCCCCTATGCCACGCTGCGCGTGTCGGCGCGTTCGCTCGAGCCCGGACGGCCGGCGCCCGAGATCGCCATCCGGCAGTTCGACCTGCAGTCCGACGGCGGGCGCCCGTTGATGGCCTTCTCCGACGGCTGGTACGAGGACGAGTATTCGCCAGAAACCGGGCAGCGGTGGCGATGGACGGGCGCCAGCGCGCAACTCCGGCTCGTCTCGTCACGAACGGTCGTGCTGCACATCCGCGGGGAGTCACCGATCAAATACGTCGGCGTCGCGCCAGCGGTGCGAATCGCCGCCGGGAGCCGCACGCTCGGCACGTATCACCCGTCGGCCGACTTTTCGTGGCGCATCGAGGTGCCGGCCGATGCGCTGATCGAGTCGCACGGGGTGGTGACGATCGAAACCGACCGCACGTATCTGCCCGGCGCTGCCGAGGGCACCGCGGACACGCGGAAGCTCGGCCTTCGCATCTTCGAATGCCGTGCGGATCTGCAGTAATTACCCTCTGCGGCCGATTGACAGGTAGATCACCGGACTGTAAGCTCGGCCACGGCTGGCCCCGCTCGACGGGGCGTACCGTGAGTGAACGTGGAGGATTTGTAGATGAATGTGCGCGGTCGATACTCGTGGTTGACCACCATGGTCCTGCTCGCCGTGTTCGTGGCGGCGTGCGCCAAGAAGGTTCCGCCGCCACCGCCGCCGCCGCCACCGGAGCCGCCGGCAGCGCCCGCGCCACCGCCGCCGCCGCCACCGCCGCCCGCGCCCAAGCCCGCTCCGCCGCCGCCGCCGGCGCCGCTCAGCGAGGACGAGCTGTTCGCGCGCAAGTCGCTGGATCAGCTGAACGCCGAGATGCCGCTGTCGGATGTGTCGTTCGACCTCGACCAGTCCACCGTCAAGGACGATCAGCGCCCGATCCTGCAGAAGAACGCGGACTGGATGCGCCGCTGGACGACGACGCGCGTGTCGATTGAAGGGCATGCGGACGCCCGCGGCACCAACGAGTACAACCTCGCGCTCGGCGATCGGCGCGCCCGGGCCGTCATGGATTACATGGTCAGCCTCGGCATCGCGGCCGATCGGATGGCCGTGGTCAGCAAGGGCGAGGAGGCCCC
>Ga0207691_10006321_pt1 | contig 11439 bp, 14 predicted proteins | sample KBSM13metaG_FD_184327 | JGI IMG/M metagenome (GOLD analysis project Ga0207691, IMG submission 184327) | Miscanthus rhizosphere microbial communities from Kellogg Biological Station, Michigan, USA - KBS M1-3 metaG (SPAdes) (version 2) | ecosystem: Host-associated > Plants > Roots > Rhizosphere >...
CGGCTGCTACCTGATGCACAAGGGGGACCTGGACGAAGCCGAGTCGTGGCTGGAGCGGGCGAAAAGCGCTCCCCGATACGAGCCGCGCCACTTCCCGTACCTGAACTTAGGCCGGCTCCACGCCGCGCGCGGCGACTTCGAGCGGGCCGCGGCCGAGTTCCGGGGCGCGCTGGAGGAGAACCCGGAGGATCCCCTGGCCCGCACGTTCCTCGAAGCACTGAAACTGCAGGTGAATTGACGTCCAAGCCGGACGCGCCGCGGAATTCGCGGACGCGCCGGCTCGTTCGGAAGGACGAAAAGAGAGGAGTTTCCCCCCATGGACCGATTCGAGCTGACACCCGCATCCGCCTTCGCCACGCCGGTTGCAATCGGCGCCGAGCGGATCACCGCGTTTCTTCGCAAGGTCTACGGCTGGATGTTCGTCGGGCTCGGGATCACGACCGCGGTGGCGTTCGCGGTCTCCAGCTCCCCCACGCTCGTCCGGGCGATCTTCGGCAACCCGATCCTGCTGATCGCTCTCTTCATCGGGGAGATCGGCCTCGTCGTCGCGCTCTCGGCCCGCGTCGACAAGATGTCGGCGAGCACCGCCGCGCTCCTGTTCGTCATCTACTCCGCGCTGAACGGCGCGACGCTCTCGATCATCCTGCTCGCGTTCACCGGCGCCTCGATCGCCACCACGTTCTTCGTGGCCGCCGGGATGTTCGGCGCTCTCGCGCTCTACGGCACGACGACGAAGCGCAGTCTCGCGGGGGTCGGGCAGTTCGTCTTCATGGGGCTGATCGGCCTGCTGATCGCCATGGTCGTCGGCTTCTTCTGGAAGGCCCCGGCGCTCCAGTTCGTCATCTCGGTGGTTGGAGTCCTCGTCTTCACGGGTCTGACCGCGTGGGACGCGCAGAAGCTGAAAATGATCGCGGCCGTCACGCCGGACAACCAGGTCGGGGGCCGGGCGGTCGTCGGCGCGCTGCGCCTCTACCTCGACTTCGTCAACCTGTTCCTCTTCCTGCTGCGCTTCCTGGGCGGCCGGCGCGACTGAGGTCGTGACCCGGCGCACCCTGTCCGCCGCGCTCACGGTCGCGGGGCTCGCCCTCGTCGGGATCGCTCTCCTCCACTACGCCCGCGGCGAGCGCGCACAGCGGGAAGGCAGCGAGGCGCTCCGAAAGCAGTTCGCGAGCGGATACACGCCGGTCGCGATGCCGGCGCACCAGCGAGACAACCTGCCGCGCGGCTCGGTCCTCTCGGTCGCGGCGGGATACCCCTTCGGCCAGCCGATCGCGCGGATCCGGATCCCGATCGCGAAGATGGACTGGGTCGTCTTCGGCGGGACGGACGACGCGACGCTCGAGAAGGGGCCGGGCCACGTGCCGGGCACGGCGATGCCGGGCCAGGACGGTCCCCCCGAGAACTGCGTGATCACGGCCCACCGCGACTCGCACTTCCGCAACCTGGGCTGGCTCCGCAAGGGTCACGTGATCGAGCTCGAGACCGCGGCCGGAACGAAGAAGTACCGCGTGGTCTCGCGGGAGATCGTGACGCCGAAGACCGTCCGGGTCCTCGCGGCCACGCCGGCGCCGCGGCTCACCCTCATCACCTGCTATCCCTTCACTTACATCGGCTCCGCGCCGGAGCGGCTGGTCGTGGTGGCGGAGCCCCTACCATCCGTAAGAAAGGTTTCAGGAGCCGCCCGATAGGTGTCTGGAGAATAGGTGTCAGGTGTCAGGGATCCGGTGTCAGGAGCTTGCAGGCCTGAAACCTGGCACCTGAAACCGGATACCCATGCCCCTGAGACCTCTCCGAGCTGATACCCCCCTCGGCTGATGGCACCCATCTTGTAACTCGCGGCCGTCGGAGGTCCGCCCATGCCCCGAACCGGCCGAATTTCTCTCGTGATCGCGGCTTGCGCGACATTGACGTTCGCGCTTCCCGCGCCGTCCGAGCCGCTCCTTCTCGCGAAGGCGCGCAAGAAGCGGAGCGCGGTCCGCAAGCCCGCGCCCGTGACGTTCGATCCCACCGTCGTGAACGATCCGGCGACCGCCTCGCTCGTGGCGCGCGGAGGTTCCGGCGCCGCCGTCCTGCGTGCGCAGGTGCTCCTCGACCGCGCCCGCTTCTCGCCCGGAGAGATCGACGGGTCCTACGGCAGCAACGTCGAGAAGGCGATCGCGGGATTCCAGAAATCGCGCGGCGCCGAGCCGTCCGGCGTCGTCGACCCCGCGACGTGGAAACTCCTGAATGCCGACTCCGCAACGGTGCTCGTCCGCTACAAGATCACCGACCAGGACGTCGCCGGACCGTTCCAGGCGATCCCCGAGGACATGATGGAGAAGTCGGCCCTTCCGGCCCTCGGTTATTCGAGCGCGCTCGAAGAGCTCGCCGAGAACTTTCACGCCAGCCCGAAACTGCTCACGAAGCTGAACCCGGGTAAGTCGTTCGACAAGGCGGGCGAGGAGATCGTGGTTCCGAGCGTCCGCTCGAGCGCGCCCCCCAAGATCGCGAAGGTCGTGGTGGACGACTCCGACAAGACCGTGTCGGTCTACGACGCGGGCGACAAGCTGGTCGCGCAGTATCCCGCGACGACCGGCAGCGAGCACGATCCGCTGCCCGTCGGAAACTGGAAGATCAACGGGGTCTCGAAGAACCCTTCCTTCCACTACAATCCGGAACTCTTCTGGGACGCCGAGGCAAAGGACGAGAAAACCACCATCAAGCCGGGGCCGAACAATCCCGTGGGGGTCGTCTGGATCGACCTCTCGAAGCCGCACTACGGGATTCACGGGACGCCGGAACCTTCCACCATCGGTAAGACGCAGTCGCACGGATGCATCCGTCTGACGAACTGGGACGCGGCGGAGCTCGCCCAGATGGTGAGCCCGGGCCTGCCGGCGATCCTGCAGGAGTAGGGGTTCGCGTCCGCGGAGCGCTGCTGTTTGCGGCCGGCTTCATCGCCGGCGCGCTCGTCCTGTATTACTTGCTCTGGCGAACCGGCGGCCTCGCGCGCGGTCACTTCGCCAACCTGACGACGTCGGACATCGCGGGCGCGACGAGCCCCTCGATGCCCGCGCCGCTGGCGACGATTCCGTTCCCCGCGACGACGCCCGTTGCGAGCGTGGCGACTCCCTTCGTCTCTCCGAACACCCTGGCGCCGTCGCTCGAACCGTCGGCCACGACTCCCGCGACTCCGATGGCGTCGCTCGGGCTCACGCCCACGCCGACTCCCGCGGTCCGGTTCTTCGGAAAACTCGAGGGAAGGACGCTCGACATGCCGGTCGTGGGCGCGAAGACGATGGATCTCCGGGACAGCTTCGACGAGGCCCGCGGGTCGTCGCGCCAGCACCAGGCGATCGACATCCTCGCGCCGCGCGGGACCCCGGTCGTCGCGGTCGACGAGGGAAAGATCGCGAAACTCTTCACCAGCAAGCAGGGGGGGCTGACCGTCTACCAGTTCGATCGGGACGACAGCCACGCGTTCTACTACGCGCACCTCGACCGTTACGCGAACGGCCTCGCGGAGGGGACTTTTCTCCGGCGCGGCGACCCGATCGGCTTCGTGGGAACGACCGGCAACGCCCCGCCCGACACGCCGCACCTGCACTTCGCGATCTTCGAGCTGGGCCCCGAGAAGCACTGGTGGGAGGGGAAAGCGATCAATCCGTACCCGTTTCTCATGAAGGTCAAATAGGATGGGCGCTCTCTCCCCTTGAACGACCGCAAATACCGCCACCGCGGATACCAGGACTCCTCGTCCGAGGAGCGCCGCCCGCGCGGCCCCCGGCCGGACGCGCTCGGGAGGAGCGAGGGCGCGCCGCGCGGCCGCGGAGTCGACCAGGACAAGGCGGTCGTGTTCGCCTGCAAGGCCTGCGGCGAGAAGCAGCGGGACTTCGAGGACGTCCGATTCGACTCGACCTGTCCGCGCTGCGGGGCGGACCTCCACGCCTGCTCCCAGTGCTCGTACTTCGACACCTCCGCCCGCTTCGAGTGCACCCAGCCGATCCCGGAGCGGATCCCGGCGAAGAAGCTCCGCAACAACTGCACTTTCTACTCGCCGGCGAAGTCATTCGACCTGACCGGCTCCCGGTCCTCGGCCGCCACGCCCGACGATGCCCGGGCCGCTTTCGACCGCCTTTTCAAAAAATAAATCCGTCCCCTTTTCCGGAAAATAGATCTGTCCCTTTTCCGGAACGCTTCCTGCATGGAGGGGGCTCCGAGGCGAAAGGAGTATTTCCATGAAGGCCAGAGATCTGATGACGGCCGACCCGACCACGTGCCGGCCGACGGACAATCTGAAGGACATCGTCGGAGTGATGCGGGACGAGGACTGCGGGATCGTGCCGATCACCGAGGGCAACGGGGAGCACCGGGTGGTCGGCGTCGTGACCGACCGCGACATCGCGCTCGCGCTGGGCGATCGGGACGAGAAGCCGTCGGCCGTACGCGCATCGGAGGTCATGACCACCGACGTCGTGTCGTGCGAGCCCGACGCGGACCTGAAGGACGTGAGCCGCCGGATGCAGGAGGCGCAGGTGCGCCGGATCCTCATCGTCGAGAAGAGCCGGCTGCTGGGCGTCGTCTCGACGGCCGACCTCGCGCGGGCTTCGACACAGTCCCTTCACGACCGCGTCGGCGCGGAAGTCGAGAAGGTGATGGAGAAAGTTTCGGAGGACACCGGCAGCCACCGGCCCCGGGTCTGATCTTCTAGCCTTCGAGACTCTCCGCCTCCCGCGCCGCGCGCCGGAGCACCGCGCGCAGCATCCGCTGCGTCAGCCGTCCGGTGAAGGTGTTCTGCTGGCTCGGGTGGTAGGAGACGTAGACCACGTCCCGTCCGACCGCGTGCCGCGCGCCGTGCTCGAATCGCGGCCGCGGTCGCGGCGCGGGCGTGCCCGTGGCCGCGCACAGAGCGGCCAGACACGATTCGAACGCCAGGCCGCCGAGCGCGACGATCACGCGGGGTGGCGGGACGAGGCTCAGCTCGCGCACGAGGTACTCCCGGCAATTTTCGAACTCCTCCGGCAGAGGCCTGTTGTCCGGCGGCGCACACTTGACGGCCGCGGTCAGGAGCGCACCGGGCAGCTCGAGGCCGTCGCCCGGGCGGACCGACGTCGACTGGCTGGAGAGCCCGACCGCATGGAGCGCGCGGAAGAGGAAGTTCCCCGACTCGTCGCCCGTGAAGATCCGACCGGTGCGATTCCCGCCGTGCGCCGCGGGGGCGAGTCCGACGATCCGGAGCCGCGCCCGCGGATTCCCGAACGCCGGAAGGGGGCGGCTCCAGTAGACCTCTCCCCGGAAACGGCGGGGAGCGCGGCGCGCGGCCTCCTCCCGCCAGGCCACGAGCCGCGGACAGCGCCGGCAGGAAACCACCCGGGTTTCGAGACGGCGGAACGCGGCGACGGGATCGGTCAGTGTCGTGAGTACGTCGCCGTCAGCGTCGCCTTTTCGAGGACGTGGCCGCGCATCGCCTGGAGAAGGTCCTCCCGTGTGACGCCCGCCGCGAGCCCGAGCGTCGCGTCGAGCGCGTGGAGCGTGAACACGTAACGGTGCGTGCCGCGGGGCGGGCAGGGGCCTCCCCAGCCGATCTTGCGGAAGTCGTTCCTCCCCTGCCGGCCGCCGCCCGCGATTTCGGGGGTCGCGGGGATACTTTCCGGAAGTCCCGCCGCGGACGGCGGCAGGTCGAAAACCACCCAGTGCACCCAGAGCCCCGACGGCGCGTCCGGGTCGTCGCAGGTCAGAGCGAAGCTCTTTCCTCCGTCGGGCTTCCCGGTCCAGGAGAGCTCGGGCGACGTGTCCTCTCCGTCGCAGGTGTGCTTCGCCGGGATCCGGCTCCCTTCGGTGAACGCCGGACTGCGAAGCTCCAGGGCCACGGGACCGCCGCTACTTCTTCGCCGGGAGAGCCGGCGGCACTCCCATCTCCCGCCAGCGCTTCTTGTTTTCTTCCCACTCCTCGAGGGCGCGCTTGCGGTTCACCGCGGCGGCCGCGGCGCGGGCGTCGTCGTCGTTGGGAGCCTCCGGCGCTGGAGACGGCTTTTCGTTCGCTTCCGCCATGAGCCAATTGTACGAAAGCTATTGAATGACCAGGATCCCCTGCATCCCGCGGTGCTGCTCGGGGTCGCCGCCGCACTCGTTCTGCGTGCAGCTGAACGGGTGGGACCCGCGTTGAAACGCAAGCGGGGTAAACCACGGAATCACGAAGTCGTGGCCGGGCGAGATGTCGTCGCTCGCGGGCAGGCCGAGGTCCGAGATCCCGGAGAAGCCGTGGCGCGGGTTCGGAGTCCCGGGCGTGTCCACGTTGTGAAACACGAGCGTGTACGTCGTCCCGACGGTCAGCATCAGAGCCGGCGAGTTCGGCCCCCCGGGTGAAAAGTCCCAGGCCTTCACGTTGATCGTGACCGTCTGCGGCTGCGGGACGGGCTCGTCCTCGGCGCCCGCGACGAAGCTCGGATCGGTGGTCGCGTTGTCGATGACGGCGGCATAGGTGAAGAGCGGGATCGCGGCGTTGCCGCTGTCCACGACCGCGAACGCGTTCGTCGTCACTCGTCCGCCCTGCCCGACGGCGTCGAAGATGCGGTTGATCTGCGTGCCCGCGCGCGGCCCGAGCGTCACCGTCTGCACACCGAGGAGATCCGCTCCGTCGAAGAGCCGCACCGTCGCCGTCACGCCGGCGTCGTTCCCGTTGTAGAGGCCCACGTTCGTCCGGAAGAGCCCGTTCGCGAGCGACGTCAGCACCGAGACGGCATGCGCCTCCGACGAGCGGAGGCCCGGGACGAACATGCCGACCGTCGGAACCGGGGCCGTCGAGTACAGCCGGCTCGTGACGCGGACCGACGTGCCGCTGCTCGTGAGCTCCACGGCCCCCGCCGAGGAGGGCGCGTCGAACGCGGTCGCGACGAAGTCGTCGAACGCGCGCGACTCCCGGGGCGCGAGCGTGAACGTCGCCTGCGGCGCCGCGGCCGGACAGGTCCCCAGGAAACAGCGATACACCGCCGTGACCGAAACCGGCAACGTGTAGGACGTGTTGAACACGCGCACGTCCGAAAAGAAGGGCGCGGCGGCGGTTCCCGGCGGCAGCGAGGCCACCGCCGGGAGCGTCACTGTTTCCGCGATAAGAAGCGGCGAGATCGCGAGCAGGAGAAGGGCGAGAGCGATCGATCTGCCCACGGCCTCCATTAGACGACGGCCGGAGGCCGCCGTTTACGGCTTTCCCACCCCGGCCCTACTGCGCGATCTGAATATTCCCAGCGAAGCCGTGCCCCGTGCCGCAGAAGATGTCGCAGACGAAGACGTGCGACCCCACTTGATCCGCGGTCGGCCGGATCGTCTGCACGATCTCCGCCGCGCCCGGCGAGAGCGCCGCCCCGGAAAGGCCGATTCCGGGCAGCCCGGAGAAACCGTGAGTGACGTCGAGAGTCTTCATGTGGACCTCGTACGTCTGGCCGACGTGCATGACGAAGCTGGTGCCTCCGCCGTCGAAACTCCACTTGAACTGCTCTGCGGTCAGGTTGACGACGACGGTTGCGGCAGTCGTCGGAGTCGGTGTCGGCGTCGGGCTCGGCGGGGCAGAGCCCGGCGGTGTGGCCGTGGGAGCCGGGTCGCCCGCCGGAAGCGCGGCGTCCGGGTCGCCGGCCACGAAGCTCGAGTCGGCGGTCACGTTGTCGATGACAGCGGCGTAGGCGAACAGCGGGGCCGCGGCGCTGCTGCTCTCCACCACGGCGTAGGCGTTCGTCGTGACGACCGCGCCCTGGCCGAAGACGTCGAAGATCCGGTTCAACTGCGTTCCCGACCGCGGACCGACGATCACGGTCTGCGACCCGAGCAGCGCGCTCCCCTGGAACAGGCGGATGGTCGCCGCCACGCCCACGTCGTTGCCGTTGTAGAAACCGATGTTGGTGCGAAAGGCGCCGTTGGCGAGCCCGGGCAGAACGGACGCGAAATGCGCGTCCGACGCCTTCACGCCCGGCACGAACATTCCGTTCGTGCCGCCGGCGGCCGCCGGGGAGAAGAGCCGGCTCGTCACCCGGAGATCGCCACCCGAGCTCGTGAACTCGACGGCTCCCGCGGTCGACGGCGTGTTGAACGCCGACTGGATCATGTCGTCGAAGGCGCGGGACTCGCGGGGTCCGACGGTGAACTGCACCTGCGGCGCCGCCGCGGGGCAGGGTCCCAGGAAGCAGCGGTATACCGCGGTGACGCCGACCGGCGCCGTGTACGAGGTGTTGAACACCCGGACGTCCGAGAAAAACGGGCTGGCGGCGGAGCCGACCGGCAGCGAGGTCACCGCCGGGACGGTCAGCGTGTCGGCGCGGGCGCCGACCGAGAAAAGGAGCGCCAGGGCGGAGAGTGCGGACAGCTGCCGCAGAGCGACCAGGGTTTTCATGATGTTTTCTCCGGAAGGGGTCTTAGTTGATGTGCAGCGTGCCCCGCATGGTCGTCGGGTGAACCGTGCACCAGAATTCGTAAGTCTGGCCCCGCGCGGACGCGGGCGCCGTGAACGTGACGGTGTAGGTGGCGGCGGGATGACCCGGAGATCCGTATCCGTCTCCCTCATCCGCCGTCGTGATGTTGTTGGACCCCTGGATTCCCAGGGCGGGAATGCCCGAGAAACCGTGGCTCCCCTGTCCCGACTCGAAGAAGAGGGTCGTCGCGGTGCCCGCGGTCGCCTGGATCGGCGTGCCGGTCCCGGGGCTGTACATGTAGTTGGAGAGCGAGACGTCGATCCTCTCCGAGGTCGGGCCCGGTGACGCGGGCGCCGGGACGTCTTCCTCGCCGGAAACGAAGCTCGAGTCGGCCGTCGCGTTGTCGATGACGGCGGCGTAGGTGAAGAGGTCCGCGTTGGAGCTGTTCGCCGTGACGACCGCGAACGCGTTCGTGGTCGTCATCCCGGCCTGCCCGACGACGTCGAAGATGCGGTTGACCTGGGTGCCGGCGTGGGGTCCGAGGGTCACTGTCTGCGAACCCAGGAGGGTCGTGCCGTTGAACAGCTGGATCGTCGCGGTGACGCCGGAGTCCTCTCCGTTGTAGACGCCGATGTTCGTCCGGAAGGCGCCGTTCGAGAGACCCGGCAGCACCGTCACCGGATGCGCGTCCGAGTTCTTCAGGCCCGGCACGAACATGCCGTTGGTTCCGCCGCCGGCCGCCGGCGAGTAGAGGCGGCTCGTCACGCGGATGAGATCTCCGGAGCTCGTCATCTCCACGGCTCCCGCGGTCGACGGGGTGTGGAAGGCCGACTGGATCATGTCGTCGAACGCGCGCGATTCGCGGGGGGCGAGCGTGAAGGTGATCTGCGGCGCCGACGCCGGACACGATCCCAGGAAGCAGCGGTACACCGCGGTGACGTTCGCCGACGTCGTGTACGACGTGTTGAACACGCGCACGTCCGAGAAGAACGGGCTTGCGGCAGCTCCAACCGGCAGCGACGTCACGGCCGGCAGGGTCAGGGTGTCGGAAAGAAGCGGCGGCGCAAGGAGGAGGGCGAGCGCCGCCGCCGGGATGAGTCGAAGAAGAGTGGCCGAATGGGACTTGTTCATCGTTGTCTCCGCGGGCAGTGTATGGCCGCGAAAACGCCGCGCTCCGGGTTTAACGCGCCTCTAAGCCGCAGGCCGAACCGCTCGTATTATTCTGGGCCACCGTGACTTCGCGCTCTCCGGAACTCGAGCTCCTGCGCCGGGGCGCCGTCGACGTGATCGAGGAGGAGGAGCTCGCCCGGCGGATCGAGCGCCGGCGCCTGACCGTCAAGGTCGGATTCGATCCCTCGGCGCCGGACATCCACCTCGGGCACACCGTCGTCCTCCGCAAGATGAAGCACTTCCAGGACGCCGGGCACCGCGTCGTCTTCGTGGTCGGCGACTTCACCGGGATGATCGGGGATCCATCGGGGCGCAAGGCGACGCGGCCCCAGCTCTCCCGCGAGGAGATCGAGGCAAACGCTGCGACCTACACGCGGCAGGCGTTCCACATCCTCGACCCGAACAAGACCTCGGTCGAGTTCAACAGCTCGTGGCTCTCGCCTCTCGGCGCGGAGGGATTCATCCGCCTCGCGGCGAAGGTCACCGTCGCCCGGATCCTGGAACGCGACGACTTCCAGAAGCGGTGGGCGGCGCGTCAGCCCATCGCGCTCCACGAGCTCTTCTATCCGCTCGCGCAGGGCTACGACTCCGTGGCGCTGAAGGCCGATGTCGAACTCGGCGGAACCGACCAGCTCTTCAACCTCCTCGTCGGCCGCGACCTGATGCGCGAGCAGGGGCTCGAGCCCCAGATCGTGATGACGCTGCCGCTCCTCGTCGGGACCGACGGCACCGAAAAGATGTCGAAGTCGCTCGGCAACGCGATTGGTATCGAGGAGCCGCCGGCCCAGATCTACGGCAAGCTGATGTCCATTCCAGACCGGCTGCTGTGGAGCTACTTCGAGCTCCTGACCGACGTCCCTTCCGACGAGATTACGAATCGCCGCCGCTCCGTCGAGAAGGAGGGCGCCAACCCCCGCGACGTCAAGGCGGAGCTCGCGCGCCGGATCACGTCCGATTTTCACGGACCGGAGGCCGCCGCGCGCGCGGAAGAGGACTTCCGGCGCGCGTTCTCGAAGGGCCAGATGCCGGAGGAAATCGACACCCGCGAAACGTCCGCCACCGAGAACGGGACGGCCGCGCGGGCACTCGTCGCCGTCGGCCTCGCGGGATCGATGCGCGAGGCGCGGCGCAAGATCGCGGAGGGGGCGCTCTCCGTCTACGGCGCGGCGGGCGAGGCGCGCGAGGTCCGGGATTCCGAGGAACGCCTGGCCGCGAAAGAGCCGACGGTGCTGCGCCTCGGAAGGAAGTTCGTTCGCGTCGTCTGGAAATAGAGATCGGTTCGAATTGCCCGGTCAGTCGCGACTCTTGAACCGGGACGCCTCGATCGGGAACTCGCCCCGGGACCCGGCTCCCGAGCGCAGAAAGAGCGCCAGCCCGATCAGCAGGAACGCGAGGATTCCCTGGAGCGAAACGAACGCCGCGAGCTTCAGGATCGCGAAGCCGGGATGGACGAAACGCACCAGCCAGCCGGCACCCTCGTCGAGCGCGGCCGAGAGGAAGGCGCCCACGATGATGAGGACGCGCGTGCGGCGGGAGTACGGCGCGAAGATGAGGAGGTGCGTCAAGAGCAGCATCACGAGCGCCATCATCGGAAGGTGCGCGTGCGTGACCTCGAGCATCGCCCCGGCCGTGCGCGGGGCGCGGAAGTCCGCCTCGGATCCGAGGTAGTAGGAAGCGACCGAGGCGGGCGTGAAGCCGAGGCGCGTGACGAAGATCGCGAGATTCGTGATCCAGAAGAGCGCGAGGAGCCCGATCGCCAGGCCGAGGGTCAGGCGCATGAGCGGCTGACCCTGGTATCCCCCGCGCTCCAGGTACTTCACGGCGTTGGCGAGGAGATCACGTTGTGGATCGCCACCACCCGCCGGACGGCGTCGGCAATCGCCCGGGTGGT
>Ga0207691_10006322_pt1 | contig 11438 bp, 7 predicted proteins | sample KBSM13metaG_FD_184327 | JGI IMG/M metagenome (GOLD analysis project Ga0207691, IMG submission 184327) | Miscanthus rhizosphere microbial communities from Kellogg Biological Station, Michigan, USA - KBS M1-3 metaG (SPAdes) (version 2) | ecosystem: Host-associated > Plants > Roots > Rhizosphere >...
AGCTCGCGGGACCACCGTCACGCCCGGACGCCGACAGCCGCAACTTCGTGCTGTGCAGCGGCGGCGAATACGATCGCTCGCCCTGCGGGACCGGAACCTCGGCGGTGATGGCGGCGCGGCACCGGCGCGGTCAGCTCGCGTTAGGCGAGCGCTGGCGCCAGGAGAGTGTCGTCGGCGGCCTGTTCACGGGCTGGCTGGCGGCGAGCCCTGATGGCGCACTCGTGCCGCACGTGAGCGGAACCGCGTTCGTGACCGGGGAGGCGACGCTGCGATTCGACGCGCACGATCCCTTCCGTGGCGGGCTCGGACACGCAGGATGACGCCGCATCCCGACGCGATCATCGTCGGCGCCGGCATCGTGGGCGCGGCGTGCGCCGCTGCGCTCGCGCGTGACGGCAAGCGCGTTCTCGTCCTCGACGCCGCCGCGGCAGCCCTCGGCACGACCGCCGCGGGAATGGGCCATCTCGTCGTCATGGATGACTCGCCCGACCAACTCGCCCTCACGCGTCACTCGACGTCGCTCTGGGCGCAACAGGACGCTGATCTTCGCGCGGCGTCGGAGCTCGAGTGGTGTGGCACCGTCTGGGTGGCGGAAGACGACGCGCAGCTCGACGCCGTGCGCGCGAAGCAGCGACTCTGCGCCGCGCACGGGATCGCCACCGAGGTGCTCGATGAGCGCGCGCTCCTCGAGGCGGAGCCGGAGCTTCGGCGTGGCCTCGCCGGCGGCCTGCTCGTGCCATCCGATGGCGTCATCTACCCGCCGTCAGCAGCGCTGGCGTTGCTCGCACGCGCCCGTGAGCTGGGCGCGGAGGTGCGCGAGCGTACGGCGGTCGACGAGATCGTTCCCAACGGCGTGCGATGCGGCAGCTCCGTGCTGCACGCGGAGGTCGTCGTGAACGCAGCGGGGGCCGCCGCGGCGACGCTGACACCGGGACTGCCCGTCGTTCCGAGAAAGGGGCACCTCATCATCACGGAACGCCATCCCGGCTTCTGCCGGCACCAGGTGGTGGAGCTGGGCTATCTGACGAGCGCGCACGTGATGTCCGGCGAGTCGGTCGCCTTCAACGTGCAGCCGCGCCTCACGGGACAGGTGCTGATCGGATCGTCCCGCGAGCTCGTCGGCTGGAATGCGAGCGTGAATCGCCGCGTTGTCGGGCGCATGATCCAGCGCGCCTGTGCGTTCATGCCCGGGCTCGCGAACCTCACCGCGGTCCGTACGTGGACCGGATTCCGGCCCGCCACGCCTGACAAGCTCCCGCTCATCGGTCGATGGCCGGACACGCCGGGTCTCTGGATCGCGGCTGGCCACGAAGGACTCGGTATCACGACGTCGTTAGGCACCGCCGACCTGCTCGCCGACCTCGTCGCCGGGCGTCCCCCAGCCATCGACGCGGCAGCCTACGCGCCCGATCGTGGCGTTACCGTGGGCGTCGCATGACCGGCTCGCCGCCGTCACCCCAGCCGTCGTCGCCGATCGTCACGATTCACGCCGACGACCGAGTCGTTCGCGCGCAGGCGGGAATCAGCGTGGCTGCAGCGCTGCTCGACGCGGGCGTGACTGCGTTCCGGAGATCGGCTCGCGGCGATGCACGCGGTCCGCTGTGCGGTATGGGGACGTGCTTCGAATGTCGTGTCACGATCGATGGCGTGGCGCACAGGCGCTCGTGTCTCGTACCGGTCACTGAGGGGATGCGGGTGAGCACCGCGGCGCCGTCGGCGGCGACTCCAGCGTGAGCGGGGGATACGGGGGCGTCGCCGTCCACGTCGATGTGGCCGTCATAGGCGCGGGGCCGGCCGGCATAGCGGCTGCCGCCCGCGCCGCCGAGGCCGGCCGGAGCGTCCTGCTGCTCGATGAGGCGCCTAACGCTGGAGGACAGATCTGGCGCCACCGCTCCCGCGCCGCGACCACTGCTACCGCCCGGCGGTGGCTCGACCGACTGTCGCGAACGGCAGCCGACGTCCGCCAGGGTGTTGCGGTGGTGGATGTGATCGCCAACGGCGGTGATGCCGGCTGGACGATCATCGCCGAGCGCCACGCCGATGGCGCGGTGGATGTAGTGCGCGCAAGTGCAGTAGTCCTCGCGACAGGTGCGCGCGAGCGCTTTCTCCCCTTTCCTGGGTGGACGCTGCCAGGCGTGTTCGGGATCGGCGGCGCACAGGCGCTGCTCAAGCAGGGCACGACGTTCCGCGGCAAGCGCGTCGTCATCGCCGGTACGGGGCCGCTCATGCTTCCTGTCGCGGCGTCGCTGACCGAAGCGGGCGCGCGCGTGGAGCTCGTGGCCGAGCAGGCTCGCTTCTCGGCGGTTCGCGATTTCGGGCTCTCGCTGCTCGGCACGCCGGATACCCTCGTACAGGCTGCGAGGTACCGGCTCGGCTTCATCCGCACGCCGTACGCGACCGGCACGTGGGTCACCGCCGTCACGGGCACGGACCGTGTGACGGGCGTGACCGTCAGCGACGGGCGCTCCACGCGCGCGGTGGCCTGCGACGTCCTGTGCACGGGCTACGGCCTCGTGCCTAACGTCGAGATGGCGCGGCTGCTCGGGTGCTCGGTGAGTGCCGTCGGCGTTGGCGTCGACACGCACCAGGCGACGTCGGTACCAGGCGTCTTCGCGGCCGGCGAAGTCACCGGTATCGGCGGGGTGGATCTGGCGGTGGTGGAAGGCGAGATCGCGGGCGCCGCCGCCGCGGGCGTCTCGAGGCTCGACGGCCAGCTCGTTAGGCGGCGCACGGCCCTGCGCGATATCGCCGCCCGACTGGAGCGCGCGTTCGCCGTGCGCCCCGAGATCCGCGCGCTGGCAACCAACGACACGATCGTGTGCCGGTGCGAAGACGTCCGCCGCGGGTCGGTCGCGCTGCTCCGCGACTCGCGTCAGGCAAAGCTCCACACGCGCGCCGGCATGGGTGCGTGCCAGGGACGTGTATGCGGACCGGCGCTCGAGTTCCTGTTTGGCTGGCCGGCCGGCACCGTGCGCGTACCGCTGGAACCGGCCCGTCTGTCGACGCTAGCCGTCGCGGCATCCAGCGGATCTACAGCGAATCCTTCTTCGGGGTCATGACCATGGAACAACGGGACTGGGCAGGCGTCTTCTCCGCGATCACGACGCCATTCGCGACGGATCTCTCGGTCGATCACGGGTTTCTTCGCGAGCACGTCACGTGGCTCGTCGACAGTGGCTGCACCGGCATCGTCGCGTTGGGGTCGCTTGGGGAGTCGGCAACGCTGTCGTTCGATGAGAAGGTCGCGATTCTCGAGAGCTGTCGGAGCGCCGTCGGCGGGCGCGTGCCCGTTGTCGCGGGGATCGCGGGGCTGAGCACGGCGGAGTGTGTGGCGCTCGCCCGTCGGGCGGCAGCAGTAGGGTGCGATGGCTTGATGGTGCTTCCGGCCTACGTGTATCGCGGCGACTGGCGTGAGACCGAGGCGCATTTCAGCGCCATCATCGAAGCGACGGCACTGTCCTGCATGTTGTACAACAATCCGATCGCGTATGGCACCGACGTGACGGCGGAGCAGCTCACGGAGCTTGCGCGCCACGACAACCTGCACGCCGTGAAGGAGTCGAGCGGCGATGTTCGGCGCGTGACGGCCGTCATCGAGCGGCTCGGCGAGCGCCTCAACGTGTTCGCTGGACTCGATGACATGATCGTCGAGAGCGTAGCGATGGGCGCGTCCGGCTGGATCGCGGGGCTGGTGAATGCGCTACCAGAGGAGTCGGTGCGCTTGTTCGATCTCGCGCGCGCTGGCCGGACGCGAGAGGCGCGCACCCTCTATGAGTGGTTCCTGCCGCTTCTTCGCCTCGATACGCTCCCCAAATTCGTGCAACTCATCAAGCTGGCCCAGGTCGCCGTCGGGAAGGGGAGCGCTCGCGTGCGACCGCCGCGTCTCGAGGTCGTCGGGGCCGAATACGACGAAGCAATGGCGCTGATCCGCGAGCGATTGGCAGCGCGACCTCCGGCCTCCGCTAGCGCGGATGGAGCTCTCGCAGGAGTGCGTTCAACGGCCCCGGCACGCGGCGCCTTGCAGGGAGACGCACTGGCTCGCTAGAACTCCCGGTTCGTCCCGCCGCAGGACGCCCTGACCACAAAGCGATCTACCGCGTGACGAACCGATATTGTGCGCTGACGAAACGCGCCTATCTTATCCGCCGCGTCGAATATTGTATCCCATTTTCGCGTCGGCCGGGCTGAGACGTTTTCTCCCGCGCGTGGCGATGGAGAGGACACTGAGCGACTCAGACGCTCACGGCCATGGGATTACGGCCGACCGCGAAGGTGGGCGGCCGGGGCGTGCGCCCATGCACGCGGCGCACGAACGTCCGCCACCCGCCGCCCCGACGTAACGCGAGCGCCACGGCTGCGCGCTTCCCACCGGGACCCGGCTGCGCTCGTCCCGCTGCCTTCGCCCGCATACGGGGCGGAGTGCGCTCCACGAGGAGCGCGGCGCCATCCCGCAGATGCGCCGATGGCGCGCGACCCAACGCCCAAGCCGCTCCGTTCGCGGAGCACCTCTCCGGAGGAGTAATGGCCACACGCGTCACGTATGTCCTCGCGAGCGCAGTCCTCGTGCTCGCCGCGTCAACCCACGTCGCCCGCGCGCAGGAACCGACGCGCGTCCAGGGCCTCGTCACCAACGACAGCCGTCAGCCGCTCAGTGGCGTGTCCGTCGGGATCACCTCGTTAGGCGTCGGCGCCTTCACCGGCGATGATGGCCGCTACACGTTCACGGTCCCGGCGAAGAGTGCTACGGGCCCCGTCACCCTCACCGCGCGCCGCATCGGCTTCCAGCCAATCACGGCGTCGATCAATCTCGCCGCCGGTGCCGTCACGAAGGACTTCATCCTCGCCTCGTCGCCGACGCAGCTGGAGGGCGTCGTGGTCACGGCCATGGGAATCACGCGCGAGAAGAGCCAGCTCGGGACCGCCATGCAGCAGGTGGACGCCGCAGAGCTGAACCGCACGCGTGACCAGAGCATCGTGAACCAGATGGCGGGCAAGGTCTCGGGGCTGAACGTCACGGGGTCGGGCACGCAGGGTGGTTCGACCAAGCTGACGATTCGTGGCGCGAACTCGATCCTCGGCAACAACAACCCGTTGTTCGTTGTCGACGGCGTGCCCGTCTCGAACGCGGCACGACCGGGAAGCCCGAACGGCGGTAGCCTCGGCAACATGGCGGGCTCGGACTTCGGCAGCGCGATCAACGACATCAACCCGGACGATGTCGAGTCGATCTCCGTGCTGAAGGGTCCCAACGCGGCAGCGCTGTACGGCGCCCGCGCGTCGAACGGCGTCATCGTCATCACGACGAAGAAGGGCCGGGCGTCGAATGGTCGCGTCGCCACAGAGTTCGCGACGAACTACTCGTGGGATTCGCCGTCGGTGCTGCCCGACTACCAGAATCAGTACGGACAGGGTTTCGGCGGCGATTTCAAATTCGTCGACGGTGCCGGCTCCGGCGTCAATGACGGTGCGGACGAGAGCTGGGGGCCGAAGCTCGATGGACGGCTCATCGACCAGTTCTTCGGCGCGCAGCAACCCTGGGTCGCCAACCCGGACAACGTCAAGGATTTCTTCTCCGGCGGACACACCATGTCCGCCAACCTGGCCTTCCGCGGCGGGACGGACAAGGCGAACGCCCGCCTGTCGTTAGGCGCGGAGAACGTCCAGGGCTACATCCCGAACAACAAGTTCCAGAAGATCTCCGGACTGCTCAGCGGCACCATGCAGGTGACGCCGAAGTTCAGCGCCGACGCGACACTGCAGTACATCAGCAACGACGCACGCAATCGTCCAGGCGTCGGCTACAACAGCGGTATCCTCGAGCAGTTCATCTGGTTCGGTCGCCAGGTGGACACGAAGCAGCTCAAGGCGAAGCGGTTCGATGAGAATGGGGACCTGTACAACTGGAACTACAACTATCACAACAATCCGTACTGGATCCAGTACGAGAATCCCGAGTCCGACAACCGTGACCGCTTCATCGGTGTCGGCTCGCTGCGCTACAGCATCCTCCCGTGGCTCGACGCCACCTTCCGCGGCGGCAGCGATCTCTATCGCCTCGGCATCGACCAGAAGTTCGCCGAGGGGAATCTCAACTACGCCGATCAGTCGTATGCGGGCGCGTTCAACTTCCTGAGCGACTACCGGAACGAGACGAACCTCGACTTCCTGCTCAGCGCGAATCGGCAGCTGACGTCGAAGATCGACTTCAACGGAACGTTCGGCCTCAACCGCCGAGCCGAGACGTTCAGCTCCAAGCAACAGTACACGTCGGGGATTTCGGTGCCGCTCATCTACAACGTATCGAACGCCGCGATCACCCCGACGTTAGGCCAGACCGACACCCGACGACGCGTCAACAGCGTGTTCGGCTCGGCGTCCGCCACCTACGGTGGCTGGTTCACGCTCGAGGGAACGGTCCGCAACGACATCTCGTCGACGCTGCCAGAGGGCAACAACTCGTACGTCTACCCGTCGGGCAACGTCGCGCTCGTGCTCACCGAGATGATTCCGGCGTTGCGGTCGAACGCGCTGTCGTTCGCGAAGCTGCGCGGCTCGATCGCGCGTGTCGGCACGGACGCGGACCCGTACGCACTCCGCACGACGTACACGGGATCGTCGAACAAGTTCTCCGGCCTGCCGCTGTTCGGGCTCGGCAACACGATCGCCAACTCGAATCTCAAACCCGAGCTGACGACGTCCAACGAGGCGGGTGTCGAGCTCGGCTTCTTCAACGGCCGCATCAGCCTGGACGCGACGTACTACGCGAAGTCGACGAAGAATCAGATTCTGAATCTCACGGTGTCGCCGACGTCCGGCTTCAACAACGTGGCGATCAACGCCGGCGAGATTCAGAACAAGGGCTTTGAAGTCCTGCTCGGCGCCACGCCAGTGCGCATGGCGAACGGCTTCGAGTGGAATACGAGCGTGACGTGGGCGCGGAACCGCGGCGAGGTCGTCGAACTCGCGGGAAGCCTGCAGACGGTGGAGCTCGGCCGAGCCTGGAACGCGTTCGTAGAGGCCCGGGTCAACGAGCCGTACGGCGTGATTCGCGCCATTCCGTTCCTTCGCGATAGCGCGACGGGCCAGCTCATTACGAGCGGCGGACTGCCACAGCCGGGTGCGCGCCGCGTCATGGGCAACATTCAGCCCGACTGGACGGGCGGTTGGAGCAACACGTTCTCGTACAAGCGGTTCGTCGTCAGCGCGCTGCTCGACGTTAGGCAGGGCGGCGACATCTTCTCGATCAGCAACATGTTCGGCGAGGGCTCCGGCGTGTTCAAGAGCTCGCTCAGGGGTCGCGAAGTCGACTTCGACAACCCGGGGATCACCGTCAACGGCATCGACGCCAAGACGGGGCAGCCAAACACGACGACAGTGACCTCCGAGGAGTATTTCCACGGGCTCTTCCAGCTACACGAGGCGTTCATTTACAAGAACAGCTACATGAAGCTGCGTGAGCTTCGCGTCGGGTACGACCTGCCGACGAACCTGGCCGCCCGCCTCAACTCGCGCGCCGTGAACGTCGCGTTCGTCGGCCGCAATCTGTTCACGCACGCGAACGTTCCGAACATCGACCCCGAGTTCTCCTACACGACCGGGAACTTCCAGGGTATGGAGTTCGCGCCCCTCCCGAATGCGCGCAGCCTCGGGTTCAACCTGCGCATCACGCCATAACGCCACCGGGAGACCAACTAGACATGACCAACCAGACAGCATTCCGGATTCTCTCGGGTCTCGTGATCGCCGGCGGCGTGGCCGCATGCAACGCTGACGACATCACGAAGGTCAACCAGAATCCCAATAACCCGACCGACGCGCCTGCGGGCGCCGTGTTCACGAACGCCGTCATCAACGGCGTCGGCCGGTTCCTCGGCTGGAACTACAACGGTCGCGGGGCCGCCATCGTCACGCAGCAGCTTGCCCAGACCCAATATCCGGACGAGGACCAGTATCGCCGCCTGGATGCCAGCTCGACCTCGGGGTACTTCGACACCCCGTACACGAGCGAGCTGATTGACCTGCAGAAGGTCATCGACGCCGGTACGACCGAGAAGCGTCCAGCGATCTACGGACCGCCTCTGGCGTTCCAGTCGCTCATCTTCGAGTACATCACCGATACGTTCGGCGACATCCCGTACTCGGAGGCACTCAAGGGTGACGCGGCAGAAGCGCAGCTCCTTCCGAAATACGACGCTCAGAAGGACGTGTACTCAGGCCTGATCGTGTCGCTCACCAAGGCTGCTGCGGACCTGGCGGCGCCGGGCAGTGTCACGTTAGGCAGCGCCGACCCGATCTACGCGGGTTCGCCGGCCGCATGGCAGCGGTTCGCGAACACGTTGCGGGCGCGGCTCGCGCTTCGCCTGATCAACGTCGATCCGGCGACCGCTGCATCGGAGCTTCAGAAGGCGCTCGCCGCTCCGGGCGGGGTGTTCCGCTCGAACGCCGACAATGCGGTGATGAAGTGGCCCGGCGACGGCGTGTTCAACAACCCCTGGTCGGACAACTTCAAGACGCGCGACGACCACCGGATCTCGCAGACACTCATGAACGCGATGCTGGCGAACAGCGATCCGCGCATTCCGATCTACGCGCAGCCGACGGTGTCCGACCCGACGAAGTACGCGGGCATGCCTAACGGCTTGCTGGCGACGCAGGCGGCGACGTGGTTCAACACGTCGTCGCGCGTCGGGGCGGTGTTCTTCCCGGGCGCCACGGCGTACGGCACCTTCGGTGGGAACGGCGCGAAGTTCCCGCAGCAGGTGCTCACGTACGCCGAGCTGCTGTTCATCAAGGCCGAGGCGGCGGAGCGTGGCATCGCCGGTCTTGGCGCGGGGCAGGCGGCGGGGTTCTATCGTGACGCGATCACGGCATCCATGAATCAGTGGGGAGTCACGGATGCTGGCGCGATCACCACGTTCCTGGGTCGCCCGGATGTCGCGTACAAGGGTGGCACGGAAGGGTTGAAGCAGATTGCCGTGCAGAAGTGGATTGCGCTCTTCACGGACGGCGGGCAGGCGTGGGCGGAGTGGCGGCGCACGTGCCAGCCCAACACGCTCGTGCCGGGCCCGGCGGCGATCGTGAACTACATCCCGCGTCGATTCTACTACTCGACGACGGAGGTGTCGGCGAACAGCGACAACCTGGCGGCGGCGATCGCGCGTCAGGGCCCGGACAACTTCGGTACCCGGGTGTACTGGGACACGAAGCCGACGGCGGCGCCGACCTGCCAGTAGCGACCGGAGCGCACGAGCCGCTTCGTTAGGCGGTAGCGGTTCGAGACCAACGAAGCGGCCCGGCGGACACAATGTCCGCCGGGCCGCTTCGCGTTCGGACACTCCGCCCGTAATTCCGCGATCGTCATTCGATAGTGACGCGCCGCGCGCCGCGCGCGTGCCGCTGCGCACATCTCGACGTCCGCGTACAGCACGGCGGGCCGATCGCGTTTGGTGGTATCGAGTTGTCCTCGAGTTTCCGACGAAGTGCCGTTCCGTCGGCCGCGCGTGGGTCGTCCTTCATTACAGTCGCTCGAGCCCGCACGCGTCCGCTGGACTCCGTCCGACGGCGCGTGCGTGTCTGCTATGCGCCGCTTTCGCTTCGCTGCTGTCTTCACGTTCGGTCCAGTGCAATGCCAACAGGCTTTCGCAGATCCCGCTTCACTACTCGCCTAACGCGTCACGCGGCGCGCCGGGGGTTCACGCTCGTGGAGATCCTCATCGTGATCGTAATGATCTCGCTGATCGCGCTCGTGGCCATTCCGCGTTTCTCGACGGGGACCGGCCGTCGGAACATGGAGTCCGCACGTATGCGCGTCGCGGCAGCTCTGGCGACAGCTCGCCAGGCGGCGATTCAGAAGGGCGAGCCTGTGAGGTTCCTGATCAAAGCCGACAGTGTGAGCGTCAAGCGCCTTGCCGGCACCACCAACCTGCTTTCGCCGATTCCGCTCAATACGCTCTACAAGGTCACCGTGCCGAGCGTCACCGACTCGTTGGCCATCGACTTCAATCCCCGCGGCTTCGCGAAATTGGCGACCACGACGAAGGTCATCCGATTGAGGCGCTCGGGAGTCGCTGACGATTCTCTGGTCGTCTATTCCACAGGAATGGTGCAGCGATGATTGTCACTCGACGACTCGATCGACGACGGCGCCCGCGGCGCGGCTTCACGCTGATCGAAGTGATCATCGCGATCATTGTGATGTCCGTCGGTATCATGGGCCTCGCAGGGACCGCGGGCTACGTCGCGACTCAGATGGGCGGCGGGAATGCGCAGACGATCGCCGCCGCCATGACGACGAAGGTATCCGACTCACTCTCAGCCCGTCGCTGCTCGGCGCTCGTGGACGGCTCCCAGACCCGCCGCGGCGTGACAGTGAGCTGGGCTGTCACGGACAGCTCGCGCACGAAATGGGTGACGCAGCAGGTGCAGTACAAGCCCAAGCGCGGCGCCACGAAGACGCTCACCTACGTGACGGTGATCCAATGTCCGGACTGATGCGGCCGAGGACTGTGCGAGGACGACGAACCAGACGCGGCATGACGCTGATCGAGATCATGATCTCGCTCGTGCTGCTCAGCATCGTCGGCGGTGTGATCATGCGCGTGATCATGCGCCAGCAACGATTCTACCAAGGCGTCAATCAGATCATGACCCAGCGCGGTCAGCTGCGAAACGCGACGGCGGTCCTCCCGGTCGATCTGCGCAGTCTGTCGTCCATCGGAGACGACATCATTGCCGCGACCGACTCGTCGATGGAGTTCTGGGCCAATGTCGGGACCGGCGCCGTGTGCAGCGTGGTCGACAACAAGCAGGTCGCGATGCCGCCGGCGACGCTGTGGAGCGGGCAGGTGATCACGAGCTGGAACGGGTACGACGAGCCAGAACCGGCGACCGACGACGTGGCGTACTCCGTCTACATCTACAACGACAGCAGCACGCTCGGCAACGAGGATGACGCGTGGAAGAAGTACACCCTCACCGACATCCATCACGATGCGAGCAAGTGCCTGGCGACGTTCACCACCGCTGGCGACTTGGGTCAAATGCGGCCGATCCTCGAGGTCACGGATCCTCTTTCCAAGACGGATCCCGTAACGGGAGGACCACTCAGCCAGTACATCGGGGTCGGCGCGCCCGTGCGGGTGGTGAAGCGCGTCCGCTACGCGCTGTACCAGGCCAGTGATGGGAAGTGGTATCTCGGCTTCTCGCAGTTCCTCAAGTCGACGTCGGACTACGGAGCACTGTCTCCAGTGAGCGGCCCCTACGATCCGTACGCGTCGGGTTCCGGAACCGCCAGCGGATTCGCGTTCCGCTACTACGACGTCGATGGAAATGAAATCGCGTCGGGCGCTAACATGGCGAACCGCGAGAAGATCGCGCGCGTCGATCTCATCGCGCGGGCGCGCACGGCATCGAACGTTCGCACCGCCGGCGTTCAGAAC
>Ga0207691_10006323_pt1 | contig 11437 bp, 7 predicted proteins | sample KBSM13metaG_FD_184327 | JGI IMG/M metagenome (GOLD analysis project Ga0207691, IMG submission 184327) | Miscanthus rhizosphere microbial communities from Kellogg Biological Station, Michigan, USA - KBS M1-3 metaG (SPAdes) (version 2) | ecosystem: Host-associated > Plants > Roots > Rhizosphere >...
GCGACGTCGAAGTGCAGCGGCAGGCCGAGGAAGTTGGTCTGGAACCCGAATCCCCAGTCGGAGTATCCGCCCTGCGAGCCGTTGCAACCGAGCGGAGCGCCGCCGAAGATCGGATCGCCGTTGCCGCAGAGCGTGTAGTCGTCCCAGAACTGCCAGGGCTGGTTCTTGAGCTTGGCGCCGCCGACGTCGATGAACACCTTTCCGCGGATCTCCCGGATGCCGAGGAACGGCGTCGCGAGCAGGTCGATGAGCGGGAAGCGGAACTCGACGTTCAGGAAACCGGCCGTGTTGCCCACGATGCCGTAGACCGGGAACGTGCGCAGCGTGTCGATGCCGCCGAAGGCCAGAACATCCGGAAGGTTGCCATCGGCGCGGAACCCGTAGAGGCGGATCGCGAAGAGCGAGCGGCGCGTGATCTTGAAGTAGTGGCGCAAATCCAGCGTCGCGTCCCAGGTCAAAGTGATGCCGTCCTGTCCGGGCAATTTCGTACCGCTGATGTACGGCGACCAGGAGAGGCCGATCGAGAGCTTCCGACCGGAGATCGGTCCGAACGATTCGTACTGCGTCGTGTCGCCGACGAGGCGCGTGCCGAGCGTCGCATAGCCATTCGACGTCGGAATCCCGATGATTCCGGAGCCCGCGTCGGTGTCGACCCAGACCGGATAGCCGTTGAAATCGCGGTCGTTGTAGCCGACGTCCCCTTCCAGCCGGTAGTAGCGATTGAAGGGGTAGGCCGCGAAGACGTTGCCTCCGATGTACTGGTAGTTGCTCTGCGTGCCGATCGTGCCGTCGGGATTGAGGACGTAGTAGTAGTTGCGGTTGTAGTAGCCGACGGCGCCCTTCTGCAGGCGTGAGCCGATGTCCGTGTAGGACAGGCTGCCGTTGGTGTAGCCGGACACCGTCCACAGGACGGCCTGCAACCGGCGGTCGCCGAGGTTGTCGCCGAAGGTCAGGATCGTGTTGGAGAGGAACTGGCCGTCGGAGGCGACGCCGGCCAGGATCTGAGCGTTCTCGAGGTAGAGCTTGCGGCTCGGCCTCTCGATCTTTTCGGGGTCGACCGAGACCTCGATCGAGGGCTGGAACGGAGCGATCGTGCTCGGCCCGGCCGGCGAGGGCGCGGGGTTGAGCTCCGCGAGCTTCCGGTACGGCTTCTTCGCGTCGGTGACGTAGAGCATGAACCGGCGCTTGTAGTAGGCCGAGAAGACCAGCCGCTCCGAACCGTCGCGGGCGGTCAGGATCGCCGGCGAGAAGCAGCCGCCGACGACGTTCGTGAACATGTTCGTCTCGCCGTTGGCCAGATCGACGGAGTAGACGTTGTAGACGCCGCCGTTGCGGTCCGAGGAGAAGAAGAGGCGTTTGCCGTCGGGGGAGACGGCGGCGTCCTCGTCGTTCGAGTCACCGTAGGTGACCTGTTCGCGCGAACCTTCGACTCCCGGGCGGATCCGGAAGATCTTCGCCGAGGTGCCCTGGACGCCCGAGTAGTAGATCCACTCGCCGTCCGGCGAGAACGTCGGCGCGAAGTCGAACGAGCGGTCCTGGGTGATGTTGACGATCGACTTGCTCTCGAAGTTGTAGGTGTAGATGTCGGCGTCGCCGCCCTTGACGGCGAGGAACGCGATCCGCTTGCCGTCGGGGGAGAAGGCCGGGTTGAGCTGCTGGTCGAGGCCGGGCATCGGGATCATCGTCTCGATCTTCCCGTCCAGGGCGTTGAGGAGCAGGAGCTCGCGGCCGCGCTCGCGCTTGACGAAGAACGCGAGCGAATTGCCGTCGGGGGAGACGGCGAGGTCGACGCCTCCGACCGGGCCGGTCGTCAGCCACTGGGCGACGATGTACTCATAGTCGGTCTTGAAGCCCTTGGTCAGGTTCCGGTAGAGCTTGCGGTCCCGGGGCGAGAAGACCACGACGTTCGCGTCCTGTCCGAGCGTCGAGATCGCGGCGCCGAAGTCTCCGGAGGGGAAGGGGCGAACCGAGACCTCGGCCGAGCCCTCCTGCGAGAGGCGGACCTGGTCGCCGAAGTCGATCGGCTCGCCGCGCTCCGTCAGCATCTTCAGGAAACGCTGGCGCAGGTAGCGGCGGAAGCGGATGTCGAAGTCCTCGGCGTTGACCCCGTATGTGCGCTGGAGGACGCGGTCGATGTTCGGGCCGAGCTGTCCGCGATACTCGAAGACGAAGTCCCGCACGCCGTCCTTGCCCCACTCGGCCTCGATGAAGTCGAACACGGCGTGGCCGAAGCGGTACGCGAAGAAGCCGTAGATGCCCTGCTCGGCGATCTCGGGAACCTGGTCGGCGAGGACGGAGTCGCGGAGGACCATCACGTCCTTCGAGTCCTCGTCGGAGGCGAAGTAGGAGGCCATGCCTTCCGTCAGCCACTGCGGCGCGCCCGAGGTGTACGCCCGGATGAAGCTGCCGCCGAAGAAAATCTCGAACTGGAAGACGTGCGTGAGCTCGTGGGCGATGAGCTTCTGGAGCTCCTCGTCGGGCATGTCGATCGGCAGGACCATCCGGTTGCGCGTCGGCAGGGCGAAGGCGCCCACGCCTTCGGGAATGAAGCCGGCGAGCGTGTTCGTCTGCTCGAATTCGGTGTGGGTCGCGTAATAGATGATGTTGATCGGCTTCGGAATCTGGAAGTTCAGGGACCGCGAGATCTCGTCGTAGGCGCTCTCGGCGAACGACGCGACCTTCTGCAGGGAGATCTGCTCCCGGTCGTGGAAGTAGATGAGGAAGTGCGTCGAGCGGTAAGTCTTCCACGTGAAGGTGTCGTAGGCGATCTTGTTGACGCCGAAGTACGTGTAGTACGGATCGACGAACTGGGCCGAGGCGGCGGCGGGGAGGAAGAGCCCTGCGGCGACGGCGACGGCAACCACAAGCACGACGACGGCGGACGACTTCTTCATTTATGTCCTCGGGGGAATCAGTTGGTGAAGATGTAGCGTTCGGCCTCGCGGTCACGGGCTACGAACGTGTTCAGGATCTGGCTCTCCAGCGAAAAGAGGTTTTCGAAGAGTCCCTGAAGCTCGTCGGCGCGGCGGCTTCCGGTCTGCCGGAAGTCCTTGAACTGGTCCTGGAGGAGCTTCTCGCCGGTGTGGCCGTCGAGGACCAGGAGCACGATGTCGAAGAGAAAGCCCGTCTGCTCGACGTAGACCTGGCGGTAGTACGTCCGGCCGTCGATCGGCGAGGTGTACTCCTCGGTCTTGTATCCGGAACGGTCCTCGACCTTGAACTCGAGGCTTCCCGAGACCACGATCTCGGCGCCGGTCTGCGTGCCGACCGACGCCCAGAACTCCTGCGCCTTGGCGAGCTCCACGAGGTTCTGCGTCGGGAGCTTCAGATCCGGCGGCGTCTGGATGAGCTCGAAACGCGTCCTCTTCTCGAGCTGCTTTTTCAGGAAGCGCTGGAACTCGGCCTGGAGATCGACGTTGGCGAGGCGCTTGTCGCGACCCTTCTCCGCGTCGGTCACGATGATCATCGGCGCGAGCGCGATCCGCTCGTTGCCGCGGAGGGGCAGCTTCGCCTTCAGCGGGAGCCGCAGCCGCACCTGGTCGACGCCGGCGAAGGCCGGCATCGGTCCGAGGAAGAGGAGCAGAGCCGCCGCGGCGGCCGCGAGCTTACGGCGTCGCACTGGCGGCCTTTCCGGTGGTCTTCGTGTAGGAGGTGTAGAACTCGGCGAAGCGCGCGTAGTTGCGCCGGATGTACTCGTTGTTGGGCTCGAGCTCCAGCGCCTTCTTGTATTCGACGAGCGCGCGCGCGAAATCGCCGTTGGCTTCCATCGCGACGGCGAGGTTGTTGTGGGCGCGGGCGTTCGACGGTTCTTTCGCGATCGCCTGCTCGAAGCGGAAGGCCGCTTCCCGCCAGTGGCCTTCCTTCGCGACGTCGGTGCCGAAGGCGAGCTGCGTCGATGAGCGTTCCGTGTGGGAGTACGACGTGCACGCGCTCGCGACAAGAAGTAGGGTGAGGACCCACGCGCCGCTTTTCCTCAAGCTGTCACCCGCCTCCCGCGTCGGGGTGGCTATTATAGGTTTGGCGTCGACGGAGGATCGGAGAATTGTCGCCTCTGGCTCGATGAATGATTACTTAAATCCGTGAGCCCGCATTCCCTGGATCGTCGCGCCGCGTTGTCGTGGGCGCGAGGCAGCGTGACCCCGCAAAAACTCTGGCCCCTGATCCGCGCGCGCGGAGGCGTGGAAGGCCTTTTGTCCTCCGAAGAGGAGGACCTGTCCGCATTTTTGGGCTCCCGGGACCGGGCCCGGGCGGTGCTCCGGGCCGGCGACGACGCCGAGGCCGAGCGCTGGGCGGCCCGGATCGAGCAGACGGGAATGCGCCTGGTGACGGCCTTCGATCCCGAATACCCGGAAGTCCTGCGGGAGATCCCCGACCCCCCGTTCCTCCTGTTCGCACTGGGCCGGCTCGAGCGGCTGCGCCTTCCGGTCGTCGCGATCGTGGGCTCGCGGGATGCCTCGCGCTATGGCCGGGACGTTGCCGGGAAGCTGGCGCAGGAGCTGTCGGCCGCGGGCGTGACGGTGGCTTCCGGCTTCGCGCGCGGCGTGGATGCCGCGGCGCACGAGGCCGCGCTCGGGGGCCACGGAGGAACGATCGCGGTCCTCGGATGCGGCATCGACGTGGAGTACCCGCGCGAGCACGGGCGGCTCAAAGAGCGCCTCGCTTCGGAGCATCTCGTGCTCTCGGAGTACCCGCCGGGCACCGAGCCGCGGCCGCAGAATTTTCCGATCCGCAACCGCGTCATCGCCGGAATCTCGGCCGGCGTCGTCGTCGTCGAAGCCTCGCGCCGCTCGGGCTCTCTCATCACGGCCCGGCTCGCCGCCGACTTCGGGCGCGACGTGTTCGCCGTGCCGGGCTCGATCTTCGCGGAGACCTCCGCCGGCACGCACGCGCTCCTGAAGGACGGCGCGATCCTCTGCCGCGGCGCGGAGGACGTGCTCGCCGAGCTCTTTCCGTCGATCGGCATCCCGCAGCCCCAGCGGGTCGCCGCCGCAGTCCCGATCTCCGAGCTTTCGCCGGAGGCAAGGCGTATGCTCGAAGCGCTATCCCGGGACGAGTCGCTTTCCGCGGAGGAGCTCGCGCAGGCGCTCGAGCTGCCCGCCGCGACGATCCTCGCCGGGCTCTTCGAGCTGGAAGCGGCCGGTCTCGCGCTTTCGCAGGATGGGAGGTATGGAGTGCGGAGACATTGAGTTGAAGTTGAGGGTTGAGAGTTGAGTGTTGAGCGTGGCATTAACCCTTAACTCTCAACTCTTAACGCTCAACTTCTGTCCCTCAGGAATAGAGATTTGTTTCGAGACATGAGCGACCCTCGGTTTGCTCTTTCTCCACCGTTGTGAGAGGTTCCCCGCCCCGTATGGCCAAGTCCATCGTCATCGTCGAGTCCCCCGCGAAGGCCAAGACCCTCGAGAAGTTCCTCGGCAAGGGCTTCAAGGTCATGGCCTCGTACGGCCACGTGCGGGATCTGCCGCGCAAGGGCCTGGGTGTCGATCGCGAGCACTCCTACGAGCCCACCTACGAGGTGCTCGCCGGGAAAGAGAAGACGATCAACGAGCTCAAGCGCGCCGCCAAGACCGCGGACGCGGTCTATCTCGCGGCCGACCCCGACCGCGAGGGCGAAGCGATCTCCTGGCACCTGCGCGAGACGCTGAAGCCCGGAGCCGGCAAGACGGTGTTCCGCCGGGTGCGGTTCAACGAGATCACCAAGAAGGCCGTGCTCGCGGCCATGGAGAACGCAGGCGAGATCGACGCCCGGCGCGTCGACGCGCAGCAGGCCCGGCGCATCATCGATCGCCTCGTGGGATACGAGGTCTCGGACCTGCTCTGGAAGAAAGTCTGGCGGGGTCTCTCCGCCGGCCGGGTCCAGACCGTCGCCCTCCGGATCATCTGCGAGCGCGAGAGCGAGATCGAAGCGTTCGTTCCGGTCGAATACTGGTCGGTCGACGCCCGGCTCTCGGGCAAAGTTCCGCCGGAGTTCACGGCGCGCCTCGCATCTTTCGACGGCGAGAAGCTCAAGTTCGACGGCACGGACCCGCGCCTTCCGGACGAAGCGGCGGCCACGCGCGTCGTCGAGGACGTCCGGAAGTCCGACTGGATCGTCTCGACGGTCGAGACCTCGGAGCGCCGCAAGAACCCGGCGCCGCCCTTCATCACCTCTCAGCTCCAGCAGGCTGCGGCGCGGCGCCTCAGCTTCGCCGTGCGGCGGACCATGCAGATCGCGCAGCGCCTCTACGAGGGCCGCGAGATACCGGGGCGCGGCACCGTCGGTCTGATCACGTACATGCGCACGGACTCGACGCGCGTCTCCGACGACGCGCTGAAGGAGGTCCGGGCGCTCATCGGGAGCCAATACGGTCCCGACTCGCTGCCCGAGTCGGCGCGCTACTTCAAGAGCCGGCGCGACACGCAGGACGCCCACGAGGCGATCCGACCGACCTATCTCGACCTGCCGCCCGACGAGGTCGCCAGGTACGTCGCGGCCGACGAAGCGAAGCTCTACCGGATCATCTGGGAGCGTTTCGTCGCCTCGCAGATGTCGCCCGCGGTCTACGACACGACCTCGGCGGAGATCACGGCCGGCCGGGCGGTATACCGCGCCTCGGGCTCCACGCTCAAGTTCGCGGGATACCTGGCGGCCTACGGAGTCTCGGCCGACGAAGAGGATGAGGGCGACAAGGATTCCCCGAAGCTGCCGCCCCTGACGCAGGGGGAAAAGCTCAAGCTCGTCGAGGCTCTGCCCGAGAAGAAGGCGACGCAGCCGCCCCCGCGCTTCAACGAAGCCTCGCTCGTCAAGTTCCTCGAGGAGAACGGCATCGGGCGGCCCTCGACCTACGCCGAGATCCTCCGAAAGATCGAAGAGCGGCGCTACGTCCACCGCAAGGACCGGCGGTTCATCCCGACCGCGCTCGGGCGCACGGTCATCGAGCTGCTCATTCCGTACTTCGACGACTTCTTCGAGACGGCCTACACGGCGCGCATGGAGGAGGCGCTCGACGACGTCGAGGAGGGCAAGCTCTCCTGGACGAAGGCGCTCTCCGACTTCGACAAGACGTTCACGCGCGACCGCAATCGGGCGCTCGAAGGCATGCACTCGGGCAAGGCCGGGATCCCGCTGGCGCAGGCGAGGAAGCTCAAGCTCTCCGTCGTCCCCGCGATCGACGAGAAATGCCCGAACTGCGGCAAGAAGCTGAAGATCCGGATGGGGAAGAACGGCCTCTTCGTCGCATGCAGCGGGTACCCGACCTGCACGTTCACGCTGGATATCCCCGATCCCGAGGAAGACGCCGTGGACATGTCGGAGATCGAGAAGACGACGTGCGACGAGTGCGGCGAGCCGATGAAGGTGCGCCAGAGCCGGACGGGCTCGACGTTCCTCGGGTGCACGGCGTTTCCGAAATGCCGCAACGTCGTGAACATCGCCGTGGCCGGAGGCAAGGCCGAGGCGCGTCCCGACGAGCCGACCGGCCAGATCTGTCCGCGCTGCGGCCACGGCCTCGTGCGCCGCCACGGCCGCTACGGCGCGTACGTCTCCTGCTCGAACTACCCGGCCTGCAAGTACAAGCCGCCCAAGCCCATCAAGGACACGGGAGTGAAGTGCCCCAAGGACGGCGGGGTCATCGCCGAGCGCCGCGGCCGTTTCCGGCCGTTCTATGGGTGCATCAACTATCCGAACTGCGATTTCTCGCTCTCGGTGCGGCCCATCCCCGAGAAGTGCCCGCAGTGCGGCAACGAGTACCTCCTCTTCCGCGAGCGCAAGTCCGGCAACGTCTTCGCGTGCGACAAGGCCGGCTGCGGGTTCGAGAAGCCCCCGGGCGAGCTGCCGCCGATCGTCGAGTACACCCCCGAAGCGCCGCCCGATCTGCCGGATCCCGTGGTCGTGGCCGCCGCAGCCAAGAAGGCCGGCGGTAAACCGCGCGCGCGGAGAGCGAAGGCTTAGAGGGACGTCACCCCGAGCGCTCTTCCACCGTCAACCAGGGCCCCGTTTCACCGTCACCCAAGCGCTGTTTCACATCCTTCCGAGCACTCATTCACCGTCACTCCGAGCGGTCCATTCGCCTTCACTCCGAGGACCCACCGTCACCCCGAGCACTCCTTCGCCGTCATCCCGAGCGATAGCGAGGGATCCCGAGACCGGCAGGCTTACGAGCCGGTCAGCAAGTCGAGTCCGGGGCCCCTCGTCGCTGCGCTCCTCGGGACGGTCAGTGAGGACTCAGTGACGGGACCCTCGTCGCGGCGCTCCTCGGGATGACTGTTTGGCGATTGCTGGCGCAATCGCCTGCAACTACGCCGTCATCCCGAGCGATAGCGAGGGATCCCGCGGTCGGCAGGCTTACGCGCCCGTGTGGCGAGTCGAGTCCGGGTCCGCTGCTCGGGATCCGGACTCAGTGACGGGATCCCTCGTCGCTCTGCTCCTCGGGATGACTGTTTGGCGAACGCTGTTGCGTTCGCCGCACAGTCAATTCTCTCCGCCCGGAACGCCCGGAATGTTCAGGAACCGCCGGAACGGGTCCTTCCACGGGAATGCCTGTGCGTAGCGCCACAGTCGATCCGTCAGAGGAGGCTTGGCCGCGGGGTTCTTGAAGCATTCGGCGCAGCGGGGGAGCTGCGAGAAATCGTGTGTCCGGAAGCCTTCCTCGATCGTCGCGAGGAAGGGCGAGTTGGCGATCTCGGCGATCGATTTCTCACGCACGTTGCCGAGCTTCTGCGTGCCGTCGTAGTCGTAGCAGCAGTGGGTGACGTCGCCGTTGCAGAGGATGACGAACCACTGGTACGGCGTGCCCTGGAAGCAGCCGTAGTAGGCCTGGTGGAGCTCGGTGACCTCGGAGGTGTCCAGGCCCTCGCAGGTCTTCTGGATGATCGTGGCCTGGGGGTAGCGATCGAGGTGGAAGAACTCGCGGAACGACTTGACCGACTCGTCATGCGTCTGCGTCGTGATCATCCGCTGGATTTCGACGACGATCTTCTTTCCCTTCGACATCTCGAGAAACCGACGGATGTTCTCGACGACGGCGTCGAACTTGCCGCCCTTCCGCACGATCGGGTAGACCTCGGGCTTGAGCGTGTCGATGCAGATGCGGAGCTTCGACAGGGAGCTCGACAGGATGTCCTTCGCCCACTGCTCGGACAGCAGCGTCCCGTTCGTCGAGACGCAGACTCCGGGGAAGAGGTCGATCGCCTCGCAGAGCCTCTTGTAGAGGAAGGGCTCGCCCATCTCGTGGAGGTACTTCATCGGAAGGTCCAGCTCGCGCATCTGCCGTGCGACGTCCTCGACCATGTCGAAGGGCGCGTCCTCGAAGGGGCGCGTGAGGACGTCCATGGGGCACATGCCGCAGCGCAGGTTGCAGCGGGAGGTCAGCTCCAGCATGTACTTGAGCGAGCGGAGCCGGAGGCCGTTCTTCCCCTTGCTCAAGAGGGCCGCCTCGCTTCGAGGCCCGCCATCGCGGCGACGACGGGCAACGCGTTCTTCTTGTCGAAGAGAATCATCGTGCGCGCGTTGCACTCGTGCGTGCAGCGGCAGAGCCGGGCGTGCTTCGCGTCGACGAAAGTCCGGGCCGCCTCGCTCTCGCGGATCTTCGCCCAGTCGTAGCCGGCCGTGCGAACGTTGCCCAGAACGTCCGAGATGAGCTCGCAGCCGTGCACGTTGCCGTCTTCTGTCAGGACGTACTCCCTTTCGCCGGCGAGGCAGAAACCCTCGAACGGCCCGCCTTTCGCCTGGCGGGCGATGTACTCGAAGCGCTGGCGGTTGATCTCCCGCCTTGCCCTAGTCCGCGCCCCCTTCCAGCCTCCCCGCGCCTCGTCCGGAGGATAGCGGAGGTCGATCTTCTTCGACAGCCGGAGGTAGAGGTCGACGTCGAGGCCTTCCTTGACGCCGGGGTCATAGGCATCGCCCCGGACGAAACCGAGGGAGTGGTGGTTGGGCCGGTATTTGGCGTAGACGAACTCGAGGAAGTCCTCGATCTCGCCCTGGTTGTCGCGCATGAAGACGGTCGTGACGCCCGCCGTGAGGTTGGGCGTGCGGCGCGCCACCGCGACCAGGGCCTCGAGCGTCGCGAGCGCCCGGTTGTAGAGGCCCGGTACGGCGCGCACGCGGTCGTGGAGCTCGCGGAAGCCGTCGATCGAGACGGTCACGCCCAGCGAGAGATCGGGTGAGATTTCGCAGATCTTCTCGGCCGCGAGAGCGACCTCCTCCGGCGAGAAGCCGTTGGTCGGGATCGAGGCGGAGAAGAACCGGCAGCGCTCGAAGTAGATCCGCATGAGCTCCGGCAAGTCGCGCCGCAGAAACGGCTCGCCTCCGGAGATCAGCAACAGGCGGATCGGAGGGAGCGTGGCCGCGAAGCGCTCCATCTCCTCGAGCGTCAGCTCGTTTTTGCCGGCGTTGATCGGGTAGAAGCAGTGGGCGCAGCGGGCGTTGCAGACGGACGTCACGAAGTGCGTCCACTGGGCGATGGCCTCCCCCGGAGCGATCCAGTCGCGGGCGAGGGCGAGGCCCTGCGAGAGCTTGCTCATGCGGCCCGCACCACCGCTCCGGAACGAAGGTCCGCGCGGCGCGCGCCGTGAAACCCCTGGATGCGGGCGACTTCGCCCTTGAAGAGCCAGGGAAAGAGCGTCAGCGCCTTGCCCACGTGTCCGGCGCGCAGCATCCGGCCGAGCGTGATCCAGAGATGTGGAAAGAGGTACAGCAGCGCCGGGAAGCGGACCAGCGCCCTGCCGGGCCGGTCGTGGTCGCGGCGGGTTTCGTAGATCGTGCGGCCGCAGGCGACCTGCTTCTCCCAGAAGGCGCGCGGGTCGAGCCGCTCGTGACGGTGGACCACGGCGATCTCGGGGTCGTACCAGAGCCGGCCGCCACGCGCGGTCACGGCCAGCGCGAAAACCGTGTCCTCGCCGGTGTTGGTCTCGGGGAAACGGACCGGCCCGATGGCTTCGCGCCGGTACACGATCGCCATCGTCGGGATGTTGGCCTTGGCGCCCGGTCGGCCCGCCGCGATCCACTCCGAGTGATTCAGGTAGTAGTCGAGCTCGCCGTAGCGGCCCGGCCGCCCGTTGACGATGCGGCCTCCGACGCCCGCGATCGAAGGATCCGTCTCGAACGCGGTGCGCGCCCGGGCGAGCCAGTCTTTCGGCGCGACGGCGTCGGCGTCGAGGAAGCCGACGAGCTCGCCGCGGGTCGCTTCCATGCCGACGTTCCGGGCGCCGCCGGCGTTGCGGCGCGTGGCGTTGCGGATCACGCGGGCGCCGGCCTCGCGCGCCGCCTCCGCCGAGAGGTCGGTCGAGGCGTCGTCCACGACGACGATCTCCGCGGGCGGCTCCGATTGCGAAAATGCCGACGCGACCGCGTCCCGCACGGTGTTGGCGGCGTTCCGGCAGGGGATGACCACGCTGGCGCGCATGAATCGATCAGTTTATCTCTCGGATCGGGTGTGCGGCGGCGCCGCCCGCAGCAGGA
>Ga0207691_10006325_pt1 | contig 11436 bp, 11 predicted proteins | sample KBSM13metaG_FD_184327 | JGI IMG/M metagenome (GOLD analysis project Ga0207691, IMG submission 184327) | Miscanthus rhizosphere microbial communities from Kellogg Biological Station, Michigan, USA - KBS M1-3 metaG (SPAdes) (version 2) | ecosystem: Host-associated > Plants > Roots > Rhizosphere >...
GATCGAGACAGCAGTCGAGATCGTGCGAGGTGTGGTTCCAGAGCTGCACACTTTAAGAGCAAAGACGCTGCCCTAACAGGCTGCGGAAAAACTGAGTTCGTTGACATTGGGTCTGTAGGGGCGGTCTGTGACCGCCCGGTCTTCGTTGATTTCTGGAAGAACGGGCGCTCATAGAGCGCCCCTACAATTGCTTGCCTGAAGTTTTTCCGCAGCCTGCTAAGTTAGGAGGGCAGCGTGATTGCAAAGCAATCACGCGAGGGGTGGTTCCAAAACCGCAATACCACAGGGTATTGCTTTGGAACCACCCCGGCGCTTCGCGCCACCCCTCCTGACTCAGGAGGGGAACTGCGTCACAGTTCAGCGATCATGCTGCAACAGGCGGAAGAAGAAGATGGTCCGGCGGAAGGCCGTGGACAACGCGTACTCACTTCGGGCTGAGAGCTCCCTTCAGCTGGTTCACGATCGGGGTAAAGTCGTTCATCGAAATCACGGGGTTTCCAATCGGAAACACATCCGGGTCGGCAGGCGTCTCCGTGACTTTTCGAACGCGACCGGCTCCAGCCCCGATCGCGGTGCTTCCGCTTCCAAATCCGATGGTGGTGCCCGTTCCCGCGACTTTTTTCAAATCGGCCCATACCGCACGGGTCGCCTTCGCATCGTTGTTGGATGGCAGCTTGTAATACAGGTATCCGCGCTGCGGCGAGGCATAGCTTGAGCTTTGCGGCGAGGTTTCCAGCATGAACACGCCCCAGACCTGGATGCGGTCCGGTGCTGTATCGTTGGGCTCCATGACAACGTTTTCCACAATCGCGTAAGCCGCGATCGGTCCGCTGGCACGCACCGCCGTGTCTGCAGCAACGAGTACTGCAATTGAAATAAGAAGACCGCGATAGATTGTTCTCATGTGGCCCCTCCCGTTGCGGATTGTTCGGAGCATTGTATCACCGAGACTTTCACACACTCATCGTCCGGCCGCCACCCGGCATTGACGTTGCAAGCCATTGGCGGTTTACATATGCTGACGCCGAGGAGAGCGGATGACCAAGCAGGAAATGATTGTCCTTTTCAAATACGATGCCTGGGCCACGGATCATCAATTGGCGGTGATCAAGAACCTGACCGACGCACAATACGAGAAGGACCTGGGTTCCAGCCATCGAGGGATTCAAGGAACCATCACACATATGTATGGCGCCGAACGCGTGTGGTTTGCGCGTTGGACCGGGAAGGGTCAGAATGCGTTGCCGGAAGGCGTATTGTCTCAGGCCGGACTTCGCGAGCGCTGGAACATTCTCCACAATGAAATGCTGGAATTTGCGGGAAGCCTGACGGATGAAAAGCTGCAGGCTTCGTTTGCATACCGTGATCTGAAAGGCAACCCTTACGCGCAGCCGCTTTGGCAGCAGATGCAGCACCTGGCGAATCATTCCACGTATCATCGCGGACAGATCACAACAATGCTGCGTCAGGTGGGGGCGACTCCGGTACCAACGGATCTTATCGCGTACTACCGGCAGCACTAAAAATCGTCAGACATTCTTTCGCTTTCGCGACCGATCCAGCCCGCTCCAGAAAATGCGAATCGCATCGAGGGCCCGTTTTGCCCCGGTGAACCATTTGTCGGATTCAAACTCCGGGCTGGCGAATGTCTGCTTCAATTCATGCTCCACGTTGGCGACATGGCCGGATTCCAGGCCGAAATGAAATCGGAAAAACCCGACATTCAACGGTGGCAGCTGCAAGGGTTCGCGATTCCTTCTGTTATAACCCTCCAGGCCCATGATGAGTTCGTTCCAGAAATTGTTGGATTCCGGTTCATCGCCTTTTCCAATGCCGTATCCCGCCCAGGATTCGACGGCGAAACTGGCTCCGGATCCGATATTGTTATCGGGGCTCCCATAGACTTTCTCCAGATTTACGAGGAACCGGTGCGTCGATGGGCTGCCAAGCGCCCACTTGCCCAGCTTGTCCCGATTCAAGCCGAGCATTTCACCGACGTCTCGAAGCCACTTGATGTGGGCACTGTTGTGCGAAAACCGATGGCCTTCGGTGTTGCCGGTCTTTGGATCGATTGATACGCCAATCTCACTGGCCAGGATCGCGCGGGCTTCCATTTCCTCTTCTTCGGTTGCGGAATTCACCATGCGTTTTGCTTCCAGCGGTATGAAGTGATTGGAGAACACCGAAAACTGGGTGACCAGATCCGCCACCTGGGATGTTGTTGCGTAACCGTTCTTGAACCACTTGGTATACGGATTCCGCTGGATGATTTCATGCTGATAAATCTCCGCTTCGATCCGTTGAAGATGATTCTGAAAGTTGGTTTTTGGCGCCATATGCTCCAGCCGCTGACAATATTAGACGGCGGATCTGGCGATGCAGGCAGGAATCTTTCGCATGGGTACGGTCCACACTGCGCGTGACTTCACGCGGTGTTCCCGGCAGGACAGGTTCCTGCCGTTGGCCGCGCGCGATCGCGAATTGAGAGACAGAGCGCCCGGAACCGCTGGCCTTCGCCGTTCGGTCGGTGTATAAGATTGCCCGTTGAAAGGAGACCCCAAATGTCTAAGCTGAAGATTGTTCGGTTCCTGATTCCTGTGTTCGCCGTGGCTGGGTTTATCGCGTCGGCCTCCATGGCCCAGCAGCCGCCAGCAACCCTGACAATGAAACAGTTGAAGCCCAATGTATGGGTCGGACTCGGCGGCTCCGGTGGTAATAGTACGATCATCGTCGGCCAGATGAGTGTCATTGTGGTGGATGCGAAGCAGACAGAAGCGGGTGCGAAGGATCTGCTCGCCGAGATTGCGAAGATCACGCCGAAGCCGGTAAAGACGGTAATCCTCACACACAGCGATGGCGATCACGTGAATGGCCTGGTGGCCTATCCTGCCGGCATCGAAATCATTTCCCACGAAAACAATAAGAAAGAACTGCAGGCGGCCATCGATTCCGGCGCCCGCGGCGCTCCCCCGAAAGACAGGCTGCCGACTCGGGTGACAACGAAAGAAAAGGAAGCGATGACGATCGACGGCGTCAAGCTGGAGCTCTACCACTTTGCACCGGCGCACACGAGTGGCGACCTGATGGTATATCTGCCTAATGAGAAAATTGTCTCGACCGGCGACATCATCGTCACAAATCGGGCGGATGACAATCCCAATGTGCATTTTGAAAAGAACGGGAGAACGGACGGTTGGCTCACCACGGTCAAAGGTTTGATCAAGCTGAATGCCGATACATACGTCACCGGTCATGGCGATCTGCTGACGAAGGCCGATCTCCAGCGAAAGTTCGATGCAACGACGGCGCGGCGCAACAAAATTGCCGCAATGATCAAGGAAGGCAAGACATTGGATGAGATCAAAGCGGCTCTGCCGGATGCTCCCGCTCCGGGTGCCACGGCTGCCGCTCCTCGAGGGCCCGCACCAGCTGCGCCTGCCGGTGCTGCAGCAGCAGGCGCACCGGCTGCGCCTCGTGGTGGCGGAACGCCCGCGAAAACGTTTGTCGAAACGGCTTATGGAGAGCTTGCGAAAAAGTGAAGGAGCATTTGCGGCGAACGGCGGTTACAGGTTCAAGAGCTCAACAAGAGGGTAATTGATGGATGTGAAGTGGACGATCCAGGGGAAGGAATTCATTAACTGCAATTGCGCCTATGGCTGTCCGTGCCAGTTCAACGCGCTTCCGACCCGTGGATTCTGTGAAGCGGTCGGCGGTTTCCAGATTGATTCCGGTTTTCACGGCGAAACTCGGCTGGACGGGTTGAGATTCGTCGGCATTTTTCATTGGCCGGGACCGATTCATGAGGGCAAAGGGGAAGCCGCTGTCGTCGTCGATGCCCGCGCGACTCCGAAACAGCGGGAAGTGCTGCTTCGCATCATGTGCGGCCAGGACACCGAACCTGGCGCGACGGTGTTCCAGGTGTTTTCCACGACCATCGAGAAGCTTCACGACCCGATTTTTGCGCCAATCGAATTTGAAGTCGACGTGGATCAGCGGAAGGCGCGGCTCGTCGTTCCGGGAGTGACGGAAGGTCGTGGCGAGCCGATCGTCAACCCGGTCACGGGCCAGCAGCATCGTGCGCGCATCGACCTTCCGCACGGGTTTGAATACTCCCTCGCCGAAGTCGGCCGCGGATGGACGGAGGCCTTGAGTCCCATCAAGATGAACCTGACGGACACCTACGGCCAGTTCGCCAACATCCATCTGAGTCAGAGCGGCATCGTTCACTGAATTGATGTCCAGTGGATCGCTTGAGCTGCTGTTTCGGCGCGATCGACGGATCGTCGTTGCCGCGCTTGTTGTGGTGACGGCACTTGCATGGGGATATCTGGTCTGGCTCTCCCAAAGCATGTCCACACCCGGAATGTCCATGCCGGATATGCCCGGTATGGATATGAGCGCGGCGGTCCGTCCGGTACTGCGCGTGTGGACTGCGGGTGACTTCGCATTCATCTTCATGATGTGGACGATCATGATGGTCGGGATGATGACGCCTTCGGCGACACCCATGATCCTGATCTACGCTCGTGTCGCCCGCCAGGCCGTTCAGGAAGGCAGACCGTTTGCGGCTACCGGCTGGTTCGTCTCTGGTTATCTTCTGGGCTGGGCCGCATTCTCGGTCCTTGCGGCTATTGCCCAGGGTGCTCTCGTGCGTTTGGCATGGCTGACTCCAATGATGGTCGCTGCCAGTACCAAAGTCGGTGGCGTCGTATTGATCGTCGCGGGGGCCTATCAGTTCACGCCGCTGAAGAATAATTGTCTGAGCCAGTGTCAGTCGCCGTTTGCGTTCATTCAAGCCAACGGAGGATTCCGGCGGGGAAGGGGCGCTTCGATTCAGCTTGGGATGCGTCACGCATCTTACTGTATCGGCTGCTGCTGGGCGCTGATGGCGCTGCTTTTTGTCGGCGGTGTGATGAACATTCTATGGATATCCGCCATCGCAATTTTCGTATTGATCGAAAAGGCCGTCCCGGCGGGCGGTGTCATTGCCCGTGTCGCCGGCGCCGGCCTGGCCCTCGCTGGTATCTGGCTTCTGTTTAAATGAAATTCGAGGAACGTTGAAGGTGGAACACATTTTGAATAACGTGGAAGTCCGTGTCCTTGGGGCGCTCATCGAAAAGGAAATCACAACGCCGGAATACTATCCGCTGTCACTGAATGCCTTGATGGCGGCGTGCAACCAGTCTTCGAACCGGAATCCGGTGGTGCATTATGCCGAAGGCGATGTCGGCGCGGCGGCCGACAGTTTGCGCGAAAAGGGGCTTGTTCATCTGGTGGATCGTGGGGAATCCCGCGTCTCCAAGTATCGACACGTTCTTTATGAAGCCATGAACATGAGCAGGCAAGCCATTGCGGTCATCTGCGTGTTGATGCTTCGCGGGCCGCAGACTGTTGGGGAGATTCGAACCCGGAGCAATCGGCTGTACGATTTCACCAGCCTTGAAGACATCGAGACCACTTTGAATTCGCTGATGTCCGGTGAATCACCGCTCATTGTTCAACTGCCGCGGCAGACCGGACAGAAGGAAGTCCGCTATGCGCATTTGTTATCCGGACCCGTGACCTATATCCAGAAGGATGAAGAAATCGAGGCGGAACCAGACCGTATCGGAAAACTTGAAAAGGAAGTGGAAGACCTGAAGAAACAATTCGAGCAGTTTCGAAAGCAATTCGAATAGGCTTTTAGTTCATTTCAGAAAAAGCTCAAATTCGGTTTCCAGATCGTCTTTCACCTTGATGGTTCCGCCCCCAAGCTGGATCGGTTTAATTCCAAAACCGGACTGCTTGAAATTGTATTTCCCATCGGCCTGATACGTCCCATCTCCAAGCTGTTTGAAAGCCAGCGGAATCACGACCGGCTGGGTCTTGTCGCGGATAGTGAGAGTCCCATGGACCTTCAGTTGGTTGGCGGTTCCGCCGAGTTCGATAGATGTCGATTCAAAGACGATGCGCGGAAATTTCGAGACCATCAGGACGTCGTTTTCCATATTTTGCTGAACAGTCGCACGGTCCTTTTCACTTTCGTTCGGATCCATGACACGCACGCTGGTTGCAGGGAAGGTGAGTTTGATGGAGGAACGCGTGAGGTTGTTTGCATCCAGTACGGCGCAGCCTTCCACTTTGCGGGCTTCGATCAGATGGTCGTGCGCAAACGCTCCAAACAGACCTCCAGTTCCCACATGGATTCGAAAATAGCCGCGACCCGGGATGACGCACGGTCCATTCTGCGCCTGCACGACTTGTCCTGCGAACAGGGCTGCAATAAAGAAGATGTTCCGTTTCATTGACATGAATTGGTGCCTGAAACCAAATTCTAGGAAATCTTACGGGCTTCCATATAGAAACGTTTGGATCGCGCTTCACCCATGGAGAATGTTTTGCGAGGGAGAGCGCCATCGAGAATGACGGCCTTGAATAAATCGGACTTTTCCATGGCCGGGAGGTAAATCCCGACATGGCCGGGCTTGCTGCCGATACGCAGCAGGACATCGTCGCCATGAACGTAATCGATTTTGTCCGCTCCTCCGGTCTTCAAAAACAGATCCAGGAAAGCCTGAATCGTCGCGGTCGGAACATTGAACTTCGGATTGGAAAATTCAACGACGGCATGAGAATGGCTGCCGGCAACAATTCCAATGCGTTGCGTTGCTTCGTGTGCTGCCACCATGTGAATCATTTCTGTGGAGGTGGCGACGGGGGTGCATTTCGAACTCGATCCAAAATGCTTCTGCAGTTCGGCAGCAAAATCCTTCTTTACGCCGAACAGCACGCGATGGATCGGTTCAAATTCCAGCGCATCGTCGTGAACGTTTTCGATTTCGACAAGCGCATAACGCGACGGGTGATCCGGACCGACGGTCGGCTTTATTTTTTCCCATACGGCTTTTGCCGTTGCCAGCGAATGATTGCCATCGCCTATTGCAAACAGCATGACCGGCTTGTCCTTCCCGACACCGTATTTCGAAGCGAATACTTCCGGCCGCGCCAGATTGCGCAGCGCGTCAATGACGGGGGATTCATCGCGAACACCCCAGCCCGCCAGGTGTCCGCTCCCAAGCATGAGATCGAACTCGTAAAGTTTTTCCATTCCTTTCTTGGCTGCAATGAGCGGTTCGATAACCGTGTGTTGCGGGTCATCGATCAGAACAAGAATGTGCGGCAGTTCCAGTGCGGCGCCTTCACGAATCTTCATTCGAGCAGGAAGGCGTTCAATGATCGTTCCTTCGGTGGCTCGGATCAGGCTCTTCGCCCCTTCCGAGTAGTCGTAACGTTCGAGATCGAGGCAGGCCATCAAGCCCCGCCGGGTTTTTCCCAGCACCGTGCGCTCGACAAAGATCAGCCCCTCACGCGATTTGAGAATGCCGGACCGCAGGTATTGCCGCATCGTATTCCGGATGTCCTGAATGCGTTCCGCTTCTCCGGGATGACCCAGATAGATTTCCGGCAGTGTGATGCGAAGCGTGGAGGGATCGTCGCCGACAGCGTCTTCGACCTGATCCCAGTATTCCGGTTCGGAAGTGAATTGGTCGACGGCAATCACCGCCCAATTGCGAGGATCCACGCCCGCCTTTGGCAGAAGCACTTCGGGCACGAGAATGCCGAGGTCGTCATAGATCTTCATTCAAACGCCGCCAGTGCTTTGTTGAAAGTCGGGCTCGGCCGCATCGCGTTCTCGGCGAGATCGGGTTTGGGTGCGTAGTACCCACCGATATTCACCGGATGACCCTGTACACCGTTCAGTTCAGTGACAACAACTGTCTCATTGTCGGTTAACGTTTTTGCCAGCTTTGCAAATTTCGACTTCAATTCCGCATCCTCGTTCTGATCGGCCATGGCCTGGGCCCAGTACATCGCAAGATAGAACTGACTGCCGCGGTTGTCCAGTTCAGGCACTTTTGTCGATGGCGATTTTCGATTCACAAGAAGCTTTTCCGTTGCCTTGTCCAGAGCCACTGCAAGGATCTCCGCGCGGCGATTGCCCGATGCTTCGCTTAAGTGTTCGAGCGATACGGCCAGTGCGAGGAATTCTCCAAGAGAATCCCATCGAAGGTGGTTCTCCTGGATGAATTGCTGAACGTGTTTTGGCGCGGATCCACCGGCGCCGGTTTCAAACATTCCACCCCCATTCATCAGGGGCACGATGGAAAGCATCTTCGCGCTGGTCCCGACTTCAAGAATTGGGAACAGGTCCGTCAGGTAGTCTCGCAGCACATTGCCCGTCACCGAAATCGTATCCTGGCCTGCCTTGAGACGTTCCAGGGTATGGCGAGTCGCCTCTTCCGGCGACATGATTTCAATAACCAGGCCCTTCGTATCATATTTTGGAAGATAGGCGTTCACCTTCTTGATGAGCTCTGCGTCGTGAGGACGCATGTGATCCAGCCAGAATATTGCCGGTGTGCCGGTAGCCCGGGCACGCGTTACGGCGAGTTTCACCCAGTCCTGAACGGCGGCGTCTTTGGTCTGGCACATCCGCCAGATGTCACCCTTTTCAACATTGTGCTCCATCAGCGTCGTACCGTTGGATTCGACAACTCGGACCGTCCCGGAGTCGGGCATTTCAAAAGTCTTGTCGTGCGATCCGTATTCTTCGGCCGCCTGCGCCATCAGGCCGACATTCGGAACCGTGCCCATCGTCCTGGGATCGAAAGCTCCATGGTTTCTGCAGAACGCAATTGTTTCCTCATATACGCCTGCGTAGCTGCGATCCGGGATGACGGCCTTGGTGTCCTGCGGTTTGCCTTCCTTGTTCCACATCTGACCGGAAGTCCGGATCATCGCGGGCATGGAGGCATCGATAATGACATCGCTTGGCACATGGAGATTGGTAATGCCTTTGGCGGAATTGACCATTGCGAGATCCGGCCGGCGGTCGTATTCGGCCTGAATGTCGGCCTCAATTTCCCGGCGTTTCTCTTCCGGCAACTTCTGGATACTTTCGAGGACATTGCCCAGGCCATTATTCGGATTGACTCCGAGTTCGGCGAATGTGGCCGCGTGTTTCTTGAAAACGTCCTTGAAGAAAACCCTCACGGCGTGACCGAAAATGATCGGATCGGAAACCTTCATCATGGTTGCCTTCAAGTGCAATGAGAACAGCACGCCCTGGTTTTTGGCGTCTTCCATCTGCTCTTCAAGGAACGACGTCAGTTCCCGGATACTCATGGTTGTCGCGTCGATGATCTCGCCGGCGAGAACGGGTGTCTTTTCCTTAAGCACGGTCACGGTGCCATCCAGCGCGAGAAGTTCGATTCGGACGCTGCCGGTCTCGGCGATCGTCAGTGAGATTTCGTTCGATCGAAAGTCTCCCCCGTCCATGTGCACCACGTGGGTCTTCGAATGTGGAGACCACTGGCCCATGGAATGCGGATTCTTTCGCGCGTACTCCTTCACTGCTTTTGGAGCTCGGCGATCCGAATTTCCTTCGCGAAGGACCGGATTCACGGCACTGCCTTTGATCTTGTCATAGCGCAAGCGCACTGCCTTCTGTTCTTCATTGGCGGGCTCGTCTGGATAGTCGGGCAGCGCGTAACCCTGCGCTTGAAGTTCGGCGATGGCGGCCTTCAATTGAGGAATCGAAGCGCTGATGTTGGGAAGTTTGATGATGTTGGCTTCCGGCTTCGTCGCCAGCTGCCCCAGCTCCGCCAGGGCATCCGGTATGCGCTGGGTTGGTGTGAGTTTTTCGGGGAAACTGGAAATGATCCGTCCGGCGAGTGAAATGTCTCGCGTCTCGATATCGACCCCACAGCTTTCCGCAAACTTTTTGATAATTGGATAAAAGGAATACGTGGCCAGTGCGGGCGCTTCATCGGTATGGGTATAGATAATTCGATGGCTGTTGTTCGTCATCCGTCAAATATAGCCGGTAATTTGGAAACGACGGGCAATTTCTCCTTTTGACTCTGCAGCTGTGCTGTGTCATGAATATCGCGTTCCCGACTAGAGAGGAGACTTGTCATGATCCGGAAAATGTTTTTTATTTTGGCGATCCTTATCGTAACGATTGCTTCCGCAGCGCTCGCGCAGATCAAACCCGTGACACTTGTGACAATGGACATGCTGCAGAATCCCAGTCCCAACGACTGGTTGATGTACAGCCGCACCTACGACGCGCAGCGTTTCAGTCCGCTGAATCAGATCACCAAACAAAACGTCGGCCAGCTGAAACAGGTATGGTCGAAGGACATGGTGACGGGCACCCAGGAGAGCATTCCACTGGTTCACGATGGAGTGATGTATGTCATGAATCCGGGCGCGCCCGGTTCGCCGGCAGGCGCGGTCCTCTGGGCGCTGGATGCAACAAACGGCAATCTCATCTGGGAATACAGACGGCCAGGCGGCGGCGCTTCGAATTCGAAAGCTTTCGCGATGTATCTGGACCTGATCTTCTATCCGGCAGGTGATTCCATTGTTGCGTTGGATATGCGCACCGGCCAGGTTCGCTGGGAAACCAAGGCCGTCAACAATGGCGGGCGGTTGAGTTCGGGCTTGATCATGGCCGGAGACAAGATTATTTCCGGACGTACCTGCGGCACTCCTCAGCAGCAGGGTTGTTACATCGCCGCTCACGATGCGAAAACGGGAACCGAACTCTGGAGATTCTATACGGCGGCCGGTGACGAAGATCCGGAAGCGAGCAAGTCCTGGGGCGGCGCACCGGTTGCGGCTCGTTCGGCGTCCACCTGGGGATTGACGGGCAGCTACGATCCCGTGAAGAAAATCATTTACTGGGGAGTCGCCAATCCCACGCCAAATACCCGCTCTGCGCGCCACGGCGGCAATTCCAATGCGATCGGGTTTTCAGCACCGGCGGATCTTTACAGCAATTCGACAGTGGCTCTGAATCCGGAGACCGGAAAATTGCTCTGGTACTATCAACACCTGCCGGGCGACGACTGGGATCAGGACTACACAAACGAGCGCATTCTCTTTTCAACTTCCTTCAATCCGGATCCGAAGCATGTGAAGTGGATCAATACGTCGGTTCCAAAAGGTTCGCGGCATGACGTTTCGGCTTCCGTCGGAGAAGGCGGAGGATTGTTCGTGCTGGATCGTAATGACGGAAAGTTTCTCTGGGCGACGCCTTTCCCTTATGACACTCCTCGATTCCTGATCAAGAAAATCGATCCGGACGGAAAGTCGTGGATCAACGATGACGCGATCAACGGCATCCCGGGTAAACGAAGCGTTACGTGTTCCTACAACACCAAAAGCTACTGGCCAATGGCGTATCACCCCGGAAAAAATTCTCTCTATATTCCCTATGTGGATAACTGTCTGGATATGACTGCGGCCGGACCGGCTGGAACCCCCGCAGCACCCGCTCCTTATGAAGTGACGCAAGCGGTTTGCAAAGGACCGGAAAATCCGGCGCCGGCTGCCGGAACGGCTCCGGCACTGCCGCCGGCGGCCGGTGGTGGAGGTGGTGGAGTCGCG
>Ga0207691_10006326_pt1 | contig 11435 bp, 7 predicted proteins | sample KBSM13metaG_FD_184327 | JGI IMG/M metagenome (GOLD analysis project Ga0207691, IMG submission 184327) | Miscanthus rhizosphere microbial communities from Kellogg Biological Station, Michigan, USA - KBS M1-3 metaG (SPAdes) (version 2) | ecosystem: Host-associated > Plants > Roots > Rhizosphere >...
TTTTTCAAATTCCCTTTCAAGGGGAGATCTGTTGTAATGAATCTCTCCATTATCACCGCGAAATTTGCATGCTGAAGGATCCTTAATATACTTTTCAAGCGAGGCCACAATTGTTGAATATTCCCGATCCTGAGCAATTGTAAGGAGGCTTTCAAGAAAAGGATAAATCCGATAATCGGGATCCAGTGCGCCACGTTCAAGAAGAAACTCAACTACATCTTTGTGACCTTCCCGCACGGCGAGATGAATAGGCGGAGTATAGTTGTATTGCGCATAAATCAGTTCAGGGCATTTTTCCACGAGGGTCTTTACCATTCGAAGGTTTCCCTCGTAGCTGGCTCTAAGTATTTTCCATACCGTTGTAGTAGTAGAGGTTACGCCATTGGCAACAACCATGGGCAAATTGAGTTTCATTTCAATCGGCTGTAACATACCTCTGGTGAGAATTAGAAGAAATCATTGTGAAATTAGGACGTTCATGTATTTAATGAAAATTGATCGGAACTAATTTCTCCTACCTTAATCAAACAATAGCTCGGTTCTTCTTGCAAATGGAGTTGTAAAATCCTATTTTAGGACATAAAATACTGCAACAAGCGTCTCTAACGGTGAATATGAATTTCATGAACGTCGACTTCGCCAATAATATCCCTCCGCGGAATGAATTTCCAACTATAAAACTCTACAAAAAAATCGAGGGTGCCATTCACTATTGGCAGATTTATGGAAGCAGCCTCAAGAAGATGTTCCTTGTAATAGGCCATGGAAAGCTGGGCGAGTCAGGAGAATATATTGAGATCAGCGACCAGGGCATCGACGAACTAAGAAATATTTATCGCCAACAAATCATTGAAAAGAAGAAAGAAGAATATTACGAATTGCATGACCTGTACCCAATGGTGTTGCAGATTCAAACGAACAGCACATGGAGCACGCCATCGTATCTTGAGTTTCGAAATGAAATTTGGGATTACCTGGATGGATTTCTTTTTTGGACAGGCAACGGCAAAGTTTCCGGCAGTGGCATTGGTACAGGAACACTCAACCTGTTTTTTGAAGCTGTTGAACCGGCTCTGGCAGTAACCACCATTGTTGAAGCGCTGGAAAAAAAAGAGATTCGGCATCCTTACCTTATCGTGCAGGAAAAAATTATCCCAGAAAAAAAGAATGCATCAGGCGTGGAAATTCTTCATCCAAAAGATTTCAAAGGCGAATTTTCCTTGAATTATTAATAACACTGTGTTAATGAAATTGCAGCCTTGCCCTTAGCGGGTATAGAAAAGAAAGCGGTGACTTTTTTAAATTAGTAGATCGCTGTTTATCAAATTCCGTAACTCGCATATTCAGGAATCGCTTCACAAAAGAATAAAACTTCCTAAGGTCCTCTCGCGTCGTCGCAATTCCAATCGATACCCGCACAGCCCCTCTCATCTTTTTTGTGAAATTGATGAAGTCATAATAATCACCATGATCTCTACTGGTAAAGTAATCCTTTAATACTTGCGCCGAAATGCAATGATTCAGTTCATCGATACCAGGATTACAAAAGCAACCGGTGCGAAAAGATATCAATTGATGGTTGGCCAGTTGCTCCACCATTTCAAAAGGATACTTTTCACCGTTTACGTCGAAGAAGTTCAAAAGAAAAGTGCCGCCCCTTTGCTCAGTGTTTGTTGGCCCATATAACTTCAATAGAGGCTGTTCATTATCGTGCCTCAACTTTTGTAATTCAGCAATGAATAAAGAAGACAGCTCCTGCGTGCGACGATTAATTTTCTCAATGCTTATATCTTCAATAAATTCCAATCCATTCAAAACTGCCGGAATACCCAGGTAATTGACTGTTCCATTTTCAAACTTTTCATGATCCTGCTTTAGAAAATAACTGTCGTATCCTGCAGACGATAATGTTATCGTTCCTCCTGCATATGCCGGCTTTCTCAACTTTTGGAACTTATCCTTTCTAACGAGCAGGCATCCGATACCAGTTGGATATCCAAACATTTTATAGAACGACATCGAAACAAATTCCGGCTTATGGATAGAAAGATCCAATCGTGAAGTGGGCACAAAAGCCGCCGCATCCAGCAACACATCCCAACCTTTTTCGTGTGCCTTTTTTATCCACGACAATGAATGCCGAACGCCCGATACGTTTGACTGCGCGGGAAATGCAAACAACTTGTTTTCGACGTGCTCAAAAGAAGCCAGGTTTTTTTCCAGCGCAGCTTCATTAAGGCGGAGGTCTTCATAGTTCATAGGTGAATAGTAATAAACTCCGCCCTTTTTTTTGCAATACTCCCTGATTCCATTTACTGAATTGTGATTGTCTGCCGTCAGCAGCAATACTGAACTTGGCCCAAATGAAAACGATTCTCCAACAATTTGCAAAGCGCCGGAAGCATTATTCGTGAATACGCAGTAGTAATCGCCTGCCCTGAAAAAGTCTAATATTTTTTTTCGTGTTTCTTCTACCAATTCTCCCGATAATTGGGATGCTGGATTTGTAGAGTGTGGGTTGCCATAAATTCCATTTCTCAAAGATGATTCATGCTTTTGTGTCAACGACTCAGGATATAAGCAACCTCCCGTATAATCCAGGTATATATGACCAGCCTTATCCAGTCGCGAGAATTCTTTTTTCCGAAGACGATTGAAATAATAGTCATCATCGGAGTTACTTACATGTGTATCTCTCAGCAGTGATTTTATGGTTTCGAATTTGAACATGCAACAAGGCAGATCCAAAGTTCATTGATATGTGGAGAGGAAGTATTACCCGAATGGGTACTTTTCTATTTCAACATTAACTCACGAAGGCGTTTGATTGCTGTGGATCTTGAACTGCTGTCGAGTTTCAAGTAGCCGCTTTTGATGTGTGCCTTAATGGTGTTAACCGAAACAAACATTATTTCAGCGATCTGATTGTTGGTTTTGCCACTATAGATGTTTTGAAATACTTCAAACTCTCTTTCAGTAAGCGGCGACAACAAATGCTTATTGAGTTTGTTGAGATTCAATTCCGGGACTTGTCGATTACTACTGTTGGCAAAATTGGAAATTGCAATTTCAAGCGTGGCGAGCAAGGTCTTCTCATTGAAAGGCTTCACGATATAACCACTCGGTTCAACTTTTTTTGCCTTTTGCAAGGTTTCCTTGTCAGCATACGAAGTCACAAAAAGAAAGGGAATTCTATAGTGTGCATTGATAATCTCGGCTACATGAATGCCGTCATCTGAGTTTTCCATACCTATGTCAAGAATGGCGGCGTCAGGCGTATTCTGGTGAAGTTGCGCAACTGCCTCGTCAAAATCATAAGCGATGCCAGAAACACTGAAGTCATTGTTGTTAAGATACATCGACATGTTGGTGGCGATCACCGGTTCATCTTCCACTATCAATACCCGTATTTCATTCACGATAATATGATTTAAGCGAGCTTATATTTTTTAATGCGCATACAAACCACAGCACCATTGTCATTATAATATTCAAGTTGTGCTTTTAGCTTTTGCGCAAAGGCGGAAATCAATTGCAATCCGAATGTTTGTCGTTGTTGTAAAGCCTCGGGGCTGGGAAATCCAACTCCTGTGTCGCGCACCTGCAAATGCAGGTTTTTATCACGCTCTTTTAATGAAATAGAAAGAACGCCAGTTTCATTGTCAGCAAATGCGTATTTCAAAGAATTACTGATCAGCTCATTGATGATTAAGCCAAGTGGGATCATGGTATCAACATCCAGGTTCAATCGGTCAATGTCGGTAACGAGTTTCACTTTATCCGGATTGATACTATAAGAGGAAAAAAGATTTTCCGAAAGGTTTTTCAAATAGTCTTCAATCATAATTCCTCTTATGTTATCCTCATGGTAAAGGAATCTATGTATGATCGCCATACTTTGTACGCGGTTCTTGCTTCCCCTTATGGACTCTAATGCCTGTTGGTTTTCTACGGTCATTGACTGAATGTCAAGCAAACTCGAAATGATTTGCAGATTATTTTTTACGCGATGATGAATTTCCTTAACCAGGATTTTTAAATCCCCTGATTGTTTTTCGATGATGCGGTTCTTCAATCGCGTTCTTCGGTATTGATATGCAGCCAGTGCTCCTAACAACAACATACAACTCAATCCGGCAATCAAGGCACCCTGAAGATTGCGCTCGCGCTTCAGCTGCTGCTTTTGCTGCTGTGACTCTCTATTCAACGTGGCAGTAAGTTGTTGACCACTTTCGAGCTGCTTCGTTTTGTAACTGTTTTCCAATTCAAGGGCAGCGCTCAACAGCTTCTCCTTTTGCAGAATGGAATCTTTAAACCGGTTTTCGAGTTCGAGATTCTCCTTTGCGTCTTTATCATGCAACAACTGCAATTCCTTAATCTTATTGATGCTGCTGAGATATCTTATTCTACTGTTATATACATCCTCCTTAATTAGGCCTTCTATCTTGCTCAGATTGCTAATCGAGTTACTAAAGAAATCGCTCATCATGTGTTGGTACTTCAGATTACATTCATATGCTTTTTCATAGTTGGCCTGCTCTGCATAGGAGTCTGCCATATTGCTGTATACCACCGCTTGTAATTCAGGAGTATTGGGCATACTTGCATGCTTCAACGCTGAATCATATATTGACAGCGCACGTTCATTTTCGCGCATGGCCATATAATAATTGCCGAGTACCGACTCATACTTAATGCGGGAATTCAGATCCCAATTCACAAACTGGACGTTCACAAATTTGTTCAGAGCCTGCTTTGCTTCATCCAATCGCTTCAACCTGATCAATGCAGCAATTCGGTTTAAGGAATAGTCGCGCAATTGTCTCTTCTTATTCAATTTGTCAGCAATTGATATGCTGAAATCACTATACGCCAATGCACTGTCATATTTATGATCAATGTATTCGAGAGTGAATAACTTATCGGCTACGCGCAATGATCCGGGGTCATCGTGCAAATTAGTTTGAGCAATGAAAGCGCTGGTTAAATAGTTCTTACTATCAGCATTGGATTGAAAGATGAAGAAAATATCGCCAAGATATTCTGACGCGGACGCGCGCAAGGTATCATCTCCTATTTTGTATGAATATTCAATTACCTCGGCGAAAGCTTTAACCGAAAAGCGGTACAACCCGCGATGAAATTGAGATTTAGCGACGCCTAATGTGGCATAATAATAATCCCTCTGGCTCTTGTCGAAAAAGAGTTCTTGTGCGGCTTGATAACTTCCAAACGACTTACCGTATTGGGCAGAGTCAAAATAAATATCTGCGATCTTCAATCTGCATCTACCCTCATCTATTGCCAGATTATTTTTCTTAAAGACGCGCGCAGCGTTTTTAAGAAGGAAGAATGCTTGTGCTGTATCCTTACGCGATGAATGAATTGCTTCAAAATACTGCCAGGATGCGATTTGAATGGAATCAGTGATTCCTGGGATGACGAGTGGCGCGCTGGTTTGTTTCTGCGCAACCGCATCCAACAACCAGAGTGAAAAAAGCAAGTATGCTACAGCCCTTTTCATTTCCTCGGTTACTTGTTGAAGAACTCCGAATTTGTTACCTGGCAAAATCCTGCCACCGCTCCTTCGGATAAGAGAGCAAATCTACAATTTATAAAGCCTTGAAGCTTCTGCTCAAATCTATGCCGGGAATAGCATCGCCATATTACCCAAATGGGTGATTTGCCGCTGCAACCAATAACTTTTCCATATTATGGGATTGGAATCACATCGGAAGTATTGAAGCAGGAAGAGTTGCAGATATAATCGTCCTCAATAAAAACCCCGTGGAATCTTTGAATAATCTGAAGGAAATTGACTTGCTTTTCTTAAAAGGGAAAATGATTGACAGAGCATCGCTTCTTCAGAAATAATTGTCCCCCTTGAATGTAACCGTTAAACTCAACCTGAATCTCCATATCTACGTACATTCAGTATGCGAATAGCTAGCATTCGCGTGGACAACTGCAGCTAATAAATCGGAATTACGAATAACAGAAATAGCGGAAGGGAAATACATAGATCCAACCTTTTGTACACTTCTCAGCATCCCTGGAAAGCTGATTGCTAAATACTCAAAAACTTTTTTGTGCCACAACTATCAAACTCAAAATCACCAGCAGTTGTTGCTGAAGTGAATCGATTAGCAGAAGTTCATGCAAAAGATATTCAATGGAAAAAATGGGGCCCTTATCTAAGCGAACGACAATGGGGAACTGTTAGAGAAGATTACAGTCCTAATGGTGACGCCTGGAATTTTTTCACGCATGATCAGGCGCGTTCCCGCGCATATCGTTGGGGAGAAGATGGACTTGCGGGCATTTCAGACGATAAGCAACTGCTTTGCTTTGCAATAGGATTATGGAACGGAAAGGACCCAATTCTTAAAGAGCGGCTCTTTGGTCTTACGAACAGTGAAGGAAACCATGGCGAGGATGTTAAAGAATATTATTTCTACCTCGATTCCACTCCTACTCACTCTTACATGAAATACCTGTATAAATATCCGCAGGCGCCATTTCCATATAATGATTTGGTGACGAAAAACCAGGAACGCTCGCGGGAAGAGATGGAATATGAGTTGCTGGATACCGGTGTTTTTGATGAAGACAAATACTTCGACGTATTTGTTGAATATGCAAAGAACGATGTTGAAGATTTACTGGTGAAAATTACAGTTGTAAATCGCGGACCGGAAGAAGCCGAACTCCACGTTTTACCCACAATATGGTTTCGAAACGATTGGTCATCCTGGATCGCCGATGCAAACCGTGCTTCTTCCAAACCTGTTTTGAAACAAATTGGATCTTCAGCGGGTATCAGCTCACTGGCTGCATCGCATTCTAAGCTGGGTGATTTTATTTTATCATGTGAGGGAAATATTCCACTACTCTTCACTGAAAATGAAACGAATCATGAAAAACTCTTTGCTGGAATTCCTAATGAAAGTGCGCATGTAAAGGATGGTATAAATGATTACGTTGTTTTGGGCAAGCAAGATGCAGTGAATCCAGAAAATAAAGGAACAAAAGCATCGGCGCATTATGATGGAAAAGTTGGTGCAGGTGAATCGGTAGTTATTCGATTGCGCTTTAGCAGATCGCCAATGGATAAAAATCAAGAGCTCTTCGGAAAAAGCTTCGATAAAATTTTTGAAGATCGAATTCGCGAAGCAGATGAATTCTATGAATCTGTAACTCCTCCATCTGTAGGCAAGGATGAAGCGAATGTTATGCGGCAGGCTATTGCAGGCATGTTATGGAGTAAACAATTCTTCTTCTTTGATGGCGACAATTGGTTGGATGAACACAACTCTAATCCACTGCATTCCGGTTACCACAGTTCGCGCAATTCAGAGTGGTATCATATGTTGAATGAGGACCTGATTTCCATGCCCGACAAGTGGGAGTATCCCTGGTATGCTGCCTGGGACCTTGCTTTCCACACATTACCACTTTCGATCGTGGATCCGGACTTTGCCAAAGGTCAAATGGATTTAATGTTGCGTGGTGCGTATATGCATCCGAATGGGCAAATACCTGCATATGAATGGAACTTCAGCGACGTAAACCCTCCTGTTCATGCTTGGGCTACATTGTTTTTGTATAACACCGATAAAGGTCTTCGTGGTAAACCCGACATTAAATTTCTCCGGTCTGTATTCAACAAACTATTGTTGAATTTCACCTGGTGGGTAAACAGAAAGGACCGTAATGGAAAAAATGTTTTTGAAGGTGGATTCCTGGGATTAGATAACATCGGCATTTTTGATAGAAGCGCGCCACTTCCTACTGGCGGCCATCTCGAACAGGCAGATGGCACATCATGGATGGCACTCTTTAGTCAAAATATGTTGGAGATGGCTGTGGAACTTGCGGCCAATGATCCCACATATGAACCTATGGTATTTAAGTTTATTGAACATTTCCAATTCATATCGCTTGCAATGAACAAGCCAGGCAACGACAGTATGTGGGATGAAGAGGACGGATTTTATTATGACCTGTTGCGGTTGCCCGACGGAAGTGCGCAAAGATTAAAAGTTCGATCGCTTGTGGGTCTTCTTCCAATATGTGCTACTTCCATCGTTGAAAAAGAACAGCGCGAAAAAGTTCCAAGTGTGGTGCAAGCAATACGCGAACGACAGAGAAGAATGCCCGAGCTCTGCAATTACATGCATCTAACAGGACCAGGAAATTTTGGAGTGGCCGAAAGAGGAATTCTGGCAGTGGTCAATAAGGAAAGATTGCTCAGGATATTGTCAAGAATGCTTGATGAAAATGAATTCCTCGGGAAACATGGTATCAGGTCAATTTCCAAATACCATGAAGAACATCCATATATTCTCTATGTGAATGGTCAAGAACATCGTGTAGACTATCTACCGGCAGAATCAAATACCGGAATGTTTGGAGGAAACTCTAACTGGCGTGGACCAGTGTGGATGCCAATGAACGCAATGATCATTCGGGCATTGCAACAATACTATTTGTATTACGGGGACAATTTAAAAGTTGAGTGTCCGACCGGATCAGGAAGAATGATGAACCTTTTTGAAGTGAGCAAGGAGATAAGTGATCGATTGATCAGTACGTTTACTCTTGACAGCAACGGTAAACGTCCTGTATATGGCGGTACAGAAAAATTCCAGACCGATCCGAATTGGCGTGACTATATTCTCTTCTATGAATATTTCCATGGTGACAACGGAGCAGGTTTAGGTGCGAGTCATCAAACGGGTTGGACCGGATTAGTCGCAAAGCTTATCGAATTATATGGCCGCATTGTTCCTAAGCAATTGCTTGAGGAAGGAAGACAGGCAGCATTCCTGAAAGCTGCTCCACAGGAAGATAAGGAAGTTGAAATGGCGGAGTAAGATTTTTATTCTACCAGATCCACCATTCGGTCTTCAGGCCAAAATAATGCGCCCATTTCTTTGGACCACGCTGCGCGAGATATGCGGAATACAAATTGTCTGAAGCAAATTGATTGTACCTAGCCACGCTATACACGAGTCTGAAGTGAGGCCTGCTCCATACACTTCGTTCCGCAGTAGGGACAATTGTTGGTGCCACTGTTAGCTTCACCATCTGTGCCGCATCCTGCGTTCCGTCTTTTCGCATCGCAAAATTCAGCTCGTGCAGCAAATGCAACCAGTCTTTTATATACCATGTTCCCCTTGCCCCAATTGCAAAATCTGTTTTCCGATTGAACAACATCTTCCCTAAATAATCCGGCGTCTTATTTAAGCTGTCACTCGCTCCGCGACTTTTTGTGAAGATGCTATAAGCATTCAATGAATACTGTCGATTGATATTCCAAAGTACACTTCCCGTTGCAGCAATTGAATAAGCCTTACTGAATTTTTGAGTTTCGAGATTTGGACCTCCATAAGTAAGAAAGGTCTTGCTGGCGCCGCCATCACCCCCATTTGCAATTCCCGAACCGTAGCGAAGACTCGCATCAAAATAAGAGCCCGAAATAAAGGTGGCCAGGTTTCCTCTATACTTGGCCCCAATTACAAAACCATGATCGGATGGATAATTATATGCGGTGCTAGTGTCCTGTAAAGTTCCATGTCCGAGGCGATGGAATTCTCCTAACAATTTTAAATATCCGTTGCTCGTTGGAATCGTATGTTCCAGGATGTATACTCCTCGATTTCTCAAGCCCAGAATCGGTGTACCATTCACAATATTCAAATAGAAATAAGGAGGCAACGTAGTAGCAGTATCTACCGATCCAGGCAGCATCAGCGCAAATTGCGTCCGTTTATATTGAATGCCCAATCCTTGTGAACTGTGGTCATCAAAATAGAAGTGATCTATTATATGAATATCATCACCTCGAAAAAATCTTGCTCCTATCCATACACTCCAATTGCTACCCATAATGTTTTTCGCTTCTGCAAACAATTCCGGGAGCGCAGCAGTAATGCCACCATATGATTTACTGGTTACATTACCGATCAACTGCCCTTGTGCCGTATACATCGCCAATCTGGCTTGCACACCTATGTTAGTAGTATCCGTTGATTTGCCGCCGGCCTTGAAGTGAAGAGCAGTAGCCAATTCAAAATAATCAACCTCCTCAAGGCGACCTCCGATTGAACCCATTCCGTTAAGATTCAACGTACGCGGATATAATAGGCTATCGCTGGTGGCAATTCCTACGCGTCCATAAGATCCAATTGAGAAATGTTTATTGGAGACCACCGGCTGTTGTGCATAGATGCACCCGCTGGCGGCCAACGCCAAAATAATTAAAGTAACGTTCCGCATTGACGGAGTTTGCTCTTGAAGTTACTAACGCCGCCCCGTCATTTCCTTTCGTACAGTTCAGCTTCTTGCACGATTTTATAAACCTGAGAGAGTTTCAATGATAATGGTGCGCCCGCTGAGAAACAAATGACTTTCCATTCAAAAACGATATCCAACTGATAGACCCGGAAATAGAAAGCCTCTATACTTGTTGACGATATACGATATGTCAACCCTCCACATCAATTTGTCGTTCAGTAAATGTTGCCTGAAACCAGCACCGATGCTGTAGCTGAACATATTATCAAAATCATCTTTGGTAGCATACCGGCCCACTGGTGGATCTTTAAATCCTTCTTCGCTTGACCACGTAGCTCCCATTGCTAATTGAATAAAAGATTTCTCATGGCGTTTCAATTTAATCAGGTAATTGATGCCAAAAGGGAGGCTGAACTTGTTATCATCAACACCCGATCCGTAATCGTAATATCCAATTCCCACCAGCAATCCAAGCCCGGGACTGTGTTGCAGTTGACGTTCATAATTAATCGAAACCATACTAATAGGAGTGCCAAACATTTCCGCGTACAGATCATTCCGATTAATATTTTGTTGAGAATATGATAAACACGACACAGACAGGATGAGTAACAAACAGAAATATTTACTCATAAGCGCAGGAATTTATTGGTAGAGATTGTTGCAACGAAGAAATGTATGTCATTATTGCTTATGGGCCCAACGCTTTAAAGTGATTTTTGTGTCTTCATGGAATTTCTCTATGTCTTCGTCAGTAATGTAGCCATCACGATAGATCTGCGAAATAGCCATTAGCCAACGCGATCCTCCTAAATGATCATACCGTTTTGCAATCGCGTCGTTTTTTTCATCCAGCGTCTTATACATTTCATGATATGCCGCCTTATTGTTTTCAAATTCTCCAGCTCTCCATTTCTTAGTGACCATTTCCACTTTTTCCAACGCTTCTTTAAATTCTGCATCAAGGCCCTTGTCGATGCACACCCTGGCGACTTTCTTTTCAGCCTTTGTTAGGTCATAATACATAGCGGAAAATTTGTTCGAATTTAAAAAAATTTCAAAACCGAGGTTTGCATTGAAATCTTTCTGCGATACAATCACGAACCTTAAAACAAAGGATGTACTTTTGAAATTGT
>Ga0207691_10006327_pt1 | contig 11435 bp, 10 predicted proteins | sample KBSM13metaG_FD_184327 | JGI IMG/M metagenome (GOLD analysis project Ga0207691, IMG submission 184327) | Miscanthus rhizosphere microbial communities from Kellogg Biological Station, Michigan, USA - KBS M1-3 metaG (SPAdes) (version 2) | ecosystem: Host-associated > Plants > Roots > Rhizosphere >...
AGTGTTGCACGCACCGTCGGATCGGCTTGCGGCAAACGGCTCAGGCCTTCGCGCAATGCCTTGAAGTACAGCATCGTGCCGCCGGCCACGATCGGCACGCGCCCGCGTGAACGGATCGCGGCGATCGCCTGCAGCGCGTCGCGACGAAACTGCGCAGCGGAATACGTTTCATCAGGGTCGATGAGGTCGATGAGATGGTGGGCGATTGCAGCGCGCGTCGTCGCATCGGGCTTCGCCGTACCAACGTCCATGCCCCGATAGACCTGCGCGGAATCGACGCTGACGATTTCGCCGTCGAGGCGCTTTGCGAGTGCGAGTGCGACGGCGGACTTGCCCGCGGCCGTCGGCCCCATCACCAGCACTGCCGGGATCATCGCGCCCCTGCCGCGCGACGACACCGCGTCATCGCCCGCGCATGAACAGGCGGTCGAGATCGTTCAGGCTGAGCTGGTACCACGTCGGACGCCCGTGATTGCACTGGCCCGCACGTTCGGTGGCTTCCATTTCCCGCAGCAGTCCGTTCATTTCGGCGATCGTAAGGCTCCGGTGCGCGCGCACGGACCCGTGGCAGGCCATCGACGACAGCAACTCGTCGCGGCGCGCCTCGAGCGCGCGCGAGCCGCCAAATTCGCGGATGTCGTGCAGCACCGCCCGCGCGAGCGCCGCGGCATCGGCATCGTGCAGCGCCTGCGGAATCCCGCGCACCGCCAGCGTCGACGGTCCGATCGCCGACATGTCGAAACCGAGCGCGTCGAGCGCATCGGCGTGCTCGACCACCGCCGCCATCTCGAGCGATTCGGCGGCGAACGTCGCCGGCACCAGCAGCGGCTGCACCGGCATGCGGCCGTCGAATGCGCGCTTCAGCCGTTCGTAGACGATGCGCTCGTGCGCCGCGTGCATGTCGACGAGGATCAGCCCGGACCGATTCTGCGCGAGCACGTAGATCCCGTGCAGCTGCGCGAGCGCGAAGCCCAGCGGGTAGTCATCGCCTTCCGGCAGCGGCGCCATCGTCACCGCGCGTTCGCCGAAGAGCTGCCGATAGAACGCCGCGGGCTCGCTCGCTGCGAGCGTCAGTGCGCGCTGCGGGCCAACGCCTTGGCCGCGATCCGCGCCGGCCGCTGGCGTTCCGGCCGTCGACGTCCCTGCTGCCGGAACGAGTGGCGGAAGGTGGGCCGCGGCGATGCCGAGGCGCTCGGCCGCCGAGACGGCAGGCTGCTCGGCCGCGTTCGCCGCCAGCGCACGCTCGACGGCGTGCCGGACGAACTGATGAATTGCGCCAGAATCGCGAAAGCGCACTTCGGTCTTCTGCGGGTGAACGTTGACGTCGACGCGGCGCGGATCGACCGACAGCCAGAGCGCGTAAGCGGGTTGCCGGTCGTGATGCAGGATGTCCCGGTACGCTTCGCGCAGCGCATGCGCGAGCACGCGGTCGCGTACGTGACGGCCGTTGACGAAAATGTATTGCGTCGTCGGTCCTTCGGCGGCATAGGCCGGGCGCACGGCGAGTCCTGACAGGCGTACATCGCCGGCCTCCGCGTCCACCGGGGCCGCGTGCAGCACGAACGCGTCGCCGAGCAGCGCCTCCACCCGCGTGCGGCGGCCGCCTGCCTGCAACCGGTGCAGCACGCGGCCGTTGTGAGTCACCGTGAACGCGACGTCGGGATGGGCGAGCGCAATCCGGCGAAACGCCTCGTCGCAATGCGCCCATTCGGTGGCCTCCGTGCGCAGGAACTTGCGCCGCGCCGGCGTGTTGAAATAGAGCTCCTCGATCGTGACGGTCGTGCCTGCGGCGAGCGCCGCCGGTGCGACGGGGCCGATCGTGCCGCCTTCGACTTCGATCCGCCACGCGTGCGGCTTGGCAAGCGCACGCGACGCGATCGCGACGCGCGCGACGGCAGCGATCGACGCCAGTGCTTCGCCGCGAAAGCCGAGAGTCCCGATCGCCTCGAGATCGAGCACCGACGCGATCTTCGATGTCGCATGGCGGGCGACAGCGAGCGCCAGATCCTCGCGCTCGATGCCTGTGCCGTCGTCGGCAACGCGGATCCGCTTGACACCCCCTGCGGCCACATCGACGTCGATCTGCGTCGCATGCGCATCGAGGGCATTTTCCAGAAGCTCCTTCAGCGCCGCGGCGGGTCGCTCGACGACTTCACCGGCGGCGATCTGGTTGATCAGCAGGTCCGGCAGCGCGCGAATCGCACCCATCAGCGCGCGAGCCCTTCGGCCCAGCGCGCATAGACGCCGTCGGCAACGGCATGCAGCGCAAGCAATCGCGGCGACAGGTCGCGGCGGATCTCGTCGGCCGACTGGCGCGGCGGCATTCCGGGCGCTGCGATTTCGTCGGCGCCGCTGGTGCACCACGTGTCGACGAGGTCGCGCGTCATTTCGATGTGGCACTGGAACCCGATGTGCCGCTCGTCGATCACGTAACCCTGATTGGGGTTGAATCGATTCGTCAGCACGCGCGTGGCACCCGCCGGCAGGTCGAACACGTCGTAGTGCCACTGGAACGGCGTGAACCGCGCGCGGCCGCCGAACCATCCGCGCTGCGCGCTCGCATCCGTCGTCTCGACGTCGATCCAGCCAATCTCGGGCACGGCGGTCTTGCGCACGCGTGCTCCGAGCGCCTGCGCGAGCAACTGTCCGCCAAGGCAATGGCCGAGCACCGGAACCTGGTGCGCGACCGCGTCGCGCAACAACCGCGACAGCGGCTCGATCCAGGCGAGCGCCTCGTAGACGCTCATCGGCCCTCCCATCATTCCGATGCCCGAGTAACGCCGCGAGTCTTCCGGCACGCTGGCGCCCTCGTCGACCGCGATCAGCTCCCAAGGCAGCGATTCGCGGTCGAGCCATTCGGCGAAATGGGCGGGGCCCTCGGTCGGGCTGAAGCGGAAGACCGCGATCGGGCGCATAAACGGCACTCTGCGTTCGCGACGAACGCACGTCGTTACAATGAGGAATATTACCAGTCGAGAGACGACGAGGACTCGCGTGCGATCACTCATCATCCCGTTGCTTGCCACCGCGGCAACCGTCGTCGCAATCGGCGCGCACGGTGCGGACGTGCTGCCACCCAATGCGAACCTGAAGGCGGACGGCCTGCCGCCTATTCCCGCCGAGCTTGCCGTCAAGGTTGCGCCGTACACCGAGTTCAAGCCAGCGACGGCGGTGAGCTGGCACCCGCAAAAGCGCGAACTCGTCGTCGCGCGCCGCGCCGGCAACACGACACAGTTGCATCGCGTTGCGGCGCCCGGTGCCGAGCTCGCGCAGCTCACGGACTACGCGGAGCCGGTTCGGGAGGGCGGCTGGTGGCCGAAGGCGCCGAGCGTGCTCGTGTTCGCGCGCGACACCGGCGGCAACGAGCAGCAGCAGGTGTACCGGCTGGATGCCGATGCGCGCGAGCCGGTGTTGTTGACCGACGCCGCACGCCGGAACGACATCGCCGGCATCACGCACGCACGCGACCGGCTGCTGGTCGGATCGACGGACCTCGACAAGACTGGCCGCCGCGAAGACCCGACGATCGACCTGACGCTGGTCGACCCGCTCGATCCGGCGAAACGCCGGAAGCTCGCCACACTGCCCGGCACCGGATGGGGCGACGCCACGTTCTCGTTCGACGACCGGCGTCTTGCGCTCGTCGAATACAAATCGGTGAACGAATCGTATGTCTGGGTGATGGATGTTGCGAGCGGCGAGCGACGCCGCGTGCTGCCGGCCACCGCGTCGAATGCGCCGATCGCCAGCGCCGACCTGAATTTCTCCCGCGACGGCAAGGGCCTCTTCCTGTCGACCGATCGCGACGGAGAATTCCGCAAGCTCGCGTTCCTCGACCTCGCGACCGGGAAGCTCGACTACTTCGGTGAAGGCGGCAACTGGGACGTCGAGTCGATCGCGCTATCGCCCGACGGCCTCGTGCTCGCCGTCATCACCAACGAGGCGGGCATCGGCGTGCTGCGCCTGTACGACACCGCAACGCGCAAGCCGCTGCCGCGCCCTGTGCTTCCAACAGGCAACGTGCACGGCCTCGTGTGGCACGAGAACTCGCGCGATCTCGCGGTCTCGGTCAACAGCGCACAAAGCCCTAACGACGCCTACGGAATCGACGTGCGCGACAACGTCGTCACGCGCTGGACGCAGACGCGCGTCGCCGGACTCGACGCTGGCGCGTTTCGCAACGCCGAGCCGATCGAATGGAAGAGCTTCGACGGCCGGGCCATCGGCGGCTTCCTGATTCGCCCGCCGGCGAAATTCACCGGCAAGCGGCCCGTCATCGTGTCGATCCACGGGGGACCGGAAGGCCAGGCGCGACCCGGCTTCATGGGTCGCTGGAATTACTTCATCGACGAGCTCGGCGTCGCCATCCTCCAGCCGAATGTGCGGGGCTCGACCGGCTACGGCAAGACGTTCGTCGCGCTCGACAACGGGATGAAGCGCGAGGACTCGGTGAAGGACATCGGCGCGCTGTTCGACTGGATCGCCACGCAGCCAGACCTCGACGCCAGCCGCGTCATCGTCGAAGGTGGCAGCTACGGGGGCTACATGGTGCTCGCCATTGCGACGAACTATGCCGACCGGATCGCCGGCACGATCGACGTCGTCGGTGTCGCCAACTTCGTGTCGTTCCTCGAGAACACGGAAAGCTATCGCCGCGATCTGCGCCGCGTCGAGTACGGGGACGAGCGCGACCCCGCGATGCGCGAATTCCTGACCCGGATATCGCCGGTCAACAACGCGAGCCGGATCAAGGCGCCGCTATTCGTGGTCCACGGCAGGAACGATCCGCGCGTCCCTTACACCGAGGCCGAGCAGATCGTCGCCGCGGCGCGCAAGAACGGCGTGCCGGTCTGGTACCTGCTGGCCGACAACGAGGGGCACGGCTACGCGCGGAAGGCGAACGTCGACTACCTGTTCTACGCGATGATCGAGTTCATCCGGGCGCGCGTTCTGTCGACGTGACCCGGGAGCGCCGCGGTCCAGGACCTGTTCAAAGGCCCTGAACTCGCAGGACCGAGCGCTTCAGTCCCAGCCACGTGCGATGCGAGCGTACGCCGAATGGTTGTGGATCGACTCGAAGTTCTCGGCTTCGACGGTGTAGGCCGAGAAGCGGCCGTCGCCCGCGAGGCGCAGCGCGACGCCGCGCACGAGGTCTTCGACGAAGCGCGGATTGTCGTACGCGCGTTCCGTCACGTACTTCTCGTCGGCGCGCTTCAGGATGCCGTAAAGCTCGCACGACGCTTCTTCCTCCGCCATTCGCACGAGCTCGGTCACGAGCACGCTCGCGCGAGGCCGCACGGTCACCGTCACGAGCGAGCGCTGGTTGTGCGCGCCGTACGCCGAGATCTCCTTCGAACACGGACAAAGCGACGTCACGGGCGCCGCGATGCCGATCGTGCTCGTGTACTCGCCGTCGGCGAGCTCCGCGGTGAGTCGCACGTCGAAATCGACGAGGCTCGCAACGCCCGACACCGGCGCCGTCTTGCGAACGAAGAATGGAAAGGCGATCTCGATGCGGCCGCCGGGCGCGTCGAGCCGCGCGACCAGCGCCTCGACGAACCCCCGCAGGCCCGCCACTGTCAGCGGCTCCGCACCCGACAGCGCGCGCTCCTCGAGCAACTCGACGAGGCGCGACATGTGCGTGCCCTTTTGCGACTCGGGCAGCGTCACGTAGACGTTGCACGTCGCGATCGTCGCCTGCGCCGGCGCGTCGCCGTCGGCAAAGGGTAACGGGTAGCGCAATCCCTTGATGCCGACGCGCTCGATGGCGATGCGGCGCTCGTCGCGCTCTGCCTGCACGTCGGGAATCGGGATCAGTCGGCTTGGGGATTCGGGTCGGTTCATCGTTCTAGTTTGCCATATCGATCGGGCGGTCCCGGCCGGCGGCCCGGTCCGTTCAACCCATTGGACGCCACGCCGGGGCCTTGCGTTTCACGACGTGCGTAACGCGATCCAGTCGACGAGTTCGCCGAGCCGCTGCGCGGCACCGCCGAACGGCGTCAGCGCGGCAACCGCTTCGTCGTGCAGCGCGCGGGCGCGTACCCGCGCCTCGGCCACGCCGAGCAGGGTCACGAACGTCGCCTTGTTCTGCGCGGCGTCCTTGCCCGCTGTCTTGCCGAGCGTCGCCGCCGAGCCTTCGACGTCGAGCACGTCGTCGACGACCTGGAACGCAAGCCCTGCGGCACGCGTGTAGCGGTCGAGCGCGAGCGTTTCTGCCGCACCGAGCGGCCGTCCGCATCGCGCGCCCAGCTGGACGGCGGCGTTGATCAGCGCACCCGTTTTCAGCGCATGCAGCCGGGTCAGCGCTTCGAGGTCGATCGCAGCGCCCGTCGCATCGAGGTCGAGCTGTTGCCCACCGGCCATGCCGGCGTGGCCGGCGGCGGACGCGAGCAGCGCACAGGCATCGTCCGAGCCGATCCGCGACCGTCCGAGCGCGGCGAACGCCAGCGACTGCAGCGCGTCGCCGGCAAGCAGCGCCGTCGCGACGCCGTAGGCGACGTGACAGGTAGGCTTGCCCCGCCGCAGCGCGTCGTCGTCCATGCACGGGAGATCGTCGTGAATCAACGAATAGGCATGGATCAGCTCGACGGCCGCCGCGCACGCATCGGCGTCGTCGGGCGTACCGCCGGTCAGCTCGGCGGCCGCGTAAGCGAGCAGCGGTCGCATCCGCTTGCCGCCGCCGAGCGTCGAATACCGCATCGCCGACAGCAGCCGGGACGGCGCGTCGCCAACGTCAGGCCCCAACAACGACTCGAGCACTGCTTCGATGCGCTGCTGGCGTTCGCGGGACCAGACGGCGAACGCCAGGTCGTCACGCATCGTCGGCATCGTCCGCCGTGAACGGTTGCAGGAGACCCTTTTCCATCACCTGCACCTGCTGCTCGGCGTCCTTCAGCGCAGTCTGGCAATACGCGAGCAACTCGGCACCGCGCTTGTACACCGCGAGCGATTCCTGCAGCGGCAGCTCGCCGGTTTCCATCCGGCCGACAAGACCCTCGAGCTCGGCGAGCGCGGCTTCGAAACTGCGCGGAAATTCGGTTGTCTCGGACATGGGGCGATACGAATGCGATGCGGGGACTGTTCCGGTCCTTGACCCGCGGCCGGGGAGCCCAATATACTAGCACGTTTTGACGACGCGGCCTTTTGCGACGCTCGAGTCAAGGGCGTCCCACGCGATTCTTTCGCGCGGCCGACTTAGCAAAGCGGTCCGGACGCCATCGTTTCGGTAAAGGCGCTTGGGTTGTTGGGTTGGGTTGGTTCACGCATGAAAGGATCGATCGATGTCGGATCTGGGCACGGCCGCGCGGTTGCGGCAAGCGACGTCGCAGTTCCCCGCTGCTTGGTATTGCGATCCCCGGGTACTCGAAGCCGAGCGCAGGCATCTGCTGGCGCAGGCGCCGGGCTACGTCGGGCACACGCTGATGATTCCCGAACCGGGCGACTACCACGTTCTCGCCGGCCGCGATAACGCTCAGGCGCTCGTTCACGGTCCGCAGGGCGCCGAACTGCTGTCGAACATCTGCCGGCACCGGCAGGCGATCATGCTGAACGGCAAGGGCAACACGCCGAACATCGTGTGCCCGATCCACCGCTGGACCTACGACCTCCAGGGCAAGCTGCTCGGCGCGCCGCATTTCGCCGACCAGCCGTGCGAGCATCTCGGGCGCACGCCGATGCAGAACTGGAAGGGACTGTTGTTCGACGGTCCGCGCGACGTCGCGCGCGATCTCGAGCGCCTGACGCTCGGCGACATGGACTTCTCCGGCTATGCGCTCAATCACGTCGAGCTGCACGAGTGCCGCTACAACTGGAAGACGTTCATCGAGGTCTATCTCGAGGATTATCACGTCGAGCCGTTTCATCCGGGCCTCGGCCAGTTCGTCACCTGCGACGACCTGCGCTGGCAGTTCGCCGACTGGGCGTCGGTGCAGTTCGTCGGCGTCAACAACGGGCTTGCAAAGGCCGGCACGCGCACCTACGAGCGCTGGCACAAGGCCGTGCTCGACTACACGCACGGACAGCGTCCGGCCCACGGGGCGATCTGGCTGACGTACTATCCGAACATCATGGTCGAGTGGTATCCGGACGTGCTCGTCATCAGCACGCTCGTTCCCAAAGCGATGGACCGCACGCTGAATGTCGTCGAGTACTACTATCCCGAGGACATCGCGCTGTTCGAGCCCGAGTTCGTCGCGGCGCAGCAGGCCGCGTATCGCGAGACCGCGCGCGAGGACGACGAGATCGCCGAACGGATGGATGCGGGGCGCAACGCGCTGTTCGCGCAGCGCCGCAGCGAAGTCGGCCCGTATCAGTCGCCCATGGAAGACGGCATGCAGCATTTTCACGAGTTCTATCGCCGCGAAATGGAACAGCACCTTGCGGGAATCTGATGTCCCTTTTTCGACGCTGATCGACACCGACGCGCTCGCCGCGCATTTGCAGGATCCGGTGTTTGTCGTCGTCGACGTCCGCCACGATCTCGCGCGGCCCGACGAGTTCGGTGACGCCGCGTATGCGCAATCGCATATCCCCGGCGCCCGTTTCGCGCACATCGATCGCGACCTGTCGGCGCCGAAGACCGGACGCAACGGCCGGCACCCGCTGCCTGCGCCCGAAGCCGCGGCCGCGTTGTTCGGCCGCCTCGGCATCGATGCGACGAAGCAGGTCGTCGTATACGATCAGGGGAGCAGCATGTACGCCGCGCGTCTGTGGTGGATGCTGCGCTGGCTCGGCCACGACAGTGCCGCCGTGCTCGATGGCGGATTTGCGAAATGGCAGCGCGAAGGCAAACCCGTGTCGTCCGACGTACCGGAGGTGCAGGCGACCACGTTCGTGCCCACGCACGTGCGCCCGACGGTGAGCGCGACCGGCGTGGCGGCGAGTCTGCCGCGCCACGCGTTGCTACTGCTCGACGCGCGCGGTGCGGAGCGCTACCGCGGCGACGTCGAGCCGCTCGATCCGGTAGCCGGCCACATTCCGGGTGCGATCAATCGTCCCTACACGCGCAATACCGCAGCCGACGGCACGTTCCGTGGCGCACGCGATTTGCGCGCGGAGTTCGAGGCGATGCTGCATGGACGGCCGCCCGACGACCTGGTCCACTATTGCGGCTCCGGCGTCAGCGCCTGCCATAACCTGCTCGCGATGACGGTTGCCGGCTATCCGCTCACGAGGCTCTACCCAGGCTCGTGGAGCGAATGGGTCTCCGTTCCGGAGCGACCGGTCGCCAAGGGCCAGGTCTGAAAGTCGCGATTCAGCCTTTGCGCAGCGGCCAGCGCCCAACCTCGACATAACGGGCGCCTGCCGGTTCGGTATGCGATCGCATCAGCGCGATCGCATCGACGCTCCATTCGTACGGCCCTGCCGGCTCGTCGGGGAACGGACCGCGGCATCGCCGCGCGAGTGTCAGATGGGGCGCAAACGCACGCGTGTCGACGGCTACGTTCGCCGCCACGAGCGCAGCGCCGAGCGCGTCCGCGAGATCATGCAGCGGTGGCGGAATCGTGCGGGTTCCAATCCATGCCACGCCGGCGCGACGGAAGCCGCCGAGCCGATCGAGCGTGACGTGCGTCGCGGCGCCAGCGCAACGAGCGCCGACGTCCATCCAGTGCGCCAACCGTGACGCCGGCCACGCGCCGATGAATGCGAGCGTGACATGCAGGTTATCGGCAGGCAGGGCGCGCCCGTGCGCGCGCTGTGCGACGCTCGCGGCCAGCACCCCCAGCGCCTCCCGTAACGGCGGCGGCGGAACGAGTGCGAAGAACACGCGCGCCGCAGGCTCGTCTTGCGCATCAGCGCCCATCGTCATGCTCCTCCGACGGGCATAGATGCAACAAAAACGCCGCGATGTCGAGCGACATCGCGGCGCAGGGGGGCGACAACCTGTCGCGTCCCGGTACTGCCGGATCGATCAGCCGTTGGCGACGTGCAACTTTTTCGCGTCGTCGAAGAACTGCTCGTCCTCGGTCGATCCCTTCAAAGCCGTCGTCGACGACTGGCTTCCCTGCACAGTCTGCGTGACCGCATCGAAATAGCCGGTGCCGACCTCGCGTTGATGCTTGACGGCCGTGAAGCCCTGGTCGACTGCCGCGAATTCCGCTTCCTGCAACTCGACGAACGCCGCCATGTTGTTGCGCGCATACCCGTGTGCCAGGTGGAACATCGAGTAGTTGAGACTGTGGAACCCGGCCAGCGTGATGAACTGGAATTTGTAGCCCATCGCACCCAGTTCACGCTGGAAGCGCGCGATCGTCGCGTCGTCGAGATTTTTCTTCCAGTTGAATGACGGCGAACAATTGTAGGCCAGCATCTTGTCCGGATACTTCGCGTGGATCGCGTCGGCGAACGCCTTCGCGAACGCCAGGTCGGGCTTGCCCGTCTCGCACCAGATCAGGTCGGCGTAGCGCGCGTACGCGAGCCCGCGCGACACCGCCTGGTCGAGTCCGTTGCGGGTCTTGTAGAACCCCTCGACGGTGCGCTCGCCCGTGCAGAACGGCTTGTCGTTGTCGTCGATGTCGGACGTGACGAGATCGGCGGCTTCCGCATCGGTGCGGGCGAGCAGGATCGTCGGCACGCCGGCGCAATCGGCGGCGAGTCGAGCGGCGATCAGCTTCTCGACCGCTTCGCGCGTCGGCACGAGCACCTTGCCGCCCATGTGCCCGCACTTCTTCACCGACGCGAGCTGGTCCTCGAAATGGACGCCCGCGGCGCCCGCTTCGATCATCGACTTCATCAGCTCGAACGCGTTCAGAACACCGCCGAATCCCGCCTCCGCATCGGCGACGATGGGCGCGAAGAAGTCGACGTCGTCCTTCCCTTCGGCGTGCGCGATCTGGTCAGCGCGGACGAACGTGTTGTTGATGCGCCGCACGACAGCGGGCACCGAGTTCGCCGGATAGAGCGACTGGTCCGGATACATTTCGCCGGCGATGTTGGCGTCGGCAGCGACCTGCCATCCCGACAGGTAGATCGCCTTCAGCCCCGCCTTGACCTGCTGCAGCGCCTGATTGCCCGTCAGCGCGCCGAGCGTGTTGACGAACGGCTCGTCGCTGATCAGCTTCCACAGCTTTTCCGCGCCGCGCCGCGCAAGCGTGTGCTCGATGTGCAGCGAGCCACGCAGCCGCACGACATCTTCGGCCGCGTAGCCGCGCTCGACGCCCTTCCAGCGCGGATTTTCCGCCCAGTCCTTCTTCAGCCGTGCCGCTTCGAGATCGTAGTTCATGCCATCCCCATCGTCGCCATGCTGGCGCGACCGCGCGCCAGCGGATTAGTGGTCACGCGCCACCGTCGGGGTGCGCGCTCCATGCGAGCCGCCACGCGCACTCGAGCGCGCGACATTTCGCGACATGACCGCCGAGGATCGCTCGCGCGGGTGTCGGGCACGGATGGGTTGCCCTTGCCCTTCTCGCGACGCACCGATGATCGTTGTGCGGCGC
>Ga0207691_10006332_pt1 | contig 11430 bp, 4 predicted proteins | sample KBSM13metaG_FD_184327 | JGI IMG/M metagenome (GOLD analysis project Ga0207691, IMG submission 184327) | Miscanthus rhizosphere microbial communities from Kellogg Biological Station, Michigan, USA - KBS M1-3 metaG (SPAdes) (version 2) | ecosystem: Host-associated > Plants > Roots > Rhizosphere >...
ACCTGGGGTATTGGTACTGGATCGATCAGGCTGACATTGCGAGCAAGCGCACTTTCACCTTCCTGATGATCCTGTTCTCGCTCGCCGAGACCGGCCAGAGTGCCGCCGCCCCGGTCGTGACCGTGCCATCGCGATGAGTCGTCGACGGTCGAGCGTCTGATTTCCGGCGTCCAATTCGGACGAGCGTCCGTCGGAGATGGGTCGACTCGCGCACATGGCGTTGCTTATCTCCTCGAACGCAAGCAGTCGTCGAGCTGAACAGACCCAAGCTGACCCTCGACGTCGCTGCGATCGGCCAGGGGCCGACTATGACGACCGGCTCTTTTCGCGCGCTCAGCCGGCGGCGGCAGTCCGACTCGGCCCGTCGGCAGATACCTGTTAGACACAGCGGGCTTGCTCGCGTCGAGCCACTACTCACACAGACGGAGACAGTAGTGCTGACAGGTGGGCATCGAGGCCGCCCGAGGCCTGAAGATCGCACCGCACCGCACGCACAGTGGACCGTGACAGCCGGCCAAGGGGGTTCGATTCCAGTGGGTCGCGAACGTCGCGTTTCTGGCGCCGCGCGGGTCAGGCTGCTCCACGGTGGGTCGCGCCTTGCAACGCTTCGACGAGGGCATCCACGCGAATCGGCTTGACGACGTAGTCGTCCATTCCTGCCGCTAGGCAAACCTCGCGGTCGCCCTGCATCGCATTGGCTGTCATCGCGACGATCCTCGGGCGTTGAGCAGGCTCCCACCGAGCAGTGATGCGGCGCGTGGCCTCCAGTCCATCCATCTCGGGCATCTGGACGTCCATCAGCACCACGTCGTACGTTTGGCGCTCGATGCTCTCGATTGCCTCGATGCCGTTGCTGGCCAGGTCGGCCCGGTAACCCATCTGCTGCAGCAGGCGCAACGCGAGCTTTTGGTTTACGACGTTGTCCTCGGCCAGCAGTATTCGCAGCGGGTGACGCGTGGCGAGCGTCGCATCGATCTTCGGCTTGGCCGAGGGCGGCGGTGTCTTCGGCGCAGCGTCGTGTGCGAGCAGGGTCACGAGAGTGTCGAAGAGTTGGCTCTGACGCAGCGGCTTGGCTAGCGACGCAGCAAACAGCGAGTCGGTCGCCTCTCGTCGCCCGAGCGAGCTGAACAGCACCAAGGGCAACGTGTGCCCGGCCGCCTGAATGCGGGCAGCAAGCGTGCTGCCGTCAATGCCAGGCATGTGCATGTCGACGATCGCGAGGTCGTAGGCATCCTCCTTCAGCATCCTTAACGCGGTCTCGGGCGACTCGGTGTCGTGCGCCACCATGCCCCACTTCGCGGCCTGCAGAACTAGAATGCGCCGGTTGGTGGCGTTGTCATCGACCACGAGGAGACGCTTATCCTGCAACGCCGGCTGCGCGCCGACGAAGTCCCTCTTGCTGCCCTCGGGCAGCGCGGCAGATTGAGCCCCGATCGTGAAGTGAAAGGTGCTGCCGGTCGCGGGGCCCGCGCTTTCGACCCACATCTTGCCGCCCATCAGTTCGGCGAGCAACTTGCTGATCGCCAAGCCTAGGCCGGTGCCGCCATAGTTGCGTGTGGTGCTGCTGTCGGCTTGGCTGAACTTCTGAAACAGCCGGCTCTTTCCCTGCGTGGACAGTCCGATGCCGGTGTCGCGCACGGCGAAGTGCAAAGCGTCTACTTCAGCCGAGACCGTGAGAACCACTTCGCCTGACTCAGTGAACTTGACCGCATTGCTCAGCAGGTTCAGCAGGATCTGGCGCAGCCGCGTGACGTCGCCCTGGATCGCGGCAGGCACCTCGCCCTGAAATACGTAGGCAACGTCGAGCTGCTTTTCGGCCGCGCGCCCGCCGATGAGGTCGAGCGCCGACTCCACGCACTCGCGCAGGTCGAACGGATGCGACTCGATGTCCATCCGGCCGGCCTCGATCTTCGAGAAGTCGAGGATGTCGTTGATGATCGTCAGCAGCGCGTCGCCGCTGTCGCGGATGGTGGAGGCGAAGTCGCGCTGCTCTTCGCTGAGCGGCGTGTCGAGGAGCAGCCCGCTCATGCCGATCACCGCGTTCATCGGCGTGCGGATCTCGTGGCTCATCGTGGCCAGGAAGGCGCTCTTGGCCTCGTTGGTCGCCTCGGCCGCGGCGCGGGCTTCCTGCGCTTCCTTGAACAGGCGGGCGTTCTGGATCGCGATCACCGCCTGGTCGGCGAAGGTCTTGAGCAAGGTCACCTCCGCGTCGTTGAACGGTATCGGCGGCCTACGAATGACGTAGAGCGCGCCGATGCCGCGCCCTTCCCACTGCAACGGCGCGAAGACCTGCGAATAATTGCCGATCTCCAACATCTTGCCGACATTGCGAATGCTCTTGGGTGTGTCGTCGCCATGCAGGACATCGGCGTAGCACAAGACCCGGTTGGTTCGAATTGCGTTATGCAGCGGCTCGTCGCGAAGCGGCAGCGGAAACAAGCGCTCGACCGCCGCCCCCGCATTACCACGGAAAGCCACCGAGCACATCTGCCTGCCCGCCTCGTCAATGAGCAAGATACCAAGTTCCGATCCCTGGAAGAGGCGTTCGCAGCTCTCGAGGATCTTCTCGAAGACGGGTCCGGCGTCGGATACCGAACTGCTGATGACCTTCAGCACTTCTGACGTGGCAGTCTGGCGCTCCAGCGCGTCCTTGGTCTCGTTGAACAGCCGCGCGTTCTGAATCGCGATCACAGCCTGGTCTGCGAAGGTCTTCAGCAGGCCGATGTCGTTATCGCTGAACGGTGCCGGCGGGCTGCGGTGCACGCCGATGGTCCCGATGCCGTTGCCCTCCCAGAACATCGGCGCGTACATTGCGGCGTAGTTGTCGCCAAGCGCTTTGGATCGCTCACGGAGTCCTTGCGGCACGTCGGAGCCGTTGAGCACATCGGGGAAGTGCAGCACCCGAGCCTTGTGGATGGCGTAGCCATGAATCGAGTTGCGGACGGGCCGCGGAAACTCCGCCTGTATTCGAGCCTTGGCTTGCCGCAGCCCCTCGTTCGCCGAGGCTGCCGAATCCTGGATCAGGTGCATTAAACCGTCGTCGCGGATCAGCGCAACGTTCGCATAGTCGACGCCGAAGAGCTTCTCGCAACTCTGGATGATCTTTTCGAACACCGGTGCCGTGTCGGCCACCGACTCGCTGATCACCTGGAGCACCTCCGCCGTGGCGGTCTGCCGATCGAGCGCCTCCTTCGTCGCGTTGAACAGCCGCACGTTCTCGATCGCGATCACCGCCTGGTCGGCGAACGAGCGGATGAGCGCGACCTGCCGGTCATCGAAGGCCTTGGCGTCGGGGTGTGCGGTGCCGATGGCACCGATGACCCGGTCGTCGCGGATCATGGGGGTGAACAAGACCGAGTTGAAGCCGAACTTGCGCGCCCACCGCTGAGTCGCCGGTGGCGCGTCCGGATCGTCGAGCGCCAAGAACTGCCTCGTCTGCTGCGTCAGCATGACCTCGCCGCCGATGCTCGCGCTGTCCAAGGGCCAGGGGAAGTTGTCCGCGAGCCTCTCGAAACCAGCCTTGCCGCCGACCGCCGGCATCTCGACCATCCCATCCCGCAGCAGCTGCACTGCCGCGAACTGGGTTCCGAAAAGCCCCAAGAGGCTGGCGACGATGGCATCAAACACCGGCTGCACGTTCGACGGCGAGCTGGCGATGACCTTCAAGATGTCGGCGGTAGCGGTCTGGTGCTGCAGCGCCTCGTGGGTTTCGTCGAACAGCCGCACGTTTTCGAGCGCCACTCCCATACCGGTGGCGATGGTCTGGAGCAGGGTCACCTCCGCCTCGCCGAATGCGCCTTCGCGCTCGAAGCTCTGCAACGAGATGACACCCAGCCGCTTGGCAGAGAAGAAAGGCACCATGGCCGTAGACAGGCTCTGGTCGGTGCCGGCGACGCGCTTGAGGCCAAAGGCCGCCATCTCGGCCGCGCTATTGGCGACGACTGGGCGGCCTGCGGCAAGCGTCTTGTACATCGGCCCATCTCGGTTGGGACGGGTCCCGGCGATCCGCAACCGATTGCCGTGCTGATACGCATACGGCGTCTCCACGAGGCCGTGCGAGTCGGCCCACATGATGTGGATGTCACCGGTGTCGAACAGCTCGCGCAGCTTGTCGCCGACGCGGTCGACAATGGCCTGGAAGCTCAGTTCCTCGGCCGTACCCCCCTGGATTTCGTGGATGACGGAGAGCTCGCTCGCGCGCCGATCGGCCTGCGCCCGGGCGCTGCGCGCTTCGGCCGCGCACTCGACCACCTTGGCCTCGAGGCTCGCGGTGAAGCGCGCGTTGGCCAACGCCACGGCGGCCTGCGCCGAAAGTGCGGCGAGCAGATCGCGGTCGGCGGTGTCGAAACGGCCAAAGGCGCCGTCGACATCGGCATAGAGGTAGCCGAGCAACTCGCCGCGCGCAATCAGCGGCGCGATGAGGCAGGAGCGCTGGTCGATCGGCTCGGCACCCTCGGGTCCGTGCCGCAGGCGCGCTGACCGCGTGCGCCGAGATTCGATAAGCCAAGCCCCGAGAGCGCTCAGCAACTCGACTGGGTCCTCCCCGCGCGGGAGCATCGAACCGGCTATGCACAGGTCGCCGCCTGTGCCGAGCAGCAGCAGCACGCGTTGCGCACCGCTGAGTTCGGTTGCCTTGCCGATCAGGAAGTCGTGGAGCTCGCGCTCGCCGCGAAATCCGCTGAGACGCAGGCCGACATCGACCAGGAGGTTGAAGCGGTCGCGCAGGGTGCGCGTGGGCGGGCGAGCGGACTGAGAGTGCGCCATCTAACGAGTGCCCTCGCAATCCTGGTTGATGCGCGACAGCGCACACGGAGTGCAGTCTACCGGCGAATCGCGACGCCGCGCGAACCGTTATGGGCAGTGCGCCCAACGGCCGTTCGAGCGTTCCTAGTTGCTGAACAACGGTGCCTCGCCCCTATAAGCCGTGGGCGACTGGTTCAGGGCAATCGATTCGCGATCGCGACGGGCAGCTCTGGGTCGACGGACGCCGATTGGTTTGCTGATCTCAGCGCGGTGAAGCCGCCATCCGACTCGAGCGGCGCTCAAGCTGACGCTCGTCGCGCAGCTCGCTGACGCTCGTCGCGCAGCTCGCGGCCAAGAGCTGTCCCTTGTCTACGGCCGTTTCGGCGCATGCGCGTGGCATTCCACCTTCGTCCCCGGCAGCAACCAGAGATGCGATGCAAAGGGCTGGAGTTCGACGCTGCGCCGCGCTGACGGTCGGTGTGGGATCCACCGCAGCCGCGCCAACTACGAGCTTCGTCGAAGGCGTCGAGTAGTGTGGCCCCAGCTCGACCTATCGCGAGTAGGCGTTCAAAGGGATTGCTGTGCATCAGCTTCTGAACAAGCGTGTCGGAGAGGCCGGCCGCCTTCATCGCCGGTACAAAGGATTTGACGATTCCGATGTCAATGTCAATTTCTTCTGTCCAGTCGGCGTCCCGCCCTGTGCGAACAACAAGAACGTGCTTGAGGGCAGTCTGGAATGCGTCTATCCGAACGAAACCACGCTTCATGAAGCGCGCGCGAAGGCTCTCGCGGAGCCACAGGCAAGACTGCAGCGTGCATTGAATCCCTTGGCACTGTCGCAAGCGATCAGGGCTCTACAGGACCGCTCCCGGATCGAAACGACGTTCGCTCAAGAGTACTTCGCCCTGCGAACCTCCTGGGCGCGTGCAAGTGAGTCGGCGGCGTCACCGACACGCTGACGCAGGCGTTGGTGGCAAAGCTGGAGAGGGCAACACGGTCAGTGTTTCCGAGCTCGCTGCCTTCGCCGAGGACTGGCCGGCCCAACTTCGTGGACGTCGGGTGCACCTGCAGGCATGCGGAAGGCGACAGTTGTCAGCGTCGCTGAGTTGGCGCAGTTTGCGGAGAATTGGCCGAACTGACGGAATCTTCGAGACGGTCTCGGGCTCCCAACTGCTGCCCGCGGGACGCCAGGCGAAGATGTCGGGGTTGGTGACGATCTTCGGAATGCCGATGTCGGAAAGAGGCGCGTCCAGCTCGACCTTCATCTACCTCGCGTTGAGGTACATAGGCGCTGAGAAGGAGGGAAAGTCTATCGCTGCGCGCCGTCCAGCAAGGTCAGTCTCGCACCCTGGCCTGGCGACCGAAAACCGTGCCGCGAGCCACGACTAATCAGCTAGGCGGGTGTAAGTCCGGTCGACACAGGGTTTGCCATGCTCGTCCCCAGAACTCGCCAATGCCTAATGCTCACGCACAAACAGGGATTGGCATGGATACGTCGCTTCTGTTTCGGATGGGCATGCGGCGCATCAGCACAATCAGCCGAGAGAACGCTTATTTGATGACGGGCCTGGACACGACTCGACCGGAGTCGATCGCCTGTGAAGTCATCGAGCGATGCAATTACAAGTGCCAGTATTGCCACTACTGGCGATCTGAGAAGTACTCCGAGGAGATGACGATAGAGGAGTGGCAAGCCGCGCTTGTCAGCCTCAAGGAATTCATCGGCAGCTACAAGATCAAGTTTGTCGGCGGCGAACCGTTTCTGAAGAAGGGATTCGTCGACCTTCTGGAGTTTTGCCACGAGCAAGGTCTTGACTGGGGCGTTATCACAAACGGATTCGCCTTCAGATCCGGCATCACACCACGTGTCGTCGCTGCGGGTCCGTCAAACATTGACATATCCGTGGACTCGCCAGATGCCGGAGAAAACGACCTGATCAGGGGCGCGCCGGGATCCCTTCGCAATATCGAGGCGGGCATGAGAAGCCTGCGCCAAGAGCGAGAGCGTGCGGGAGCCAAGTTTCCCATCCGCATCAAGCCCACGATCACCCGCTTGAACTTCCGGAGCCTGCCCAAGTTTGCCGAATGGCTTAGCGTGAACGGCGCCACGAGCATCGACTTCCACCCAGTCCACGCGCTGCCGTTTTGGAGTGCAGAGATGAGGGAGCAACTGTGGCCCACTGCGGACGAATGCGCGGAGATGCGTGATGTCATCGAAGAACTCATCGGACAGCAGGCATCCGGAACACCTATCGAAACTGCCGCCGCATCGCTACGTTCTTATCCCGATCAATTTCTTGGCCAAGTCGTAAAGACAAACATCCCGGGACCGTGTCGCGTAGGGATGCGAGACCTATCAATCGGGGCGGCGGGGGACGTCGCGGTGTGCTGGGAATATGCCCCGATCGGAAACGTGAAGGCTCATTCACTTAGGGACATCTGGTACGGTCAAGTCGGAAGCGCGGTTCGGAAGCAGACGGTCGACTGTGTCAACTTGGGGAAGGAATGTGCCAACGGCTGCAAGGACCACAGATCACTCGCTCAGGACATTCGCCGTGGCATAACCCTGTTAATGCAGGCAAAGTGATCGCAGACGCGCAGCCGGCTGCTTATTCGCGCTCGGACGGCATCACAAGGTCGTTGCCGGTGCGGGCCCTGCACGGCACTCTTCATCAAACGCAGCGCTGCCGACTGTCGGGGCACAGCGAGCGCTTGACGGGGGTAGGGTGATGGGTAGACCTGACCGCAGGCTAGTGGCTCGCGGGTGATTTCGGCGGAGAGTGCCTCTGCCATGTATTCGCATCCTTGTTTCATGAGCGAGCGGGGGTTGCGAACTTCTGCTTTGCGGCTTGGAATCTAGATGAACCTCTGATGCGGGTCGACTCCACCCCTCCCACCCTCGACCGCCTAATCGGAAGCCCGCCGCTCTCAGCGGCCGACTGGATAGCTGACGGTCGTCGATCTCAGGACCCGGCCATTACCCGACAGCCACGACCGACGGCTTCGGAGCACACCAGGTGCGCTGCCTGCCTACGCGACGAGCACGTCGCGGCAGCTCTGGCGGTGCATGCGCCAGCGCGCAGCGAGCACCTCACGGCGCACGATGCCGGTGGCCTATGGCGCCTCGTGAGCGCATCGCGTTCGCGCCCGCAGCGGCTTCGAGCGGATCGGGCGATCAGTACGACTGTCCTGCCAAATTCATTTGCTTGACCCCGTCCTAAGGTGGGCGTAGTGTGCATTGATCGCCGGTCTCACTTTCAAGGAACGATACGTGCTGCGAAGTGGCGTACTGGGCATCTGCTTGTTCGCGAGCATCGGCTCCGTCGTGCTGCCGCTTTCCGCGCAGGCGCAGAAACCCGACAAGGTTTACCGGCTGGCCGTCCTCTGTGGTGTCCAATGCGTGGGCGCTGCGTACGTTGCTTTGAGCGCGGAACTCACGCGACTTGGATGGGTTGAGGGTCGAAACCTTACCGTCGACATTCGCGGGGCAGCTGGCGACCAGGAGCGCCTCCCGGCACTCGCCTCCGAGCTGGTCGGGTTGAAGCCGGACGTGGTCGTGGCTGTCGGACCAGCAGCGACGCGTGCCGCCAAGAATGCAACGGGAACCACTCCGATCGTGATGGTAGGGGTTGCCGACCCTGTCCGAATCGGGCTCGTTCAAAGCCTTGCTCGGCCGGGTGGCAATATCACGGGACTCACCACGCTCGTTGCCGGAGGTTTCGGCGGCAAGCAGCTCGAGCTGCTGACGCAGGTGCTTCCGGGGGCCACTCGCATCGCGGCCCTCATCAATCCGAAGAACGAGATGGTGATGAGCCTCTTCCCGTCGGACGTGCCGCCTGCCGCGGCTCGGCTGGGCATACGCCTGCAGGTGGTAGAGGCGACTTCGCCGGCGCAACTCGAGGCGGCTATTCAAGCTGCCGTGCGCGAGGGATCGCAAGGGTTGCTGGTGTTCGGAGATCCGATGTTTCACACACCGCCGCAACGCTTGCCTGAGATGGTCGCGCGGGCAGGCCTTCCAGCGATGTACCTGGTGCGCGAAGTCGCAAACGCTGGTGGACTCATGTCATACGGCCCCAACAACGAGGACGTGTTCCGTCGGTCCGCGGGCTTCATCGATCGAATCCTGAAGGGGATGTTGCCGGCCGACATGCCGATCGAACAGCCAGCGAAGTTTCAGTTCGTTGTCAACTTGAAGACGGCTAAGGCGCTCGGACTAACGATTCCGTCATCGGTTCTGGTGCGTGCGGATGAAGTGATTCGCTGACTGGTGTGCGCAGGCCGCCGGCTGGTGTGCGAATCGATTACCTTGGTATGGCGCGACCCCGGTCGCGGTCGACGTGATATCGCTTTGCAATTCCGAAACGGGTGGAAACCGAGGGATGTGCGCTGCCACGCCGCGGTCCGCATCGGCGCGAGCAGCCGGCCGAGCCGAAGCAGGCCCAGGCCGCGGATGTCAACCGGAGGACCGACGAAGCGCGCGTGATCGACCGGATCGCCCTCCAAGCGTGCCTGCAAGGAGGCGATGAGCTCGTCTTCCAGGTCGGCCACGCCGAATCGTCGCATGACTCTGCAAGGTATCGCGGCCGTTAACCGCGAGCGACTGCTTTGCGCCAATGAGTTCGACGCAGTGAATGTCGGAGCTGGGTCGGTGGGAGTCGGTCACCGGGGTCACGGGATCACCGGGGTCGCCGATGGGTCGCCTGGTGGTCTGCGCAAGGTCGAATGAGCATCACCCGCTGAGGCATGAACCGCGGCTCATGGTTTGTCTCCGACGGGACGCTCAGGATGGCAGCGATCTGCTGACGACGCGTTACGAGCACGATAGCGGCGGAACGGACCGGCTCGCGGCCAGCTTCGGCGGTGGCTGCATGGCGGGCTACCACCAGGGTCGAACCATCGGCGGCCTCACCCCCGCGTCCAATCATCTCGAAGATGGGCAGGTGGGCTACCAGGACTATTTCCTCTCGAAGGTATACGCGGTTGCTGCCGGGTCGCTCAATGTCACGGGAACGACGTGCGCTGACGTCATCAGTGCCGAGACCGCCATGATGATCAAGGAGCGTTTTATCGAATCCTTCGGCGTGCCGAGTTACACGATCGGCGCCGGCGGCTCCGGTGGCTCGATGCAGCAGCACCTTCTCGCTAACAACTACCCCGGCCTCCTCGACGGCGTGATGCCGGGTCGCTCATACCCCGACCAGATGAGCTTTCTCAACCCGCTGTTCGACTGCGAGCTGCTGGTTAACGCGGTGAACACATCAGCGTTGTCGTCGACGGGGGCACAGTCGACTGCTGTCTCGGGCGAACAGGATTTCGGCTACTGCGTCAGCAACGGTGCGCGCTATCCGAACCTGCGGCCGACGAATTGCAACGCGACGTCGATCCCGCCTGCGCTCGTCTTCAATCCGACCAGCAATCCTGGCGGAGCGCGATGCACCTATCAGGACAACATGGTCAATGTCTTCGGCAAGGATCCTGCGACCGGATTCGCCCGCAGGCCCTTCGACAACGTTGGCATTCAGTACGGCCTGGGCGCGCTGAACTTTGGCCAGATCAGCTTTGCACAGTTCATTGACCTCAATACCCGAATTGGTGGCCACGACATCAACGGCAACATCGTCTCGAGTCGCAGCATCGGTGATCCGGTCGCAGTTCGGACCGCCTTCGAGACAGGGCGGGTCAACGAGTTCGGTGCCGGACTTGCCGAGGTGCCCATCATCGATGTGCGTTCCTACCTGGACTTCGTGCAACCCGGTGGCAACGTCGATGTGCACAACTCGTATCACAGCGGGGTAGCACGTGCGCGCCTGATCGCCGCCAACGGCAATGCTGACAACCAGGTCATCGTCACGGTGCCCTCGACAGGAACGCTGACCAGCGACCTCGCATTGACCACATCTCCGCTGTCTGTCGTATCGCGGAACCTGTTCGATCTGATGGATCGATGGCTTGCGGCCATTGCTGCCGACCAAGCGCCGGGCACGCGTGCGCAAAAAGCTGTGCGCAACAAGCCGGCCGCGCTTGTCGATTCGTGCTACGACGCCTCGCTGCAGAAGATCACCAATGCGGCCGCGTGTTCGCAGCTGTTTCCCTACTCCAAGGATCCACGGCTGGTCGCAGGGGCGCCTGCCACCGACGACGTTTTCAAGTGCGCTCTCAAGGCCGTGGACGCCGCCGACTACAAACCGGCGCTCGATGCCAGTCAGCTCGCGGCGGTGCGTGCAGCGTTTCCGAGCGGCGTGTGCGACTTCACCAAGGCGCCGGCGGAGCGTGTCCCGCTCGCCGACACTGGGCTCTCGTTCCCTGCCATGGGCACTTTCACGAAAACTGACCACTGACAGCCGGCCGCCCTACGGGGCCAGTAGGGCTTGAGAATCAAAGACGCCGACGGCTCTTTGAGCTGTTCGGATCGGAGCCCTCGTCGGATCGGCCGCTCCTTCGCTGGGCGGGCAAGAGCGCGATCCGGCAACGATCGGGTCGCTCAGTGCTGGCCAGCGTACATGACTCGACGTGCTCGCCGCCTGTGGTGTTGCGGCAAGTGGCCGATGACTGTCCGCTTCACGGCGCCGAGTCTGACAGTTCGGTCGACCGCTGTGGGTCGGACACGGATGGCAGACCGCGCGGGCTCGCTGCTCGGGAACTGCCGATCGGGAGTGTGAAGACGCCAAGCTGTCGGTCGAAGTTGTC
>Ga0207691_10006333_pt1 | contig 11430 bp, 10 predicted proteins | sample KBSM13metaG_FD_184327 | JGI IMG/M metagenome (GOLD analysis project Ga0207691, IMG submission 184327) | Miscanthus rhizosphere microbial communities from Kellogg Biological Station, Michigan, USA - KBS M1-3 metaG (SPAdes) (version 2) | ecosystem: Host-associated > Plants > Roots > Rhizosphere >...
GTGCCTCTTGCTCCCAAAGCCAGCTAGCGGCCTGGCCTGCCGAGATTACGGCATGCCTGCCCTGGGAGGGACGGTCTATCGGTATCCGCAGGCGTCCGCAGCTGGGGACGGCGATAGTACTCAGTTGGGGTTACTCGGCCGTCCCGTGAGCGTATCACCTGCGATTCGGTGTTTCGCTGCGGCCTGGCGCACACCTCGATCGCGCCTAACGGTTCACGCGGTGTGACGGTCGGGATGGCATTCCCTCTTCGTTAGAGATTTCCGGAGCTCGCCCGACAGGCACCGCCAGGAAGTCCGACAGACCAGCCGTGCGTGAACGCTACCATTGGCCCTACCAGTCCCCGAATCAGTCAGCGATGACGCCGAGGCCACGCGCTTGCGCGTCCGCTGACGAAGCATCCTGGAGGTTGGTATGAACCGTATTCACCTGCATCTGCTCCTGAATCAGTTCCGGTGATCGGCGCCGTGATTCCGGTGCTCCCGTTCTTCGTGTTCGCGGGCCGCAGCGCGGTCACGACCAGCATGGGCGTGAGTGCCGTGGCGCTTGTCACGTTAGGCGCCGCCATCACACTCATGACCGGTCGACGTGTCCTGTCATCCGGGCTGCGTCAACTCGGCTTCGGCCTCGCAGCCGCTGGTCTCACCTATGCCGTTGGCCACCTCATCGGCGTTGGCGTGACGCCTGAGTGCTGGGGCGCGGCAATGCTTCGGTCGCGGCCCGCTCGGGCGGGACATGAGTCCGCGACGGCTGGGCAATGCCCAGCGAGTCGTTTACGTCCTGGGTGAGCGTCGGCCTGTTGCTTCCCCCCGTCGCTAATCACCCGGCGGCTTACTGGCCAACTTCAACCAACGCGTTCTGCCACTGGGCGGCATCCTTGTCCTGTCGGTAGAGCGCGTCGATGTTGGCGACGATGGCGTTCGCGGTCTTGCGAACGGCGTAACGATCCATGCTTCGCGTCGCTCGCCCGTGAGATCGACGCCGTCGGGCGTGCGCTCGAGGAGCATGGCCTCCATGTCACCGCAATTCACAACCACATGGTGGACGAGACGCCGCGGATGTACTGGATGCACTGGTACGGTACCGCGACGGTCCGACACTCGCGCGAGGCGTTGCGGCAGCACGGGCACACATGAATGGCGCGCGCAAGTCGGTGAGCGGGAATAGCCGAGCGCCGCCTAACGTCGTTGATTGTTGGGTGAGATCGGTTACTCCAGCTTGATGGTTAGCAGGTGCCGAATCTCGCCGGGCGTCGTCGTTGACGGACGTTATCCGACACAACATCGGGCCTGGCCTGACACGGTAGCTCACCCGTCCAGGCAAGATTGCGGTGTCGCAGGATCCCGCCCCACCTGACGCGGGCCTGACCGCTGCCCAAGCGATCAGCTGCCCAGACGAAACGCGGCGGCACTGCGACTTCTCAGGGCGGAGGTATGTATGCCGAGTCGCACGCGAATCGAACGCGTCTTGCCGTTCCTCCTCGCGACGGCCCTTGCCTGCGAGCGGGATGGGCCCACTAATCCTGCAACCGTTCGGCCCGACCAGAGTGCTCAGTTCGCGATATCCGATGGCGCACACGCCGGCGGGAATGCGCATTTCTACTTCCTGCCGCCACTTGTCGCGCCACCCAAATACGCTGGCGTTTTCGACCCGACCGTACACCCGATCGTCGAGGTCGCTGCCATTGCCGCCGGTGCGATCGTCGGTAGCCCGCTCGTTTCGTTTACGACCACGACCGCTTCCGGGTCGGAACGCGTCCGCGTCGACACGACCGACGAGCTGTACATCGTCAACTGGCACACGAAGCCGTACGGGGACCGCAGCGGCCTGTACCGAATCTCGGTCAAGCTTGGAACCACAGTGCTGGGCTATGTCGACGTGAGCCTTGGTCGCACACCAGCGACGTTAGGTGCGGGCTCCAGGGGCGAGGACGTCGCTTGGAAGGGCGGGTCCATCCCGATCAAGTTCCGGATCGAGAAAGGTGCTATCCCCCCGGCGAAGCCGGTCTGGAAGTTCACGATCCTCGGTGCCATCTCACAAATCACCGCGGACTATCTCGGTGGATTCGACGCGGCCGCGCGCTTCATGCGTGCGCAGATCGATACGCTGAATAGCCGCTTCAACACGCCGAACGTGTTCGCCGGCGAGTTCCGGTTCTCGCTCGACTCGATCTACGTGTTCGCCGGTTGCCGCTTCACGTGTATGGGATGGCCGGAGATCGCCAGGCCGCACCTCGGCTTCGACTACAGGTACATCGTCGACTGGCAGGGTCCCGGCGGCTGGTACGGTGAGTACGATGTTGTATTCCTGTCCTGGCCGCTCTCTCAGATCACGACGCCCGGCGCAACCGACGCCATCGTGCACGAGTTCGGGCACGCTCGCGGAGCCATCGACACGTACGCGATCAAGGCCGACGGCCAGTTCAATCCGGTGAACGGCGCGTCGTATCACCCCGGCCGGTCAATCATGGACTACCCATACGGCGAGACGGTCTGGGACCAACACTCCATCAACCTGATCAACCGCAGCGCCGATGTCGTGAACGCGCCGCCGACCTACATCACGGAAGCGTTTCCGTCATCGATCGGTATCGTCGTGGACGACGAGGCGGGGGTGCGGCAAGCCAACGCGACGATCACGCTGTACCCGGTGCCGTGGTTCCAGAACCGGGTCGATCCCAACCCCCGCTTCGTGGTCTACTCCAACACACAGGGTGAGTACGTTTTTTCGCAGAACCCGTTCGATCCGGGGACCTTGGGTTCGCCGTGGTTGATGTCCTACCCGAACTACCTCGTAGTCGCGCGTGCAGGCACGTTGTCGGGGTATGGGTGGATGCCGATCACTGATGTCCAGAACACGTGGTTTAGTAACCCGACGGCGCCCTACCGGCTCCGTATCACGGTAAGGCCGACGCCCTAACGAAGGGGTAACCGGGCGAGAGGACTTCGTCAGATCGTCACGAACGCGCTCTTCTACGGTGAAGATCACCATGCGTCCGCGAGTGCACTGCTGCCCACCCGGATCGTCCGCTAGGCTGCGGCGGCCGTCGGCGTTTCGATCGTAACGAGTACCTGCGACCGGTGCGTGAGCGTCTCGTGCGCCGGACAATTTCGGGCAACCCGCTCGAGCAGCCCGACATACGCCGCCGGAAGCGGCGCGGGCAGGACGACCCGAGCGACGAACGCGCCAATGCGATTCGGATTGCCTGCCTTGTGCTGCTCGACCTCCACCCGCATTCCGTGGTACGGCAGATTACGCACGTGCAGGAATCGCTGCACGTACAGCGCAATGCAGCTACCTAACGCGGCCCCAATGAGCTCGAGCGGCATTGGCCCGGTATCGGCGCCGCTGCCACGCTCCGGCTGGTCGACAACCACGCGATGGGAGCGAATCTGCGCCGCGAAACGTGCCCCACCCTCATGCGTCACGACGATCGGCTGGTGACTGGTGCTCGACATGGCCTGCGCCCCCTCAGGTTCTCCGTTGCCCGATGTGACTGCGTGCGCTTGGTGATATCAACCTGCACCCGGCCGGCAGTCGCGTCTGTCGGACAAAGCTTCTCGCCACCGGAGAAACCCCTGACGTGGTATGTGAGGGAACGCGCGTGCCTCACGGTTTCGCGCGCGGTGTGTTGAAGTCGTGCGAGAGAATGAGCTTGAACGTCAATCGATCGGTCGCGTCGGTGAGGCCGAACCCCACGCCGGCCTCCACGTCGAGCGAGCGGTTCGTGTGATCGACGACGGCGTACAGTTGATGCGCCTGTGACGCGCCGGGGAAGAAGCGACGTACAGGCCCGTAGTCCGCGTATTCCTCTGCCGCGATTGCCCACGACTTCGACACGTTGTACGCGACGCGCGTCGACGGGACAAATTCGAAATTGTTCAGGCCCTCGTATGACGTGTCGAAAATCGGGTTGATGATGAGGTCGACTGGTTGGAGATGCCAGCCGATGATCGGGCGAATCTCCGACGTGAGTCGCTTGGTGTCCCATCGCTTGGCGTTGCAGCCGAACTCGAAGTTCACCCCGTAGAAGAACCGGCGCTCGTCGGCGTTAGGCACCGCGAACAGCGTTCGCAGCTTCCCGCCGTCGAGCCCCCAGCCCGTGGCATGGTCCCAGCTGTAGAGCGGCAGATAGAGTCCCAGCTCGAACCAGCGGCTCACCCCGTAAGCCCACTCAAGAACGCCGTTCCACGACCGATCGGCCACGACCGCACCAGGAAACGGCGAGGTCTTCACGCCGTCGGGGGTATAGTTGTTGTGCCACGTCAAGTTGAAGACGCCCGTCGGAGCAAGCCCGCCGTCGTACACCTGGATCTCGTCGCTCTGTGCGCGCGCGACAGGCGGGACGGCCATCGCTGCCGCCAACAACGACGTCACTACGCGCGCAATCGTCTTCATCATGAGCTCCCCGGCCCTATAAGTACCCCTGACAAGGGCGAGGAATCGCGGCCATCGTTCTTTCAGCACAATCCGAAACATCTACAGCGTCAGCGACGGTCATGAGCAGATCCGCGTTCCTGGTTATCGACATGTTGAACGATTTCTTCCTCGAGGAACCGCTATCGAGTCGACGGAGCGGACTGGTGAGCGCGATCAATGACGTCGTTCGCATCTTTCGCAAGAATGGCCAGCCGATTATTTGGGTCCGGCAAGAATTCAAGCCGGATCTGAGCGATGCCTTTCTCGCGATGCGAAAGGAAGACACGCGAATCACTATAGCAGGCACCGAAGGAGCGCAGATCCTCAAGGAATTGGATGTCGAGCGCGCCGATTGCGTGATCGTCAAGCACCGCTACAGCGCGTTCTTTCGAACGCCACTCGACGACGTGCTGTCGACGATGAAGCCCGACGTACTGGTCGTCGGGGGAGTAAACACCCACGCGTGCGTTCGGGCCACGGTCATCGATGCGTACCAGCGGGACTATGAGATCGCTGTGGCGTCCGAGTGTACCGCATCGTACGACGATGAGCATCACGACGTCACCAGGCGATATCTGGAGAGGAGGATCGCGCGCTTTCTGTCCAATGCTGAGATCCATGAGATGGTAGGCGCGCACACTCCCGACGGACCGTTAGGGGTTCCCCGCGCCTCGTAGATACGTATCGAACCAGCTGAGCATCCGCGTGTCGTGAAGGGGTGAGCAGCACGACGCAGATCTCAGCCATGACGACGCAGCGCTCCGGACAGCACCTCCCGCAGCCGGCGCCCGACCACGACATCGTCACCGGGTTTCATCATCCACGGGCCCACTACGATCGTGTTTTCATCTGAATGAAGACCGGCGGCACCCGAGCTACGACCCGTCGCAGGATTGAGCTCGATCGATGGCTGCCCCTCCCGCAGCGCGATGGCGACGTCGGCCGGCGTGATGGCAATGCGTTGCTGGTCGTAGCGGATCATCAGGTGCGGGACGTGATTCGCCACCGGAGGAACGAAAACTTCCGTCGTGAGCGTCGGAAGGTCGCGCAGGTGGGCGACGATGTGCTCCGCGCGGCGGCGCGCTTCTCGTTCGATGGCCTCGTCCGTCTGCTCGAGCAGCCAATCGAGCGCGGCGACCATGCCGACGATTTGCTCCTTCGCGACCTTCATTCCGCGACCAACGGACCGATCGTTAGGATTGTTGTTTGCGGCGGCGGCCGCGATCAGATCCTTGCGGCCGAGCAGCAATCCGGCGTTCTGTGGCCCACGAATACCCTTGCCCCCGGAGAACGCCACCAGGTCGTAGCCCATCGTCGTGTAGTTCCAGAGGTTCGCGATCGGCGGGACGTCCGCGGCCGCATCGAGAAAACACGGGACGCCATGTCCGTGCGCCACGCGCAACCACTCCTCGTGCGTTATCCGTCCCTCCTCCGCGGCGTTGAAGAAGAACGCCATCGCCGTGCGCGGCGTGAACGCGCTTTCGTAGTCGCCGAGTGTGTCGACCTCCACGAGCTTCGCGCCACACATCTCGAGCGCATGTTCGTGCGTGAGCCGATGCCCCTTTTGGATCAGGACCTCGTTCCTGAACGAGCCGGTCCGCGCCGGAACGTCTTTCGCTCCGTCCGGTTGGTCCATGGTCATGCAACCGGCGGTGCCGAGCGAGAGCGCGGACGCCGCCCCGCTCGAGACCAGCGCCGCCTCGCATTTCAATCGCTGCGCGATGTAGGCACCGGCCGCGTTCTGCAAATCACGGAGGCGCACGGAGTGATGCGCGGCGAAGGCGACCGCCGCCTGAACTTCGGGCGGCATGAGCGAGGCCGTGAGGTACGTGTAGGTCCCCGCGGCATTGATGATTGTCGGCACCCCGAGCTTCTTGTAGTAGTCCGCCACCGGGGCGGTCGGGGTCTCGCGGGCGCTCCCGACCCGTGCAGGAGAAACGCCGAGCATTGCTCCCCCTGCCGCAATGGAGCTCTGAACAAAATCCCGTCGAGTCGTCATGCACGGCCTCCGGTTCGGTTGCGGCCAGCGAGAGTGACTCTCAGAATGTAGGACACACAGCCCTTCGACGCTGGGAGAGACGATGCGTGCATCGCACAACCCTCGTGGCAGGCGCACAGCGCCGGTCGCCGTTCTCGTCGCCTGTGCCGCCCTGGTGGGAACACCCTTGCGGCCCGCTGCCGCGCAGACCTACGCGCAACGGACCACCGCCGCGGCGGATTACATCGCCGCCCACGCCGATCGCGAAGACATGGTCCGGATGCCCATGCGCGACGGCGTGCGTCTCTCGGCGACGATCCTGTTTCCCAAGGACCGGCCGCGCCAGAACCTGCCGACCGTCCTGATCTTCTTTCCGTATCTCATTGACGGGGCGATCCGCAGCGGATGGCCCATCTACATCCGCAGCTTCCTCGAGAACGGCTACGCGGTAATTATCGAAAACGTCCGCGGCCGCTACTTCTCCGAGGGGACCTACACCTACCTCGTCGGCTCGGGGAAAGACGGCTACGACTCCATCGACTGGATCTCGAAGCAGCCGTGGTCCAACGGAAAGGTCGGCACCATCGGCTGCTCGTCCAGCGCTGAAGAGCAGCACAAGATGAACGCGGCGCGGCACCCGGCCCACGCCGCGGCGGTACCGATGGGCTCAGGGGCCGGCATCGGAAAGGTCGGGCCGTACAACGAGATGGGGAATTTCTACCGCGGCGGTGCGGTGCAGAACTTCTGGTTCTCGTGGTATTTCGGCGCGGGCTACAAGTACCACCCGACCTGGCCGGCGGAACTGACGCGCGACCAGATGCTGCGCATCAACAAGTTCTGGAACATGGAGCCGGAGTTGATGCACGCCCCAAACCTCGACAGCGCCGTGTGGACACTGCCGCTCAACAAGATCATGCACAACCTCGGCGCGATGCCGAGTGACCTCGACAACTTCGTCAACTGGCTGCCTAACGACCCGAAGTGGAAGGAGATCGACTTCGGCGGCGAAGGCGATCGGTCGGGCGCGCCGACCCTCTACATCAACTCGTGGTACGACGTCTCGATCGGCCCCAACGTCGCGATGTTCGACTATCAGACGAAGAACGCCGCGACCGAGCTGGCGCGCAACAACATCTTCATGGTCATCGCGCCGACGCTGCACTGCAATCAGGGCCGGGTGGAGAGCGAGCACACGGTCGTCGGTGCGCGCGACATGGGCGATGCGCGGTTCGACTACACAGGACTCGTGCAGCGATGGTTCGACCACTGGCTCAAGGGCGTCGACAACGGCGTGACCAAGGAACCGAAAGTCCGTGCCTACACGATGGGTGCGAACGAATGGAAGACGTACGACACGTGGCCGCCGAAGAATGTGGAGCTCGTGACGTATTACCTCGACAGCGACGGCAGCGCGAACAGCGCACTCGGCAACGGGCGGCTAACCACGACCAAGCCCGCGAAGCCGTCGTCCGACACGTTCGTCTACGACCCGATGCACCCGGTTCCGTCCGTCGGCGGGCAGAGCTGCTGCTTTGCCGTCCTTCCAGGCGGATCGTTCGACCAGGGCAGCGTCGAGATGCGGAATGACGTGCTGGTCTACACGTCGCCGCCGCTGACCGAGCGAATCGACGTCGTCGGCAACATCGACGTATCGCTGTACCTGGCGTCCAACGTCAAGGACACGGATCTCACGATCAAGCTGGTGGACGTCGGTCCGGATGGTAAAGCGTTCAACCTCGACGAGGGCATCCAACGCGTGCGGTGGCGTGAGGGATGGGAGAAGCCGGTGTTCATGGAGTCGGGGAGGGTCTACAAGGTGGACATCCCACCACTCGTCACCAGCAACGCGTTCGCCGCGGGCCATCGCATTCGCGTCGAAGTCTCGAGCAGCAGCTTCCCGCATTTCGAGCGCAATCTGAATACGGGCGGAAACAACTACGACGAGAAGGACGGGATTACTGCGCGGAACACGATCCATCACGCGCCCGCCTACCCGTCCCGCATCGTTCTCCCCATCGTGAGATCGGTCAGCACCAAGAGTGCACAGTGAAGATGGTCGCTGACCGACAAAGAAAACGCCCGGCTCAAACGTGGGCCGGGCATTTGCCATCATCTTACGAGCTACGTCGTTGCGGTTGAGAAGCGCCGGCCGGAATCGAACCGGCGAATATACGATGCCGGTCAGGAAATAGGCATCGAGTCGAGTCGCGCCGTTCTCTACCGCGATGTAGCGCGCGATCGCCATTCCTAACAAGTACGGGCGCCGGCGGCTAGCGGGTACGTCAGTGCGCCAACGTTTTTCGGAGTGGACTCCGTGCGTCGCGTCGATGCGTGGCCCGAAGCATGCCACCCCATCCGCGCTCGCGACGACAGTCGCTGTCGCAGTGTTCCCAGCCGCTCGCGCGATGACAGTGGCGCCGAAGGAGGATGTCCATGCATGTGACGAAGACGATCACGATCAACCGTCCGATCGACGAGGTGTACACGTTTTGGCGGGACTTCGAGAATCTGCCCCGATTCATGTATCACCTGGAAATCGTCGAAACCACCGGATCCAACCGGTCCCACTGGGTCGCGAAAGCGCCGGCGGGTAAGAGCGTCGAGTGGGACGCCGAGGTTACAGAGGATCGCCCTGGCGAGCTGATCGCATGGCGATCCGTCGGCAACGATGACGACGTTCGCAACTCGGGTAGCGTTCGCTTCATGAAAGCGCCCGGCGATCGCGGCACCGAAGTGCGTGTCGATCTCGACTACGATCCACCGGGTGGAAAGGCGGGCAGCATCGTCGCAAAGCTCTTCGGCGAGGAACCCACCATCCAGATCGGCGATGACCTGCATCGGCTGAAGCAGGTGATGGAAACGGGAGAAGTCCTGCGGTCTCACGGCGCTCCCGAAGGCATCGGACGCAGCGTCCTGCGTCAACACGCATCGCAACCGTCGGAATCCGAGGCCCGACCACAACTGTGAGGCAGGAATGAAGGCTACATGCTGGATGGACAAGCAATCGGTCGAGGTGATCGACGTCCCCGACCCCGAAATCCTGAACGAGCGCGATGCCATCGTTCGCATCACGTCGACGGCGATCTGCGGTTCGGATCTTCATCTGTACAACGGCTTCATCCCGACGATGAAGAAAGGCGACGTCCTCGGCCATGAGTTCATGGGCGAGATCATGGACGTCGGGCGAGGGGTGAAGAACCTGCGTGTCGGCGACCGCGTCGTCGTGCCGTTCACGATCGCCTGCGGTAACTGTTGGGCGTGCAAGCAGGGATCGACATCGTTATGCGAGAACTCGAATCCGAGCGCCACGGCGGCGGAGAAACTGTGGGGACACGCCGCTTCCGGCGCGTTCGGGTACTCGCACTTGACGGGTGGGTTCGCGGGCGGTCAGGCGGAATTCGCCCGCGTGCCCTTCGCCGACTTCGGCCCGCTCAAGATCGAGAATGGATTCACGGACGAGCAGGTGCTGTTTCTGTCCGACATCTTTCCTACCGGGTACATGGGTGCGGACCTGTGCGACATCAAGCCGGGCCAGGTCATCGCGGTCTGGGGATGCGGACCCGTTGGCTTGCTCGCGATGAAAAGCGCATTCCTGCTCGGCGCGGAGCGCGTGATCGGCATCGATCGGTTCGAGTATCGGCTGCAGATGGCGCGGGACATCGGCGTCGAGACCATCAACTATGAAGAAGTCGAGGACGGCCCCCTCGAGACCCTGAATCAGATGACGGGGGGCCGCGGTCCCGACGCGTGTATCGACGCCGTCGGTCTCGAAGCGCACTCGCCAGGGCTCCAGTACGCGTACGATCGAACGAAGCAGGCGCTCAAACTCGAGTCCGATCGGCCGATCGCGCTGCGCGAAGCAATCATGGCATGCCGCAACGGGGGCATCGTCTCCGTGCTTGGCGTCTATGGCGGGATGATCGACAAGTTCCCGATGGGCGTCGTGATGAATCGCGGACTCACGATCAGGAGCGCGCAGACGCCCGTGCATCGCTATATGCGGCCGTTGCTGGACCTCATCGAGAACGGCAAGATCGATCCGAGCTTCGTGATCACGCACCGAATGCCGCTCGCCGATGCGGCGAAGGGCTACAAGATCTTTCTCGAGAAGGAAGACAACTGCGAGAAGGTGGTGCTCAAGGCGTAAGGCGCACGAAGGGCCGCCCGCTGACATGCGGGCGGCCCTCCTCGAGCTCGACAGAACGCCTAACGGCGCGGACGCGAGGCTGCCGTCTTGGCGCGCTTTCTCGCCGAGCGTCGCTTCACGTCGTCGCCAAGCTTTGCAGCGACATCCGCGAACATTTGATGATCGATATCCGGCCCGAGAGGCGCCGTGAGCTGCGGCTCCTCATCGAGATCGGGCGGTGTCGCACCCTCGTTGGACGCCGGCTGCACACTGAGCTCGGATCCGTCCTCTGGATGCTCACCATTCCAGATCTGGTTGAACTCGGTGTAATCGCTAGGGCTGAACTGGTACAGGATCCGGTGCAGCCCGCTGTCTTCGTGCTTCTTCGCCTCCGGGAATCGTTTGTTGCTGATGTCTGGGATAGGAAGGAGTTTGCCAACGTCGACGCCGGTCACCTTCTAAGCGTGGCCAGCGACCAAACTCGTTAGGTCGAGCCTGCAGCTCGTCCACGGCCGAGTTCCGTAGCCGATAACTGCCGCGGAGCAATTGTGGGCCAGTTCCCTGGCCTTCGCATATGCCCACCCGTTTGGTGGCCATCTCGTCCTGATCGTCGCGCCGACCGACCACGACAATCCCGCCAATCGAGATGCCAGTCGTGTAGTCTACTGCGGCACACCGCCTGCGACTGCTGCGCACCAGCGGACGACCGCCGTGAGCTGATACAGGAGACGCATGCCGGAGCAGACTGAACCAGGCAACGAAGGGATTGCGGGGCGCGCGAAGACCATAGTCGGCGGCGCTCGGGAGGAGGGCGGCACCGTACTCGACGCTGTGCGCAGCGGAACAGGAAATGTCCAGGCGACACTGGCGGACCGTCTCGAGGCGAGCGCCGAAACGATTCGGGAGGCT
>Ga0207691_10006334_pt1 | contig 11428 bp, 8 predicted proteins | sample KBSM13metaG_FD_184327 | JGI IMG/M metagenome (GOLD analysis project Ga0207691, IMG submission 184327) | Miscanthus rhizosphere microbial communities from Kellogg Biological Station, Michigan, USA - KBS M1-3 metaG (SPAdes) (version 2) | ecosystem: Host-associated > Plants > Roots > Rhizosphere >...
CCAGATCTCGGGGCCGGTGGTCTGGTAGTGCGCGAGCCAGTTCGCATCGTTGGAGTACTGGTCGGCGTAGTAGAAGCGAGCAGGTTCGTTGCCGGCCAATTCGCGTGCCCGGCGAATCGCGCCGTCGGATCCCTGATCGGGGTCTGTCCAGTCAACTGTGGCGCCGTAGGCACGCAGGATTCGTTTGCGTTCCGGCGAGACACTGGTGGGCATGGCGAGATGCACTGGGAAGCTCAAAGCGGCGCCGAGCATGGCGAAGGCGATTCCTGTATTGCCGCTGGTGGCATCGAGAAGGGTCTTGCCGGGAGTAAGCAGGCCGCGGGAGCGTGCATCGCGCACGATCGCGGCTGCGGCACGATCTTTTACGCTTCCGCCGGGATTGGCCCACTCCGCCTTGCCGAGCAGGGTAATGCCGGGTAGCGCTCGAACGGTATGATCAAGCCGGATGAGCGGCGTGTTGCCGATACGCTCAGGGAGCGAGGTGCCGGGCCGGATCTGTGATTGCTCTGGGTCCATAAATTGCGGTCGGCGCTCCCGGTGTGCGAGATTGGAAGGGGACGAACTCCTCTCAACATCTTCGCAGAGCTGAAAGCAACCATGACCCGAAAAACCGCCAAACTGAATTTTGAACAGACACTTGAGGCGCTGCGTGCTCATTCTTTTGACGTCGTTCCCTTTACCGGGGTCGCAGGGGGTGTGTTGGTGAGTAAGCTCGGTGCAGCCGCGGTGCTGGTTCCTGTCAATGAGAAAAACGCGGTCAGATCGGCGGCGTATGCGGAGCGGCCAGGGATCCTTGTGCGGGGCGAGGTGGCGCGGTTGCTGGATCGCGGCTATCAGAAATTCATCAAGACATCGCAGTTTGAATTGCCAGCGACAGCCGCGCAATTGCATGCGATTCACGCATTTCAGGAAGAGTTGACGCGGGCTATCGGTGGGATAAGCCTCTATAACGAGTCTCTCGGCACCACGAGCGATTTGTATCAGTACGATCGCTTGCGCGGGCGCGAGGCTGAGGAGCCCACACCGGCTCGCCCATGGGAGCTCGGAACGGGACATTGAGTCTCCGGCTAGAGTTGACGAAGACCGGGCGTCAATGTCGACGCGCGGCTAGACGATTTCTTCTTTTCTCAGGTGCGAGTAATCCGGAGCGCGCACGACCCGCATCAGTTCCCCGTGATCGAGCCAATTTAAGAAGCATTGAGAGCAGTCGTCAATGATCACATTGCCCGGGCCGGCGTAGTAGTGCGTGTCCATGCGCCGATGACAATGGGGACAGTCGATTTTGCGCTGCAGATCATGAACGTCTGGCGGGTGGGCAATCAGTGTTCCGGGATCTCCTGCGCGCAATTCCTCAACAAGCGGCATAAACAGGGCCATGGGAATGAGCATGCCGCGGCATCGCGTGCAGTAGAGAATTCGAAGCTTGGCCAGAGCCGCGTGCGCGAGAGGGGCTGCACAGATCGGGCATGCCTCGTCGGAGACAACGCCGAGGACGCTTACACCGTCATCGTTCTTTGCCGGAAAAAAGACGCTCTTGCAGTAGTCGCATCTCCAGCAATCGTCATCGACCGCAAGGCGCATTGCGGCGCCGCAGGAGGAGCAGTTCATTGTTCCCTTCCACATCCCGGGCAGTACTTGGCGCCTTCGGGCACTTGTCTGCCGCAGTCGATGCAGAATCTTGCCGCCCGGGTGGGAGTCGAAGATGCCTGCGCACCGGATGCGGTCGCGAGGGACGGCATCATTGTTTGCGCCATCGCGGCTCCGGCTCCAAGACCGACGCCCATGCCGGCGACGCCGCCGGAGTTGGCTGCGGCGACTGGCAGCGACTGCGCAACCTCAAACTGCGTGTAGCGACTTAGATCTCCGGCCATGTTGACTCCAATGCGCTGATCCATGACTTTCTGTAACTCCTCAGGGAGCGAGATGTTTTCGACGAGAAACTGGTTCAGTTCGAGACCAAGCGCCGCGAAGGCGGGCTTCATCTGCTCCTCGATTTTCTTTCCGAGCGCGGTCTGGTTTGCTGCCATGTCAAGAAAGGAGACGTTGCTGGTGGCGAAGATGTCTGTCATTCGTGCAACTATTGTGTTGCGCAATTGACCTTCGAGGTCGGCGACAAAGTACATGCCGCGGGTGCCGCTGACCTGGACGAAGAAAGTTCGTGGATCGGAGATGCGATAGGAGTAGATTCCGTAGCCGCGTAGCCGCACCGCACCGAATTCGCTGTCGCGAATCGTAATGGGGTTTGCTGTGCCCCACTTTTGATCGATCTGCAGGTGGGTCGAGAAGAAGTAGACATCGGACTTGAATGGAGACTCGAATTCCTTGTCCCAATTGTTCAGATCGGTGAGCAGAGGGAGATTGCGAGTGGTCAGGGTGTGCAGCCCGGGACCGAAGACGTCGGCGATCTTGCCTTCATTGACGAAGGCGGCCATCTGCGATTCGCGGACGGTAAGCTGCGCGCCATTCTGAATTTCCATGTCCTGCATTGGATAGCGGAAGACGAGCATTCCTTCTTCCGGCTCGTTCCATTGAATGACGTCGATGAATTGCTTGGCGAGGAATTGTCTGAGAGTCACACACCCCTCCTGGAGTGCAACTCTACCATGCGTTTTGAGGGGCTCTACAAAGAAGTGGGGATTGAGAGTGCCCGGCGTAACCGTGCGTAATTGTTCAAGGCGATGGGTTTAGATCGAGACCGGCTGCGATTCAGTTGGGGGTTCCGCTGGCATCGGTAGCCTCAAAGGTGCACTCCTGACATTGGCAATTCCGGCGCAGGTACTCCCACGAGTAGATGCCGCTGGAGTGTCCGTCGAGCCAGTTGAACTGTAGAGCATAGCGGCCCACGGCGTGGGCACTTGCAGGCTTGGCCGGCGGCGCGTACATGGGCAGGAGCGCTGCGGGCTTCGGCTTAGGCTGGCCGGCTTTTCGGCCTTCCGCTTTGCGCTCGTCGATGCATGTGGCGCAAGGGCAGGCGTTGCGCAGCCAGGCGAAGTTCCAGGTGCTTTTGTGGCCATCGGACCAGTCGATTTCCAGGCCCTTGCCCTCGGTAAGCAGAACCCGTACTTTCTCAGGGGTGACGGCAATGCGGGAGAGGGGGCGCTCCTCTTGATTGCCGCGCTCTGCCTCATCTTTGCTTACGAAGCGAATTCCTTCGTGACTCATGACTCTATTTTAGTTCGCAGCTCCCAATCCTGCTTTCAGGGATTCCGCCAAAAGAACCATGCGGCCATGAAAAGGCCAATGAAGACAACGAGTCCGCGGAGGAGCGGCTGCGGCACGCGACGCGCCATGCTGGCCGAGGTATAGCCGCCAATTGCGCAAGCAACCATGGCGAGAAGGCAATAGCGCCAAACAACTTGCCCGTTCAGGACGAAGATGACGAAGGCGATTCCGTTGGCCATCGTGGTTGAAAACACTTTGAGCGCGTTGATTTCGTGCAGGTCCTGCAAACCGAAGAGAGAGAGCAGGGTGATGAGAAGAAATCCTGCGCCGGCTCCGAAGTAGCCGATGTAAAAGCAGACTGCAATTGTGCAGAGGAAGACCGGAAGCCTGCGCGGGGCGTGTGCGCCTGGTGTTTGATTCCGAACGAATTTTCGATGTTCGAGCCAGCGAGAGACCGGGCCGCTCAATGCGAAGATAGTGGCCGCGATGAGCAACAACCACGGGACAAGATGAAGGAAGGTCCTCTGGGGTGTTATGAGCAGGACGATTGCCCCGCCTGTGCCGCCGATCAGGCCGGCTAGCGCCATTGGCAATGCCAGCCGCAGGTTTTTTTGAATGTCACTGCGGTAAGCGGCGATGGAAGTGAGTTGCCCGGGCCAAAGGGCGACGGTGTTCGTGGCGTTTGCCTGGATGGGAAGCATTTTCATTCCGAGCATCGCGGGAAAAAGGAGAAACGATCCGCCGCCGGCAACGGCATTGAGCACCCCGGCGAGGAAGGCAGCCACGGTCAGCCAGAGCCAATGCCAATCCATGTAAAGGGGAAGGCCGGAGATAACGATCATCAGAAGTCGATTGTAGAGTGCCGGGCGCGGTCTGTTGTCAGAGGGTATTTGGAACGGGGAACCCTGAACCACATGGAGGCCATATTTCGCTATCGCAGTGCAAAAGTGCAAGAGTATGCTCTTGGCATGGTTCGACTTCCCCGTCTTTTTGCGCTCCTCTGCGGGCTGATATTTGTTGTTTTCGTTGCCGTGCCTTCCCGGGCTGCCGTGTCATCGAGCGCGCCTGTGCTGTCGATTGAAAACCTAGGCAAAGGAACTGCGCCACTTGATGGCCCCTGGCAATTTCATCTGGGTGACAACCCTGCATGGGCGGCACCGGAGACAGGTGATGATGCCAAGAATGTGGGTTGGGAGCAGATAACGGCAGACAAGACCTGGGGTACCCAGGGTCATCCCGCGTACACCGGATTTGCCTGGTACCGGAAGCATGTGCATCTTTCTCCCGCGCAGGGCGCTTCTCCCGATTTTGCGATGCTGATGCGGCACGTCGATGACGCATACGAGATTTATTGGAACGGTGTGCTTATCGGGCGTAACGGTACGCTTCCACCGAATCCGGTGTATTACTTCAGCGACCCTCCGCGGACATTTGGGCTGGGTCCGGTACGAGATGGCGTGCTGGCTCTGCGGGTGTGGAAAGGCCCTCTCAACTCGTTCGATACGGATCAGCTCGGAGGAATGTACTTCGCACCAGTGGTAGGGAGTGCAAGAGCAATCGCAGCGGAGAAAGATGAGCTGGATTATGTCTGGCTTCGGAGCCGTCAGTACCTTTTCGGATTGCAGTCTCTGTATGGGGTGGTGATGTTGCTCAGCTTGCTGGCGTGGCTGCGCGATCGTTCGCAACCACTGCTGCTATGGATGGCGGTATTTTGTTTTGCACCAGTGGCGGCCCTGGTGCTGACTGGCCTGCGGCTCCCCTGGTCTTACAACTTTGCGCTTGGCTGGTTGCAGCCGGTGTTGAGCTTGCAGGATATCGGTTTGTGGTTCCTGCTGCTGTATCTCCTAAAACTGAATGAGAATTCGGTGCTGACATATGCCACGCGGACCCTGGCAATCATCAGCTTTATTGCTACATCGCTCGATGGATTGTTGACGTTTGTCAATTGGAACGATCCCGTACTGCAACCGTGGGTGCAGGGAGCCGACGGCGCGCTGACGGCAATCTTCACCGTGGCAGAAGCGTACCCGCTGTTGTTGATTATTCTGGCTCTTCGCAAGCGTCTCGATTCGACCCGCTGGCTGGTGGCTATTGCAGCCTTCATTGCAGAGATGATTTCCGTGGTCCGCATAGCAGTGCAGCAGGGCAGCCGCTACACCCACTGGACACTTGGACAAAAGATCGGCACGCCGCTCTTCACGATTAACGGTAACGTCTTCACAGCCCAGACGATCGCCAATTCCCTGCTGCTGGCGGCGATTCTGTATGCCGTCTATCGCTACCTGCGCGAGTCAACACGGCGTGCCAGCGAACTCGAACAGGAGTTCAAGAGCGCGCGCGAATTGCAGCAGGTGCTGATTCCGGAGACGCTGCCGTCTCTGCCTGGATTTGCGATGACCAGTTCGTACCGACCGGCGCAAGAGGTAGGTGGGGACTTCTTTCAAATCATTCCTCTGGAGGGTGAGTTCAAAGGTTCGACGCTGATTTTGCTGGGCGACGTGAGCGGTAAGGGATTACGGGCCGCGATGGCGGTATCGCTCATCGTTGGGGCAGTGAGGGCGCTGGCCAAGTTTGCGCCGCATCCGGCAGAGATTCTGACCGAGCTCAATGTGCGGTTGTTTGGCCGCTTGCAGGGAGGTTTTGCAACGTGTCTCGCGCTGCGCGTCGCAGCGGACGGTCACTGCGTCATGGCGAGCGCGGGTCATCCGGCACCCTTTCTAAATAAACGAGAGCTGGAGTTGCCGGGTGCGCTGCCCTTGGGAATGGTCTGCACTGCGACCTATGAGCAAATGGAATTTGATCTTCGCGAAGGGGATCACTTCGCGCTCTATACCGACGGCCTGCTCGAGGCTCGCAGCGCGAGCGGCGAGATGTTCAGTTTCGAGCGGCTTGATGAGCTCTTTGCTAAGGCCCCCGACGCTGCAATGGCAACGGACGCAGCAGTGAAGTTTGGCCAGGACGATGACATCACTGTCCTGACCCTGACGCGGCTCGGCACCGGCCAGCAGTCGAGCACGCATCTGTCGGCGCCGCGGCTGGTTCCGGTCTAGCTGGCCCGCTGCAGGGCGTGAGATCGCGAGCGGATTTCGAAGGTTTGGAGTCCGCCGAGAACGAAGCCAACGGGGCTTTTGAGGGCATTTTCCCGTGAAAGATGGGCAGCTTCGGCTTTCCGACCGCGATCCAACCGCTCATAAATATATGAAAATATTACGACTTCCAACTCTACTATGTAAGTGAGTGTTTTACACTCATATTTTATGAATCATTTGTGCTATAGTTCCATCAGATTGTTTGAGTACCTGGGGCGAAGTTTCCCTGGCTCGACAATTTCGAATACATCTGGAGGAACAGAACATGGCAATCACTCGTTGGGACCCGTTTCGGGAAGTCGTAGCGCTGCAGAATCGAATGAACTCACTTTTCCGCGACCTGAACGAAGGGGATAGCCCGTTGACGACTGCCAGCTTCGTGCCGGCTGTCGATATCTATGAAGATGCGCAGAAGGTGATGTTGAAGCTGGAAGTTCCGGGCATTGAGGAGAAGGACCTGGACGTTCGCGTGGAAAACAACACTCTGACGGTCAAGGGCGAGCGCAAGTTCGAGAAGGAAGAGAAGGAAGAGAATTTCCATCGGATTGAGCGGCGCTATGGCAGCTTTTATCGCGCCTTCACCCTGCCATCGACTGTCGATACCGAGAACGTCAAGGCCAGCTACGATGCCGGCGTGTTGAAACTCGAGTTGAAGAAGAAAGCTGAAGCTCAGCCGAAGCAGATCAAGATCAACGTGGATAAGAATCAAACTATCGCGGCGTAAGAGCGTTGACGAAGGCAAGCTTCCAGTTGCCGGTTCGTCCTGGGACATGTCGGTAGCTGGAATTTGGATCGCGCCGGGAGAGGATAAGCCTGCCCGGCGCTCGTTTTTTGTGATGCACCAATCGAAGAGAGAGAATCTTAATGGACACTGCGCTGTTTGGTTTCGCGCGAACCAAAAGAAGCTGAACAAGTGCAGATGGGAGTTGAATCATGGCAATTCGTTGGGAAAAGCTGACGGTGAAGTCGCAGCAGGCGATGCAGCAGGCGCAGGAGCGGGCGACCGAGCTTGGAAATCCGGAGATTCAGCCGGTGCATCTGCTGCTGGCGCTGATTGAAGACCGCGAGGGAGTGATTCCCGCGGTGCTTGAGAAGATCGGTGTTCCCACGGAGCGGCTGGAGAGCGACCTGCATTCCATAGAGGAGAAACTGCCTCGCGTGGCGGGAGCAAGCACGCAGCCAGCAGTGAGCCAGGGACTCAACAAAGTCATCGACCAGGCATTTCGCGAGGCTGCGAACTTCAAGGATGAGTATGTGTCGACGGAGCACCTGCTGTTGGGTGCTGCGCACTTGAAGGGAGACGCGGTGCGCGATGTGCTTGCGGCGGCGGGTGCTACGCATGAGGCCATTTTGCAGGCGCTGACCGCCGTGCGTGGTTCGCAGCGCGTCACGGACCAGAACCCTGAGGGCAAGTTTCAGGCGCTGGAAAAGTACGCCAAGGATCTGACGGAGCTGGCGCGGCGCGGAAAGCTTGATCCTGTGATAGGCCGCGATGAGGAGATTCGGCGGGTTGTGCAGGTACTAAGCCGTCGGACGAAGAACAATCCTGTGCTGATTGGCGAACCCGGCGTGGGCAAGACGGCCATTGTGGAAGGGCTGGCGCGGCGTATCGTCTCCGGCGATGTACCGGACAGTTTGCGCGACAAGCGTGTGATTTCGCTTGACCTGGGTTCGATGCTGGCGGGCGCGAAGTATCGGGGCGAGTTTGAAGACCGCCTCAAAGCTGTGTTGAAGGAGATTGAAGAGTCGAACGGGCAGATCGTGTTGTTCATCGACGAGCTTCACACGCTCGTGGGTGCAGGCGCGGCCGAGGGCGCAATTGACGCGAGCAACATGCTGAAGCCGGCGCTGGCACGCGGCGAGTTGCGGGCCATTGGCGCGACCACGCTGAACGAATATCGGAAATACATCGAGAAGGATGCAGCGCTGGAACGGCGCTTCCAGATTGTGTATGTCGGGGAGCCTAACGTTGAAGACACGATTGCCATCTTGCGCGGTTTGAAGGATCGCTACGAAGCGCACCATAACGTGCGCATCAAGGACTCGGCGATTGTAGCTGCCGCAACGCTGTCGCACCGCTACATCAGCGACCGGTTCCTGCCTGACAAAGCAATTGACCTGGTGGATGAGGCTGCGGCTTCGCTGGCGATTCAGATTGGATCGGTGCCTACGGAGATCGACCAGTTGGAGCGGGAGAAGACGTCGCTCGAAATTGAACGTGAAGCCCTCAAGCGCGAGACGGACAAGAACAGCCGCGAGCGCCTGGAAGAAGTGACGCGCAAAGTGGCTACGCTTACCGAACAGATCACAGCGCTGCGTTCGCGGTGGACGATGGAGCGCGACGCGATCAGCCGCATCAGCGAACTGAAGAAGCGAATTGAGGCACTGCGTTTTGAAGCGGAGGAGCAGACGCGCAAGGGGCAGCTCGAGCGGGCGGCGCAGATTCAGTATGGCGAATTGCCGAAGATGGAAGCGGAGCTGAAGCAGTTGAACGCGCTGCAGGATGGCAATGCAGGCGTGGCTCGCATGCTGAAGGAGGAAGTGGATGAGGAAGATATTGCCGGAATTGTGAGCAAGTGGACGGGGATTCCTGTGTCGCGGATGCTCGAGGGCGAAGTGAAGAAGCTCGTTGAGATGGAAACTCGCCTGCGTGAGCGTGTTGTGGGGCAGGATGCCGCGCTGACGGTAGTTGCGAACGCGATTCGGCGATCGCGCGCGGGACTCAGCGATCCGAAGCGGCCGATCGGGAGCTTCATCTTTCTTGGGCCGACGGGCGTGGGAAAGACGGAAACGGCGCGGGCGCTGGCCGAGTTCATGTTTGACGATGAGCAGGCAATGCTGCGCATCGATATGAGCGAGTACATGGAGAAGCACGCCGTGGCGAGGCTGATCGGAGCGCCTCCGGGATACGTCGGGTATGACGAAGGCGGGCAGTTGACTGAAGCAGTACGGCGCAGACCGTATGCGGTAATTCTGTTCGACGAGATCGAAAAGGCGCATCCGGATGTGTTCAACATTCTGCTGCAGATCATGGACGATGGCCGGCTCACGGACTCGAAGGGGCGCACGGTGGACTTCAAGAACACGGTGCTCATTATGACTTCGAACCTGGGCGCACAGATGCTGCTGGGCGACGCATTGAAGACTGAGCACGACTTTGACATGGCGCGCGAGTCGGTGATGCGGGTGCTGCGGGATCACTTCAGGCCGGAGTTTTTGAATCGCGTGGATGACATGGTGATCTTCAGACCGCTGGGTCATGCGCAGATGAACGAAATTCTCGAACTGCGGTTGAATGAGGTGCGCAAGCTGCTGGAGGACCGGCAGATTTCGCTGGAACTCACGGAGCCGGCACGGCAGCTGATTCTCGCGGCGGGTTCGGATGCAGCATACGGTGCACGTCCGCTGAAGAGGGCGTTACAGCGCATGGTGCAAGACCCGCTGGCGATCAAGATTCTGAACGGCGAGGTGTTGCATGGATCGCATGTTCGGATTGACGTGGATCGCAAGTCGAACCAGTTGCAATTTGAGCCGATGGGGCGAGAAGCGATGGCCTAATTGGCTGTGGGTCCGCTGAGTGAATGCAAAAGGCCTTGAAGGTGGAAACCTTCAAGGCCCTTTTTTGTTCACTAAATGGCGGACTTGCCCGCGGTTAGTCGGAGGAGCGGCGACTTGGCAACTCAGAATGCCCATCGGAGACGGCGGCAAGGCGAGCTGCTGCGTTTGCACGGCGATCGCGATTTGGGCTGCGGCGGTCGGCAATGACGGTCATGTCGGGGAGCACAATCAAAGGCCTGAAACTGCGATCGGGATAATCGCACTCCTCGGTAGTGGTGGCGGGCGATTCGCCATTGGTAAGCATTTTGTTGAGAACCGGGATATTAGCGCGCTGCGTTTCGACGAAGTCGACTCCGGGAGCCGTCAGGGTGAAATCGGAGTTGTCGGCGCGGGTGATATACCCCTTCTTCATCAGGTACCAGGCGGTGAAGTCGAGGTAATCGCGCGGGAAGCCCATGCGAGCTTCGATCTCTGCGAGAGAAACTTCAGGAGAGTGAGGGTTCGAGCGACGACGGAAATAGAGGACTGCCAGTACCGCCAACCGACGGTTCAACTCGCCGTTCATGCTGTCGAGGAAATCGACCGAGTTGGACAGCGGGGGCTTATTGGATGCCTCTGTGATGAAACCAGCGTCGTATTCAGAGCGGCGATCGGGATCGGACAAGACGTCATAGGCAGTCTTCAACTGCTCGAACATCTCCGTGTTTCCAGTGGTCGCGTTGTCCGGGTGATATCGGGCGGCGAGGAAGCGATAAACACGGTGAATGGTTTCCTCATCCGCATGGCGGCTGATTTGGAGGAACTCATAATAGTCTGAAGTCTTCACTTCCATGGGGAACGTCCTGTTCAAGAGCGATTGGGTCGAATCTTACCGCTCGATATAAGTATTGAAACGAGGAAGCTTCGACGCCATGTTACTAAGGTTGTAAAGGGATACCACTTTGTGTGAACGATACAAGCATGGCGTTTTTTCTGCGCTCGATTGAGTCGCTCGCGGGCGCTTACGTTGCATCCGTTCGAGGGGTCAGCTTCGCGTCAACCTAACGATTAAGCCGATTTTAATCTTTGACGAGACGGATTTGCTCGTCCTGCGGATCGAGAGAGACGACTTCGCGCTGGCGGCATGGATCGACGAACAACCACAGAATGCCGCCGGCAGTGACAAGCATAGCCGCGAAGAGAAAAGCGCTTTCCCATCCATAGCGCATGGCAAGGTACGGCGTGAGAGACGCGGTAACAGCGCCACCGATCTGGCAACACATGTTCATCACGCCTGAGACCACTCCTGAACGTTCTCCCGCGAGGTCGGCGCTCACCGACCAGAAGGAGCTCTGCGAGAGGTAGAGCGCGCCTGCTCCTCCGGCGAGAATGAGGCTGGCGGCATAAGAACTGGTGACCTGCGACCCAATGATGAGGAAGATCGCCGTCAACAATAGGGCGACTGCCGCGATGCCGCAGCGTCCGGCACGCAGTCCTAAGCGCTTCGAGAGAGCGTCGCTTGCCAGTCCCCCACCCAGACAACAGATCGTCATCGCAATGAACGGAATCATCGAAAGAAATGCGTTTGCCTTGAGGTTGAGTCCACGAACCTGGGCCAAGTAGATGAAGAACCAGCTGAA
>Ga0207691_10006335_pt1 | contig 11428 bp, 8 predicted proteins | sample KBSM13metaG_FD_184327 | JGI IMG/M metagenome (GOLD analysis project Ga0207691, IMG submission 184327) | Miscanthus rhizosphere microbial communities from Kellogg Biological Station, Michigan, USA - KBS M1-3 metaG (SPAdes) (version 2) | ecosystem: Host-associated > Plants > Roots > Rhizosphere >...
GAAGATGGCCGGTGGTGGTCCGTCCGTTGGCCAGCACCGTCGCAAGACCCGACGCGGCGGGAGCATGGGGATCTACATGCTCCGGCAAAAAGTCGATCAGCTCGCTTATGGACATGTCGACAGCCTCGTCCCGCCCGATGCCGAGCAACGCCCTGGCGGCCGGGTTCATGAGCTGTACGCGCCCGACCGCATCGACAGCCACGATGCCCTCGATCAACGAACTGACGATGGTCGACAGTTCGTCGGAGAGGCGGGAAAGTTCGTCGGTGCGCACCTCGACCATGTGCTCGAGGTGTTCGCGATAACGCGCAAGATCTTCCTTGATGAGCTTCGATTCGGTGATGTTGCGCGAAACACCAACCGTCATCAGCACGCGACCTTCGTCATCGCGCAGCGGCGCTTTCACCGTGTGGAAAGTCTGAACAAGTCCGTCCGACCGGGTAACAGGTTCGTCGGGAATGTTGAGCACTTGACCGCTCGTGAACACGTAGTGGTCGTCGCGGACGTACTGCTCGGTGTAGTCGGGCTGGTTGAAATTCGCGTCGACGCGCTCGTAGAGCAGCTCGTTCGTCATCCCGTAGTAGTCGCGAAACGCCTTGTTTGCCCAGAGGATGCGCGAGCCCGCGCCTTTGACGAGCACCATGTCCGCGATGGCGTCGAGGATCTGCCGATACACCTCCTTCTGGTCGAGGAAGGCGCGTTCGCGGCTGTGGGTGGCGTCAGACATCTTTATCGTGATCGCAGAAGCCCTACCGGCATTGTGCCCTACCGGGGAACGCCTACGTCGGGTTCCACGAGCGCGGGACATGTTCCTCTCAATGCGGTCTTCTACTACCGGATTCACTTCGAACGGCAACGACTACGGCGAGGACCTGCTGCGGCACTCCGAACGCAGCCCGCACGCCCCGATAAAAAGGGGCGGGAGCTGAGCGCCCCGCCCCTTAACTCACTTCGAGCTTGCGTTCAGCAGCAGCTGCTGACCAGCTTCAGGGCGACGCTGGAGTCGCCGCGATGGCTGCGACGGCATCGACAAAGCCGTGTCCCGAATCGAAGTCATAGCCCGCCGGCAACGGCGAGAACGCCGAGTCGCCCGGTCCCGGCACCACGAGCACTTCACGCTTGGTGATGTCCTCTGCGGTGTCGCGCAGGATGCCGTAGATCGCATCTGCGCCGAGTCCGCCGTTCTTCTGCAGCATCAGCGCGGCAACGCCCGCGACATGCGGCGCGGAAGCCGAAGTGCCAAAGAAGTTCGGCAGCTCGTCCGCCGGATTGTCCAGGCACGGTGTGATGAACGTACTGGTCGGGCTGTTGCAGCCGTCGCCGTCATCGTCGTCGAAGGAGGAGTCGGCCAAGAAGAATGTCGTGTTGCCGCCGTCCGGCCCGGTGACGCGCGGATTTTCGCGCAATTCCGGGACCGCGAGCGTCGCTCCGTACTTGTCGAGATACGTCGGAATGCCGCCCGCCGACGAGAAATCATTGAGGCAGGCGGGCAGGCACGCACCGGGCGTGTCCTGCACGAGCGTCGAGAAGTGAGTGTCGAATTCTTCGGTCAGATACCACGAGCTCGCCCCGATCGAGGCGACGCTGCCGGCGTTGGCGTGGCCGTAGGCCGTGCCGCTCTGCGTGTCGTGCTCCACGACGTCGATCGTTCCCTGGCCCTCGAACATCACGTACTTGACGTGGTGTGGCGCCTGGCCGGCGACCCGGGCAATGCGTATGAAGAAGTCGTTGGTCTTGGATTTCGGCCCGCCGACGAACAGCAGCGTCAGGTCGACTGCGTCGCGCCCGACGTTGCGGGTGCCGGCGAGTTGGCAGGTGATGCCGGTCGATACGCCGGGCGGACAGCGCGGCACGAGCACGCCCTTGTCGGTATAGATCAGCATGTCCAGATCACCGGTCGCGCCGCGCGGCGCGGCGCCGTTGGGATCCGTGGCCTGCGCATAGGTCGTCGACGACAGGAACGGCTGGTCCCACTGCAAGCTGAAGATGATGAATGCCTGCCCGCCGTCCGGCGTCACGTGGACCTTCTGCAGCGTGTCGATGCCCGGACCCGGATCGAAGTCCTGCGACGGCAGCACGAAGGGTGCGCCCTGACCGTTGGCGTTGCCTCCGGCGTTGATCGGCACCGCGACTTCGCGATAGTCCGACTCGTACGACTGGCGCGCCTGATTGCCGGCCGAGGAGAAATAGGCGGCACCGGCCTTCACCGCCAGGTCCGCCGCCTGCGCGATGATGCCATCGGAGAACATGTTCTCGGCGTAGTAGATGACGTCATCGACGATCACGTCGGAGCCGGCTTTCTGCAGCTCGAGAATGCCGTCTGCGAAGTCGACCAGGCTGTTGAACGCGGTATGAAATTTCTGCGCCGCCCCTGGCGCGACGTCGTGTACCAATTGCACCATGCCACGTCCCTCGTCTGAGCCCGGGCACGGGCCGTTGTCGAGCACGTCGACATTCGGTGGCACGTCCTGCGTCGCTTCGTCCTGGACCGCGGTCGAGGTCGGCGCGCCGGGCACGAACGGACCGGGATTGCACTCGTAACTGTCGGACAGCACACCGACCGTCACGCCGGCACCATCCAACCCGGTCGTCCCACGGACGGTGTTGGAGCCGAGGCTGACGTCGCCCTGGCTGACCACGTCTCCCTGAGAGGCCACTCGCGCCTTCGCGAGCGCGGGCATCGCGAACTTCAACGACGGCAATGCCGCCAACCGGGCCAGAGCCGTAACTGGCACCTGCGCGCTGACCAGCGGCCCTTTCGCCTTGACATTCCGGGCGCCGAGCTGGGCCAAGCCGCGCTGCAAGCCGGCGGCGTCGCTGGCGTACAAGTCGACCCCGACCATTCCGCCCCGCACCTTGATCAGCGCGTTGCGCGAGCGGAAAGCATTCTTGTTCGAGCTGTTCTGATACTCGTCGTAGACGTTGGCGAGCCACGGTCCGAGCTTGCCTGCCGGACCGCTGCTCGCCGCAGCGATCAGGTTTTCTTCGGGCGTCGCGGCGGACGCGATTCCTGTAAGCGCCGCCGTGATCGTAAGGATGAGCGTGGCGAGCGCGAGGCTCACCTTGGTATGAATGAACATGGTCCCCTTCTCCTTGTCCTTCATGGTTGTGGGGCGCGGCTGTCATGGTGTCGCCGCTCGCGTGCTGGCGATGCAGAGGCGAATGTTGATGGACCTGGCGATTGCCAGCAATGCGGTTCGTCCCTCGCCGCCTCCGATCACGGCGACTTCTGACACGTCGGGGTGGCAATAGCTCCCGTTCTGCGCACACCTTCAGTGGCCTCCCTCGACGCGAATGCCGGCATCCGCCAGCGCGACGGCCAAGGCCGCTTCGATGCGTGCCGCTTCGCTCTTTTTGATGTGCTGCAGGTGAAGCGTCGGACCGGTCAGCACTTCGATGCCCCGCTTCAGCACACTGCCGGCGGCGCGGATGCCGGTCTTGTGTTGATCGAAGCGTTGCGCAGGCGAATATCGGCTCATGCCGACGTACACACCGTGGTCATCGCCGCGCCGATCTGAATAGTCGAGCAGGATGAGATAGATGTTCGAACGCCCGCTGCCTTCCGCAGAGAATCGTGCCGCGACGTCGTACGCGGTGGGCAACCAACTGATGTAGCGCATGGGAAGCCAGTCGGGGACCGATGCGCCCGCACGCTTCCACAGCAGATCGAGCGCAATCTCGATGTGGGCGGCGAAGTGACCGCGTATCCAGCGTTCGTGGATGCAGTGAGCGCCGGAAACGCCGTCGCCATCGGCGAGCGCGCGTTCGAACGCCGACTCGAGTTCGCGATCCGATTGCGTGCGGAACGGCCGCTGGCCCGGTGGCGCCTTTCTGATTGCCACCTGTGCGGGGCTGTCTGAATCACTGCCACTCATTAATCAATAGGTACGTCATGCGCCTGTTTGCTCGTGTGCGCATTCTTGTTCCCTCTCGAATCTATAACCCGGTCGTCGCCAGGAAATTCTCGACCACTTGGGTGAATGCCTCGGCATTCTCGCGCGGCGACCCGTGCCCTGCATTCGGAATGGTCGACGAGCGCGCACGCGGAATCAACCGCGCCAGTTCGCCGTCGATTTCCCGATGCATGGCGGTGGTCTTTTCTCCCGTGATGACCAGCACTGGCATTTTCAGTCGCCAGACCTTGTCTCGCGATAGATCCGGATACGGATTCTCGCTGCGCACCATCATCTTGAAGAACGCGGCGTTCTGCATGACCATCAGCCGCGACTCGGGAGACAAGCTGTCGAATCGACCAGCGGTTGCAAGACCGTCGACAATGAATCGCATTGCCGTCGTCTCGTCACCGGCGGCGAACGCCGCGCGCGCCGGCTCGTGAATGCGCTGCATGAAGTCGCGATACAGCGCGCCGCCATCCGGAAAATCCTTGGCCCACGCGATGATCGGCGGCTCGGCGATCGTGAGGCTGCGCACCATGCCGGGATGGTTGACCGCCAGCGTCAATGCGGTCGCCGCACCCATGGAAGTGCCCACCAGGTGAACACTTCCGAGCTTCAGTGCGCGTATGAATGCCACGAGATCGGCCGCTTCGACGTTTGCGGAATGATTGGTGGCGGTCTGCGGATTGTTATTAGGGTAGTTATAGCGACGGCTGTAGGAGATGACCCGGTAGCGCCGCGAAAGATCGCGCATCTGCGGTTCCCAGGAGCGGTAGTCACCCTGGCCGCCATGCAACAGGATCAAAGGCTCGCCCGCGCCGGCGCTGATGTAGTGCAGTTCGATGCCATTGACTTGAATGCGTGTGGGCTCGGGCGCCGCGGCACTGACAACACTCGCGATAAAAGCAAGACAGAGAAACGCAGACAATCTGATCATGAAGCCCCCGCGCCGGATCTGAATGGGCGCTGCACCCTACTCTAGGGCCTTTTCGGATTAAGCGCGGAGAGATTCACGCCGTCGTCTCAGGTGAGAGCGCAAGCCATCCGCAGCGCGCCGGCGATGTGCTTCGTCACACGCCCTTCCGAAACACCGCGTCCGTTACCTCGGCGTTACCGCGTGCTCGCTAGCCTGCGGATGTAAACACAGCTGATCGGCGACGCGGGTTTGTTGATTCGCTGCGAACCAAACACATCAGTCAAAGCGACTTCAAACCAGTTGCATGGAGGCTTCAAATCATGAACGCGACATCTAAAGACAAGTTGTCCTGGCGGAGATTCCGCCAGAACTTCGGCCCATCGGTTGCATGTTTCTTGTTGACGATCTGTGTCGGCTCCGGTCCCGCGGCATCCAGCGAGGAGGACAACATCGGCACGAAGCATGATCCGTTGGGTATCGACAGAACCGTCACCCTCTGGACCTCTAACAACAATACGATTCCTGTTTGTTGGGTAACTCCCGGCTTTGCGCGCGAGAAGGGTATCGTGCAGCGGGCAGTCAGAGACACGTGGGAATACTATGCGGATCTCGCCTTTACCGGTTGGGGCGACTGTCCGGCCGACGGCGACGTGCCGCAGGTGCGCATCGCCATTCAAAATCAGGGCATCGCCAACTCCGGCGCTGGCGGTAGTGCACAGCTCGGGACGCGGGCCCTTTCACTGCCGGGCGAGGACGCGCAGGTCAATCTGAGCTTCAACCCGGATGGCTCGGCGAATGCGCAGCGCGTCGAGTACGTCGGTGTGCACGAGATGGGCCATGTGCTGGGTTTCGTCCACGAGATGGACCTGCCGGGAAATCCCCCGGAAGCGCCGGCGCATTGCTCGACCATTGGCGTCGACCCGAATGCGGATCCGATCACTGCCTACGATCCCAATTCGATCATGAACTATTGCAACGCCGACGGTAACGGCCAGGGCCGCCTTACCGACATCGACATCATCGGAGTTCGATCGATCTACGGCACGCGAACTCATTTCGCGCCGTCCGCCGTTGTCTTGTTAGGCGACGGACAGATGTGGCGCTTCACGGGGCGGCGCTGCAATGACACCGCCTGTCCCGGTTGGCAGCTCATCGACAAGGACGCCCGCGTCAAATCGATCACGGCCAGCGACTCGACGTTGTTCGCGCGTCTGGGCACGGGGCAGATCTATGTCTGGGACGGACACACGCCGTGCAATGCCGCCGTTACCGCCTGTCCCGGTTGGACGCTGATCGACTTCAATACCCGCTCAATTCAGATCGTCGCCTCCGGCAACTCCATATTCCAGCTGCACGGAGACGGGTCGATCTGGCAAGGCGACGGCAGGACGCCCTGCACGACGACCGCGTGCCCGGGCTGGTGGCGGATCGATACCGACGCTCGCATCGCCAGTATCGCGGCCAGCGACAGCAAGTTGTTTGCCCGGTTGACGACCGGACAGGTGTGGACCTGGGATGGGAAATCACGCTGTGCGGGCGCTGCCTGTCCCGGCTGGACTCAACTGGATTCGAACACACGCTCCACGCAGATCGCAGCGGCCGGCAATCAGCTGTTCCAGCTGCAGGTCGACGGCAAGATCTGGCAGGGGGACGGTCAGACCGCGGGCACCACGGCGTGTGAGGGTTCTGATTGCCCAGGCTGGAAGCTGGTCGACAACGACGGACGCATCAAGACCATCGCCGCCACCAGCAGCAAACTGTTCGCGCGCCAGGGCACGGGTGAACTGTGGGTGTGGGACGGTAGTTCGAAGTGCACGACGACCGAGTGTCCGGGTTGGTTCCTGATTGACTCCAACACGCGCTCACGCCAGATCGCAGCCAGCGATGACAGGCTGTTTCAGTTGCACCTCGGTGGGTATCTCTGGCGATGGGACGGCAAGTCGGACTGCAAGAACGGGGCCTGCCCGGGTTGGACTCTGATCAACCGCGACGCCCAGATCGTCGAAATGCGCACGTTCCTGCCTGTATCCGAGCCCAGCCGCTTGTCGGCCGGCACATTGTTCTAATCGAGGGAAAGCCAAGCCGCCAGCCGCGTCCAACCGGCTGGCGGCGCTGGACCCGGTCGATGCAAAGTCGGCTATCCGCCTGACTCGGCCTCACCATCCGCAGTTGACCGACGTCGCACAGTTCTTCGATGAGGCTGGCGTCGGCCGGGCGCAACAGGTCCGTATAGTCCTTGCGCACTTCGCCGGACCGCCGCCTTCCGCTGGTCCTACACCCCTTCAGCGCCAGGCATCCTATGTCGCGCTCGTGAACGTCGGCGGCTACGGGTCGGCCGCCGCGTCGAATCACTGCATGCGTGGCGCGTGTCGCGAGTTTCTGCTGCCGGGCGACGACTGAGCCGGGCAGCCGTACCAAGCCGCGGTCCCGCCGCGCTCACTCAGGCTCGGGCTTTTGTGTAGCGCACAATTTCGCGTCGGATATTCGATCACCTACTGCATCTCCGTGGGCCCTAGGACTTCACTACCAGCACTTTTCTTGTAGATTTTCCGTACTACACTTATCTCAAATCGAATGATCTGATCGAGAGACTGGAGAGGGGTAACAGAGGTGATCCGTGCTGGCGCGAGCCCACAATTCCGAGACACTACGCAACCGCATGCTCGAATGCAGCGTGCTACGCATCGAGGAAGCGGTAAATTCAGCTGATCACCACGCGAGCGTAGCCGCTTACCGCGTGCTGGAGACTGCCAAGGCCTGGCACGACTGGGAAGCGTCTCACAACCAACTTGTGTCCCACATCGCCACCCAGCGCAATGCCGCTCAGCAGTCTCTGGCAGTGAAGCGCATGGCGTTGTCAATGATCCACCTCAAGGCTCCCTTTGAATACCTGCGCGATTTTGCGGTGCGCGGTGGCGCGCGGCAGCGTTTCTTCTCGACCCTGTTTGGCAGCCACGACTACGCCCGCGCGGTGGTGCGCGAACACCGCAACTACCTCAGTGCAATGTGCAGTTACCTGTGCGTGGATCGCTTCTGCGGTGGCGGCTCGCTGCAGTACATCCGCGACTACGAGCGTCGTTATGCGAACTACTGGAACCTGCAGGTGCAGGCGCGCGAGCGGGAGTCACGCGGCGAGACCATGTTGGTGGAAGTGGATACCGACGTGTTGCAATCCCTGCACGCCGAAGTGAAGGAGGCACGCGACCAGTTGCTCGACGCCGGTCTCAGCGCCGCCGATCGCTATACGCTGGAGGAACTGCGCCGTCCCACCGGCGACACCGTGCGCCTGAGCCGCCCGCGCTTCGCGCCGGACTAACAGCGATTGAAGTCTGACACGTAACGCGGTCACGAAATCGATGGTCGCGACGGCGCGCAGGCTGACGACATAGTCGTAGCGACGGCCGTCATCCATGACGGACACCCAGCGCACCGGCAGGAATACCGCGAAGGCCTGCGAGGTCTTGTCGTATAGATCGTGGCGGCGCAGTTCTTCGATGAAGATGGCGTCGGCCTGGCGCAAGAGATCCGCATAGGCCTTGCGCACTTCGCTGGCCCGCCGCTTCCGCTGGTCCTACGCCACTTTGCCGACAGGCGTCCTACAGTCGCGGCATGAAAATCATCGCCACGGTACTGCTGGCGGCCGGTGGCTGGCTGGGCGCCAATCACATGCTGGCTACCGCCAACGTCCGGGTCGCGGCCTCGGCCATCCGGCATCAGGCCAATCCCATGGGCCTCTTCTTCAACAACACCTTCGGCAACGTCGAGCTGTACCAGCGCGCCGGCGCAATGTTGATTGCCGGCAATTGCAACCGCTACGACCCGCAATTCGAGGCGGCCCGCGCCGCCGGCGCCGAGGTGCTTGCGTATTTCAATCCCATCGAGGTGTACAACCAAATCCCCTGCAAGCTGAATAAAGGCTTCTACATGGACGGGCGCGTGCCCCTCTGGCCGTTCCCGGAGCCAGGCGTTCGTGTCAACTGGCCGAAATCACGCATGGTGGATCTGCGCGTGGGCTCGACCTGGATGAATTACTGCGTGGCCTATATCGAGAACCTGATGCGCGAAGGCAAAGTCGACGGCGTGTTCCTCGACAACGTCGGTGCGCGCCTGTGGGCACGAGCCGGATGGGACAACTGGCCGAAGGAAGAACAGGATGCCTGGACCAACGGCGAAATCGAGCTGGTGCGCCGCATCGATGCCAGCCGTCGCCGCATCAATCCGAACTTCATCGTCATCACCAACAACATCTGGGATCGCGGCGACCCGCGCGGCTTCGCCGGCGAAAAATACGTGGATGGCGTGGTGCTCGAGCACCCGACGCTGAGTTCCTATCACACGAAATACGCTGGCCGGGAGTTCAGCGATCTCGGACACCGTCGCATGGTGGTGATCGCACGCAATGACGAGGAAGCGATGGAATGGAGCCATGTTCCCGGCGTCACGCACGTGGCCTCACAGCATGACTATTCCCATCCGGGGCCGCCGCTGGTGCCGTTCACGGCGTTGACGGATCGACCAAAACTGCCGCGCTGATTCCAGCGGCCTGAATGGTGGAAGCACGTTGGCGATCGCGACTTGTTCAATCCGAATCTCAGCGTGACGAACGGGCGATTAGCGCCGCCTCATCACCAGGGCACTTCCTTCCCCGTAATCGAATAGAACTTGCCGTTCTGCTCTGGCGTCAGCTGCTCAATGGCCAGCACCATGGCGTGCGCAACCTCTGCGGGCGTGCGCGTCGGCAACGTGATCGGCTTGCCTGCCCGCGCCACGTCAGCGCGTATCGTGCGCTGCATGTCTGTATCCACGGCGCCCGGCGAGAGCAGCACCGTGGTCACGCCGCGCTTGGCCCCGGGGTCCAGCGCGAACTCCCGCAGGCCCATGTTCAGCGCGGCCTTGCTCATGGCGTAGAAGTACGAGCTGGGGTACCCGGAACTCGCCAGGGATTCCACCGAGGCGAGCGAGCCATAGCCGCTACTGATGCCGATGATTTTGCGCTGCTTGCTGGCCGCCACGTGGTCGAGGAACGCCGCCGAGATCCGCAACGGTCCGTAACTGTTTACACGCAACACGCGGACGAACTCGTCCTGGTCGAGGGTGGCCGTCTGCTGGCCTTCGAAGGTGCCGGCAATGCCGGCATTGTTGACCAACGCGTCAATGGGACGATCCTTCAGCTTCACGGCCAGTGCATCGATGCCTGCGGTGTCAGTGACATCGAGCGTCTCAACGGTCACTCGCGGATGGGCTTTCGCGAATGCGTTGAGATCGGTGGCCTTCGCGGGATCCCGGGCCGTGGCGATGACCTGCCAGCCGCGGCTCTCGAACTCCTGCACCAGCGCGAAGCCGAGACCGCGGTCGGACCCGGTGATCATTGTGGTGCCCGGATAGGGCGGCGATTCAGCGGCGAGGGATACCGCGGGCAACAGCACCACTAGAAGCAGCGAAGTCCAGTATTTCATATGGATGCAGTATGCCACCCGTGTGGTTGCGAAGTTCTTTTCGCGTCTAGGCAGCGAGTGAGTCGGTAATCGTCCGCACGAGCGCCGCCGGCGTCGAACGCAGAATCGTGGGATTCACCTGCACGGGGAAGACTCCGGTCTCTGCCCTTGCATGGGGAAATTTGATTCCGCGGCGCTGCAGCTGTTCGACGAGGCGATCCGGTGCCGCGCCGGGAATCTCCAACAGGAATCTGCTGGTGCCATTGGGGACCTTGCGCACGCTGAAGCGTCGATCTGCGCCCAGCAGCGCAATCAACTCATCTGCCGCCTTCCATGCGCTGGCGTAGTCGTCCTGAAAGCTCGCCAGGTACTTCGTCACCAGCGCGATCTCTGGCCAGGCCTGTGGCAGCGAGCCGCCAAACATCCGCCGTGTGTGGAATATGCCCTGGATGACTTTGCTGTCGCCCGCGAGAATGCCGCCGGCGGCGCCATTGAAGTGTTTCCAGAGTGATACGTAGACGGTGTCGAACGGCGCCGCATGTTCCTGGACATTCCGGCCAGTGTGCAGCGGGAGCGTGAACAGGCGCGCCCCGTCCAGATGCAGCCGGATACCGCGCTCACGCGCGTAGTTGCAGATCGATGTCAGTTCCGCCGGGTCGACCATCTGGTGATCCATGCGGCGCACGGGATTCTCGATGGAGATTACGCCCACGCGGGTCTCGACGCGGCCGCTTGCAGTTCGCTCGACCCATGCCCTGATGTCAGATGCGTCCAGCGTTGCAAGGCCAGTGCCGAGGGGTATGGCATTAAGGCCGCTCAGAGTCTCGAGGCAATCGCCACTGTCGTTGTACAGGTGGCTCTCCGCCTGCAGCAGGATGCGTCGGTCCGTGCCAGCAAGCGTCCGCACCGCCAGGTGATTTGCGAGCGTTCCCGTCGGCAGGAAGATGGCGCGCTCCTTGCCGAGCAGGCGCGCAAAGGTGCCTTCGAGCTCCTCGACGAGACCTCCATTGGAGTAGTAGTCAGCGAGCACATCCTGCGAACTGGCCAGTGTGCCAAGCAGCGATGCGTACTCGCGCGGCGTCAACGCAAGTCCGTCGTCAACGAAACTGATGCCCTTGAACAGAGGTGTGGCCGAAGTCGCATTGGCCGCCGCGGAGGGCTGGCCAGGCAGGAGCGGCAAT
>Ga0207691_10006339_pt1 | contig 11426 bp, 14 predicted proteins | sample KBSM13metaG_FD_184327 | JGI IMG/M metagenome (GOLD analysis project Ga0207691, IMG submission 184327) | Miscanthus rhizosphere microbial communities from Kellogg Biological Station, Michigan, USA - KBS M1-3 metaG (SPAdes) (version 2) | ecosystem: Host-associated > Plants > Roots > Rhizosphere >...
CGAAGCCGACGTGGTGGACTCCCCGGAACGTCACGCCGCGATCGTACTCGGCCGATTTCGGGGCGGGACGAGGACCTCGTCGACGAGCCCGTACTCGACCGCCTCCGCCGGCGTCATGAAGCGGTCGCGGTCGATGTCGTCCATCACCTGCTCCACGGTACGGCCCGCATGGCGCGCGATGATCTCCGCCATCTGCCGCGTCGTCGCCTCGACCTCGCGGGCCGCGATCGAGATGTCGGTGGGCGCGCCGCGGAAGCCGGCGGAGCCCTGGTGGATCATCAGCTTCGCGTTCGGCAGGGCGAACCGCTTGCCCGGTGCCCCCGCGGCCGTGATCATCGCCGCCGCCGACATCCCCATCCCGAAGCAGATCGTCGAGACGTCCGGGCGCACGTGCTGCATCGCGTCGTAGATCGCGAGACCGGCGTACACCTCGCCGCCCGGCGAGTTGACGTACAGCGCGATGTCCTTGTCGGGATCCTCCGCCTCGAGGTAGAGGAGCTGCCCCACGATGAGGTTCGCGATCTCCTCGTCGACCGGCCGCCCGAGGAAGACGATCCGGTCGCGGAGCAGCCGCGAGTAGAGGTCGAACGCGCGCTCGGCGCGGCCGTCCGCCTCGAGCACGGTCGGGATCAACGGCATGCCGGCCTCCTCTTCACGTATCGTGCAACCAACGGGTTGCCCTATCGTAACGCAACTAGGAGGTTGCGCGTGCAGATCGAGCGGGAGATCGTGCTCCCAGTCCCCCGCGAGGAGGCCTGGGAGGCGCTGACCGAGCCCGAGCGGCTCGAGGAGTGGTTTGCCAACGACGTCGAACTGGACGCCGTGCCGGGCGGCGAGGGCGTGTTCGAATGGGACAACGGCGAGGTGCGCCACGCGATCGTCGAGTCGGTCGAGGAGCTCGAGCGGCTCGTGCTGCGATGGGACGACGAGGGCACGGTCGAGCTCGAGCTCGTCGAGCACCCGGCAGGGACGCTGGTGCACGTCCGGGAGACGGCGCCCGAGTGGGGCATCGCCCTCGACCTGCACGCGAGCGCCGCGTGGGCGACGGCGTAGGCGCGGTCTTCGCCGCGCTCGCCGATCCGAGCCGCCGGACGATCGTCGAGAGGCTTGCCGCGTCGGGCCGCGCGACGTCGACGGAGCTCGCCGGCGAGCTGCCGATGACGCGCCAGGCGGTCGCGAAGCATCTCGCGACGCTCGAGCACGCCGGGCTCGTGCGTGCCCGCCGGGAAGGCAGGCAGACCGTCTACCGTCCCGATCCGGCGCCGCTGCGCGATGCCACGGCGTGGATGGACCGCGTCGGCGTCGAGTGGGACGCGCGGCTCGAGGCGCTCGCACGGCACGTCGCCGGGCGCGAACCCGCCTGAGCCCTCCCGCGCGGCCTCAGTCGGGCAGCCAGCGTTGCCGGTACCGGGTCAGGCTGCCGGAAGGGAAGCGGGCGTACGCCTCGCGTGGCTCGGTCGTCTCGCGCTCGACGCCGGCGCCGTGGCAAAGCGCCGCCTCGTCCACCGTGTAGGCGCCCCACTCCGGCCCTGTCGAGCGGTCGCGCGCGCCGACGCAAAGGAGCACGCACGGCCCGTCCCCGGCGCCGACGATCACGTGTTGTGTCCCGGCGGGGCAGTGGACGAAGTCCCAGGCGCGCAGCGGCTGCTCCTCGCCCTCGATCACGAGCACCGCCTCGCCGCGCAGCACGAGGAAGTCCTCCTGGTCTCGCTCCCAGTGGTACATCGCCATCGGCTCGCCGGGGCCGAGGACGGTGAGATTGACCCCGACCTGCTCGAAGTCGAGCGCCCCTTCGAAGCCGGCGCCCTCGAACTCGCAGAGGACACCGCGGCCCTCGCGTTCCCACCATTGCGTCTCGCGTGCGCTCAGGACGAACCAGCCCTGTCCCTTCGGGACGAGGCCGTGCTCGGTGCGCACGAGCTCCGCCTCGGTCGTCACCGGCCGACTATGCCACGCGCCTGATCGTCACCGGCGGACGACGGCGACGATCACCTGCGCTGTCTCTCCCGTGCCGATCTCCACAGCCGTCAGCCGCGGGTGTGCGAGCCAGCTCTCGCGCCGCGGGTCGGGCCGCCCCCAGTCGGCCGAGAAGTCGTCCAGCACGATCGTCGCACCCGGCGCGGCGAGCGCGAGGACCGCGTCCGGGTCGTCCTTCGCGCAACCGCCGTCGACGAAGATGAGGTCGAAGGGGGCGTGTGCCGGAAGCACCTCGCGCCAGTCGCCGTGCAGGACGTCGACGTCCTGGTCGTCCGCGAAGAGCTCTGCTGCTGCCGCGGCGAAGCGCTCGTCGCGCTCCGCGGTGACGAGCGGGACACCCGGCGCGAGCGCCGAGGCGAGCCAGGCCGTGCCGACGCCGGTCCCGGTGCCGATCTCGGCCACGCGCTCGATCCCGCGACGCGCGGCGAGGACGTGCATGACCATTCCGTCCTCGTCGCGGCAGCTCTTCTCGAATCCGAGCGACGCTGCCGCCGCCTTTGCCCGGGCGACGAGCGGCGGCACCGTCACGGCGTGGCGGCGACGACCTCGTCGGTCGTCGTGAAGCGCACGCCCCGTTCCCGCCACTGCGCGAGAACGGTTGCCACGCGCTCCTCGGAAAGCCCGCTCGAGGCGTCCTCGACGAACGCGACGTCGTAGCCGCGGTCGAGCAGCCCCATGATCGCCGCGTGGTTGCAGACGTCGGTTGCGACGCCGAAGACCAGCACCTCGCTCGGCGCCAGCCAGCCGAGGACGGGTTCGAGGTTGGGATTCGAGAAGGCGCTGTAGGTCTTCTTCAGGACGAGGAGCTCGCGATGGCCGTCGACGAAGCGCGGCAGCAGCCCGGGCGGGTACGGCGTCAGCGAGATCGGCAGCGGGTCGAGCTGAGCCGTCTCCGGGATCTTCGCCGCGCCCGGTGTGCCGCGGAGGCAGTGCGGCGGGTAGGTCTCTTCGAAGTCGGGCGCGTCCGATAGCTCCGGGTCGGTCAGCTCGTGGTCGTCCGCGGTGGCGAGGTGGGTCAGGCCGTGCTCGGCCGACCAGCGGACGAGGCGCGCCATCGCGGGCGCCACCCCCTCGGCGCCGGGGACCGGGAGCTTCGCGCCTGCGCGAACGAAGTCGACCTGCGTGTCCACGTCCCAGAGGAGCGGCCGGCTCATGCCGCCGTTCCGGCGATCGCTCGGGGGCTCGGGTCGAGGTCGTACTCCCAGCCCTCGCGCCAGTCGAACGGCGCGGTGACGACCTGCTCGAGCGGCCGGCCGTCGAGCAGGTGGTCCAGCGCCCAACGCGTGGCTGTGTGTCCGATCAGCAGGATGCGCTCGCCGGCGCAGCCATCCCGAACGTCTTCGAGGAACGACGCGACGCGAGCCACGGCCCCGTGGTAGCTCTCGCCGCCGGGGAACGGGAGATCCACCCGCCGGGCTCGCTCGGTCGCGATCGCGTCCGCCGGCGCGCCGTTCAGCTCGCCGTAGTCGAGCTCGCGGAGGCGCCAGTCGAGGAGCACAGGGATGTCCGTCGCAGCGAACGCGATGTCGGCGGTCTCGACGGCGCGTGCCAGATCGGAGGCGAAGACGACGTCGATCCCGTCGTCGCGCCTGCGCTCGCCGAGCTCCTCGGCGAGGGCGCGCCCGCGCGCGGAGAGCGCTCCGCCGAGCCATCCCGTCGCGATCCCGAGTTCGTTGTCGACCGTCAGCGAATGCGTCTCGAAGACGAGACGCACGACGTGCGTCACTCGACGAGCTCCAGGCGCGCATTCGGCCGGAAGCTGCGCCCGACCTTCCCTGTCGGCCTGCCGTCCGTCATCACGATGTCCGCGGTGAAGTCGTACTCCCCGCGGATCAGCGACGAGCCGACGCCGTACGCGTCGACCGGAACACCGCGCCGCTCGAACGCCTCGATCTTCTCGACCGTGAAGCCGCCGGACGCCACGATCCGCACGCGCTCGAAGCCGTCCTCGTCGAGCGCGCCGCGCACCTTCCGCACGAGGCGCTCGTTCACGCCGCGCGGGTCGAAGTCGCCCATCTCCTCCCACAGCGCCCGATCGACGAGCTGGCTCGACGTGTCGAGGCGGACGCCCCACAGCCGCGGGCCGAGCGCTCGCGCCACATCGAGCGCCGTCCGCACGGAGTCGTTGTCGAAGTCGACGAGCACCGTGATCCGGAAGTCGTCGCTTGCCCACTCGGCGAACTTCGTCGCCGCAAGCACGGTGTTGCCCCCGTAGGCGGCGATCAGCGAGTGCGGGACCGTGCCCACGCCACGTCCACCCCACCACGAGGCCTGGGCGTCGGACGTGACGCCGATCTCGGCGCCGAGCACCGCGCCCGCGACGAAGGCCGCGTACCCGTCGCCGGTCTGCACGCGGTGGTGATCGTGGCGGGCCGGCATGAAGATGATCGGCTTGCCGTTCGCCGCCTCGACGACACGCGCCGTGTTGCTCGCGATGAGCGTTCGCCGCGCGAGCGTGCCGAGCACCACGGTCTCCAGGTGCGCGAACGTCGTGTAGTCGCCCTCGATCGTCATGACGGTCTCCCACGGGTCGACCCGATCGCCGTCGCGGAGGGCATGGACGGTCAGGCCCGCCCAGTCGTCCGAGCACAGCTCGAGGATCGCGAGTGCCTCGTCGAGGCCGCCGAGCATCGCGTGCTTCCGCAGGAAGACCTGCATCACGACCCGCGGGCGCCGGCCGTCGTAGAGCAGCGCCGAGCGGGTGTGGTTGAAGTACGCGTCGCTGTAGTAGCCGTCGCGCATCTTCTCGACGGGGAGGTCGAAGATCGTCGGGTCGAGCCGCTCGCGTCGGGGTCGCGTGGGCGCGGTGCTCACGACGCCGCTTGCTCGGCCGCGAGCACCGTCTGCAGTGCAGCCTCGGCGACCTCGAGCTGGGCCGGGCTCGGCTCGCTCGTCGAGAGCCGCCGCTGGAGCTCGGTCCCGGGACGCGCGAGGGCGCGCGAGAGGCGCTTCTCCGGGTTCCGCGCCATCCAGCCGAAGACCTCGACCGCGGCGCCGACCGCACCGACCGCACCGACGAGTCGTGCAGCCGTCCGGTGCCTTGCGGGAGCGAGCTCTGCGGCCGCGCCGGCGAGCGCGGTGGCGATCGTGAGCGGGCCGACGAGGTGCGACCCGCACCGGTCGTGCTCCTTCGACGCTCGCTCGCCGGTCTCGTAGCTCCCGATCGAGACGTGCTCTGCGCCGTGGTAGGCGGTCAGCTCCTCACCGCGCAGCGCGACGAGCGCCGGGGCGAGCGACGCCATCACCACGGCCGCCTCGCGCGGGACGAGGGGAAGCGACGAGCGCCGCACGAGGCTGGCGCCGGTGGAGGCGGCGACGAGGGCGACCGCGACCGCCGGGCGCTCGAAGGGGAGGCGCGCTTCGGGCAGCCCACGCTTCATCGCGGGCAGCACCGCGAATGCCTCGGCCAGCCGCAGCGCGCCGCGCACCAGCGGCACGGAGTCGCCGACGCCGAGCCGCGGCTTCGGCCCCGAGGCGGTCTTGATCGTGCCGTCGGGCAGCCGCACGGCGGCGCCCCACGTGCGGGGCCCGTGGACGAGGACGCCGTTCTGGAGGGCCATCCCGCCGAGGCGTAGCTTCTCCATGCCGGGAGGGTAGCGAGGAGGTGGTGCCACGCAGAGATCCCGTCAACCCGCGGCGAGGCGCCGCAGGGCGCGCAGCATCGCCTCGGCGGCACGGCGGCTGTCGTAGGCACGCCCGTCGACCGAGACGACGGGCATCACCTCGCGGACGGACGAGGACGTGAAGACCTCTTCCGCCTCGAGCAGGCGGTCGAGCGGGAAGGCGCCGGTCTCGACGCCGAAGCCCTCCTCCGCCGCCAGCCCGAGGAGCGCGGCACGCGTCTCCCCCGCGAGGATGCCGAGCTCGAGCTCCGGCGTCAGGAGAACGTCTCCCTCGCGCCACCAGACGTTCGTCACCGTCCCCTCGAGCACCGTGCCGTCCACGTCGATCAGCACGGCGTCGTCTGCGCCGCGGCGCCGCGCCTCGGCCTCCGACGCGACGTGGGTCGCGTAGCTCACGGACTTCGTCCCGGGGAGGAGCCACGGAGCGGAGCGGCCCGGGAACACGAGCGAGACGAGCCGCTGGCCACGAGCCCGCGCCTCCTCGATCCACGCGGGGATCGGCGAGACGAGCACGATCGCGGTCGGTCCGGCGCCGGGCGCGCCCGGTGTCCAGTAGATGCGCAGACCGACGTCGCCGACACCGGCCGCCTCGAGCGCGTCGTGGACGAGTGCCCGCAGAGCCCCGGCGTCGGGCTCGGGCAACCCGAGCCGGTCGGCCGAGCCCGCGAGCCGCGCGAGGTGCTCCTCGAGCCGGAACGGGCGACTCGCGTAGACGCGGAGCGTCTCGAACGCAGCGCGCCCGCGCGTGAAGCCCTCGTCGGTCGCGGCGATCACGGCACGCGCGGGATCGACGACGCCGAGTCCCGACACCGCCGCTGCGAGCGGTAGCTCGCTCATCTCCGCGCGGCTCCGGTGGCTGCGCGAGCCGGCTCGAGTGGCGCGCCGATCGCGTCCAGGAGCGGCACCGCCTTGACGAGCGACTCGGCGACCTCCTCCCGTGGATCGGAGTCCCAGACGATCCCGCCGCCCACCCAGAGGTGGATCCGCCGCCCGGCGAGGGCGAACGTGCGGATCGTCAGCGCAAGCTCGAGGTCGCCGTTTCCGTGGACGCGGCCGAGCGCCCCCATCGACGCCCCACGTCCCACCGGCTCGAGCGCCGCGATGAGGTCGACGGCCGCGATCTTCGGCGCCCCCGTCACGGAGCCGCCCGGGAAGAGCGCGCCGAGGATCTCCGCGAGCCCGGCGTCGGGCCGCGCGTCGCCCTCGACGGTCGAGACGAGATGCTCGACGCCCGCGAGCGGCTCGGCGACCATCAGCTCGGGCCAGCGGACCGTGCCGGGGACGCAGACCCGCGAGAGGTCGTTGCGCTCGAGGTCGACGATCATGACGTGCTCGGCGGCGTCCTTGGCCGAGGCGAGGAGCTCTGCGCGGCCGCCGAGGGGCCTGGTCCCCTTGATGGGCCGCGTCCGGAGCACATCCCCGCTTCTCGAGAGGAAGAGCTCCGGCGAGGCCGAGACGATCGCCCAGTGGTTCCCCTCGAAGACCCGCCACGCGCTGTCACCGAGCGGCGCGTCGTTCGGTTGTGTCAGAGGGGCGAGCCGGGCGGCGAGCGCGCGCGGGCTGCCCGAGAAGGGCGCGGAGAGGTGCTGCACGAGATTGACCTGGTAGACGTCGCCGCGCGCGATCGCCGCGCGCACTGCCTCGACGGCGGCGGCGTGGTCGCGCTCGGCCCAGGTCCGCTGCCATCGTCCGACGGAGAAGCCCCGATCCTCGTTGTCATACTCGACATCATGGACCTCCGGCCTGACGGCGCACGCCGCAAGCGGCAGCGGGCACGGCTCCGGCGGAACGGGCGAGACCGTCCGGCGGATCGTCTCGGAGAGCCCGTAGCCGAGGTAGAGGTCCGCGACGAGCGACTCCCCGCCCGGCGCGAAGAACCCCCGCTCCAGGAGCCAGCTCTCGATCCGCTCGAACGCCCTCTCGGCCTCGTGGATCTCGAGCAGCTCGGCCGCGCGTCCGCTGGAACCGTCTCTCGGCATCTGGATCGTCGTCGCGTCGGGATCGCGGCGACGTTCCCGGGCCGCCGCCGGAACGACTGTAGACGCTTGCACGGGCCGGGCGCGCCTACGGGGAGCCGGAGCGGACGAGCATCTCACGGTCCACATCCGATACCCGAGCGGCGCCCGAGAGAGCGAGGCTGAGCTCGAGCTCCGCCAGGAGGCAGCGGAGCACGTGGCGCACTCCCTCCTCCCCCGCCAGGCCGAGCCCGTAGACGTACGGACGCCCGAGCAGCACTGCCCGCGCGCCCAGCGCGAGTGCCTTCACGACGTCGGCGCCCGACCGGATGCCGCTGTCCATCAGCACCTCGATCCGGTCGCCGACCGCGTCGACGACCGGCGGCAGAGCGTCGACTGCGGCGACGGCGCCGTCGACCTGCCGCCCTCCGTGATTCGACACGACGACGGCGTCCATCCCGGCGTCGGCCGCGCGCCGGGCATCGTCCGGATGCAGGATCCCCTTGAGGGCGATCGGCCCGCTCCAGTGCTCGCGCAGGAAGCCGAGGTCATCCCAGGTGAGGGCCGGGTTCCCGAACACGGACGCCCAGTGCTGGAGCGCCGCGAGCCGGTTCTCGTCGTCCACCGCACCGCCGACCGCACGGAGGAAGACGGGATCGGCGAGGTAGTTCTGGTTGCCGACTGCGCGGAGGAACGGCAGGAAGGCGTTGTCGAGGTCGCGCGGCCGCCAACCCATCGCGTGGGTGTCGAGCGTGAGGACGAGGGCGCGGTACCCGGCGGCGGCCGCTCGCTCGAGGAAGCTGACCGCGAGGTCGCGATCCTTCGGCCAGTAGAGCTGGTACCACCGCGGCGCGTCGCCGCCGGCCGCGGCGACGTCCTCGAGCGTCGTCGACGCGGCGGTGCTGACGACCATCGGCACCCCGAGCGCCGCTGCCGCACGGGCGACCGCCGCCTCACCGTCGGGATGGACGATCCCCAGGACGCCGACCGGCGCAAGCGCGACCGGCGCTGGCATCGGTGTCCCGAGGACGGAGACGGAGAGGTCCGGCGACGAGACGTCGCGCAGCATCCGCGGGACGAGCCGCCACGCGTCGAGCGCCGACCGGTTGGCCCTGGCGGTCGCCTCCGAGCCGGCCGAGCCGGCGACGTAGCCGAATACCGTGGCCGGCATGCGCTCCTCGGCGATCGCCTCGAGCCGCGTCAGGTCGGCCGGCAGCTCGGGCACGACGTCGCCGAGACCGGCCAGGTAGATCTCGTTCTGGTAGCTGCCGAACGTGCCCAAGGCGTGCCCTCCCTCCTCGCCGACGGCCGGAAGTCTCTCCTCCGGCGGACGCCGGGTCAACCGCCCGTGCGCCGTCTACGCACCGAGCGACGTCGCGACGTGCCGGAAGAGGTCGACGCCGAGCTCGAGGTCGTCGACCGCGATCCGCTCGTCGGCCGAGTGGACGAGGCTCGCCGCCAGCTGCGTGTCCATCGCCCGAAGCGGGAAGAAGCCGTAGACGGTTGTCCCGAGGTGCGTTCTCAGGTAGTGGCTGTCGGTGAACCCGGCACAGACGATCGGCGCGAGCCGGGCGCCGGGCTCGACGCGCTCGACCCACGTCTCGAGCGCACCCCAGAGCGGTGTGTCGAGCGGTGACCGCGTACCGCCGACCTGCTCGGCGACGATCCACTCCAGCTCCCAGTCGCCGGGAACGCCGGCACGGAGCAGCGCCTCCATCTCCGCGGGCTCCTGGCCCGGCAGCAGCCGGCAGTCGACCTCGACCACGCACGAGCCGGGGATCACGTTTCGCTTTCGCGACGCCTCGATCATGGTGGGTGAGAGCGTCGCGGCGAGGAGCGGCGCGACGAGCTGGCCCGCGAGCGGGTGCAGGGCGGCGGCGCGGGCGAGCGCCTCCTCGACGGGCGGCACGTCCCCGAGGATCGCGTCCAGGAAGGCCCGCACCTCGGGGATGAGCACACGTGGCGGCTCGAGTCGGGCGAGCGCCTCGAGCACCGGCCCGGCCTTGAGCAGCGCGTTGTCGGCGGCATGCGGGTCGGACGCGTGCCCGCTGCGGCCGCGCAGCCGGAGCTTGAAGGGCGCGGTCGCCTTCTCGGCGACCGCGCAGAGGTAGTACGTGCGCCCGCCGAAGACACACCGCTCGCCGCCGCCCTCGTTGAGCCCGTAGCCTCCGGGGACGGTCTCCGGATGCTCGCGCGCGAGCCACGACGCGCCGAAGTCGACGCCCACCTCCTCGTCCGCGGTGAGCGCGAGGACGACGTCGCCGGCGGGTTGCGCGCCCTCACGCGCCAGCGACGCGAAGGCAACCGCTGCCGCGGCGACGTGGCCCTTCATGTCTAGGGCGCCGCGTCCCCAGACCTCGCCGTCGACGAGGTCGCCCGACCAGGGGTCGCGGGCCCACTCCGACGGCTCCGCGAGCACCGTGTCGGTATGCGCCAGCAGCACGAGCCCGGGGCCGTCGCCCCCCTCGAGCCGCGCCACGACGTTCGCGCGGTCGGGTGTCTTCGCGAGGCGGCGCGGCGCGACGCCGTTCCTCGCCAGGTAGCGCTCGAGCGCCTCCGCGGCGCGCGTCTCGTTGCCCGGCGGGTTGACGGTGTCGAGCCGGATGAGCTCCTGCAGGAGCTCGGTGACCTCCTGGCGGAGGGACACCCGGGCTAGGCCTCGGCCTTCGACCTCGCCGTCAGCTCGTTCCGGACCTCCCAGAGCTCCGGGAAGAACACGGTTTGCACGAGCCTGCCGAGCACCTCGACCGGCGTTCCCTGCGTCCCGACGACGCCGTCCCCGATCACCCTGGCGACGACGCGGTAGTGGCGGACTCTCCACGCCTGGCACCACTCGTCGACCTCGATCATCGACTCCGCGAGGCGGTACAGCGCATCGTGGTCGCGACGGCCGACGTACAGCTCCGCGAGCGAGAGCCCCTCCTTCCTCCGGCGAGCGTGGAAGGCCTGCCCGAGCCGGGGGAGCGCGACACGCAGCGTCCGCCAGCCGGGCGAGTCGAACCCGCTGCCGTGACCCAGCACCTTGCGGATCTCCTGGTACTCCCAGGGCGACAGCTCCTCGAGCATGTCGAGCTGGTCCGTGGTGTACCGCAGGCAGCGGAGCGGCCGGCGGAGCTGGCGCGCGGCCTCCTCGACGTCGCCCTCCTCGACGAGCCGCGCCGCCTCCTCGACGTCGCTCGTGGCGAGCTTCAGCCAGAGCTCCGACGACTGGTGGACGACCTGGAACAAGAGCTCGTCGCGGTGCACCCACTCGTCCGGCCCCTTCTGCAGTGCCAGCAGCTCGTCCGTCCGGATGTATCGCTCGTAGTCGCTCGCCGCGTCGCCCGGGAGGATCGGGGTGTCGTAGTCCTCACCCGTCGCCGACATCGCGGTGAGCATACTGGCCGCGTGGGCGACCTGTTCAGCGATGCGGCTGCCACCCGCGCGCACGTCGTCGCGCCCCTGCCGCAACGCGTGCGCCCGCGCACGCTGGACGAGCTGGTGGGCCAGAAGAGCGTCCTCGGCCCCGGCACGGCGCTGCGCCGGGCGATCGAGGAGGGCCGCGCTCCGTCGATGATCCTCCACGGGCCGCCGGGCGTCGGCAAGACGACGATCGCCCGGATCGTCGCCGAGGCGTCGTCGGCGGCGTTCGAGGAGCTCTCCGCCGTCTCGGCCCGGGTGGACGACGTTCGCGCAGTGCTCGCCCGCGCGCGCGACCGGCTGGGAGGCAACGGCGTCCGGACACTCCTCTTCATCGACGAGATCCATCGCTTCGACAAGCGGCAGCAGGACTCCGTCCTCCACGCGGTCGAGGAGGGGCTGGTGACGCTTATCGGCGCGACGACCGAGAACCCCTACTTCGAGGTCAACCAGGCGCTTCTCTCACGGTGCA
>Ga0207691_10006340_pt1 | contig 11426 bp, 11 predicted proteins | sample KBSM13metaG_FD_184327 | JGI IMG/M metagenome (GOLD analysis project Ga0207691, IMG submission 184327) | Miscanthus rhizosphere microbial communities from Kellogg Biological Station, Michigan, USA - KBS M1-3 metaG (SPAdes) (version 2) | ecosystem: Host-associated > Plants > Roots > Rhizosphere >...
CTGCGCGATGGTCGGCTCGCTGTTCGCCGGCACTGACGAGACGCCGGGCGAGGCGTTCCTCTATCAGGGCCGCTCGTACAAGAGCTATCGCGGCATGGGCTCGGTCGGCGCGATGGCGCGCGGCTCGGCCGATCGCTACTTCCAGCAGGACATCAAGGACACGCTCAAGCTCGTGCCTGAAGGAATCGAGGGGCAGGTGCCCTACAAGGGCCCGGTCGCGACCGTGCTGCACCAGCTCGCGGGCGGCCTGCGCGCCGCGATGGGCTATGTCGGGGCGAAGGATCTGAAGGAATTTCAGGACAAGGCGGAGTTCGTGCGCATTTCGTCCGCCGGCCTGCGCGAGAGCCACGTGCACGACGTGACGATCACCCGAGAGAGCCCGAACTATCCGAGCAGGGTGTAGCTCTTTCTTATCCCTCCCCGCGAAGCGGGGAGGGTGCCGCCGAAGGCGGCGGGTGGGGATGCTGCGGCGGGCAGGGCTCTTCCGATAAGACTGGCGCTTTAGGATTAACCCCACCCGGCCGCTGCGCGGCCACCCTCCCCTGGCGGGGAGGGATAGCACCGAGCCCGTCGCACCATGTCCGCGATCCTCTTCCCCATGCTCGCCCATATCGGCTGGGTGTTCCTGCTTTATGTCTGGCTCACCGTCGCGCGCCAGCAGGCGGTGCGGCGCGGCGAGGTCGAGTACGGCTCGTTTGCGCGCGGCGAGGAGCCGCATCATGTCGCGCGGATCACGCGCAACCTCGCCAACCAGTTCGAGCTGCCGGTCGTTTTCTACGCTCTGGTCGTGCTGCTCGTGGCGACCAATAAAGTCTCCACGGTCGACATCGTTGCAGCCTGGGTGTTCGTCGCGGGCCGCGTCGTGCACACGCTGGTGCAGACCCTGACCGACAACGTGCCGCTGCGCGGGCAGGTGTTCCTGATCAACTTCGCCGGCGTCGCCGTTCTTGTGGGCCATGTCGCGCTGCTGGCGCTGGACGGGCTCTGGCGCTAGACCAAGCGCCGTTAGAGCGTTGTCGCGTTTTCTACGGCGAACCGGTATCCACTTCGCCTGAAAACGCTCCAGGAGCCCGCCATGCCCGAGACCGCCCGCCGCATCGTGCTTGCGTCCCGCCCCGTGGGCGAGCCGAAGCCTGCGGACTTCCGCCTCGAAGAGTTTCCCGTGCCGCAGCCCGGCCCCGGACAACTTCTGCTGCGCACCAAATGGCTTTCGCTCGACCCGTATATGCGCGGGCGCATGAGCGACGCGCCGTCCTACGCCAAGCCGGTCGGCATCGACGAGGTGATGGAAGCAGGCACCGTGAGCGAGGTCGCGGCCTCGAACAATGAGAAATTCGCCAAGGGCGACATCGTGCTCAGCCGTGCGGGCTGGCAGACGCACATCGTCTCGGACGGCTCCGGCCTGCGCAGGCTCGACCCGAAGCTCGCGCCGATCTCCACGGCGTTGGGCGTGCTCGGCATGCCGGGCATGACCGCCTATACCGGCCTGCTCGAAATCGGCGCGCCGAAGGCGGGCGAGACGGTGGTGGTGTCGGCTGCCTCCGGGGCGGTCGGTTCGGTGGTCGGCCAGATCGCGAAGATCAAGGGGGCCCGCGCGGTCGGCATCGCGGGCGGGCCGGACAAGTGCAACTATGTCAAGAACGAGCTCGGTTTCGACGACTGCATCGACCATCGCGGCGCCGACCTCGCTGAAAGACTGAAAGCCGCGTGCCCGAAAGGCATCGACGTCTATTTCGAGAATGTCAGCGGGCCGGTGTGGGACGCGGTGTTTCCGCTGCTCAGTACGTTTGCGCGCATTCCGGTGTGCGGCCTGATCGCGCAGTACAGCGCGACCGAGCTGACCGAAGCGCGCTACACCGCACCGCAGGTGTTCCGCGCGATCCTGACCAAACGCCTGACCATCCGCGGCTTCATCGTGACGGACTTCGCGGCGAAGCACGGCGACTTCCAGCGCGACGTCGCGCAGTGGATCAAGGAGGGCAAGATCAAGTACCGCGAGGACATTGCCGAAGGGCTCGAGAACGCGCCGCAGGCCTTCATGGGGATGCTCAAGGGCAAGAATTTCGGCAAGCAGCTCGTGCGGATTGCGGAGTAAGAGATGACCATCCAGATGGTGCTGCTGCCGGTTTTCATGCAGGTCGCGCTCACGTTCGCGCTGCTGTTCTGGATGGCGTCGGTCCGAACCGGGAGCGTGAGCCGCGGCGAGACGAAAATTCGCGACATCGCGCTCGGCCAGCCGGCCTGGCCGGAACAGCCGACCAAGGTCAGCAATTGCTACCACAGCCAGTTCCAGATCCCGCTGCTGTTCTACGTGCTGGTCATCCTCGCCTGGATCACCAAGCAGGCCGATCTGCTGTTCGTGGTGATGGCGTGGATCTTCGTGATCCTGCGCCTCGCGCACGCCTATATCCACACCACCTCGAACCATGTGCCGACGCGTTTCAAGGTTTTCGCGGCCGGCATGTTCGTGTTGCTGGTGATGTGGATCATCTTCGCCGTGCGCATACTCATATTATGACGCCTGCCGCACGTCTCTCAGCTGCGATCGAAGCCCTCGCCGATATCGCGGAGCGTCGCCGCCCGGCCGCGCAGGCACTGAAGGACTGGGGCCTGTCGCATCGCTTCGCCGGTTCGGGCGACCGCGCCGCGATCGCGGGCCTCGTCTACGACGCGCTGCGCCGCCGTGCCTCGTCCGCCTGGATCATGGGCGCGGAGACCCCGCGCGCGGTGCTGCTCGGCATGCTGCGGCATGAGCGCGGGCTCGAGCCGGAAGCGATCGCGAAGCTGTGCGACGGCGGGCGCTTCGCTCCCGCGCCGTTGAGCGACGACGAGCACGCGCGCCTGCGCGCCGCGAGCCTCGACGGCGCGCCGCCATATGTGCTGGGCGATTATCCCGAATGGCTCGACGACAAGCTCGCCGCGACGTTCGGCGATGAGCGCGCCGCCGAAGGCGCCGCACTGTCGTCGCGCGCGCCGCTCGATCTGCGCGTCAACACGCTGAAGGGAGACCGCGGCGAGGCGGGCGAAGCGCTCGACGAGTTCAAGCCGCAGGACACGCGCTGGTCGCCGTGGGGCCTGCGCATCGTTGTCGCGCCCGACTCCAAAAGTCCGGCGATCCACGCCGAGCCGGCGTTCCTCAAAGGCCAGATCGAAATCCAGGACGAGGGCTCGCAGCTCGCCGCGCTGCTCACGGGCGCAAAGCCCGGCGAGCAGGTGATCGATCTCTGCGCCGGCGCGGGCGGCAAGACCCTCGCGCTCGCCACCATGATGGCGGATCGCGGGCAGCTTTATGCGACCGATACCGACAAGCGCCGTCTCGCGCCGATCCATGAGCGCTTGGAGCGATCCGGTGCGCGCAACGTGCAGGTGCGCACGCCGCGTGGCGATGCCGAGATCCTGACCGATTTGACCGGACACGCCGATCTCGTGCTGATCGACGCGCCCTGCACCGGCACCGGCGCGTGGCGCCGCAACCCGGACGCCAAGTGGCGCGTGCGCCCCGGCGCGCTCGCCGAGCGGCTGAAGGACCAGGCCGAAACGCTCGACCGTGCGGTCCCGCTCGTGAAGCCCGGCGGCCGCATCGCCTACGTGACCTGTTCGGTGCTCGACGACGAGAATGGCGCGCAGGTGAAGGCATTCGTCGCGCGTCACCCGGAATTTGCGATCCTGCCGCCCGCCGACGTCATGAATGCGCTCGGCGAGCGCGCCTTCCTGTTTCGCCGCGCCGTGCTCACGTCCACCGAAGGTCTGCTGATGACACCGCGCCGCACCGACACCGACGGATTTTTCGTGAGCCTGTTACGCAGGACCGGCTAAACTCACCATGATGGCACCGATGCGAATCCCGCGACTGATCCTGATGGCCGCTGTGTTGCTCTGCGTCGGCACTGCCGCCGCGCAGGACGACAGTGATCTGGTCGAAGACCCGGCGTTCCTGCGCGTGACCATCAGTGAGCGCACCGTCCGGCTCGAATCCCTGATCGTGAGACGCAAGAACGCGGAAGGGAAACTCCCGGTCGCGCTGATCGCGCATGGCAAGCCGGCGACCGAAGGGCGCATGCTCGACGATCGTGCGATCCAGTACGTCCGGCAGGCGCGCGATCTTGCGCGGCGCGGCTATCTCGCGGTGGTCACGATGCGGCGCGGCTATGGCGCCTCGGACGGGCCGCCGCCGGTGTCGCTCTCCTGCGCCAGCCCCTCGCTGCTCGGCCGCTTCGCCAGTGAAGCCGACGATCTGCAGGCAACGCTCGCGGCGGTCGCCAAACGTCCCGACGCCGATGCCACGCGCATGATCGTCATCGGCGTGTCGGCCGGTGGTGCCGCGGTCGCGGCGCTCTCCGCGCGCAATCCGCCGGGGCTGCTCGGCGTCATCAATGTGTCCGGGGGCTTGCGTTTTCCGAGCTGCCCGAAAGAGGACGCGCTGGTCGCGGCGTTCAAGGAATACGGCGCCAAGAGCCGCGTGCCGCAGCTGTGGATCTACGCCAAGAACGACAGCTTCTTTCCTTCCCAACTGGTCGAGCGGATGCAGAGTGCGTTCCTCGACGGCGGCGGCGACCTGAAGCTGGTGATGTTCGACGCGGACGAGCGCTATGACGGCCATGCGATCTTCCAGAACTCGAATGGCCGCAGCAAGTGGCTGCCGCAGATGGACGCGTTCCTGCGCTTCCACAAGCTGCCGACCTGGACGCGCGACGACGTGACCGCATTGCTCAAGAAGCTCAGCGCCAAGGAGACCTCGCGCGGCTTCGTGGAGAACTACCTGGCGGGTCCGTCGGAAAAGGCGCTCGCGCGGCAGAAGTCCGGCACCGTGATGTCCTCGTCCTACGGCACGCGAACGACCGAGGACGCGCGCAAGCTCGCGACCGAGCAGTGCGAAAAGCGCGGCCAGCCGTGCGAGGTCGTGATGGTCAACGACCGCTGGCTCGGTCCGGCCGAATAGGCGCATCGTCGCAGATACAAGCGCAGCGCGATCACGCTGCTGCCTGCAACGGACCGCTTTGCTAGAGCGGGCCAAGGGATCAGCGCTTTCGCACAGCATTCGGGGAATTCGATGTCGAAGCTGTCACGCCGCGAGATCGTCGGCGCTGCGGTCACGGGCACGATCGCGGCCGGAATCGACCCGGCGGAAGCGGCGTCACGACAGCAACGCGCCGACGTCTGCATCGTCGGCGCGGGCTTTGCCGGACTCGCGGCCGCGTATCGGCTGAAGCAGGCGGGGCTGAACGTCGTGGTGCTGGAAGCGCGCAAGCGCGTCGGCGGCCGTTCGTGGTCGGTCAAAATGAAGGACGGCACCTTCGTGGATTTCGGCGGCCAGTGGGTCGGCTCCACGCAGGAGCGCTTCTACGCGCTGATCAAGGAGATGGGCGGCGAGACGTATCCCTCGCCCGGCGGCGGTCTCGTGACGCTGCAGCGCGGCATCCTCAACACGGACGAATATCACCGCATCAGAGACGATACCGACGCGAACTTCCCCGGCGGCGATCTCTACGCCAGGGTCAAGAAGGCGGTGAACGATCTCGCCATGACGGTCGACGCGCAAGCGCCGTGGACACATGCCGACGCGGCGCGGCTCGACTCCACGACCTTCGCCGAATGGCTGCGCCAGAATGTCGAGAATGAAAGCGTGCGCAAGCTCGTCGCGACTGAAGTCGGCTCGGTGCCGAGCGCGAGCCCGGAAGAGATTTCGATGCTGCATCTCGGCTGGCTGATCCGCGCCTGCGATGATCTCAACGCGCTGTTCGGCCCGGCACAGGCCGATCGTGTGATCGGCGGGACGCAGACGGTGGCGCGTCGCGTGGCCGACAAACTGGGCAACGCGATCAGGCTCGGCCAGCCGGTGCGCAAGATCGAGTGGAGCGATCGCGGCGCGGTGGTGCGCACCGATACGCTCGCCATCGCGGCGCGCCATGTGATCGTGGCGATCCCGCCCAACCTCGCCGGCGCGATCGAGTACGAGCCGTCGCTGCCGGTGAACCGCGTGCAGGTGACGCAGCGCTGGCCGCAGGGCCTCGTCATCAAGGTGGCGATGATCTACCCGCGGCCGTTCTGGCGCGACGACGGGCTTGCCGGCACGTCCTACGACCACGTCTCGATCATGGGGGAGACTGCGGACTCGAGTAATCCGGAGGGCGTCTCGAAGGCCGGCGTGCTCACCGGCTTCGTCTACTCGGACAACGCGCGCAAGGTCTCCACGATGACCGCGGAGGCGAGGAAAGTTGTGCTGCTCGGCGAGATCGCCAAGCGCTTCGGGCCGAAGGCGCTGGAGCCCGAGCACTACCACGAGTCCAACTGGTCGACCGATACCTGGACGCGCGGTTGCTTCACCGGCTTCCTCACCCCCGGTGCGACCTCGCTGTTCGGCTCGGCGGTGCGCGATCCGGTCGGCCCGATCCGCTGGGCCGGCACCGAGACCGCGACGCACTGGCCCTCCTTCATCGACGGCGCGATCCGTTCCGGCGAGCGCGAGGCGGACGCGATCGGGGCGAGGGGGTAACGCAGCCTGTCATCCCGGGCGAGCGCATTTCCGCCCGGTAAGTGAGTTACTTCACAGTACACTCCAAAATTGTGGATTAGCCTCCTTCTGCGCCAGCAACGGGAGGACGTCATGGACAAGCTGAAGTCGATCGTTGAAGCCTGCGACATCATTCTCAAAATCGGACTTGCTGTCGCAGCGTTCTTGTTCGTGGACAAGGCGCAGCAGGGCTTTGAACTGCAGAAGCAGCAGGTCGAGCTGCAGCGAGGGCAGGCCGAAAACCTGAAACTCCAGGCCGAGCATTCAAAGATCCAGGCCGATCAGTCGAAAATCCAGGCCGAGGCAACCAAGACTCTCGCGGATGTGCAAAGCACGACGCGGAAGGACGATGCCGCTCTCGTGCAGGTGATCGTCGAACTGCTGTTCAAGCAGAATCTGCAATGCCGTACCGAAGACCAGATGGTTCTGATCAGCTTCCTCGGCGAGATGAACGATAGCTATAACAAGGTGAAGCTCGGCGAACGTGTCGCGGGCGCGTTCGGCAAACGGCGCGAGTGCTTGGCGAGCCAGGCGGCCGATGAAGACGCCAAGCTCGTGAAAACATCGAGCAACGGCAGGATTCCGCTGGTTACACGTGAGAACATCCAGAAGGTGCTCGAACCCTTGCTCCATGATGCCGAGTTCAAATCCGCGATGGGCGCGGCCTTCATCAAGCACCGGCATAACGGCGCGGCCGGGTATGTTGCGCTCGGCCGTCCTGCGGGTGAGGAGGATTTTGTCAATTTCGACCTTCTGACCACCAAACGGAAGCACAACAATGACGTGCCCGATGGCAGCTTGATGATGGCGAATGTGCCCGTGTACTTGCGCGCCAATCGGGGCAGCACCGATGAGGGCCGCAATCCCATCATCGGTCAGATTGCAGAACACAAATGCGCCGAAGCGATCGATACCTTCCCCAACACGCGTGGCCAGACCTGGGCCCTCGTCAAGTTGGCTGACTGCCCGGAGGTCAAGAAAAAGAAAGGCGACGGCTAGCGGCAAACGACTGCCCGGCGCCGGTTATCCCGGCGTCGGGTTGCGGCGGACGTGGCGACACGCTACTTGCTCGCCATGACGGCCCACGACAAGATTCTCATCGTCGATTTCGGTTCGCAGGTCACTCAGCTCATCGCGCGGCGCGTGCGCGAGGAGGGGGTGTATTGCGAGATCGTCCCCTTCAACAAAGCGGCGCAAGCCTTCGACGAGATGAAGCCGCGCGGCGTCATCCTGTCCGGCGGGCCGGAATCGGTCCACGAAGCCGGATCGCCGCGCGCGCCGCAGGCGATCTTCGAGGCCGGCGTGCCGGTGCTCGGCATCTGCTACGGCCAGATGACGATGGCTGCCCAGCTCGGCGGCACGGTGGAGGGCGGACATCATCGCGAATTCGGCCGCGCCGACGTGGAAGCGAAGGCGCCGAGCCGCCTGTTCGACGAGGTGTGGAAGGCAGGCGAGCGCTATCCGGTATGGATGAGCCACGGCGACCGCATCACCAGGATGCCGCCGGGCTTTCAGGTAGCCGGTGTTTCGCCGAACGCGCCGTTCGCCGTCATCCAGGACGAGAAACGAAAATATTACGGAGTGATGTTCCACCCCGAGGTGGTGCACACGCCGACCGGCGCGGCGCTGTTGCGCAATTTCGTGCGCAAGATTTCCGGCGCGACCGGCGACTGGACCATGCGCGCGTTCAAGGACGAGGCGATCGACAAGATCCGCGCGCAGGTGGGCAAGGGCCGCGTGATCTGCGGGCTGTCCGGCGGCGTCGATTCAGCGGTCGCCGCGGTGCTGATCCACGAGGCGATCGGCGAGCAGCTCACCTGCGTGTTCGTCGATCACGGGCTGATGCGGCTCGGCGAGGGCGAGCAGGTCGTGCATCTGTTCCGCGACAGCTACAACATTCCGCTGGTGCACGTGCAGGCCGAGAAGCTGTTCCTCGATGCGCTCGACGGCGTGAGCGACCCGGAGGTCAAGCGCAAGACCATCGGCCGGTTGTTCATCGACGTGTTCGACGCCGAGGCGAAGAAGATCGGCGGCGCGGATTTCCTCGCGCAGGGCACGCTCTATCCGGACGTGATCGAGAGCGTGTCGTTCACCGGCGGGCCTTCGGTGACGATCAAGTCGCACCACAATGTCGGCGGCCTGCCCGAACGCATGAACATGAAGCTGGTCGAGCCGTTGCGCGAATTGTTCAAGGACGAGGTGCGCGCGCTCGGCCGCGAGCTTGGCCTACCCGAGGCCTTCGTCGGGCGACATCCGTTTCCCGGGCCGGGCCTCGCGATCCGTGTGCCGGGCGAGATCACCCGCGAGAAGCTCGACATTCTGCGCCTTGCCGACGCGGTGTACATCGAGGAGATCCGCCGCGCCGGCCTCTACGACGACATCTGGCAGGCCTTCGCCGTGATCCTGCCGGTGAAGACCGTCGGCGTGATGGGCGACGGCCGCACTTACGATTTCGTGGTCGGCCTGCGCGCGGTGACGTCGACCGACGGCATGACCGCCGACTTCTATCCCTTCGACATGAAATTCATCGGCCAGGTCGCGACGCGCATCATCAACGAGGTGAAGGGCGTCAACCGCGTGGTGTACGACATCACCAGCAAGCCGCCGGGCACGATCGAGTGGGAGTAGGGAGCCATTCTTCGGCGTTTCGGCTCTGGTCTTCGCTTCCGGCGCCGCGGTAACGATCCTCTGGTGCGCCTCCATGTCGGCGACGATTTGAGCAACGCGGCTGCCGCTGTTGCAGCCGGGTAGCGAATTGTCGAATACTCGGCGCGCCAGGACCCCGGCAGCAAAGAAAAGTGCGACGCCGCCTGTCGGCGACAGCGGCGCCCCCATGGAGAGAGACCGATGTCATTCTACCGAGGCATGACCTGCGAGAACGTCACCATCAACGGCGACGGCGGAACCCCGATCACCGCCTATGTGGCCAAGCCCTCCGGTCCGGGCCCGTTTCCGGGCGTGGTGCTGATCCACCATCTCCCCGGCTGGAGCGAGCTCTACATCGAGACGACGCGGCGCTTTGCCCATCACGGGTATCTGGCGATCTGCGCCAACCTCTATGAGCGTGCGGGCGAGGGCAATCCGGACGACGTTGCTGCGAAAGTGCGCGCCGACGGCGGCATTCCCGACGCGCAGATGGTCGGCGATACCGCGGCGGCGGTGAAGTGGATGCGCGCACAGTCAAGTCACAACGGCAAGGTCGGCCTGTTCGGCTCCTGCTCCGGCGGACGGCACGCCTTCATCTATGCGTGCCAGCGCAAAGACGTCGACGCCTGCGCCGAGCTCTGGGGCGGCCGCGTCGTGATGGGCGCCGAAGAGCTCAATGCCAAGACGCCGGTCGCGCCGATCGAGATGACCAAGGACCTCTCGTGCCCGCTGATCGGCCTGTTCGGCAATGACGACCGCGCGCCGAGCCCCGAGCAGGTGAACCAGCACGAAGCCGAGCTGAAGAAGCACGGCAAGAGTTACGAGTTCTATCGCTATGACGGCGCCGGCCACGGCTTCTTCTATTGGCACCGGCCGATCTACCGGCCCGAGCAGGCCATGGATGGCTGGAGCAAGCTGTTCGCCTTCTTCGGCAAGCATCTCGGCAAGTGAAGGAGGCGGACATGTGCACGTCCATCATCGAGATCGCACGCGCCGAGGGCATGGCCAAGCGCGGCGACCAGTGGTTTGCGCTCTCGCACGCCGTGGTGGCCTATGACCACGCGCGCCATGCGCCGCTGGGCGACGTGATCACGCTCGACTTCATCAACGCTCGGCTCGAACCCGGCGCGCGCGCCGGGATCGAGCTGACCCTGGAGACCGCCAGGGAACTGCGCGCCGCGCTCGACCGGGCGATCGCCGCGGCCGAGTTCGAGGAAGCGGAAGTGCGCGGCAAGGGCGCGGTGCCCAGCCTCGTGCGCGCTGCGTGACGCACGAGATGAACAGCCGCCGGATTCAGTCTCAATCTCTGGCCAACAACGCTCCGGTGGCCGCATCAGCCGCAGCTGCGACTTGGTGGTCGGCTGCGCGCCGTCACCTCGACCGAGGGCATGACCGCCGATTTCTATCCCTTCGACACCGCGTTCATCGGCCAGGTCGCGACGCGTATCATCAACGAGGTGTGAAGGGCGTGACCCGCGCGGTGTTTCTGATGGTAGTTTTTGGGTCGGGAAGTCTGTCCGAGAAAACTACCGTCAAATTGAAACGCTGGGTCTGACGGTGGTTTTCTAACCAACGAAAAAACAAGCGATGAATGGTCCAAAAGCAGACTGTGAAGCCCTTATGAACTCGGTGCTCCCTTTTGCCGAGCAGATGCTGACCACTCATGGAGAGTTCTATCCATTTGGCGGCGCGATGCGACCAGACGGCCAACTCGTCTCGATAGCAGGCTACGAGGGAAACGAGCATCCGAAGTCGGTTGATGTAATAGCCCTAATGAAGGGGGCATTCGTCGCAGCTGCCCACACGGGTGAATATAAGGCGACGGCGGTCGTATACGATGTACGAGTCAAATTGCCTTCAACCGAAGAAAAGTCCGATGCCATTGCCATCTCGTTGAACCATCGAGATAACTACTCGGTCATCGTCCTCTTTCCCTACAAGATTGACGCCGGAAACCTGATCCTGGGTACAGCCTTGGCTCAAAGAGGCGAGGCGGATATATTCCCGGCGTAATAACCTTCATGCGCCCCATAAGCCTCGACGACGGCAAAAGAAAATAAGTCATCGTGGGGGCTGGACTTGCGAATCCGCGCTTGGGAAAGGGCAGCGTTTGCGGCAAGCCTGACCGCTTTTCTGTGCCCGGGATGACTCGCGTGCACGCGTTCCGAGACACGAAACCGGACATCGATGAGCACCCAACTCGGGCACAATCACAGAGCGTGGGCTTCTCGAAAACGGTCGATCAAGGGCCCCTCGCTGTATTTTTCCT
>Ga0207691_10006342_pt1 | contig 11424 bp, 14 predicted proteins | sample KBSM13metaG_FD_184327 | JGI IMG/M metagenome (GOLD analysis project Ga0207691, IMG submission 184327) | Miscanthus rhizosphere microbial communities from Kellogg Biological Station, Michigan, USA - KBS M1-3 metaG (SPAdes) (version 2) | ecosystem: Host-associated > Plants > Roots > Rhizosphere >...
TCCGCAAGGATCTTCTGAGCGACGTTGTCGACCACGACGGGACTTTCGAAGTAAGTCACGGTCGGATCAGAGCCGTATTTCTCGCGGACAAATGAGCGCCATGAGTCTGTATACATTGCTTCCGCCTCTGGCCTCGATTTCCAAAAGTAGACACCACCTACCGTTACCCCGTCTTAGGAGAGCACGTAGTGCTTCCGAACCAAACCTTGTACGCCCCGATACTTTGGAGCGGTGCTCAGGAAGATGCTGCGTGCTTCCTCGCAAGTGATTGGCTTTGGCAGAGTGAATTTAGTGAAGACGATGATCATGTCCACCTCCATGGTCGGGCGTCCTTCATTCGCCTGCCTCAGCGAAGATGGCGAGTGCTACACGCCCTCTAGCGTGAACAACATATCGAGATCGCTCGTGCATTCCTTGCGGAGGGCGATGAAAGGCTGATATTCGGGCGAGGAGTACCAAGCGTCGAGAGAGCCCATGTCCGGAAATTCGATGATTACAACCCGCTCGGGCTTCCAGTGGCCGCCCTCGGGCAATTTGTGGCTGCCGCCCTTCGTCAGGTAGCGGCCACCATGTTTCGCAATCATTGGCGCAACCTTCGTTCGGTACTCGTCGAATTTCAATGGGTCGGTAATGATGTGCTCTGCAATCAAGTACGCAGGCATGAAAGGTATCCTCCAGTTTAGGAAGGCGGCCGCTCATTCGTCGATGAATTTCCAGGTCTCCGCGCCATCGAATCGACGAATGCGTACTGATGCAATGAGCGCGGGGTCGAAGTTTCCAAGGTTCACCCCGTGCTTGGCGCCAGGAACCGGGTGCAGCGGCTCCCAATGGGTGACGCAACCACAAGTTCTGCAGTGAATCGTGCGCAGAGTCCTGTCGCCCCAGACGTACTCGGCGGTGGATTCCGGGTGGCCATCGATCTTCACTGAGCCAAACTCGAAGTAGACCCACGGTCCGCCGATGCGCCGGCATAGCGAACAGTTGCAATCGGTGGCCACTTCAGGCGTAGACGGCAAAATCAATCGAACCGCCCCGCAGTGACATGAGCCTTGGTGCATTTACGATCTCGTCGCGCTCATGGTGCAGGCTTGTTCCACATCGGAGCCACGACTCCGCTAAGGCGCGGTATACGCCGTCTTCACCACCGTGAAGAATTCCGCCGCGTAGCGTCCCTGCTCGCGCGGCCCGTAGCTCGAGCCTTTGCGGCCGCCGAACGGCACGTGATAGTCGACGCCGGCGGTCGGCAGATTCACCATCACCATCCCCGCCTGTGCATGCCGCTTGAAGTGCGACGCATGCTTGAGCGAGGTCGTGACGATTCCCGCGCACAGGCCGAATTCGGTGTCGTTGGCGAGCGCCAGCGCTTCGTCGTAGTCCTTTGCGCGGATCACGCACGCGACAGGGCCGAAGATCTCCTCGCGAGCGACGCGCATGCCGTTGTTCGCTTCGGTGAAGAGCGCCGGCGACAGGTAGTAACCTTCGGCCGCTCGCTTGAGGCGCTCGCCGCCCCAAACGAGCTTCGCACCTTCGCTCTTGCCGATTTCAAGATAGTGAAGGTCCTGATCGAGCTGGCTCGGGTCGACGACCGGCCCGATATCGGTGCCCGCCGCCAGCGCATCGTCGATCTTGAGCGATTTGAGCTTCTCGGTCATCGCGGCGACGAAGCGGTCGTGAATGCCGGCGGTCACGATGAGCCGCGACGACGCCGTGCAGCGCTGGCCCGTCGAAAAATAAGCGCCCTGCGTCGCAGCGTTTACGGCGGTCGGCAAATCGGCGTCGTCCAGCACCACGAGCGGATTCTTGCCGCCCATTTCGAGCTGGACTTTGGCCATTCGCGCAACCGCCTTGGCAGCGATCGCGCGGCCCGTGCCAACCGAGCCGGTAAAGCTGATCGCGGCGACATCGGGATCGTTCACGAGCGCTTCGCCCACGACCGAGCCGCGCCCCATGACCAGATTGAACACACCGGCGGGAACGCCCGACTTCGCCAGGATTTCGGCGAGCACCCACGCGCATCCGGGCACGAGGTCTGCGGGCTTGAACACGACGGCGTTACCGTATGCGAGCGCAGGCGCAATTTTCCAGGCCGGAATCGCGATCGGAAAATTCCATGGCGTGATGAGGCCGACGACGCCGATCGGCTCGCGCGTCACCTCGACGTCGATGCCGGGACGCACCGACGGCAGCTTTTCACCGGCAAGGCGGAGCGCTTCGCCGGCGAAGAACTTGAAGATGTGACCGGCCCGTGTTGCCTCGCCCACGCCTTCGGGCAACGTCTTGCCTTCTTCCCGCGACAGAAGCTTGCCGAGCTCGTCCTTGCGCGCGAGTATTTCCGTGCCGACGCGATCAAGGAGGTTCGATCGCTCCTGGATCGAGCCCGCGGCCCACGCCGGGGCGGCGGCTTTGGCGGCGGCGATCGCCGCGCGCGCCTGCGCGGCATCGGCTTGCGCGTATTCGCCTATCACGTCGCCGACGTTCGAAGGATTGCGATTGGGCGACGCCGAAGCGCCGGCCACCCATTCGCCGGCGACGAAGTTGCGGTGAAGTTCAGTCATGAGGTTCCGTTCGCAGTGAAGCGACGCGCTACAGCAGGCCGCGCTTTGCAAGATTGCGCATCAGCGCACCGACGCCGAAGGCCCACGGCCGGATCTTGTCGGAGTGATTGACGCGATTGACGAGCGCCCCGAGCTTAGGCGTCGCGATAGTGACGATGTCGCCCACGGCATGAGTGAAGCCCTGACCGGGTCCGAAGCGGTCCTTCGTCGGGGCGAACATCGTGCCCAGGAAAAGCACCAGCCCATCCGGATACTGGTGGTTGGGGCCGATGGCGTGGGCGACGAGATCGAGAGGGTCGCGGCTGATCATGGACATCGAGCTCGATCCCGTCAGCGTAAAGCCCTCGCGGCCTTCGACGCGCATTGCGAGGTCGCACGCGCGCACGTCGTCGATGCCGAAATCGTCGTCGAAGAGCCGGATGAACGGTCCGATCGCGCAGGACGCATTGTTGTCCTTGGCCTTGCCGAGAAGCAACGCGCTGCGGCCTTCGAAGTCGCGCAGATTGACGTCGTTGCCGAGCGTCGCGCCGACGGTCTCGCCGCGGCTGTTGACCACCAGCACGATCTCGGGCTCCGGATTGTTCCATTCCGACTTCGGATGGATGCCGATTTCCGCGCCAAGCCCGACCGCCGACATCGGCTGCGCTTTGGTGAAGATCTCGGCGTCGGGTCCGATGCCGACTTCGAGGTACTGCGACCACGCGCCCGCGGCGACGAGCGCGTCCTTCACGCGCTTCGCCTCCGGCGAGCCGGGACGCACTTTCTTGAGATCGTCGCCGATCAACGCTACGAGCGACTGCCGCACGCTCTCGGCTTGCGCGGGGTCGCCTCGCGTGTGCTCCTCGATGACGCGCTCCAGCATGCTCGACACGAACGTCACGCCGCTCGCCTTGATCGCCTGCAGGTCGCAGGGCGCCAACAGCCACGGCGTTGCCTTGCCTTGCCGATCCGCGGCCGAATCCGCGAGGACGGCGGACAGCGACGCGAGACGCGGCAGGTCCGTGGCCGCCCTGACGGCGCGGGCCGCATCCGGCATTTCGAGCAAGCCGCTCACTGTGGGAGCGACACGCGACAAGTCGTGAAGCGCGTCGCCTTTTACTGCGACCACGGCGGGGCCCGAGGCGTCCGGCAGCCACAGTCGCCCGACGAGGGTCGCGCGCTCGCGATCAACAGGCAGGCAAGTCGACGGCGTGAGGAGATCGTTCATGGCGGGAAGGCTCCCATTATGTGGGAAAAGGAGATTTTTACGGCATACTTCGCTGCCGGCGGGCGGCGGTCAACGCCCGCGAGCGACATGCCGGACAACCCGCAACTTCGAGAAGTTCTCTTTCCCGAGATCGATCCCTACGCGGCGGGAGGGCTCGCCGTCGACGCGCGGCACACGCTGCACTGGGAAACCTGCGGGAACGTGGCCGGAGTCCCGCTCGTTTTCCTGCACGGCGGCCCGGGCGGAGGCTGTCTGCCGCACCATCGCCGCTACTTCGATCCCTCGTTCTGGCGCATCGTGCTGTTCGACCAGCGCGGCGCCGGGCGCTCGACGCCCTGCGGCGAGATCACCGACAACACGACGCAGCATCTCGTCGCCGACCTCGAGCGGCTCCGGGCGCACCTCGGAATCGACCGCTGGCTGCTGTTCGGCGGATCGTGGGGTTCGACGCTGGCGCTTGCGTATGCAGAGGCGCACCCGGAGCGCTGCCTCGGACTCGTGCTGCGCGGCATCTTCCTCGCGCGCCCATCCGAGCTGGACTGGTTCATGCACGGCATGCGCTATGTATTTCCCGAAGCCTGGCGCGCCTTCTGCGAATTCCTGCCGCCGTCGGAGCGCCTGGATCTTCTCGGCAACTATCACCGCCGCCTCGTGCATCCCGATCCCGCCATCCACATGCCGGCCGCGCAGGCGTGGGATCGGTACGAGGGTGCCTGCTCCAAGCTTCTGCCCCCGACCGATCCGGTGCCAAAGTTCGACAGCGACGCGTCGTCGCTGGCCATCGCGCGCATCGAAGCTCACTACTTCGTCCACGAGGCCTTCCTCGGGCCGGACGAGCTGATCGCAAACCTCGGACGCATCCGCCATCTCCCGTGCACGATCGTCCAGGGACGTTACGACATCATCTGCCCGCCGGTGACTGCCGATGCGCTCGCGCGCGCGTGGCCGGAGGCCGAGTACATCATCGTTCCGGATGCCGGCCACTCGGTGCGCGAGCCCGGGATCACGCTCGAGCTCGTCGCCGCCGTGAAGCGCATGCAGCAGAAGGTCGGCCGCTAGGGCTTCTTTGCTTCGTCCGCGTCGCGGGCGCGAAACGCGGTCACGACGAATTGGAGATCCACCGCGTCGCCGATCAGCGGATACGCGAAGTCCATGCCGAAGGCGCCGCGCGAAATGCGGCCGACCACTTCCGCGCCGCAGGTCTCCCGCCCGTCACCGGGCCGCATTCCGCATTCGAGCCTCATGACTTCGAGCCGCACCGGACGCGTCACGCCGCGCAAGGTCACTTCGCCTTCGACGGCCGCGAGCCGCGCCCCATCGTAAGCAACGCGCGTCGAGTGGAAATGCATCCGCGGAAACTGGTCGGTGTCGAACATTACGGAGCTCCGCAGGAACGCATCGCGAAGGCCCCATCCCGTATCGACCGTTCGCGTGTCGATCTCGAAGTCGATGCTCTCGACCCGGTCCTGTCCGTCCATGACGATCGTTCCGGACGTTCGTCCCAACCGCCCCTGCTCCTTCGTGACGCCGAGTTGCTCGACGGCGAACCGGGCGCTCGTGAGATCGGGATCGACGCGAAACGCTCCGGGGCCGCCGCTCCAGGCGCTCGTGTTCGCGCCGAGCATGCACAGCAGAAAGAGGAGCGCTCCGTCGGAGATTCGCGCCATCGATGGATTCTCGTTTGCGCTCCGGCGAACGGTCAAGCTGCGACATACTCGCGGAGCGCGGGCGGCGCATCGGCCGTTCATTGGCCACATCATAGCGGCCGGTATAATCCTTTCACTGCGCCTCCATGAGAGAAACACCCGCCCCGACCGTTTATTCCCCGCCCAACCCCACGTTGTCCGACGGGCGGTCGCCGAGCGCCAGCGCCGAGTGGCTCCAACGAAGCTTCCGCGCCGTCTGGCATCCGTGCACGCAGATGAAGCAGCACGAGACGCTTCCGCTCGTGCCTGTCGCGCGCGGCGAAGGCGCATGGCTCTACGATTTCGATGGTCGCCGCTATCTCGACGCGGTGAGCTCGTGGTGGGTCAATCTCTTCGGCCACGCGAATCCGCGCATCCGCGCCGCGATCGCCGCCCAACTCGAAGAGCTCGAGCACGTGATGCTTGCCGGCTTCACGCACCGGCCGGTGATCGAGCTTTCGGAGCGCCTCGCGGCGTTGGCGCCGGGGCATCTTGGCCACGCGTTCTACGGTTCCGACGGCGCCTCGGCGACCGAGATCGCGCTCAAGATGGCGTTCCACTACTGGAAGAATCTCCGCAGGCCGGCAAAGACGCTCTACCTGTCGGTAGCCGGCGCATATCACGGCGAGACGCTGGGTGCGCTCGCCGTGACCGACGTGCCGATCTTTCGCGACACCTATTTCCCGCTTCTCAACCGCAACATGATCGTGCCCTCGCCCGATGCGCGCGGTGCGCGGCCGGGGGAATCGCCGCGCGACGTCGCCATTCGGGCCGCCGCTGCGCTGGAGGAAGTTCTCGAACACAATCACGCAACGATCGCGGCATTCATCGTCGAGCCGCTGGTGCAAGGCGCGTCGGGCATGGCGATGCACGATCCGCACTATCTCACGTTGGCGCGGGAGCTCTGCACGCGTTATGGCGTGCTCTTGATCGCCGACGAGATCATGACCGGGTTCGGCCGCACCGGAGCGATGTTCGCCTGCGACGAGGCCGGGATCGCGCCCGACATGATCTGCCTGTCGAAGGGCATCACGGGCGGTTATCTGCCGCTCTCCTGCGTATTGTCCACCGACGAGATCTACGAAGCGTTCTATGCCGATGCAACCGACCGCGCCTTCCTGCACTCGCACTCGTACACGGGGAACGCGCTCGCCTGCGCAGCGGCGTTGGCGGTGCTCGACATTTTTAGCGCCGACAATGTGGTTGCGGTCAATCAAGCCAAAGCGGCGCGGTGGACGGAGCTCGCTGCGCCGCTCGCGCAGCATCCCAAGGTCCGCAATTTCCGCCATCGCGGAATGATCTGGGCGTTCGACGTCGAGACGGATCGCGCCGGCTTTGCCCGCTGGTGCTTTGCGGAGGGCCTCGCGCGCGAGCTCCTGCTCCGGCCCATCGGCGGCACCGTCTACTTCATGCCGCCCTACATCCTCACCGACGACGAGTTCACGATGCTCGTCGCGCGCACATGCGACATCCTCGAGCACGCATAGCGCTGGCGCTCGCGCTCGCCTTTGCCGCAATCGCGGCTCACGCCGCATTGCCTCATCCCGTCAGTCGCGCGTTTCTCGACGCGGGCGTGCCGCTCAACGCCGTCGGCATCGTCGTTCAGGACGTCACCAAGCGCCGCCCGCTTTTCTCCCACCAGCCGGACAAGCCGTACAACCCCGCGTCGGTGATGAAGCTCGTCACGACGTTAGCGGCGCTCGAATTGCTTGGGCCGGAATACCGCTGGAAGACGCTCGCGTATCTCGACGGGCCGCTCGACGGCGGCGTGCTGCACGGCAACCTCGTGCTCAAGGGCGGTGGCGACCCCAAGATCACGGTCGAGCAGTGGCAGGCGTTCATGGCCATGCTGCGCAACAAGGGGCTTGCGAGCATCGACGGCGACCTCATTCTCGACCGCTCGTTCTTCGCGCCCATCGCGCACGACCCTGGCGCCTTCGACGGCGAGCCGCTCAAGCCGTACAACGTCGGACCCGATGCGCTGCTCGTCAATTTCAAATCCTTCAAGTTCACTTTCGCACCGAGCGCCGTGACCGAGGCGGCGCTCGCGACGGTCGAACCCGTGCTTGCAGCGGTCGCGGTGGGCGCCTCACCCAAGCTCGGGCCGAGCGCCTGTGGCGACTGGCGGGGCACCATCGGCGCAAATTTCATCGACGGCGGAACGCGCGCCGAAGTCTCGTTTGCCGGCCAATACCCCGCCGCCTGCGGTGAACGGGAATGGTGGGTGTCCTTGCTCGACCACCCGACTTACATCCACGGAATGTTCGATACGTATTTCCGCGCGGCGGGCGGCCGCTTCGCGGGGCGCTGGAGGGAGGGCACTGCGCCGGCGGACGCCCTGCCCTTTGCCACGTTCGAATCGCCGCCGTTGTGGGACGTCGTCCGCGACGTCAACAAGCTGTCGAACAACGTCATGGCGCGGCAGCTCTTCCTGACGCTCGCCACCGCCCGCGCAGCGCCTCCGGCGACGACCGCAGGGGCGACCAAAGCCGTCCAGGATTGGCTCGCGCAGCGCAACCTTCGGATGCCTGAGCTCGTGCTCGACAACGGGTCAGGCCTGTCGCGCAAGGAGCGCATCAGCGCGGAGAGCCTGGCTCGGCTCCTGATCGCCGCCGACGCGAGCCGCGTGCGCGAAGAGTTCGCGAGCTCGCTTGCCGTCGCCGCCATGGACGGCACGGTGCAGCGTCGTTTTGTGCAGGGCACGGTGGCAGGACAGGCACAGCTCAAGACCGGCACGCTCGACGGCGTGCGCGCCATTGCGGGTTACGTCATCGACAACGAAGGCCGGCGGTTCGCGGTGGTGGCGATCGTCAATCACTCGAGCGCGGTGCGCGCGCAGCGGGCGCTCGACTTCCTGGTGCAATGGGTCTACCAGAACGGCGCCGCCGAGCCGTCGACGCACTGAGGGCGCGACTTACGCTTCTCGCCGGCCGGCGAGATCACATCCCCGGAATCGGCTGGCTGTCCTTGAACAGCAGATAGCCGCGGATCACCCGATAGATGACCCAGATCGAGGCAACGAACCAGATGAGGAGTGCGATCGGGATGCCGATGAGGACGATGCCGAGCACGATCAGCACGATGCCGCCGATGATGCCCCACAGGAACGAGAACCAGAACGTCCGGATGAGCCACCGCAGGTGCGAGGCGACCCACGTGCCCCGCGCATCGTCGCGTTTGACGTAGGCGACGATCAGGCCCGCGATCCCGACCAGGCCCATCAGCGGCGCCACGAGCGGCATCCCATGCGACACCAGCGCGATGACCGCTGCGGTGCCGAACAGCGCGTACGCGAGCAACCCCGCCGAGACGGGAGGCTGGCCGGTAACGGTGCCGGTGCTGGGAGCAGGAAATTCGGCCATGGCGTCAATCCCTCGCGAAAGGCGCGGCCCAGTCGGCCGCCGGGGTCAATATGTGGGCACGCGTGCGGATTGCAACGGCATGCCGGTGTTGTGTCCTCAGTATCGCTCAGTATCGCTTCCCGTCCTTGTGCGCGGCGTAGACGCCATTCTCGTCCTCGACCCACATCAGGTCGTCATCCGGATAGAACGCGTTGTCGCCCTCGGCGCGATTGCCGACTTCGAGATAGGTGGCAACCGCCCCGCTGCGATTGACGAAGTGGTGCGCATCCTTCTTTCCGGCGGTATACCCGGCGCACATTCCGGGGCCAAGCGTCTGCTCGCCGTCGTTCGTGACGAGCACGACCTCCCCCGTCAGCACGTAGACGAACTCGTCCTCGAGCGTGTGCCAATGCCGCAGCGCCGATTGGCCGCCCGGGCCGAGCGTGACGAGGTTCACGCCGAAACGCGTGAGCCCGCAGGCTTCGCCCAGCCTGCGCTTCGCCCGGTCGCCCATTCGCGAGCGGAACGGCTCGGGGTAGATGGAGCCGCGCCTTTCGGGGACGGCGCCCGGTTCGAGGGCAGGAAGCTTCGCCATGGGGTTCCTCGGATTCGATGGAGGGCCGGAATTATGCACCCGTGCAGCATATAATCGCTCCGGATTGTCGGCGCCCAGCGTGGCGCGAGTCTGCACAAGGAGCCCACCATGTCCGAGCAAGCTGAAGACGGCCGCGAACGGCTCGTCGACGAAATGTCCGCCGTCCTTTCCGAGGCGGAGGAAATGCTGAAGCGCGCCGCCACGGAAACGGGCGACAAGGCGCGCGATCTGCGTTCGCAGGTCGAGACCAATCTGCTTCGCGCCAAGCTCAAGCTGCAGGAATACGAAGGCGAGGCGATCGACCATGCCAAGGCGGCGGCCCGCTTCACCGACGATTACGTCCACGACAATCCGTGGCGTTCGATCGGCATTGCGGCAGCCGTGGGTCTCCTGATCGGCTTGCTGATGAATCGCCGGTAGGACGCGCGCGGCCGTGACCGCCGGCACGCCTCCGCGCACGCGGCGCGACCTGCGCAGCGCCGTGGCGCACCTCGCCTCGACGCTGCTCGGGCTCGGGCGAACGCGCCTCGAGCTCGCCACCGTCGAATTCGAGGAGGCGCGCGCCCGGGCCGCGGAGAATCTCGTCCTGATGATGGTCGCGGGATTCTCGTTCGCCTTCGCGGTCCTCATGGCGTCGATGCTCGTCGTCGTCCTGTTCTGGGACAGCTACCGGATCGCTGCCCTATGCGGCGTCACGCTCGCGTACGCGCTGATCGGAGTCCTGGCGCTATGGCGGCTCTCGGCGCACAAGAAGGAGGAAAGGCCGGCGTTCGCCGCATCGCTCGCGGAACTCGAGCGCGACCGCGCGTGGCTTGCGAGCCAATTCGGGGAACGCGAATGAAAGCGGCGGGCAAAGCCAAGGCCCGGAGGGCGCGTCGCCGCGCGATTGAGCAGCGCCCGACAACTGTGCGGATCGCATTTCAACGGCCGTCCGGAGGGCGCGAATGAGCAACGCCTCCGTCCGCGCCGAGCGGAAAGCTCTCCTGGCCACGCGCGCCGAATTGGATCGCCAGCGCGTCACGCTGGCCGTGCACGAGCTGAAGTCGATCGTCTCGCCGTCTTCGGTCGCCGATCGCGCGGAAAGCGCGCGACCGCTCGCCGGGACGGTGATCGCGCTGATTGGGCCCATCGTCGGTCCCTACCGACTCAAGCGCTGGCTGCGCTATGCGTCGCTCGGGCTCGTCGGACTGCGCCTCGTCCGGAGCTGGCGCGCCAGGCCTCGCTGAGGCCGCCTCTCCATCGAACCCGCGCGCGCAACACGCGCTGGGGATCCAGCGAGTCTCAAAGGCCCAGGTCGCTCCACAGCGCGTCGACGCGCGCCTTGACGGCCGGGTCCATCGCGATCGGTCTCCCCCATTCGCGCGCGGTCTCGCCCGGCCACTTGTTCGTGGCGTCGATGCCCAGCTTGCTGCCGAGGCCCGCGACCGGCGACGCGAAATCGAGGTAGTCGATGGGCGTGTGCTCGACGATGAGCGTGTCGCGCGCAGGATCCACGCGGGTGGTGAGCGCCCAGATCACTTCCTTCCAGTCGCGGACGTTCACGTCGTCGTCGGTGACGACGATCATTTTCGTGTACATGAACTGGCGCAGGAAGCTCCACACGCCGAACATCACCCGCTTGGCGTGCCCCGGGTATTGCTTCTTGAGCGCGACGACGGCAATACGATACGAGCAGCCTTCCGGCGGCAGGTAGAAGTCGGCGATTTCCGGAAATTGCTTCTGCAGGATGGGCACGAACACTTCGTTCAACGCCACGCCGAGCACCGAGGGCTCGTCCGGCGGCTTGCCGGTGTAGGTCGAGTGGTAGATCGGATCGCGGCGCATCGTGATCCGATCGATTGTGAACACCGGAAAGCGCTCGACGTCGTTGTAGTAGCCGGTGTGATCCCCGAACGGACCCTCGATCGCAGTCTCGTATCCGGTGGGGTCGTCCGCATCCGGCCGGATGTGGCCTTCCAGCACGATCTCGGCAGACGCCGGAACGTGGAGACCGTGGGTCAAGCAGCGCACGATCTCCGTCCGCGAGCCGCGCAAGAGTCCC
>Ga0207691_10006344_pt1 | contig 11422 bp, 10 predicted proteins | sample KBSM13metaG_FD_184327 | JGI IMG/M metagenome (GOLD analysis project Ga0207691, IMG submission 184327) | Miscanthus rhizosphere microbial communities from Kellogg Biological Station, Michigan, USA - KBS M1-3 metaG (SPAdes) (version 2) | ecosystem: Host-associated > Plants > Roots > Rhizosphere >...
TCTGGGCTTGCTGGCCAAACCCTGCAAAGTTTCGCCTGCGTATGGCGTAGCGTCAATTAACTACGCGCTGACGCAGGGTTAGGCGCTGCCTTCGATCAGGCGCTTGCTTACAAGCAGCGAGCGCCCGCGGGGCGTCAGCAACCCTTGCCGGACGAGCTCGGACACGGTGCGAGAGACGGTCTCCCGACAGGCGCCAATCTGGTTGGCCAGTTCTTGCTGGGTAGGCCGATTGCGGATGAGCAGACCTTCGGGCTGTACCGGTCCATCCTGCCGGCCCAGAGCGACCAGACGCGACACGACGCGCTCCTGCACGCCCGACAAGGCGATCCCGGTGGCAAGCTGCTTGGAACGTTCCAGGCGGCCGCACAGCCCCGCCGCGAGGGCGAGAAGCACCTCGGGAGCGCCGCGCAGAAACAGCATGAACGCCTCGCGCGGAATCATGAGCAAGGTCGAACTTTCGACTGCTTCCCAGTCGTTGCCGAGCGGCAGGTCCGGAGCCAACGCAAAGTCCGCAATCAGGTCGCCGGTCCGAAACACTTCCACCGAGACCTCGCGACCGTTGGGCGCACGACAAACGGAACGAATCCGTCCCCGAACGACGAGAATCGCCGAATCTACCCGCGTCCCCTGCGCGCCCACGGTGGCGCCCCGCCCTACTGGCCGCAGCGTCGCCTGCCGCGACAGCGATCGCAGGGCGTCCAGCGAGGCGCTCCGGAGCTCGGTGCAGGCCTTGAGCGCTTCGAGCGCCGGCCCGTCCAAGGGGGTGGGTTTCGAGTTGCGATCGTAAGCTTCAAAGTCCACTGGGGCGGTCGCGATGGCCATTGTCTGCCTCCTGGCAGAGATGCCATTCGCAACCCCGGTGCCAATTCAAGGATGGCGAAATCGTTCCGGATTTTCCGGGAGGTCAGACCGCCCCCATGACGCGCGTGTCGCGGTCGCCACAGTCCCCGTGAAAAAACCGGTGCAAAGGCCGCCTGCTACGACGGCCTGTCACGACCCCTCGACGTCCTACCGGCAAACGGTTGCCGGAAAGGCGGGCGGATTCCCGCCGGACTACTTGGCCTTCTTGGCCTTCTTCGCGCGACGGGCTTCCCGGTACTTCTTGATCGAGGCCTTTGGCAGGTCCTTGTGCTTCGAGCAGACCATTCCGAAAACGGGCGCCGCCCGGTTAGGGCAACCAGGAACCGGACAGAGCTGAATCGGACCCTTGCGGCGCTTGCGAACGACGATGCCGCCACGAACGCTGACCGACCCGCGGCCGTCCAGCGCGTTCAAGGCCGCTTCCCGAGCGCGTGACACCACTTCCTGCTCGATCAGCGACGACAACTTATCGACGAACTGCTGCACGATTTCCTGAAGATCGGAACGTCTCGGCATTGCTTTCCCCCTGTTTAGCGGGGCGCAGACTAGCCGCAAAGGCGAATAGTGGCAATGCTTGATTCTCGTATTTTGCGTGTCAAAAAAGCGTTTCCAGATGACGTTCATTGCTGTTGCGCTCGGATTGCTTGGCGCCATTCATTACTTCCTTTGGGCGCGCCTGGTTCGCGATCCGCAATGGCCGCCGCCGTGGAACAGCGTGCTTGCTTGGTTCTTTGTCCTCGTCGCTGTCGGAATCCCTGCGATGCTTTTTCTGTCGCGCGGACGGGCCAACACCGTCGCTGGACAGATCGCCGTCTGGTCCGGGTACACCTGGTTGGGCGTGATGTTCTTGCTGTTCACTGCGGTCGTTGCTTTCGATGTGGTGCGACTGCTCGTTGGGATCGCGCGACGCATCAGCGCGAACGGCGTTGTTGACGCGGAACGGCGCACGTTCATTGCGCGAATCGCGGCAACGGCAATCGCTGCTGTCGTAACTGGCGCCACCGCGATAGCGGTTCGATCGGCGCGGCGGCCGGCGGAAGTGCGTCGCGTCCGCGTGCGGTTAGCGCGTCTGCCGAGCGCGCAGAACGGGCTGACAATCGTCCAGATTACGGATCTCCACGTCGGACCGACGATCGGGCGCGCCGTCGTCGAGGACGTCGTCGCCCGGACGAATGCGCTGACCCCCGACATCGTTGCCATCACCGGCGACCTCGTTGACGGCAGTGTGAGCGCGCTGCGCGATGCGGTCGCGCCGCTTGCCAACCTCAGGGCGCGGCATGGCGTCTATTTCGTAACCGGCAATCACGAGTACTTCTCGGGTGCCGATGCATGGTTGCAGGAGCTACCCCGACTAGGCATTCGTGTTCTTGGCAATGAACGCGTCTCGATTGGAGACAGCGATTCCAGCTTCGATCTGGCCGGTATTGATGATCGTTCAGCACACAGGTACGGCGGCCTCGCGCCGGAGGCGGCGCTGGCGCGGGCCCTGGAAGGCCGCGATTCCCGCCGTGAACTGGTGCTGCTGGCGCATCAACCCCGCTCGCTGCTGGATGCCGTACCGTTCGGCATCGGTTTGCAAATATCCGGGCATACGCACGGTGGCCAGATATGGCCGTTCGGTCTGCTGGTTCGTTTGCAGCAGCGGTTCTTTCCCGGGCTGCATCGTTATGGTGACGCGCAGATCTATGTCAGCCGCGGCACTGGCTACTGGGGCCCGCCCATGCGTCTGGCGGAGCCCTCCGAGATCACTCACCTGACGCTGGAGAGCACCGAGACCGCGTAGCCCGGCGGCGCTGTCAGCTGGCCGTTTTCGCCGTGAGCGGCCGGTCGGCCACCGAGAGCGGCAGCACCAGCGTCGCGCCACGGCGGACGACGCCGAACACCACGCGCGCGCCGACCGTTTGCGCGGAAATGATCGCAGCGAGCTCGGTTGCCGAGGTGACGTCGCGGTTGTCGATCGACATGATGACGTCGCCCGGCTTCAAGCCGGCGCGCGCAGCGGGCGCGTCCCGCATCACGCGGGTCACCAGCGATCCACGTGGCGGCAGTGACCGCGCGCCTGAACCCCACCTGTGAATCTCTGCCCGATCGAGGTCACGAACGTCGCGCAGCGCTACGCCGATGTACGGATGCTGCATGTGCCCGGCCTCGATCAGGGCTGTCGCCGTGCGCCGGACGAGATTGATCGGCACCGCGTAGCCGTAGCTGCCGCCCGGACCGGCGCTGATCAGCGCCGCCAGGCCGACGACCTCGCCGTCGAGGTTCACCAGCGGGCCCCCGGAATTGCCGGGGTTCACCTTCGCGTCCGTCTGCAGATAGACCTGCGCAGCGATCCCGTCGCCGCCCTCCAGCGGTCCTCGCCCGCTGATGATCCCAGCGGTGATCGTCTGTTCCAGCCCCAGCGGGCTGCCCACGGCCAGCACCCACTCGCCGATCTGAGCGCCGTCCGAGTCGCCGAAGCGTGCGGCCGACAGATCGCCGGGCGGAACGCGCATGCGCACCACCGCGACGTCGCTGGGCGCATCACGCCCGACGACGTCGGCCGACATGCGGCGTCCGTCAGGGAAGATGATCTCCACGTCGATCGATGGCGCGCCATCCAGGACGTGGTTGCTGGTGACGACATAGCCGCGCGTGTCGATGATGATGCCCGACGCCGTTCCCCGTTCGCGCGCCGTCTGCACCTCGATGCGCACGACCGATGGCCCGATGGCGTGCGCGACGCTGGCGAACGCGCGCGACAGCGCGCGCGCCTCGTGCGGAGCCTCCGTCGCTGCCGTCACGCGCGTCGCGTGCCCCCCGGCCACCGACTGCTGCGCGCCCGCAAGTGCCAGCGTCACCCCCACGACCAGCATTCCCGCCAACGTCCGCATCGCCCGACCCCCTTCGGACAACTTAAGCCGTGATGGGCGCTCGCACAGCGAGCGTACGGATTGTCCGGATGGCCGCGCAAACGCGCGCGTTTCCGAACCGCGGTGTTACGCCGCGTGCCCGGTTCGGCGCCGGGCGCGCGGCGCGGCGTTACTTGACCGTGACGAAGCGCGTGCCGCTGGCACCGCGCACGCGCAACAAATGGCCGTTCTTCTGCGGCGCGCGCAGCGCTGCGACCGCCTCCTCGGACGAACCGACCGGGCGGCGATCAACCTCGACCACGACGTCGCCCGGCTTCAAGCCGGCGCGCTCGGCCGGGCTTCCGGCGACCACGTCCGTGACGACGGCGCCCTTCGTGCCGCGCTCGAGCCCCAGAGAGCTCGCGACGTCAGGGGTCAGCGTCTGCAGGCCGAGGCCAATCTTGCCCTGGCCCTGCGCCTCGGCGGCCTGACGCTGATCCTCATCGGGCAGCTCGGCCAGCGCGACCTGCGTCTGCGAGGGCTTGCCCTCGCGGATGTAGTGCAACGTCACCTTCGTGCCGATGGACTGGCCGGACACGTAGTCGACGACGTCGCCGGCGCCCGCGATCTTCTGGTTGTTGACCTCGGTGATGACGTCGCCCGCGCGCATCCCGGCCTTCAGCGCCGGCCCGCCGGGCGTCAACTCCTGGACGAAAGCGCCCTGCGGCGGAGCGGACCTGCCCAGCTTCGCCTTCTGCGAATCATCCAGATCCTTCACGTCGGTCAGCAACAGCCCGAGGTACGGATAACGAACGCGCCCCTCCTTCACCAGCACCTGCGCTACGCGCCGGACTTCGTTGACCGGAATCGCGAACCCGTACGCACCGCCCGCGCCAACCTGGATCAGCGTGTTGACGCCGACGACCTCGCCTTCCAGGTTCACCAGCGGACCGCCCGAGTTGCCGGGGTTGATCTTCGCATCGGTCTGGATGTAGCCGCGCACGCGCTTGCCTGACATCTGCACGTGACGGCCCGGCCGGCCCTTGCCGCTGATGATGCCGGCGGTGACCGTCTGTTCGAGGCCCAGCGGGCTGCCGACGGCGACGACCCATTCGCCGACCTCCAGCTTTTCGGAATCACCGAGGCGCGCGACCACCAAGTTCGCCGGCGGCTTCTCCAGCCGCACGACCGCGACGTCCGTCTGGGCGTCCTTGCCGATCACCTGCGCCGAATACTCCTTGCCGTCGTTCATCGTGACGGTGACCTTGGTGGCGCCCTGTACGACGTGGCGGTTGGTGATGATGTCGCCGTTCGTCCCGATGATGAATCCCGACCCGACGCCGTGCGCCGGGCCCGGATCGGGCATGCCGCCGCCGTTGAAGTCGAAGAAGTGCCGGAAGAACGGCGGAACGTTGTTGTCATCGTCGTCCCCGCCGGGCGGCTGCGGGCGATTCCGCCCACCGCCCATGCCGCCGCGCGCGACCTCGACCTCGATGCGAACAACCGACGGCCCGAGAGCCTTCGCGACGTTCGAGAACGCCCGCGACAGCGCGCGGGCCTCGTTGGGCGCCTCGGTCCGGGGTGTCACCGTACCGCCGGTGGCCGCGGCGGCGGGCGCGACGCCCGGGCTGGCAGCCGTCCCATGGAACAGGGTGGGAACACCGACCACGCCGGCGACGCCGAGCGCAAGCGCGGCGACCGTCGCACGCATACGGTTACGGAGGATCATGATGAGCTGTCCTTTGTATCGAGTTGGAGTGGGTGTCAAGCGGCCGGGGTTGCCCGATCGCCGCGAAACATCAGGTTAACCACCCGTCCCGGGCGAAGTATTCCGCGCCGGTTTCACGAACTGTAGCGCGAAGCGATCGCTGGTGCCCCGTCGCTCGCCGGCCGTCTTCGGCGACGCGTTCCAGTCGCGCTTGTCGGTTGGGTTGCGCAGGAAGTCGCCGACTGTGCGCAGCTTGAACCCAGCCCGCTCGACCTCGGCGATCACGAACGCCTCATCGATTCGGTGCAGGGTCTGCGCGTCCGCGGTCCCGCTGCCGGGGCGCGCCGCGTGATCGATGATGACGTAATAACCGCCGGGCCGCAGCGAATCGAACACCGCGCGGTTCATGCTGTCGCGGTTGCCGCCCATCCAGACGATGTCGTGATAGACGAGCACGACGTAGACGCCGTCGAGGTCGCGCGCCTCAGGTGGAAAGGGATCGTCGAATTCGCGGTCGACGCGGACGACGTTTCGGGTCGCCGGCCGTTGCAGGCGATCGGCCCACGGCTTGGCCGCAAACCGCTCGAGCACGAAGCGGTTGTTCTCGGCGAACACGCGGCCGCGTTCGCCGACAGCGCGCGCGACCAGCTCGGTCGTGTAGCCGCCGCCCGCGCCGATCTCGCCCATCCGCATTCCGGGCGCGACCTCCAGGAAGGCGAGCAGCTCCTCGGGATGGCGGCCCGCGTCCAGCTCGCGATCGGCGTCCAGCCGGGAGGGATCCATCACGACCTCGCGGACGAACGGTGTGACGCCCGGGTGGGCGACGCGGACCACGCCCTGCGGGCGGGCGCCAGCGGGGGATGGGGGGTTGCGCGCGCAGGCCGCGACCGAAAGCGCCATGACCACCAGCGCCGGCGACAGCTTCCAGGTAGTCATTCGTGTGCAAGTCTGCGCACGACCGCCGGAGATGTCGAGCGTCACGGGTGTCATGTGTGCGACACCACTTGAGGAAAAACTTGCCGGGCCGATACCGCTTCTGTGTCTATCGAGCCACGGGGGATGCGCATGCGATCGAACCTTGCTTCGTTGTTGGTGATAGCGGTGGGCGGCGTGGGTCTGGGGGCCTGCGGCAGCGTCGCGCAAACGAATGACGGCGGCGGCGGCTCCGGCGGACACGATGGGGCGATGGACGTGGCGCCGCCGACGGTCGACGAAGCCTGCGGACAGTACGCGTCGACGCTGTGCTCGCGCCTGAACAGCTGTGCGCCCTCGGTGGCGCAGGTGCTTTATGGCGACGCGGCCACGTGCATGACCCGCGTGGCGCTGGGCTGCATGCGCGACATGCAGGCTCCCGACATCACCGCGACGACCACGGACATGGTCGCCTGCGCGCGGGACGCGGCGAATGCGACGTGCGACGATCTGGTCAACAACAACCCTCCGCCCTCGTGCCAGATCAAACCGGGTAGCCGCTTGAACGGCGAGGGTTGCGGCTCCAGCTGGCAGTGCATGAGCGCGCACTGCGAGAAGACGACCAGCGACTGCGGCGTGTGCGCGCCGCGCTCGGCGTCGGGCGGCACCTGCACGGTCACCGAGGGCTGCACGCAGGGACTCGCGTGCGCGGCGGGGAAGTGCGTGACACCGGGTGCGCTGGGCGCGCCGTGCAGCGACATGGCCCCGTGCCGGGGCAGCCTCTATTGCAGCGCGGTCAGCAACACCTGCGCGACGCCGCTGCCGCTGGCCGCGGCGTGCAAGGGCGACAACAACGCGTGCGACTTCAAGACCGGCGCGATGTGCAACTTCTTCGCCGACATGCCGAAGTGCGAGATGGTCAACGTGGCGAAGGGGGGCGACGCGTGCGGCATCGTCAACGGGACGCTGACCATCTGCATCGAGTTCAACACCTGCAACGGCATCTCGTTGATCCCGCTGCAGACGATGGGAACCTGCCCGAACACGGCCGGCGACGGTCAGGCGTGCACGGACGCCCAGCACTGTCTACCGCCCGCGTCGTGCGTGGGCGGGTTGTGCCGCCTGCCGAGCACCTCGTGCACTAAATAATCGGCAGCTCGGATCCGGCGCGGATCGGAAAAGCGGCGTCGATCTCGGCGACGTCGTCTGCGGTCAGCGAAAGCTCGAGGGCGCCGGCGTTCTCCTCGGCGTGCGCGACGTTCCCCGCCTTCGGGATCGTGAACAGCGGCGCGGCGCGAACCAGGAACGCGAGCGCGACCTGTCGGGGCGTGGCGTGATGGCGGGCCGCCACCGCGGCGAGCGCGCGGCCGCCGGCGCGCGTGGGCGACGGAAATCGCCCGTGTCCGAAGGGGCTGTAGCCGACGACGGCGATGTCGCGCTGCGCGCAGTACGCGACCAGGTCGGCGTCGATGTGACGTTCGCCGAGGTGATACATCACCTGGTTGCAGACGATCGGGTGCTTGCGCAGCAGCGGCCGCGCCTCTTCCAGATCCGCGACGTCGAAGTTCGAGACGCCGAGCGCGCGGATCTTCCCCTGGTCGACCAGCTCTTCGAGAGCGCCCAGCGTCTCCGCCAGCGGGACGCTGCCGCGCCAGTGCAGCAGGTAGACGTCGAGGTACTCGGTGCCGAGGCGTTTCAGGCTCTTCTCGCAAGCGCGCAACGTCCCGCCGCGATCGGCGTTGCCGGGCAGCACCTTGCTGACGATGAACAGATCGCGGCGCGGCATCCCGCGGATCACCTCCGCGATCAGATCTTCGGCGCCGCCATAAAGCTCGGCGGTATCGATGTGCGTGAGGCCGCGCGCGATGCCGGCGCGCAGGGCCGCGACCTCGTCGACCTGACGGCGGCGCTCGCCCATCTGCCAGGTCCCCTGCCCCACCACCGGAACCTGATCCGGCATCGGCCCGAAGCGTCGCCTTGCTGCGCCCATGCGTTACATTGGGTCCATGGCGATAGAAAGTGTCAATCCCGCCACGGGTGAGCGCCTGCGCGTGTTCGAGCCGGACGCGCCCGCCGCCGTCGAGGCGAAGCTGGCGGCCGCCGCGACCGCGTTCAAGACCTGGAGCCGGCGGCCCGTCGCCGAGCGCGCGAACGTGCTCCGCCGCGCGGGCGACATCCTGCAGGCCGAGGCGCGCGCGTTCGGGGCCGTCATGACCGCCGAGATGGGGAAGCTGATCGGCGCCGCGGCGGCGGAAGCAGAAAAGTGCGCCGGCGCCTGCCGTTACTACGCGGACCACGCCGAGAGGTTCTTGCAGCCCGAGGTCGAGGCCAACGGTCACGACGCTGTCTTCTTCCAGCCGCTGGGCGCGGTGCTGGCGGTGATGCCCTGGAACTTTCCGTTCTGGCAGGTGATCCGGTTCGCCGCGCCCGCGCTGGCGGCGGGCAACGTCGGGCTGCTGAAGCACGCGTCGAACGTCCCGCAGTGCGCTCTGGCGCTGCAGGACCTGTTCGTGCGTGCCGGTGCGCCCGCCGGCGCGTTCCAGACGCTGATGATCGGTTCGGATCGTGTCGCCGCCGTCATCGGCGACGATCGCGTCGCCGCCGTCACCGTGACCGGCAGCGAAGGCGCCGGGCGCGACATCGCGTCGACGGCCGGCAGGCACATCAAGAAGAGCGTGCTGGAGCTGGGCGGCAGCGACGCGTTCATCGTGCTGGCCAGCGCCGACTTGCCGCGCGCGGTGTCCACCGCGGTGAAGGCGCGCATGGTGAACAACGGGCAGTCGTGCATCGCGGCCAAGCGCTTCATCGTCGCTGACGCGATCTACGACCGCTTCACGCGCGACTTCTCGGCGGCGCTGGCGGCGCTGCGGATCGGCGATCCGGCGAAGCCGGACACCCAGCTGGGACCGCTGGCGCTGGCGTCGATCCGCGACGGCGTCGCCGATCAGGTCGACCGATCGGTCGCGGCGGGCGCCCGCCTGCTGACCGGCGGCAAGCGGCTGGACGGACCGGGGTACTTCTACCCGGCGACGGTGCTCGCCGACGTGCCGCCCGACGCGCCGGCCGGGCGCGAGGAGGTGTTCGGCCCGGTGGCGGCGGTGTTCCGCGTCGCGGGCGTCGACGAGGCGATCGCCCTCGCGAACGCGAGCACGTTCGGGCTGGGAGCGGCGGCGTGGACGAGCGATCGCGGGGAAGCGGACCGACTGGCGCACGAGCTGGAGGCGGGCAGCGTGTTCATCAACAGCATGGTCGCGTCCGATCACCGCTTCCCGTTCGGCGGCGTCAAACGGTCGGGTTACGGGCGCGAGCTGGGCGTGTTCGGCCTGCGCGAGTTCGTGAACATCAAGACGGTGCGGATGGCGGATCTCGCGTGATCGGTTTGGCGGCGGTCGGGTCGGTCGCGGCGACCGCGACCGGTTCGGCCGCGGCGGCGTAATCGGCGAAGCTATCCAGGCGCGCCAGGGCCGGGAACACCCAGTTCGTCGTCAACCCGCTGGCGACGGTGATGGCGCCGCCCACGACCACCGACGGGACCGCGCCCAGCAGGCGCGCCGCCAACCCCGATTCGAACGCGCCCAGCTCGTTCGACGAGCCGATGAAGATCTGGTTCACCGCCGATACGCGGCCGAGCATCCCGGACGGCACCATCACCTGCATCAACGTGGCGCGGAAGTAGACGCTCAGCATGTCGGCGGCGCCGCTGGCCGCCAGCAACACCAGCGACAGCACGAACGATCTCGACAGCGCGAATCCGATCATGAACGCGCCGAACGCGACCACCGCGCGCAGGAACGTGCGCCCGATCTGACGGCCCGGCGGGCGCAGCGCGATGAACCCCGACATCAGCACGGCGCCGATGGCCGGCGCAGCGCGCAGCGCGCCCAGCCCGGTCGGTCCGACGTACAGGATCTGGTCGGCGAAGATCGGCAGGATCGCGACCGCGCCGCCGAACAGCACCGCGAACAGGTCCAGCGTGATCGCGCCCAGGAAGATGGGACGCGTGAACAGGAAGGCTAGGCCCTCGCGCACGCTCTCGAACAGCGGCGCCTCGGACCGCTCCGACGGCGGGCGGGCGGGCGCGCGGATCTTCGCCACCGTCACCAGCGACGTCGCCATCAGCCCGGCGGCGATCGCGTACGACCGCGTCGGGCCGACCCACGCGTAGAAGACGCCCCCCAGCGCCGGACCCGCCACGGCGGCGACCTGCCAGATGCCCGCGCGCCACGCGACCGCGCTGGGGTACAGCACGCGCGGCACCAGATCGGCGCCCAGCGCGTTGCGGGCGGGCAGCAGGAAGCTACGCGCGGCGCCGCACACGACGATGACGCCGTAGATGATCACCTGGATGACCGCGCCCGGGGCGCCGGCGCGACCGCGGGTGCCCGCGGCGTGCGCTCCGCCGGCCGGGAAGTAGAGCGCGCTCGCCGCCGCCAGCACGCCGGCGCAGACGAACAGCAGCACCAGCGACAGCAGCGCCACGCGCCGCCGGTCGCGCACGTCGGCGACGTGCCCGGCGTACAGGGCGAAAGCGACGAACGGCGCCGCCTCGGCCAGGCCCACCAGGCCCAGCGCCAGGGGGTCGCCCGTGACGTCGTACATCTGCCAGGCGACCACCACGCCCTGGATCTGCGCGCCCATGGCCATGGTCAGAATGCTGATGACGAACCACCGGAAATTCGCGATACGCAGCGGGGCGTAGGGATCGTGGGCGCTGTCAAGGTCCGGGGCGGGCGACGCAAGCGACATCGGCCCTTAGATTAGTGTAAAAGTGCCGGCCTACCCCGTGACTCTCGGCAAGAACTTTCGCCTCCCCACCGACGTCAGGCCCAAGGCCTACGACGCCGATCTGCGCCTCGATCTGAACGCGGACAGTTTCGAGGGCGAGCTGGCGATCGAAGTCGCGCTGGGCGCTGCGCGCCGCGCCATCACCGTACACGCCGTCGGGCTGGAGGTGCGGGACGCGCGCGCGGAGATCGGCGCGGTCGCGATCGCCGGGAAGGCGACCGCGGACGCCGAGAGCGAGACGGTGACCCTGACGTTCGCGGACGAGCTGCCCGCGGGCGAGGCGCGCGTGCGGATCGTCTACCGCGGGGCGTTCAGCCCGGGGCTG
>Ga0207691_10006346_pt1 | contig 11421 bp, 5 predicted proteins | sample KBSM13metaG_FD_184327 | JGI IMG/M metagenome (GOLD analysis project Ga0207691, IMG submission 184327) | Miscanthus rhizosphere microbial communities from Kellogg Biological Station, Michigan, USA - KBS M1-3 metaG (SPAdes) (version 2) | ecosystem: Host-associated > Plants > Roots > Rhizosphere >...
GGGGTCAGACTCGAGTCTGACCCCAATTTCTCCGCCGCCCGTGGTGGTGACCGTGATGCCTGGGCTCCTGGCCGATCTTCTGTTCGTTCTCGGCATGATCCACGATCGGCGGACCCGGGGCCGAGTGCATCCGGCGTACTGGATAGCGGGAGCGGCGGTGGTTGGGGTGCAGGTGCTCAGGGCTCCTCTGAGTACCACGAGTGCGTGGACGCGCGTGACCGACTGGCTGCTGGCGGTCGGTATCTAAGGACGTCATTCCGAGCGGGTTTGTCATTCCGAGCGGAGGCAGCCGGCTGTCATTCCGAGCGGAGGCAGCGAGTCGAGGAATCGCGATCATCGCGGTAGAGGGCCCTCTACCCATCACAATCGCGATTCCTCGACTGCGCGCCTTCGGCGCTCCGCTCGGAATGACAACCTCCGCTCGGAATGACAACCGAGCTAGAATGGTGGTGTGAATTTCCACCATCTAGTGCTCACCTCGACCGCCGTCGCTACGACGAGCGGTCGCCTGGAGAAGATCGCGCTGCTCGCCGGGCTGCTGCGGGGGCTCGATCCAGCCGAGGTGACAACAGCCATCGGGTTTCTCACGGGCTGGCCTCGACAGGGGAAGCTCGGCATCGGGTGGGCGACGCTCGAGGCAGCGAAACCCGCGACCACGCCCGAGACGCCGTCGCTCTCGATCGCCGACGTGGACGCCGCATTCACCGAGCTACAGGCGGTGAAAGGGAAGGCGTCTACGGCGCAGCGTCGTCAGCTGCTCACCGATCTCATGTCGCGGGCGACCGCCGAGGAACAGCGATTCCTGTATGCGCTCGCCGTGGGCGAGGTGAGACAGGGCGCGCTCGAAGGCGTGATGGCCGAAGCCGTCGCCCGCGCGGCCAACCTGCCCGCGGCCCGTGTTCGACGCGCCGCCATGCTCGCCGGCGACCTCGCCGCCGTCGCCGAAGCGGTGCTCGTCGACGGGGAGGAAGGGCTGGCGCGCTGGTCACTGCAGCTCTTCCGACCCATCCAGCCGATGCTCGCCGACTCCGCGCCTAACGTGACGGAAGCGCTCGAGCAGTTGGGCGAGGCGGCGCTCGAGTGGAAGCTGGACGGCGCGCGCATCCAGGTGCACAAGCAGGACGACCGCATCGCGATCTACACGCGCAGCTTGAACGAGGTCACCGCCGCGGTACCGGAAGTGGTGGACGACGTCCGCGCGATGTCGGCGCGCGAGCTGATCCTCGACGGGGAAGTGATCGCGCTGGATCGCCACGAGCGTCCGCTCCCGTTTCAGGTCACGATGCGCCGGTTCGGCCGGAAGCTCGACGTCGCGTCGCTGCAGGCGGAGCTGCCCGTCCTCCCGTTCTTCTTCGACATCCTGCGACTCGACGGCGAGGATCTGCTCGACTGCCCACTGACTGAGCGCCTAACGCGCCTCGAAGGTGTCGTGTCGGCGTCGATGCGCGTGCCTCGCATCATCACCGCCGACGTCGAGGAAGCGAAACGCTTCGAGGCGACTGCGCTCGACCGCGGTCACGAAGGACTCATGGCGAAGGCGCTCGCTGCCCCCTACGCGGCGGGACGCCGCGGCTCGGCATGGCTCAAGATCAAGACGGCGCGCACGCTGGACCTCGTGGTCCTCGCCGTGGAGTGGGGATCGGGCCGTCGCAAAGGGTGGCTCAGCAACATTCACCTTGGCGCGCGCGATCCGGCGACGGGCGGCTTCGTCATGCTCGGCAAGACGTTCAAGGGGATGACGGACGAGATCCTCGAGTGGCAGACGAAGGAGCTGCTGGCGCGCGAGACGCATCGCGACGGGCACATTGTGTACGTCCGGCCGGAGCTCGTCGTCGAGGTGGCGTTTAATGATGTGCAGCGCAGCCCGCACTACCCGGGCGGCGTCGCGCTGCGGTTCGCGCGGATCAAGGGCTACCGTCACGACAAGCGCGCCGGGGATGCGGACACGATCGACGCCGTCATGCGGTTCGTCCCGCCCATTCCCTCAACACTTGATTGAATGAGCGCGCGGCGGTAGTGTGTGCCCATGACGTTTCCAAGCGAGACACCGCGCTGGCGGCGCTACCTCCGATTCTGGCGCCGCGACGTCCCGGCTGACATCGAGGACGAGCTCGCCTTCCATTTCCAGATGCGCATCGGCGAGCTCACGGAGCAGGGCCTTTCTCCGGACGCCGCGCGCCGGCAGGCGCTCGAAGAGTTCGGTGACGTGAACACCGTGCGCACGAGCCTCGAGGCGATCGATCAGCGCGTGGCACGCCGCGAGAGCCGCATGGAGTGGGTCGACAGTTGGCGGCAGGACATCGGCTACGCAGCGCGATCCCTCCGTCGCACGCCCGGCGTCACGCTCACGATCGTCGTGACGCTCGCGCTCGGACTCGGCGCCAACACCGCGATGTTCTCGCTGCTGAACGCGGTGTTCCTGCGGCCCCCTGCTGGCGTCGCGAAGCCTGATCAGGTCCGTCGCGTGTGGTCGGAGTTCATGTTCCGCACGGGACGGCAGTTCTGGCCCGGTTACGACTACGCGCAGTATGACGAGCTGCGGAAAGCCATCGCTGGACTCGGCGTGGCGACGATCTACCAGCAAGCCGAAGAAGTGAAGGTCAGTCGCGGTGCCTCGGCGCCGCGCGCGCTGATGGCCAGAGCACCGAGTGACTTTTTCTCGCTGGTCGGAGTGCGTCCCTCACTCGGGCGGTTTTTCACGGCCGAGGAAGACCGGTTAGGCAAGGGGCAACGCGTCGCGGTGGTGAGCCACGCCTTCTGGACCCGCGCGCTCGGCGCCGACACTGCCGCGTTAGGGCAGACGATCGTGCTCGGGGGCGAACCCTACACACTCATCGGCGTGGCGGAGCGGCGATTCAACGGCGTCGATCTCAGTGCGACCGAGGTGTGGGTTCCGCTCGCCACCGTCGGGAACATCGACGAGAAGCCGTGGTGGACGGATTACCGTGTGAACGGGTTCCAGATTCTGATTCGGCTGGCCGACGGTGTGAGCGATGCGGCTGTCGACGCCCGAGCGACGCAGACGCTCCGCCGGCCCGACGTGCGGCGCACGGGGGTGGACTCGCTGTCGGTCACCCGCGTCGGCTCGATCATCGCGGACCGCGGACCGGGGAAGAAGACGCAGGAAGTGCAGGTCGCCACGCGCCTTGGCGGCGTCGCCCTGATCGTGCTCGTGATCGCCTGTGCGAACGTGGTGAATCTCCTGCTCGCCCGTGCCATGCGGCGGCGCCGCGAGATCGCCATGCGTCTCGCGCTGGGCATCTCCCGCGGCCGGCTCGCGCGGCTCATCCTGACGGAGAGCGTGCTGCTGGCCACCGCCGCTGGTGTGGCCGCCATCATCGCGGCGCATTGGGGCGGGTTGGCGTTGCGGGCGCTGCTCCTGCCTAACGTCCACTGGGCGGAAATGCCGGTCGACTGGCGCGTACTCGTCGGAGCGTTGGTCGCTGTGGTGCTCGCCGGTCTCGCCGCCGGCGTCGTTCCGGCGATTCAGTCGGGATCGACGAAGCTGACCGACGTCCTCAAGGCCGGGGCGCGCGAGGGATACGTTCGCCGCTCGCGCCTTCGCTCGCTGCTCGTCATCGCCCAGGTCGCACTTTCGGTGATGCTGCTGACCGGCGCCGCGTTGTTCATGCGGAGTCTATCCAACGTCCGGTCGCTCGATCTCGGGTTCGACGCGAGCCGGCTGGTCTTCGCTCGTGTGAGTTTCGACACGAAGGACGCACGTCGCGATTCGCTCGCGTCGGAGCGGTTCGAAGAGGCAGCGCGGCGCATGCGCGCGGCGCCCGGCGTACAGGCGGCCGCGCTCACGGCCATGCGACCGATGTACGGGTTCAGCTTCGTGTCATACTACCCGGACGCGGATACGGTCGCGCACGCGAAGCCTCTCGGGATGTACTGGGCTGTGTCGCCGGAGTACTTCGCCACGGCAGGAACGCGTATCATCGCCGGCAGCGGCTTTCCGGCGGGCAGCGCGGCAACGCCACCATCCGTCATCGTGAACACCGCCATGGCCGACGCTCTGTGGCCGGGCGAGAGCCCGTTGGGCCGCTGTGTGCGATTCGACAACGCTGACGGGCGATGCAACACCATCGTTGGGGTCGTGGAGACCGCGCGGTGGGGAAAACTCATCGAGGAAGCCACTCCACAGTTCTACCTGCCGTTGGGCAACATGCCGTTCCCTCAGGGCCCACGGACGATCGCCATTCGAACGGACGAGGCGATGGCGCCGGCGGTCGTGCGACAACTGCACAGTGTCATTGCGGAAGAATTTCCTGGCGGTGAGCCTCTCATCGAGCGGATGTCCACGGTGCTGGAGCCGCACTATCGACCGTGGCGGCTGGGCGCGACGCTGTTCACGTTGTTCGGCGTGCTCGCCGGCATCGTCGCGGCGCTCGGCGTGTACAGCACGGTGTCGTACAGCGTGAGCCAGCGGACGCACGAGTTCGGGGTCCGCGTGGCGTTAGGCGCGCAGTTCGGCGACGTGATGCGCCACGTACTCGGCGAGGGGCTCCGCGTCGTGTGGGGCGGCGTCGTGGCGGGTGTGGCGTTGTCGCTGCTTGCGGGCCGCCTCGTTGCCGCACTCCTGTACGGTGTCACGCCGCGTGATCCGGCTGCGCTCTCGGTCGTGGTCGTGACGCTGCTTGCCGTTGCGACGGTAGCGGCGCTGGTGCCTGCCTGGCGTGCGTCACGCGTGGATCCGCTGACGGCGCTGCATAACGAGTAGTCATTCCGAGCGAAGGCCGAAGGCCGAAGTCGAGGAATCGCGATTATGCAGGTAGAGGGCTCTCTACCCGGCAGAGTCTCGATTCCTCGACTCGCTGTCGCTCGCTCGGAATGACAACCCTCCGCGCCTACGGCACTCCGCTCGGAATGACGGCTACGGGCACCTTCCGCGTCTCGAGCGCAGGCGCCGGGGGCAGCCCCGTCACCTGCAGGATCTCCTTCTCATCCAGCGTCTCGCGTGCGAGCAGCGCTTCGGCGAGCGCATCGAGCTGTTGTCTGTGCTGGCCCAGGAGCAGCAGCGCCTGGTCGTGGCTCTCGGTGATGATGCGCTGCACCTCGGAGTCGACCACGCGAGCCGTCTCCTCGCTGAACGACTTCGGACCCTCATAGCCGTCCAGGCTCGCGAGGTACGGGTTCTCGCGGGGCGCCAGCTGCACCATCCCGAGCCGCTCGCTCATGCCCCAGCGCGTGACCATGCTGCGGGCGAGCGTGGTTGCCTGCTCGATGTCGTTCTGCGCGCCCGTCGTCTTCGTGCCGTAGACGATCTCCTCGGCTGCACGTCCACCGAGCATCCCGACGATTCGTGCCTTGAGATACGCCTCTGGATAATTGTACCGATCGCTGTCGGGACGCTGGTACGTCACGCCTAACGCCTGACCGCGCGGCACGATCGTCACCCGGTTGACGGGATCCGCGCCCGGTACCACCAGGCCAAGGATGGCATGGCCACCCTCGTGGTACGCGATCCGTTCACGGTCCTGACGGGTCATGAGCAGCGGGCGCTCGGGACCGAGCACGATCTTCTCGAGCGCGTCCAGGAAATCCTTCTGGCGCACGTCGTTCTGGTCGCGACGCGCGGCGAGCAGTGCCGCTTCGTTCACGAGATTCCTGAGGTCGGCGCCGGAGAGGCCAGGCGTTGCCGCCGCGATCTCCGCGATGCTCACGTCGGGCGCGAGCGGCACGCGGCGCGTGTGCACCTTGAGGATCGCCTCGCGTCCGTTCCGATCGGGAAGATTCACGACCACTCGCCGATCGAATCGGCCCGGCCGCAACAGCGCCTTGTCGAGAATATCCGGCTGGTTCGTCGCGGCGAGTACGATGATCCCTTCACGACTCGAGAACCCGTCCATCTCCGTCAGGATCTGGTTCAGCGTCTGCTCTTGCTCGCTCGAGCCACCGATCGCGGTCTGTCCGCGCGCGCGGCCGATCGAATCCAGCTCGTCGATGAAGATGATGGCCGGTGCGTGCTCGCGGGCCTGCTTGAACAGGTCGCGCACGCGCGCTGCGCCGACGCCGACGATCATCTCCACGAACTCCGAGGCGCTCATCGAGAAGAACGGGACGCCGGCTTCGCCAGCGACCGCCTTCGCGAGGAGCGTTTTCCCCGTCCCGGGTGCGCCGATGAGCAGCACGCCCTTCGGGGCAGCGCCGCCGAGTCGCGTGTACTTCGCCGGATCTCTGAGGAAGTCCACGACCTCGACCAGCTCGTTCTCGGCTTCGTCGATGCCGGCGACGTCTTCGAATGTGACCTTCGTCTCCTGCTCCTGGTCGAAGCGCCGCGCGCTGCTCTTGCCGAGTCCAGTGAGCGCGCCGCCGATGCCGCCACCTTGTTGCGCGCGCCGGTACATCCACACGTAGAAGACGATGATGAGGATCGCCGGGCCGAAGCCGAACAGGAAGGTCATGATCGAGTTGCCGCCTTCGTCGATCGGCTCGGCGTTGATCTTCACTCCGTTGTCGATGAGGAGCGTCTCGAAACCGGGGTCCACGAATGAAGGCAGGGTGGTCGAGAATATCGTCACCTGCCGCGGCTCGATGCGCGACCCGCGAGACGTGCGCGACGTCGTATCGCCCGGTGGCGGATACGTCACCGCTGTCCCGAAATGGCCGGTGATGCTCTCGCCACGGCTGTAGATGTCGCGGACGTTTCGTTTCGTGACTTCCTGCTTGAACAGCGTGTATGGGACCTTCACCGGCGCGTCCGAGCGCGGGAAGACGTAGCGCACGAGCAGGAAGTTGATGGCGAGCACGACGAGGAACCACGTCCACGTGCGACTCGGAGGCATGGCCGGCCGCGGCGTGCCGGGTTTGGACTCGTTAGGTGCGCCGGGGGGGCGACCCTGCGGGGTCCTGACCGGGGGAGTATTTCGGCGACCCTGAGCCGCCGGCTGATTCGCCATGCTGGATTGCCTCCGTTCGAGCGACCAGGCGATTCGTGGAAGATACGCGTCCAGGCGCGTCGAATGGCTGAGTGCGGCGTCCGTACACTACTGTTCAGTTGTGGCGTCGTACGTGCAGACTGTCTCGGCCATAGCGGTTGCAGTGGACGAGCGCGTTGGCGCGGCATCATTCGAGTCTTCCGAGTTTCAGACATGACCCATGCGTTCGTTAGGCGTGTGCACCCGGGGCGCGCTGCCCGCATCGCTGTCGCCGCGACGCTCTGCGGGCTCCTCGGCCTGGGACATCCCGTGGAGGGGTCGGCGCAGGGGGTGAACCCGGCACTCGATCAATACCTGCAGCGCCTGGGGATCGACGCTCGCCAGCGGACCACCGCCGCGCGCGGACGTGCGGTCGCGAAACTGTTGCCAGAGAAGGACAACCGGGACGTTACAGTCGTCGGGCTGATCGGTGTGAACGTGCCGCGCGACACCGTAGTCGCGCGAGCGTTCGACATCGAGCGGGCACTCGCGGCGCGCGAGGGTCGCTATCACGTCTTCGGAAATCCGCCTTCGGCAGCCGACGTTGGCGGCGTCGCGTTCGACGAGTCCGAGTACCGCGGCCTCCGCAACTGCAAACCCGGCGACTGTGACTTCAAGCTGCCCGCTGCCGACATGACGGGGTTCGTCCAGCAGGTGAACTGGTCTTCGCGCGGGGCGAAAGCGCAGGCTGATGAGCGACTGCGGGCGATGATGCTGCGGTTCGCGACGGAGTACTCGGCGCACGGCAACTCAGCGATGCCGGTGTACGAGGATGAGCGTGGCGTGAGGTCCGGTGATGTATTCGCCACCCTGCTCGCGCAAATCACGGATCTCTACCCGGACGCGGCCGAGTTGACGCGCTATCTCGCGACGTATCCCGCTGGTCGCCCACACGGCGCGAGGGACATCCTGTACTGGTCGGAAGACCGGCTGCCGCATCTGCGCCCGACGCTCACGCTCGACCACGTCGTGGTGTTCAAGCCGACGCGTGCGGACGCAGCCGCGCTCGTCGCGCGCAAACAGATCTACGCCAACCACTACTTCGAGGGTGCGCTCGAGCTGCTCGCGATCATCGAGGGCGGCGGCGGACCCGGGGAGCCTGCAGCCTACATGCTGACGGTGCGACGCTTCCGCTTCGACAACCTTCCTGGCGGTCTGCTGAACATTCGCGGCCGGGTGCGCCGCGGATTGGCCGATGCCGCGCGAGATGATCTCGAACAGCAACGAGCGTTGATGCAATCCGCGGCGAGCCCCTAGCGAGCCCCTGATCTGTAGCCGAGCACGACATGACAGCGACGAGCGACGCCGCAGCCACCGTGTATCGACAGCCTGTCGCCGACGTTGTGGAATCGCTTGGCTCGCATCTGCAACATGGTCTGACGGAAGCGGAGGCGAGGGCCAGGCTCGAGCGGGACGGGCCTAACGAGCTCACGGGCGAACCGCCGGTACCGGCATGGCGACGCTTCCTCGCGCAGTTCCAGGACGTGCTGGTGATTCTCCTGCTGATCGCGACCGCGGTGTCGGCTGCGCTCTGGTTTTTCGAGCGCGACACCGCGCTGCCGTACGAGGCGCTCGCCATTCTCGCTGTCGTACTGCTCAACGCGACGATGGGCTACCTCCAGGAATCGCGTGCCGAAGCCGCTGTTGCCGCCTTGCGCGCGCTGTCGGCGGCCGAGGCGACGGTCATCAGGGACGGAGAACGACAGCGCGTGCCGAGCACGCAGATCGTCGCTGGGGACGTCGTCATCATCGAGGAGGGCGACACCATACCGGCGGATGCGCGGGTCGTCGAATCGACGGCGCTCCAGACGGCCGAGGCAGCGCTCACCGGTGAGAGCTTGCCGGTGTCCAAGGACACCGCCACCATCGCTGACGAAGTCGCGCTCGGCGACCGGCACAACATGGTGTTCAGCGGCACGGCTGTGACGTATGGCCACGGCAACGCGATCGTGACCGCGACTGGAATGCGCACCGAGATGGGGCGCATCGCGGGCATGCTCGAGGAGTCGCCGGCCGAGTCGACGCCGTTGCAGCGTGAGCTCGACCGTACGGGCAAGGTGCTGGGCATCGTCGTCATCGTGATCGCGGTCGTCATGATCGGGACGATCGTGCTCGTCGAGCACGTGCGCGATTTCTCCACGTTCGTCGATGTGCTGATCCTGGGCGTCGCGCTGGCGGTCGCGGCGGTGCCGGAAGGGCTGCCGGCGGTCGTGACGGCCGTCCTGTCGATCGGCGTCCAACGGATGGCGCGCCGGCAGGCGATCGTTCGGCATCTCGCGGCGGTCGAGACGCTGGGCTCGGCGAGCGTCATTGCATCGGACAAGACGGGCACGCTCACGAAGAACGAGATGACCGTGCGCATCGTCGTCACGGCGAGCGGTCGCGTCACGTTCGGTGGCTCGGGCTACGCGCCGGACGGTGAGGTTCGCCGCGAAGATGGTACCGCCATCGATGCCGGCCTGCGCTTCGAGCTCGAGCGCGCGCTGGCCGCGGCCGACCGTGCGAACAATGCTGTCGTGGAAGAACGCGACGGACGCTGGACCGTACAGGGGGATCCCACCGAGGGCGCGTTGCTCGTCGCCGCGCGTAAGGCGGGTTTGGACGCTGACGCCCTCGATGCCCGACTCCCGCGCGTCGCGGAGGTGCCGTTCTCGTCCGAGCGAAAGTTCATGAGCACCGTGCATCGCGATGCCGAGCAACACAGGCTGATCGTCTTCGCGAAAGGGGCACCCGACGTGTTGCTCGGCCGCTGCTCACAGGAAATCGTCGGTGAGGATCGTCGCCCGCTCACCCCCGCGCGCCGGGCCGAGATTCTCCGCGCCAACGATTCACTTGCCGATGAGGCGCTGCGGACGCTCGCCGTCGCAGCCCACTGGCTGCCTAACGACACAACTTCCGCCACGCTCGACGCGCCTGATCCGAAGCTGGAACAGGACCTCGTCTTCGCCGGGTTGATCGGGATGATCGACCCGCCGCGTGCCGAGGCGAAGGAGGGTGTGGCGCGCGCGAGGGCTGCCGGTATCCGGCCCATCATGATCACGGGCGACCACCCGAGAACGGCCGGGGTCATCGCCCGCGAGCTGGGCATCGCAGCCGACGAACGTGTGGTGACCGGGGCGGATCTCGATCGACTGGACGATGACGCGCTGGCCCGAACCGTCGGCGAGGTGTCTGTCTATGCGCGCGTGAATCCCGAGCACAAGCTGCGTCTCGTGAAGGCGCTGCAGCGTGGCGGCGCGATCGTGGCCATGACCGGCGATGGCGTGAATGATGCGCCCGCCCTCAAGACCGCGGACATCGGCGTGGCGATGGGAATCACAGGGACGGACGTGTCGAAGGAAGCCGCCGACATCGTGCTCGCCGATGACAACTTCGCGTCCATCGTGGCCGCGGTCGAGGAAGGTCGCGCGATCTTCGCCAACATCAGGAAGTTCCTGCGCTATCTGCTGTCGTCGAACATCGGTGAGGTGATGACGATGTTCTTCGGCGTGGTGTTCGCCGACCGCATCGGACTGAGCCGATCAGGCAGCGCTGTGGTGCTGCCTCTCCTGGCGACGCAGATCCTGTGGATCAACCTGGTCACTGACGGTGCGCCGGCGCTGGCGTTAGGCGTCGATCCCGCGGACGCTGGGCTCATGGAGCAGCCACCGCGGCCCCGCGGTGAAGGCGTAATCACGCCGCGCATGTGGCGCGGGATCTTTTTCATCGGGGTCATCATGGCGGCCGGCACGCTGTTCGTGCTCGACGCCGCGATGCCGGGTGGGTTCTTCGAAGGGGTTGGGGACCTGCGATACGGTCAGTCCATGGCGTTCACGACCTTGATGATGTTCCAGCTCTTCAACACACTGAACGCGCGATCCGATGAACGCAGCGCGCTTATCGGGCTGTTCACCAATCGCTGGCTGTGGGCGGCCCTCGGCGTCTCGATCGTCCTCCAGTTCGCTGTGCTCTACGTTCCGGTGTTACAGCAGGCGTTCGGCACGATCGGCTTGAGCGCGAGCGACTGGCTGCGGTGCGTCACGGTGGCGAGCTCGGTGCTCTGGCTCCGGGAAGTGACGAAGCTCCTCACGCGTAGGGCTCACAGATGACTGACAGGCCGAAGCACACCAATCGAGATCGAACCGAAACCGCCCGTCAGACGCTGATCGATGCGGCAATGGTGGCGTACGAGGATGCAGGCCTGAGTGGGCTTTGCGCCGAAGGCCGCTGGGACGCTGCCGTCGACGCCATGCGAAGCGTCGACCTGGTTGAAGGGCCGCAGTCCGATTCCGTCGCTGAGCTCATCGCGAGTCTCTCTCGAGCCGTCGCGGTCATTGCGGATGCGTCGGCACCTCCTCCCAGCGGCGGTAGCATCGCCGCGGCCGCCGGTGCGCTCGCCGCGGCGCTGACGCAGATGGTCGCCGGCCTCACGGCCGGGCGCCCCCGCTATGCGCACGTCGCGGAAGGGATGCGGAGCGCGGCGGAGCGCGCCGCCAGCCTTGCCACGGATCTCACCGATCTC
>Ga0207691_10006350_pt1 | contig 11416 bp, 10 predicted proteins | sample KBSM13metaG_FD_184327 | JGI IMG/M metagenome (GOLD analysis project Ga0207691, IMG submission 184327) | Miscanthus rhizosphere microbial communities from Kellogg Biological Station, Michigan, USA - KBS M1-3 metaG (SPAdes) (version 2) | ecosystem: Host-associated > Plants > Roots > Rhizosphere >...
GAGGCTGGTGCAGCAGCTCTCGTGGCCCGGGCCGCAGTCGCTCGTACCGGGCCCGGCCGGAGCGCAGCTCGGCGCCGTCGCGGTGCCGTTGCCGCCGCCACCACTTGCGCCGCCAGTCCCCGTCGCGCCGGCTGCGCCGGTCGTCCCCGATGCACCGCCGCGGCCGCTCGCGCCGGCGCCGCCTCCTGCGCCTCCGCGTCCAGCGGCGCCGCCCGTGCCCGCGCCGCCGGCGCCGCCCCCGCCCGCGCCGCCGCCGCTCGCGCCCGAGCCCGCGAGACCACCGGTGCCGGCAGCGCCGCCGACGCCGGCCGTGCTGATGGCGCCGCCGCTGCCGCTCGCTCCGTCCCCGCCGCTACCGCCCGTTCCGGCGGCGCTTCCGCCGCCACGGCCACCATCGCCCGTTCCCGACACGCCTCCCTGGCCCGTGGTGCCACCGACGCCGGAACCGTCGCCGGTCGCGGCCGGCGCGCACGCGGAGATCATCGCGAGCAGTCCGATCAGCGCGCGACCACCAAACCGGCAAGGCAGGGTCAGGCCCATTCCCGTGGATTTCCGGAAGGCCCCCGATCCACGGCACAAAGTGGAGGGCGCCCGTCGCAGCAGCGACGCGCTAGAACGGCGTCGTGTCAGCCGGCGGCCTGGCCGGCTTCGGTCGCGCGGCCTTCTGCGCGGCCTTGATTCGTTCGACGACCGCAGGCACGTCGGCCAGCTCGATGCGTTGCTCGGTTCCGTCGGCCGCGCGATGGATGACGGCGACGACGTTGAGATGATCGATGGCCACCTTCACGTTGCGGTTCTTGCCGCGCGACGTCGTCGTCACCTCGATCTTCGCGCGCAGCGAGGGCCGGCGATCGCGAAGCATGCGCGCCAGGAACGGCCGCACCGTGTTGCTGAACTTCAGCCCGAACCGCCGGCGCATCTCGCCAGTGACCAGATCGATGGAGATCAGCTCGTCGCCGCGGGCGGCCCAATCGTTCGCGACGGTTTCGGCCGCCGGGTACAGCGCCTCCAGCTCCGTCATCTTGAAGCCGTACTCGGACAGCTTGTCCGCGACCCACTGCGCGTCGACCGACAGCGGCGCGCTGACGTTGCGCGGCGTTGCGCGCGCGGGCAAGTCCAGCTGGTCCATGAGGGCAGTGTACTCCCATGTCGATTTCGGCACCGCTCGTTCGTCGTCCTCATGAAGGAGGCGACCATGGGCTTCGACTTCGAGGAGCGGGCATCCGACGTGCCCCTGGTTCAGACGGTATGGCGTACGCAGAGCGCCCGGGCCGGCGCGTTCACCTCGGTGGCGGTGAGCCGCTGGGAGATGGTGTTGACCAGGCGGAAGGGGCGGACGACCTTGACCGTGCGCGGCCCGGAGACGAGGGCTACGCGCGCGCCCATCCCATCCGACGCCGAGTTCTTCGGGATCGCCTTCAACCACGGGGCGTTCATGCCCGAGCTGTCGCCCGAGGCGCTGGTGGACGGGGCGATCAACCTGCCGCAGGCGGGCAGCCGATCCTTCTGGTTGCACGGCCGGGCCTGGCAGTTTCCGAGCTTCGACAACGCCGACACGTTCGTGCAGCGCCTGGTACGCGAGGGCCTGCTGGTGCGCGACCCTGTGGTGGATGAAGCGCTTCGCGGACGGCCCACGGGATTGACACCGCGTTCGGTGCGGCGCCGGGTCCTGCGCGCGACCGGGCTTACGCCCGGCGTGATTCGCCAGATCGATCGTGCCCGGCAGGCGACGGCGCTCTTGCAGCGCGGGGTCTCGATCATCGACACCGTGAACGAGACCGCCTACTTCGATCAGCCGCATCTCACGCGGGCGTTGCGGCGGTTCGCAGGCCACACGCCGGCGGAGATCGCGCGCATGAACGGTTTCGCCGACATGTCCCTTTCATACAAGACGCGCGAGTTCAGCCAGGCTATGCCTGGCGCCCGGAGGTGACCAGTGGGAGCAATACACGTGCACGAGTTCATGAGCCTCGACGGCGTGATCGACGCGCCGACGTGGACAGCCGACTACCAATTCACGCCCGAGATGGAAAAGGTCGTCGGCGCGGTGACGAAACGCTGCAAGGGCATCCTGCTCGGGCGCACGACCTACCAGATGTTCGAGCCCGCGTGGTCGCCGCGGACCGCGAAGGAGGATCCAGGGGCGCCGTTCTTCAACGACACGACCAAGTACGTCGTCTCCGCGACGCTCGCCCCGGCGAAGGCGACCTGGAGGAACTCGAAGGTCATCGGGGCGTACGACCCCGACGCGATCCGGAAGCTGAAGGCCGACGTCGGCGATCTCTACGTGTCCGGCAGCGGCACGCTGGTGCGTGCGATGCTCGCGGACGGGCTGGTCGACGAGTTGCACCTCCTCGTCTACCCGGTCACGCGCGGAGCCGGTCCGCGCCTCTTCCCCGACCGCGCCGCGCCCGGCAAGCTCTCGCTCGCGGCCTGCGAATCATTCGGTCACGGCGTGGTGTACCTCTCGTATCGACCCCAGCGCTGAATCGGGTCTGTCGCTGGGAGCGGTGGGGCGCCGCTTTTCTTGCGGCCGCCGGGTCGCGCGCCTACGCTCGCCGACGATGGACAAACAGTTCCTGGTTGCGCAGCTAGTGGAGAAGCTGCGGGATTCCGTGCACGTCGCGCGCAAGGCGGGCGAGGCTGCCGCCGAGGAGGCACGCGCCGGAGCGACGCCCGCCGAAAAACGCGAGGACGGGCGCGTCGCGATGGAGTACGCCGGCCTCGCGCGTGGACAGAAGCAGCGCGCCGATAGGGCCGCCGCGGACGTGTCGCTGCTCGAGACGTTTCGGCCCCGGCCGCTGCCGTCGCGTGCCCCGATCTCCCTCGGAGCGGTCGTCGAGGTGGAGGACGGCTCGCATGGTCGCACGTTCTTCCTTGCGCCGGCCGGCGCGGGTGTCGAGCTGACGGGTCCCGGCGGCGACGGCTATCTGTCCGTCGTCACGCCGGCGTCCCCGATCGGCAAGGCTGTCATGGGCCGGCGGGTCGGTGACACCGTCGAGGTGCTCGTGAAGGGCGAGCCCCTCGAGTGGGCGATCACCTTCGTCGGGTAGCGGCGCGCCGCGTGCGCCGTCGGCCGAGGACGACGGCCGCCAGCGCGAACGCGATCGTGAACGCGTGATTGCCGCCGACGGGCGCGGCGCCGACCTCGCAGCTACACCCGCCGCCCACCTCACCGGGTCCCTGCGTTCCGCCGGCGCCGCTGCCCGTCGCGGCCCCTCCCGTTCCCGAACCTGTGGTGCCGGCGCCGCCCGTGGCGCCGTTCGTGCCGGCGACGCCGCTGGTGCCGGTCGTACCCGCGGCGCTGCCGCCCGCGACACCGCCGCCGGCCGCGCCGGTGGTTCCGCTCTGGCCGCCGGTCGCGGTCGCGCCCCCCGCGCCTGTGCTGCCGCTGGCGCCCGCCGCGCCTGTCGTCCCGCCGCGCCCGGCCGCGCCGCTGGAACCCGCCGCGCCCGTCGTCCCGCCGCGACCCGCTGCGCCGCCGGCGCCCGCCGTGCCCGTCGTCCCGCCGCGCCCGGCTGCGCCGCTGGCACCGGCCGTGCCCGTCGTTCCGCCACGTCCCGCTGCGCCCGTGCCGCCGGTGCCGCCTGTCCCGGTGGTGCCGCCCGCGCCGCCCATGCACGTGGTCGGTCCCGAGCCCGCGAGCTGCGTCGTTCCGTCCATGCAGGTGTTCGGCGAGCCCGCGCCGTCGATCGTCACGGTGACGACGGCGCCGGCCGGCGCGATGCTGGTGACCGCAAACGTCACGCCGCCCGCCGGATCGGTGAACGACGTTCCGGCGAGCATCCCGTTTTGCTTGCTGTTGGACGGGATCATGTCCAGGTGGACGCTGCGAGCGCAGACCTTGTTCGGCGCCGCGATGTCGTCCGACGCGACGACGTGTACCGCCGGCGTCATCCCGGTGTCGAGGCCGGTGCCGTTGCGATACTCGAGGTAGTAGTACTTGATCGGCGCCGTGGTCGTCTGCGCCGGATCGAACTGGCGCGTCGTGACCGGCATCGGAATCTGCAGCGCCTGCACGCCGCCGCTGCACGGCGTTTCGATGGGAAGCAGGTTGAACGTGCCGCTCGATCGCACGCGAACGCCGTTGCAGCCCTTGAACCACCCCGCGTACCACTTCTCCAGCGCCATCATGTGGCCGTTCGCCAGATTCCCCATGATGGAGATCTCGCTGCCGTATTCGGTCGTGGTGCAGGTCAGCGGATCGTTCGCCAGCGGCGTCCCGCTGCACCTGATCGACGACGCGTGTTGATAGCCGAGGTTGTGACCGATCTCGTGCGTGATCGCGCCGTCGAACAGCGCGCCGTTGAACCAGACGTTGCTCGACGGCGTGTTCCAGTTGCCCAGGCTGCCCCAGCCGTATTCGCACGCCGACTGCTTCGAGCCGTAGTACCAGATGTTGTGGCCGTACGTCGTCGACAGCATCGGGCGCAGCATGCTGGCGAGCTGGCTGCCGCCGGAGCCGTTGCACGCGGCGCCGCCCGTCCAGGACAGCGGCCCCTCGACCGCGCCCGAGACGTTGAACAGGCCGAAGCTGGTCTCGTCATAAAACTGCAGGACGGACTTGTCGCCCGTCCCGATTCCCAGCGTCGGTCCCGGGTTGGTCATGCTGAACATGAACGTCTCGGCGGCTGTCTTCGTGACGTTGACGCCGGAGCCGTAGTCCACCATCACGAACGCCACGGTGCGCGTCCGCTCGGGCGTCACGCCGGTGAGCGCGCTCTCGCGCAGCGTGCTGGATCCGGTCGATCCCAGCGCGTCGTCGAACGCCGTCACGCGCAGCCGCGGCCCGTCGATACGCCCGTTCACGCCGATGCGCGCGCCCGATCCCGAGGTCGGATCGACGTCGAACGCCAGCTCGAGCGGCTCCGACCCGTCGTCCGGCATCAGGAAGTGCTTCGTTCCCCCGTGCTCCCCTTCGACGACGATGGTTTCCAGCCGTCCCTCGAGCAGCCACGCGCTGCGTCCTGTAGTGCCGTCGTTCGGATCGTTCGCGCAGGCCACGAAGAACGCGGGCACGACGAGGGCTCCCAAAGCCAACGATGGACGGACAGGCTGCATGCCTTTGTAGAGGCACCAGCTCGGAAACGGGGCCACTCCGGCGCGACGTTTTTTTCGCCGTCTACTGTCCGATGAGGTCGCAAACCCCGCCGGTGTCGATGCCGGTCTCGTCCCGGTCCATGCGACCGTTGCTGCAGTGGTTGCCGTTGAATGGTTCGCCCCGCCGCCAGTGTCGGGCGAGCTGGTGGCTGTAGTAGGCGTCCCGGTTCGGGCACGCCGCCGCGCCGCATGCGACGTAGTCCGGATCGGTCGTGCAGTCGTCGACGTAGGGGAACCAGCGCGTGGTGTCCGGGTCACCCTGACCGCAGGGCGGGTAGTCGCGGTCGTAGAGATCGGGCGCCTGCATCACGTCGCGCAGTCCGAAATAGAGCTGGACCATCCAGGTGAAGATCAACGACACCGGCTGATCGCAGCTGGCCGACCCCGCCATCCACGTGTACGCGCTGCCACCGATCACGCCCTTGGCGAACCAGTTGGTTCCCGAGCAGGAATCAACCCGGGGCGCCAGGCCCGAATCAGGATCGTCGGCGCCGGTGACCGCGTAGACGAAGTCGGTTTCGCGGCTGACCATCGGCAATGCCACCGGGGCCAGCGCGGCCGGCTCCAGGAAAAACCCGAAGACGAAGGGCGACAACCCCGCTTCGATCGCCGGGACGTCGTGCAACCGGAGGTCGAGGTTGATGTCCCCGCCGCTCTCCTGGAAGACGCGCGTGCGAAGCGCGTTCATGGCCTCGCTGACGGCAGCCACGCGGCTGTCGTCGAGGACGAGGCGGAAGCACTGCACCTGCTGTCCGCCCATCGTCGCGGGATCGCCCGGCGGTACGAAACGGAGCGCGGCAGGATCGTACTGGACCCGCGCTCCGTTGCGGTCGGTGATGTAGAAACACTGCTCCCGATCGGGAGAGGCGCAGGCCGGGCCGACGGCGCAGCTGGAGACGGCGCGAACCAGGAACACGTCGACGCGCGGATTCGAGCTGGGCGGTGTGCTGCCGTCGACGCGCTCCAGGATCTTCGCCGAGTTGCCGTTGCAGGCCGACCCGCCGGCGATGGCCAGGGCCGCGAAAGCCGCGACGGCGCGCGCGCCGGGCTTCATCCGCCCCATCCGATCGCCAGCGTTCCCGACAGCCACTGACCGGCGACGGAGATCTGCGGACCGTCGTCGACCAGGCCCGCCACCGTGCGCAGAACGATTCCCCCTTCGACGCCGGCGGCCGCAACCAGGTGCCAGAATCGCCGGCCCACGCCCACGTAAGCGATCGGTCCGGCCCACGTCCCCGCCAGCGTGCTGCCTCGCGTGGTGGTGGAATCGGCGGGCGTGCCCTCCAGCCGAACCACGCCGCCGCGCGCGCCCGCGCCGGCGTCCAGCCACGATCGCCCGCGCACGAACCTGAACGACGCGCGCAGCGCCGCGCTCCAGACAGAGACATCCACGGACCCGAGGCCGCGGCTGACGTCGTTGCGCACGGCGGTCAATTCGAGGTCGAGGCCGTATCGCCGGATCCAGGCGTCGTTCTCGACCGGCGCGCCGCCCGGCGTCCATCCGAAACGCAGACCGCCGCCCCAGGCGACACCGATCCCGTCGAACGGACCAACCGCCTGGGCCACGGCCAGCACGTAACCGGTGCTGGCGCCGCGCGACATCTGGCGTTGCGCGCGCTCCTGCGCGGCGCGCCGCAGCTCCGGCGCCGCGGGCGTGTCCGTCGGCGGCGGCGCCGCTGAAGCGCGCGGCATCGTCAGCTCCATCCAGCTGGTGAGCACCAGCTCGGCGACGGCGATGGCGACCAGCCGGGCCGCGGCCTGCGCGTCGCGTGCTTCCAGCGCCATCGTCCGCGTGAGCAGCTTGTTGGTCACGCGATCGGTGACCTTCAGCTCGACCTGCGTGCCCGCGCACGCGACCTCGACGCGCGTCGATTGCTCAGCGGCGCGATCGGGGGCCGCGACGCGGGCGTCGAGCTCCAGCGCCACCAGCTTGAACAGGTGATCACGCGCCAGGAACGAACATCGATCGGCGTCCAGGCTCACCTCCAGCGCGGACGCTGCGGAGCGCGTGACGGACGGCGGATCGGCGGGAGACGCGATCGCGGCGGCCAGGGCCGCCACCGCGACGATCATGGCGCCGACTTTTCGAGCCCTCCGACCCGCAGCACGGCAGCGAGACGCGACCCGTTCGGATATTGCTTGCGATACAGCTCCGCGCGCCGGCGGGCCAGCGTCGGCTCACCGGCTGCGGCCCACGCGTCCACTTCGCGAGCGAGCGCGTCCTCCGCCAGCGGGGCGCCTTTGGCCAGCACGCGCGCCTGTTCGAACGACGCAGCGGCCTGGCGCGGCTGGTGCAACGACTCGAGCAGCAGGCGCCCGATCGTGAACGCCGCCGCCTGCGCGTGCGGATCGCCCGGAAAGCGATCGATCACCGTTCGCAGCTGGGCGATCGCGAGCTCGGGCTTGCCAGCCTTGCGCGCGCTATCCGCGTGCGCGAACAGCACGTCCGGCCCCGGTTCCGGCGCGTGTCGCCGCGCAGACGGCGAGCCCGCCGCGGGCGCGGGTGCCACGACCTGTTCCGGCGGGAAGGCTCCTTCCTCGCCCGGTCCCAGCTCTCGCGATCCGCCCCACCAGGAGACCAGCACGCGTCCTTGCGTGACCGCCACGCGCGATCGATCGTCCGAACGCTCCACCAGGAAACGCGTTCCGATCACCTGCACCGTCACCGGGCCCGCGTGGACGCGGAACGTCCGCGAGGGACGTCGGGCGACCTCGAAGTGCGCGCCGCCGGCGCGCAGCTCGTAAAGCACGTCGTCGGCTGTTTCGACCGCCTTCTCGATCACCGTGGTCGGCCCGTCGGACGTGATGCGCGAGCCGTCGGCCAGCACCTGCGTGCCCGGGTCGCCGGGGTCAGAAGCGGGGCGGGGCTGCGGCATCGCCGCCGACGCGGCGATCGGGTCGTGCGGCGTCCCGGGGCCCAGCTGTCGCCAGCCGACGATCGCCAGCAGCACGGCCGCCGCGCAGGCGATCGCGAGCGCCGGCCGCCGACTGCGGCGACGACCGTCGACGTGCGAGAGCACCGCCCATCGCCACTGCTGGCCGCGGCCGGGCGTCAGCGCCGGCGCCGCGCGGCGCGCCGCCTCCAGCGTTCGCCCGAGCGCACCGGCGTCCTCCAATCCGCCTTCGCCGTCGTCCAGACCGTCCGAACCGCTGCGATCAGTCATGCCCGAGCGCGCCCTTCACCGCGCGCTGCGCGCTCGCGATCCGGCGCTTGGCCGTCCGCTTCGAACAGCCACACAAGCGGGCGACGTCTTCGATCCGTTCTTGCTCGAGGTAGCGGAGGGTCCAGGCGATGCGCGCGTTCACGCCCACGCTCTCGAGGGCCACGTGCACGGCTCTGAACGCGGCGCGGTCCTCCGGCGAGCTGCCGCTGTCGCGCGCCTCCGCCAGCCCTGTGTCGTCGCTGAGACCGAGCAGCATCCTGAGGCGCTTCATGCGCAGGCGACGGCGGGTCAGCCGCACCGTCGTCGTCGCCAGCCACGCCCGCACGGCGCTCGCCTGCCGGATTCGATCGATGTGACGCAGCAGCAAGACGAAGACGTCCTGCACGACGTCGTCGATCTCGACGTCCCGGCCCATCAATCGATAGGCGAGGCGCGCCACATAGGTGGAGTGCTCCTTGAAGAGATCGTCCAGCTGCAGGCGTACGGCGTCGCGATCGGGGCGCTGAATGCGCGCCGACGCGGCCACGACACGGCGGACTGGGACCGTCACTCACGAATCACAACAAAGTCCTCCGCGCGAAGCAATAAGAGAGAGTGGACGCAAGAAATCGACGCGACGTGCAAGAGGGCTCCCTCTGTAGAGAGGCTCGAGCGGTGGGTTCGGGGCCACGAGAAAGCGCTGGTCCCGGGGGGGCCAGATCGCCTCGTCGCGTCTCCATGTATGCGATGACGTCGCGATCGCTGCGACTGGCGGCGCTGCTGGCCCTCGCGAACCTTGCCTGTGAAGGCGCCGGAGGCAGCGAGCCAACCGAGACCATCCGCGCGGGAGCCGTGGGCACGCCCGCCTCGATTCTGCGGGCGGCGACCCGGCCGGGTATCCGGTCGTCCTATCCGGGCGTCTTCGTTCTGAACCTGACGACCGACACGGGTGAGGTCGTCCCCGTCATCGCGCGAAGCTACGAGTTCACGGGGGACTACCTGGCGATCGACGGCGCGGCCCGTGAATCAGAGACGTCTTCCTTCATCCTGAAGGGCGACGGCGAGAACATCTATGGCTGGCTCGTGCTGCCGGAGCGCGACGCCGCCTTCGAGTACACCACCTCCGCGCAGGGAATGGTGGTGGTTCAGCGCGTGCCGATCTCGAAGATCTATCCGGTGTGCAACGACGGCCCGCCCGACGCGGACGACGCCCCTCCGTTCGAGCCGCCCACCGTGGCGCTGGCGGGCGAGCCGCCGCACGTCGGCGACTACGACGGGTCGGACACCAACAAGCTGCAGAGCCGGCCGGGGTCGACGAAGGTGCTGTTCATGGACATCTCGATCCTCACGCTCGCCAAGGCCGAGCTGTGGAAAGCCTGGGAGATCGTCTCGGGCGCGTACTCCGCGTTCGACGTCAACGTGACCACCGACGTCGCCGTCTACGACGCGACCCCGGCTCGCAATCGAGGCAAGGCCTGCATCAGCAACGAGGACGGCCGTTCCAGCTGCTCGCTCAACGCGTTCGGGACGTCGAGGTGCTGCACCGTCTACAACAAGGGCAGCGGCTACTACCAGGGGAACACCACCGCGCACGAGCTGGGGCACCTGATGGGCCTCAACCACGACGGCAGCTCGTCGACGGAGTACTTCGGCGGCTTCTCGTCTTTCAAGTGGGTCCCCATGATGGGGGACAGCGTGCCGAAGACCAGCTGGGGCGCGCAGGCCTTGTTCCAGTGGAGCAAGGGCGAATACAGCGGGGCCAACAACACCGAGGATGATCTGACGATCATCACGCGGAACCTCGCGTACCGGGACGACGACATTCCGGACTCGAGGGCGCTGGTCATCGCGAACGGTGGACAGGTGTCCGCCGTCGACAATCGCGGGCAGATCGCGCGCAACACCGACAGCGATACCTTCACCTTCAGCGTCGGCAGCGGCGGGGGACACGCGACGCTGGTCGTCGATCGCATCGAGGTCATCGGCGGCGCGTACCTGGACGTCGACGCCGAAATTCAGAACGGGGGCGGCACGCGGATCGCTCAGAGCAACGACAGCGCCGCCCGCACGGCGAAGTTCGATGTCGCGCTGCCGGCGGGGGAGTACCGCTTGATCATCAAGGGAGGCGCCGAGGGGACGCCGCAGAACGGATTCTCGAACTACTCATCGCTCGGGTTCTACGGAATCTCCGGCACGATCATGGGCGGCGTCGTCGGGGGCACGGGTGGGACGGGAGGCATGGGCACGGGCGGCGGCGGCGCCGGCGGTTCAGGCGGGAGCGCGGGCGGGGCGGGCGGCCGGGGCGGCACCACCGGCGGCGCCGGCACCGGAGGAGCGGGCGGCCGAGGCGGCACGACCGGCGCGGCCGGCAGCGCCGGCGGTCGTGGCGGCACCACCGGCACGGGCGGCGCGAGCGCGGGGACAACCGGAACGGCAGGCAGCGCGGGAACGACAGGCAGCGCGGGAACGACGGGCAGCGCGGGGACGACGGGAGCTGCGGGGACGACGGGAACCGCGGGGACGGGCGGCGTGTCCGGCCGCGGAGGAGCGGGCGGCGGTTCGGGAGGATCTGGAAGCGGGGGAATCGCGGGCAGCGTCGGGCCGGGGATTGATGCCGGAGCGAGCGGTGGCACGACGGGCGCCGGCGGCGCGACCAGCGACGCCGCGATCAACCCGCCTCCCGGTGTCGACGCCACGAGCGGGCCCGGACCGGGCGAGATCCAGGGCGGCTGCGGGTGTGACGTCGCCACCAGCCCGTCGACGCATCCGCTGACCGGGTTGGCGGTGGGACTGTTCGGTTTCGTTCTGTGTCGTCGCCGGACGCGCGGCCGCGCGCCGGCCTGACTTTGGATTGATCGGCCGTGTTGTTATCCTCGCCGCATGCGCGGGGTCCGGATCGGGGCGGTGGCGCTGGTGGCCGTGCTCGGTTGCGTGGCGACGTTGTCGACGACGTGGCGGCCCATCGCGTCCGGTTCGCTGATGTGCCCCGAGGACAAGATCGACTCCCAGCGCACCAACCACCGCGTGATCGCGTTCGGCTGCGGTCGCACCGACGTGCTCAGCGCCGAGCCAGAAGACAGGTGGTCGTCGTTGCGCGCCCGCGCGGCGTTCGAGATGTCGTGCGACACGAGCGCCGTCGAGATCACCCTGATCAGTGATTCCGTCTACGGCGC
>Ga0207691_10006352_pt1 | contig 11415 bp, 11 predicted proteins | sample KBSM13metaG_FD_184327 | JGI IMG/M metagenome (GOLD analysis project Ga0207691, IMG submission 184327) | Miscanthus rhizosphere microbial communities from Kellogg Biological Station, Michigan, USA - KBS M1-3 metaG (SPAdes) (version 2) | ecosystem: Host-associated > Plants > Roots > Rhizosphere >...
TCCAGCGGGTTCTCGGTTCCGCCTTCGGACTCGCCATCGTCGTCGGCGGGGTCATCGGCGTGGGCATCCTGCGGGCGCCCGGCGAGGTCGCCTCGCGCCTCCCGTCCGTCGCCCTCATCATCGGCGCCTGGATTCTCGGTGGACTCTACGCGCTGCTCGGTGCCAACAGTGCCGCCGAGCTCGGTGCGGCCCTTCCCCGTACCGGCGGCTTTTTCGTCTACGTCCATCGCGCCTTCGGTCCCTTTCCGGCGTTCGTCACCGGGTGGGCCGACTTCCTGAGCAGCTGCGCCTCGGCCACCACCGGCGCGTTCATCATCAGCGAGTACTCCGGCCGCATCGTGCCGGCCCTTCGCGGCGGGGTCACCCCCGTGCTCATCGCGCTCGCGGTGCTTCTGTGGTTCGGCTGGCTGCAGTCGCGGGGCGTGAAGGAAGGGGACCGGGTGCAGCAGGTCACCAGTGCACTCAAGGCCATCCTGCTGCTGGGACTCATCGTCGCCTGCCTTTTCGGTGGCGCGCGCGCTGCCGACACGGTGGCCTCACCCACGATGCCGTCCGGCCTCGCGCTCTGGGGCGCGCTTGTCCTGGCGCTCCAGGGCATCATCTACGCCTACGACGGCTGGTACTACCCGATGTACTTCGGCGAGGAGATGGCGAATCCCGGGCGCGAGATCCCCCGCGCGATGATTCGCGGCATCCTGCTCATCATCCTCATCTATGTGCTGATCAACGTGGCCGTGCTCGTGGTCCTGCCGGTGGGACGGCTGGCCGGGGAGCCACTGGCGGTGGGGGCTGCCATGGGAGTGGTGTTCGGACCGCGCGGAGATCTGGTGGTGGCGGCAATCGCGATCCTCACGATGCCGAGCGCGCTCAACGCGTCGTTGATGGCGGCGTCGCGCACTCTTTTCGGCCTGGCGCGCGACGGGCTGGTGCGGGCACCTCTGCTGACCAGGGTATCGGGGTCGGGAACGCCGCGGCCGGCGCTCCTGATCACCGTCGTGCTGGCCATCGCCTTCCTGCTGACCGGCACCGTGGAGCGCCTGCTCGCCGTCGTGTCCTTCTTCTACGTGGCGAACTACGTGGCGGCGTTTCTTTGCGTCTTCGTGCTGCGGAAACGCGAGCCCGATCTGCCCCGCCCGTGGCGGGCCTGGGGGCATCCGTGGACGACCGGCATCGTGCTCGCGGGTTCCTTCGCCTTTCTCGGCGGCGCGGTGGCAGGCGACACACGCAACAGCCTCATTTCGCTCGGCTGCATCGTCCTCAGCCTGCCGCTCTTCTATCTCTTTCGCGCGCCGGCCGGCACTACCAGTCCTCCGCCACCGCCTGGATGAGCAGGGTCAGCGCCTGCACGTCCCGGAGGTCGATCACTTCCGCCGGCGAATGGGCGTAGCGGAGGGGCCAGGAGAGCGGCACGTCGGGCACGCCCCACGACGCGAAGGCCGATCCATCGTTGCCACCGTTGGTCGACCCCACCTGCAGCGGCACCTTCCGCCGCGCCGCTACCCGAACCAGTGAGTCCACCAGCGCCGGCGGCGTGACGCTGCTGTTGTCAAGCGCGCGAGCCACGGCACCCGATCCCAGCGGCACGTCGGCGAAGGTCTTGATCTCGAGCGGTGAATCCGACGACACGAACGTGTCCACCGCGTGCACGCGATCCGTCGCCAGGCCGAGGGCGTCGGCCACGACCCGCGCTCCCTCGAGTCCCGTTTCCTCCCTCACGCTCCAGACGAAGATGATCCGGTGCTTCAGCCGCTTCGGGTCGAGCCGGCGCAGCGCCAGGATCAGCGCCGTGCAGCCCACCCGGTCATCAAAGGAGCGCCCGGTGGCTCGCGTGCCGGCGAGCGGGACGAACTGCTTCGGCATCGTGAGCGTGTGACCGACACGGATGCCCATCGAGTCGACGCCCGCACGTGATCCGGCGCCGGCATCGGCGCGGAACGGCGCGGGGGTGCGGCGTGGGGACGCGCCAGCGGAATCGCGCGGCATGAACACGCCCGGAATGGTGCGCTCGCCGGTGTGCACCAGCGCCGGCTGGGCCTCGAAGAGCGACAGGAAGAACCCGCCACGCTGCTTCAGCTCGAGCGTGCCGTCGTCCTGGATCGCCGTGATGACGAAGCCGATCTCGTCCAGATGCGCCACGAACACGACCAGGGGTTCTCCCTCGCCGACGCTCACGATCAAGTCGCCAGCCGAGTCGGTCGTCGCGCTTGCCCATGGCGGCAGCATGCGGGTGACGGCCTCGCGTACCGGGCCCTCCATCCCTGACACCCCGTATGTCTCGATCAGCGGGGCCAGCACTGATCGCACATCGTCGCGCGAGGGCTGCTGGGCAAATGCGCGCGCAGGCACCACCAGCATCGCCACGAACAGCGCGAATCTGCTCATGGCGTCCCCGCGATCCAGCGCCCGATTCGCGCTCGCAATGAGTCGGCGCCGGCAAGGGACACCGTCTCCACCGCGGTCGTCGTGTACGCCGCCGGGAGGAGCCAACCCTCGGCATTCTCCATCGGCATTCCGGGTGCCCCGGATCCGCCGTCGACGAGCCGCTCCTCGACGAACGGACCCTGGGTGCGGCGCACCGTGCGCAGTCCGCGTTGCGAGAGGTTCTGTTCGGTGACGAACGCCACCACGACGGTGCCCGACCCCGGCCCGGCACCGCGCGCCGCGAGCATCAGGGCGGCACAGGCGGCACGCCGTCCGGCCATCGGCGACGCCAGAAGGTCGGTGCCGTAGCGATGCGGCTTCTTCGACAGCGTCACCGGCGTGAGGACCGACACCCCGAGGGCCCGCGCACCCGTTGCGGCGGACGCGCCGACGTCGACCCGGGCGTCGTCCACGCTGAAGGCAGCGTCCGCGCCCGCGTCGCGCCCGCGCGTGAGGTGAACTGACCGGACAGCCACGACTCCCGGTACCGGTCCCCACCGGCCGAACAGGGTGACGCGATGACCTTCCAGCTGCTGGTCGAACAAGGGTGACGGCAGGCGCCCCGGCGCCCGGCGCAGGGTGAGATAACCATGGGACTCCACCTCGCCGACCACCCAGCCCGGCTCGTCGAGCGGACATGCGATGAGCCGCCGCGGCGCGCCCGACCCGAGCACGAGCAGCGCGCTGCCGGAGCGATCACGGACGGAACCCGGAAGCAATTCATTGACGAGGGTATCGACCACCGCCTGCTCATAGCCGGTGACGGCGCTGAACGCCGTGAAGCGCTGGAACAGTTCCGGCGCGGCGGTAGACTGCGCTGATGCACGGGCAGCCATGAGCACGGCAGCAATTGCCGGAAGAAAAAAGAAGCGGCGCATTACCAATGGTAATGCGCCGTCACCATCTCCACCGCCAAGTCCTCCTGAGTGCCCAGCCTGAAGCGCAGCGAAGGATCTACTCCATCCCCCCATCCAGGTCATGCACGTATGCTGCCGATCCCGCGCCGCCCGGCGATTCCGTCACGACCCGCTGCAACTCCTCGATCGATGCCAGCATCGATGACGCGAATGCGTACTCGACGGCGTGCGGCGTGCCCGGGATCCCGGCCACATCGGGCACATAGGCAACGAGGAAGCGATCGGTGGAGTGATGGGCGATGTTCTGAATGGGTGGAAGTCCATGACGGGCGGCTATTTCCTGCATCAGGCGATCGGCACGTACCTGCCGATCCAACTCCAGGGCAACCAGGGACATCGTCGTTTCCCCTTTCTCAGGTTAACTCTGTAAATGCTCCCGGCCATCCCCGCCCGCCAGAGAAGAAAGGCCGAAATCGGCGACATGTGACTGAAGAAACGTCGACGCGACGTCCACATCGCCTCGCGTGAGTCCGTGTCCGCCCGGCTGCCACACCAGGTCGACCGACGCACCACCTTCCTTCAGTAGTACTCCGAGACGTTCCACCAGTGCTGTCGGCACGATGGGGTCGTTACGCCCCGCGGAGATGAGCACCGGCACGCCCCGGAGATTCGGGCGCGCCTCCGGTTCGAATGGCACCATCGGGCGAAGCAGTACTCCGCCTGACAGCAGGCCAGTGCCTGACAGCATGAGGCTCGCCGCGATGTTGGCCCCGTTGGAAAACCCGACGGCCACGACCCGACTGGCATCGAACTGGTAGAGCGCTGCGGCGTCGCGAATGAACGTCGCGAGTTCCGCGGTGCGAAGGTGCAGGTCCTCCAGATCGAAAACCCCCTCGGCCAGCCGCCGGAAGAAGCGCGGCTGGCCCCGCTCGAGCACTGCACCGCGCGGACTCAGCAGTGCCGCGCCAGGCAACATTGCCTGTCCAAGCGGTAGCAGGTCGTTCTCGTCGCCACCGGTGCCGTGCAGCAACAGCAACGTCGGATACTCCGCGCTGCCCGGCTCGAATCGATGGACCAGCTTCAGGGCATTACTCATTGGCCACCCCGACTGCACCATCGAGGGACGGAAGCGCCCGCACGATCTCCTCGCGATGCGCCTCCAGCCACGCCGGCAGCTTGAGGGAGGTACCGAGCTCCGGCTCGGATTCATCCCACAGGAAGCCCGGGGTATCGGTCGCGACCTCGAACAGCACCCCGCCCGGCTCGCGGAAGTACACGGACTTGAAGTACTGCCGATCGACCACCGGCGTGATCTGCAACCCCGCCTCCTCGACTGACCGGCGCACATCGAGTTGCCGTGCCTCATCGACCGCCCGGAAGGCCACATGATGCACCGTGCCGACGCCGCCAACGCCACGCCAGAATCCGTCGGTACGGCGCAGGTCGACCACGCTTCCGAGCGGCGAGTCGGTGCGGAAGCGGCGCGTGGCACCCTCTTCGCCAGCCCGCTCAAAGCCGAGGAGCCGTGTCAGCACATCCTCGGTGCCAGTTGCCGCCCCGTCGGTCCAGAGGGTCACCCCGTGCACACCACGAATCGCATGCTCGGCCGGTACGGTGCCGTTGGACCATCCCTCCAGTGCGGCATGACGCGCCGAACCGACGAGCTCCAGCAGCATTCCGTCCGGATCGCGCAGCGCGATCACCCGCTCGTCGAACCTCCCGACGGGGGCCTCCACGGGCAGGCCACGCGCACCCAGCCGTTCCATCCACCAGCCGATCGACTCGGCCGGAATCGCGAAACTCGTCACCGCCGCCTGGCCGGTGCCGGTTCGGCCCGCCCTGCCGTCGGGGAACGGGAAGAAGGTGAGGATCGACCCGGGCGCACCGGTGCGGTCACCGAAGTAGAGGTGAAAGGTGCCGGGGTCGTCGAAGTTCACTGTCTGCTTCACCAGCCTGAGCCCGAGAGTATCGCTGTAGAAGCGCACCGTCGCTGCCGGATCGCTCGAGATGGCGGTGACGTGATGTATGCCGTTCATGGTCCTGCTCCTCATGATGCCTGCTGTTCAATTGCCATGTTGAGACGCCGACAGAGCCGCCCCAGTTCGTGCTGCTCTTGTTCACTCAGCACACTCAACTCTCCGGCGAGGCGCGCTGCGTGCGCCGGAAAGAGTCCCTTCACCAAGTCCTCACCCGCGCCAGTGAGGTGGACCTTTATGTACCGGCGGTCGGCCGATCCCCTCTCCCGCCTGACCAGGCCGCGCTTTTCCAGGTGGTCCACCACGAGGGTCACGTTGCCATTGGTCCGAAGAATCTTCTCCGCGAGTTCCCGCTGGTGCAGCGGGCCGAGGTGCAGCAGCGCCTCCAGCACGCCGAACTGACTCTCGGTGAGGCCGGCGTCAGCCAGGGGCCGGTTGAGCCGGGCACTGAGTGCATTGGCGGTCCGCACCAGCTTCACGAAGGTGCGGAGGGCGAGTCGCTCCTCGGGTGTTCCTGCATATCCAGCCATTGGTTCCTATCCACTTTCTATGTGCTTGAGCACTAAACTATCTAGTCATAAACTAAAGTCAAGGAGCTTGAGGACGTTTCAACGCTGGAACCGCCGACAACTTTTCTTGAACCGTATCTGAGGAGCGGGGGTACCCAAGTTGAGGCTGTATTGACGTTTTGGTGCCTAGGCGTAAGTTTCCCACCTGACGTCGGCCAAGGCCGGCGGTTTGGTGTTTTCTGTCTCCCTCAAGTCTCGGAGTGTCCATGCGATCTCTGTTCGTGTCTGCTGCGGCCCTGGTAATAGCGGCCGCACCCGCCGCCGCCCAAAAGGCAGGCACGGTGGAAATCGGTGCCTTTGGGCGCGTCACATGGTTTGACGACGCGTATCAGTTGCAGACGTCCCCCGGCTTCGGTGGGCGACTCGGCGTATTCCTGTTCCGCAACTTCGAAATCGAGGGACAGTACTCCTACATCCCGACGCACTCCAACGACTCCCTGGGCGCTTTCAGCTCCGGTTTTGACGAGAGTGTCGCTGTCCAGTCGGGTCGGGCCTACCTGCAGTACAACATCAACTTCCGTCCGATGGCCCTGATCCTGGGCGCCGGTGGCGTGTACAGCGGCTACGGCGGGTTCTATGACACCATTCCGGGCCACACCGATGGCGTGAGCCCGTCGTTCCTCGTCGGCCTCCGGTTCGGCGTGGGCGGTGTGCTGCAGGGGCGCATCGACGGCACCTATGATTACGTGATCGACCCGGCCGAATTCACCGGACCGCCGGATAACGCCGGGAACTGGGGCCTTCAGGCCGGCCTCTCCCTCATGTTCCCGAAGGAGAAGCCGAAGGATTCCGACAAGGATGGCGTGATCGACAAGCTCGATCAGTGCCCGAACACCCCGGTTGGCACCAAGGTTGACGACAAGGGCTGTCCGATCCCGCTGGATGACGACAAGGACGGCGTGCCGAACGACCGCGACCAGTGCCCGAACACGCCGGCTGGTGAGACGGTCAACTCCGCTGGTTGCTCGCAGTCCCAGCTCGACGACGACCGCGATGGCGTGAACAACGCTCTCGACAAGTGCCCGAACACGCCTGCCGGTACGCCGGTGGACGCGACCGGTTGCCCGGCCGACGACGACAAGGACGGCGTGCCGAACGCCGCCGACAAGTGCCCGAACACCCCGGCCGGCGAGAAGGTTGACGCCATGGGTTGCTCGGATTGCCAGCGCGACACCGATGGCGACGGCGTAATGGATTGCAAGGACAAGTGCCCGTCGACCAACCCGGGCAACAAGGTCGATGCATCTGGCTGCCGGATCATCTTCGAGGAGACCGGTGGTACGTTCACCATCAAGGGCAGCAGCTTCGTCTCCGGCAGCTCCAAGCTGGGCAAGGAAGCCAAGGTTGCCCTGACGGATGCGGCGATCAAGATCAACACGATCCTGCCGAGCCTGCCGCCAGACTACAAGATCTGGGTGCAGGGCCACACTGACAGCACCGGCAGCGTCAAGCTGAACGAGAAGCTGTCGCAGGCGCGTGCGGAGTCGGTCAAGGCGTTCCTGATCACCCAGGGCGTCCCGGCCGACCGACTCGAGGCGAAGGGCTATGCCTCGACTCGTCCGATCGCGACGAACAAGACCAAGGCAGGCCGCGAGGCCAACCGCCGCGTGTCGCTGTACGGCGGGCCGACCGAAGTGGAGAATCCGGGTCAGTAACCCCGGCAGTTAACGGCACTACCAGCGGGGAGTCTTCGGACTCCCCGCTGTTTTTTTGCCTACATTGGAGCCCCATGACGACATACGCGCGGCGGGTCGGCCTCTTCGCCGCCACCATGATGGTGGTGGGAGGCATCATCGGATCGGGGATCTTCCTCAATCCATCGGTGGTAGCCCAGCGGGCCGGCACTGCGGGACTCACCATCGCAGCATGGCTGCTGGGCGGGGGCGTGGCCGTGCTCGGCGCCTTCATCTACGCCGAGCTCGGCGGGCGACGGCCGGAAGCAGGCGGTGGCTACGCCTACCTGCGCGACGCCTTTGGTCCTCTACCGGCATTCCTCTACGCCTGGACGTTGCTCCTGGTCATTGCCAGCGGTGCCATCGCCGCGGTCGCGATGACCTTCGCCAGCTATGCCGCGGCGATTGCGGGGTTGCCGCCCACGGTCATCACTCCGATGGCACTCGCAGCCATCGTACTGCTCACCTTCATCAATGTCCTCGGGGTGAAACCCAGCTCGGTGATGACTTCCCTCTTCACCCTGCTGAAGCTGGCCGCGCTCGGAATCCTCATCCTGGCGGGCCTCGGGGCCATGATCGGGGGACGGATGCTCCCCGCACCAGTGCTGCTCCCGACGGTGCATGGCACGGCCACCATTTCGTTCGCCGGCGCACTCGTACCGGTGCTGTTCGCGTACGGTGGCTGGCAGCAGACGAATTTTGTCGCCGAGGAAATGGTGGACGCGTCGCGCAACCTTCCGCGCGCGCTCCTGTGGGGCGTGGGTATCGTGCTGCTGGTCTACCTGCTCGCGAATGTCGTATACCTCAAAGTGCTGGGCGTAGGTGGCCTGGCCGACAGCACAGCACCGGCGGCCGACACCATGCAGGCCCTCTTCGGCCCGGCGGGGCGCACCTTCATCGCGGTGGGTATTGCGCTCTCGACCATCGGATTCCTGAACCTCGCCATCTGCGCCAATGCGCGCGTGTACCAGGCCATGGCACGCGACGGGAGTTTCTTCGACGCCTTCGCCCGGCTGCATCCGCGCTTCCGCACGCCGGTGGTGGCGCTGGTGTCGCAGGGGGCGTGGGCGGTCGTGCTCGTGCTCTCGGGCACGTACGGCGAACTGCTCGACTATGTCGTCTTCGGGGACTGGATCTTCTTCGGGCTTACGGCGGCAACACTCTTCTACTTCAGGCGGCGGGATGCACTGGCAGGAACCGCGAAGCCGGAGTTCGTCGCGCCGGCCTGGCAACTGTCGGTGATTCTCTTCGTGGGGGCAGCGATCTACGTCGTGGCAGGCTCGGTCATGGCGAGCCCTGCCAATGCGCTCCGCGGCGCCGCCCTGATCCTGCTGGGCGTGCCGCTATACCTGTGGCGTCGGCGTGCCGGCCTCGAGCACCGCAGCGGGAACAGCTGATCCGTCATTCTCGTGCAGGTACTCGCCCTTGTACATGGCGACCAGCTCGAAGAAATAGGAGATCGCCAGCGGACCGACCAGCAGCCCAAGGATGCCGACGAGCGGCACGAAGGCGAAGGCGCCGATCACGGTGATGAAGGGGTGCATCTTGGCGTAGCGGCGGACGACGAACGGGCGCACCAGCGTGTCGATGTTGCCTACCACCAGCACGCCACCCCCCGCGAGCAGCGCCCCGGCGAGGGGGCGGCCCTGTGCGGCGAGGTACACGGCCCCAGGAGCCCAGATGAGGCCACTGCCCACCAGCGGCAGGATGGCAAAGATCACGGTAACGACACCCCAGAACGCCGGGCTGGGCAGGCCCAGCGCCCAGAACCCGAGTCCTACTGCAAGCCCCTGCAACAGCGCCGTCGCGAAGGTGCCGACGAGCATCGAGACCGTAACGTTGCGGAAGGCCTCGATCAGCCTGGCCCGATTGGCTGGCGAGAAGGGGATGAACGACTCAAGCATCCGTCGCGCATCGTCTGGCTGCACCAGCAGGTAGTAGAGTCCGAAGAACGTCAGCGTGAACTGGATCAGCAGCTTGGCGCCGGTGCCCACGAGGCCGAACGCACTGCCACCAAGCCACTGGAGCGCGGTCGAACTCACCTTCTTCAGTTGCTCGCCCACCCTGATGTCGCCGATCTGGAGCACCGAGAGCTTTTCGAGCAGGGCGCTGTCCCGGATCGCCGTTGACCATCCCTGCGCCTCGTTGGCCAGGAGACCGACGGCGCCGACGACGGGCAGGAAGATGATCAGGAAGGCGATGAGGATGACCACGATCGCCGCGGCCGAGTCGCCGATCCTCAGCGCGAGCTTCCGGTGCAGTGCGCCGAAGATCACGTACAGCACCGGTGCCCCGAGGAGTCCGCTGAAGTAGGGCCAGGTGGCCCACAGCAGCCCCGCACCGAGAATGAAGATGAGCAGCGCGGCGCGCTGCTGGCGATCGACGAGGAATGCCATGGGGTCGGAAGCTATCGCGCCCGGGCCGGGGGTGCCAACGTGAGTTCAAACCCTGTGGGCCTCGCCGGCATCGAAGGACCACGCCGATGACCGTGACCAAGCCAGGATCGTGGATCCGGACGCGCTGAGCCTGGAGGTCCGTCGAGCCCAGGCCGGCGACGCCGACGCCTTCGCGGCGCTCTACCGGGCGCATGTGGGGCGGGTCCACGCCGTGTGCCTGCGGCTGGAGGGCGACCCGGCGGCGGCGGAGGAGCGGACCCAGGATGTCTTCGTCCGCGCATGGGACCGGCTTCCCGGGTTCCGGCACGAGAGCGCCTTTGGCACCTGGCTGCACCGGCTTGCGGTGAATGTGGTCCTTGCCCATCGCCGTACCGAGTGGCGGCGCGACCTCCGGGTTACCGTGGTAGAGGAGCCCGAGTTGCTCGAGGCGCCCCGACTGGCGGCCGACCCGGGAACCCGGATGGACCTCGACGCGGCAATGGCAGCCTTGCCGCCGGGTGCACGCGCCGTGTTTGTGCTGCACGACATCGAGGGCTACGGCCACGCCGAGATCGCGGAAATGAGCGGCATCGCGGAAGGCACATCGAAGGCGCAGCTCTTCCGGGCGCGCCGTCTCCTGCGGAAGGCACTGGATCGATGACAGGACAACGACCCGACGACGAGACTTTTCTCCGGTCGCACATCAGCGACCTGCGCCGCAGCATCGAGCCGGCGCACGATCTCTGGCCGCCGATCGAGGCGCGACTCACGCCGCGCAGGCGAGTGGGCGCCCGACGCCCGCTCTACCAGCTCGCCGCCGCGATCGCGCTCGTCGCCATCTCCTCGGCCGTCACCTGGTTCCTCGTGCGCCGGGACATCGCACCAGTCGTGGTCGTCGCCACGGCCCCGGTCGACCGGGAGGGGCTGGCGCGTCTCGCGCGGGCCGGTGATGTGATGGAAGAAGGGCTCGGCTCGTCGGACCTCGCCCCGGAAACTCGCGCCGTGCTCGCGCGCAACCTCGTGGTGATCGACTCGGCGATCGCCGAGTGCCAGCGCGCACTCGATGCTGATCCCGGTAGTCCCGTGCTCGCCGGGCTGTTGCGGGCCGCGCACCGGCAGCGCGTGGAGTTCCTCCAGCAGGCCGCCCGCCTGCCCCGCTCCTGAGGAGATGCTGATGCGTCCCGTCGCCCTTCTGCTCATTTTGCTGCTTCCCCTGCCGCTCGCCGCGCAGCAGCGCATCGACCGGCGCATGGCGGTCAGCAGCACGGCGTCGATCCGGATCAACGACCTGGTGGGGATGGTCCGGCTGGTCGGGTGGGACCGCGACAGTCTCGTCGTCGTGGGGGAGCTGCCCACCCGTGCTGGACAGCTGTACTTCGGCGGGTCCATGGATGCGGCGAAAGTCGGCCTGGAGGGAAGCGACACCAGCAATGTCGTGAGCAGCGCGACGCTCGAGGTGCGGGTGCCGCGGCGCGCGCGCGTCAGCGTGCGCGGGGCGACCGTGAGCCTCGACGCGGGCGGGCTCGAGGGCGACCTCGACTTCA
>Ga0207691_10006356_pt1 | contig 11413 bp, 15 predicted proteins | sample KBSM13metaG_FD_184327 | JGI IMG/M metagenome (GOLD analysis project Ga0207691, IMG submission 184327) | Miscanthus rhizosphere microbial communities from Kellogg Biological Station, Michigan, USA - KBS M1-3 metaG (SPAdes) (version 2) | ecosystem: Host-associated > Plants > Roots > Rhizosphere >...
TTCTGAGCATGAGCTGAATCCATGAATATGCAGAGCAGCATAAAAAAGCTCAGAACTCTGAGCAGTGGCTTTAGATTAAATCTTAGTGGAAAAAAATCAACGTTGGAACAAAGAATTTTTGCCATTATTCAATCTACAGAAAACTGCTGAAAAATAGCCCGGACTTTAGTAATTCGATACATGCTTTATAGGCTCAGGCTTTTTTCTTCTTAGATGATTTTGCTTTCTTATTAAAGTCAAGCGAGAGCCCGATCCAGTACTCAAAATCTTTTTTATTCGACATTCCCGTTTCATCAATCAACACATATCCTATCATAGGCCTTCCGGTAAAATCCATTTGCCGGCATCCCCTTCGTTCCAATACTTCTTCATAAATATCGGGATCGATCCTGCACATCATTTCATCCTTAATAATGCCCAGGCACATTTTTCCATTATACATGAATGTTAGTCCGCCCATCATTGGTTTTTCTTCAATATTGGGCAATTCTTCCAGCCTTTCACGAATTCTCGCGGCGAGCTTTTCATCGTAAGCCATAGACTAATTTTTTACACTCAAAAAATCGCCATCTATTATCAGCAGTTTTGCTCCTTTTTCTGAAATGGATCTGTGCGAACTCATTGCGTCAGACACTACATAACTCATGCCTTGTTGCAATAAAAACCTATCGCCATTTTCCAATTCACTTTCGAATTTGCCTTCGAGGCAATATACTACATGGCCCAACTGGCACCAGTGATCAGCAATATAGTCTTCGGAATATTCCACGACCCTGATCCGAAGTCCATCATACTGCAGTGTTTTCCAAAAAGAGGTGCCAGTAAAGCCCTTATATTCTATGCTGGTAATTTCGTCCCAGTTTAACGTTGTAAATGGAATCGGCATCATGTATCTTTTTTAATAAAGTTTCCCCATCGTCCAGATATCACCTCCCCAGTTATGTTCTCCACCGGTATGTTTTCCACTGAAGATCCAGATCTTGTCTTTGAAAACAATACTGGTGGTACCACTTCTTACGGTCCAGGCAGCATGTTCTTTTTGCATCGTCCAATGTGCCCCATCAGATGAATACCAAACATCATTTTTTGCTGCAGTTGTATGGTTGGCAGAAGTATCCCGACCGCCAAAAACCCACAACTTTTGATCATATACCAGGGCACCGTAGTCTGTTCGTGGCTGCCAGTCGGTTTCGGCATCCAGTTGCTCCCAATTAATACCATCAGCCGATTTCCAAATACCCGATTTCATATATCCTCCCACCATATACATCATGTCGTTAAACACCACTACCATCGGGTATTCTGAGGGCGACCATGGTGTTGTACTGGTTACCAGTTTCCATTGAATGCCATCATCACTCGACCAGACATCATTCAAAAAATTTGTAGGATTGTAATTGGATAAAACGCCGGTGGAACCTCCAAACAACCAGAGCTTGTCCTTAAAAACTACCACTGTTTGGCCTTTTCGGGGCGACCATGCAGCATTGCCAACATTCGTCCAGGTTTTTCCATCAGTCGTTGACCATATATCATTCATGAATTTTCGTTCCTTGTATCTCATCCCACCTGTCATCCACATTTTGTTTTTAAAATAAACTATCGAAATGCTGATCCTTTCGCCCCAATCTGTTTTATTATTCAGATCCCATTTTAATCCATCCGAAGATGACCATGCATATTTGTTCCAGTTCATCCAAAGGTCGCCGCCAAATGCCTGAACCGGACCCAATCCTAACGGGAACGTTCCGCGCTTCCATTCTTCAGGGAAAGATCCACTTCCGAAAGGAAGCACTTGTGTCCAGACATATCCAGGTGTTCCTGGTATGGTATCGCTGACGACCAGCGGTTCTGCACTGATATCTGTTTTATGAGAACAGGAAAATATGACCAGTATGGTCACCATCAAATAATAAAGCTTCACCATAATGATGGATTTAAAACTGAGTTTCCTTCGTAAATCTGAAATCACAGGTCTTGGCACCCAAAGCAATCGTGGATTTCCTGATCAGGTTCAATCCTGCCATTGCAGAAGTTAGTTTATCTACTTCACAAAGTATCGGAACATATTTCTGGTAATTATACTTCGCGTAAAGTTTACAGATACCGCATTCTATTATATCAAAACCAAATCCGAGCCCGTTAGTTTGCTCTTTATCCGTAATAATATTCACTATAAAACCATCCGGATTTTCGTTTTTACTGACTCGTTCATGGAATAGCCTGAAAAACTTATCTCCGATCCAGGTATTCATCAATTTCGGAGGCAACCTTTTCAGGGCAGCGTGCAATTTGCTTTTAGGCTTTACGTAATCAGTGACAATCTCAAGACAAATTTTCCGGATATCATCGTATCTCACTCTTCTTTGATCCAGGGTAATAATTAATGCCAGGAAATACGCACAGAATTCCAACCTTCTGTCCATCGGATTTTTGGAAGTTTTCGCAAAACTGATATCGGGAGAAATTTTCCGGAACCAATCCTCAGTCTCTCCAATAATCTGTTTAGAACTTTCCGGGTAGTCTGCCCTGATGGCCTTGTTAAAATATTTCCGGTAATCCATCATTTCCAATAAAAGTTAGTCAAAACCCGGCTATTTCCGGGTGGTTTGGCATCATTTTTTGGGTGAAATAAACCTAAACCGATTGTTATGAAACATGATCGTTCAGCGCAGGTGAGTGTTCATATACATGCACCGATCGAGGCTGTTTGGGAAGCTTTGACGAAACCCGAGATCATTAAAAAATACTTTTTCGGCACCAATACTATTACGGATTGGGTGCCCGGACATATGATCGTTTTCGAAGGTGAGTGGGAAGGAAAAACTTACCACGATAAAGGCACCATAATGGAGGTTCGCAAAAACGAAATAATCAAATATGATTATTGGAGTTCGATGTCGGGTATCGAAGACAAACCTGAAAATTATGTGATAGTCACCTATGAATTATTCGACGATGGTGATATAACCACATTGGTAGTAACACAGGAGAATATCCCAGATGATGAGAGAAAAGAACACTCTATAGAAAACTGGAAAATGGTTTTGCAGGAGCTTAAAAAAATGCTCGAAAAAGAAACTTATGTAGCATCGTGACACCTGCCAGATAATAACCTAAAAACACCTACCCACGCATGCCCGGTAATTCAGAAATATCGGGCATTGCTATTCCTAACCTCAATTGGAAATTTTATCCAGCTGTCCCTGGATCACATGTTTTTCAGTGGAAGTTTTGGCCATGCTCATTGCCTTTTCAAAATTCTCTGTCGCTTTAATATTATCAATCCCTTTATACAGTTCACCCAATAACAAAAAATAAAAATGGTTATTGATAAGTTTCAGTTTTTCTGCTTCGATGATCGCTTTTTCTTTTCCATAAACTTTTGAAAATGCATAGGTCCGGTTTAGTGCGGCAACAGGAGAATAATTGATCTGCAATAGCTTGTTATATAATTGGAGGATGCTATCCCATTTTTCGATGCTGTCTACTTTTTTTGTATGCCAGTAGGCGATCCCGGCTTCCAGGTGATAGGTAGACAATTGGTCGCCAACTGAAGCCAGCTTTAAATAAAGAGCACCCTTTGCGATGAGGTCTTTGTTCCAAAGATTTTCGTCTTGATCGCGATACAAAATTATTTCGCCATGTTCATTTTTTCTTGCTGCAAACCTGGAAGAATGAAAACACATCAACGCCATCAATGCATTTACGGTTGGTAGATTGGTCGGTTCATTTTCAATTAACTGTAGTGTAAGCCTCATTGCTTCTGCACAGAGATCTTCACGCAACACTTCATTACTTGTTTCAGAATAATAACCTTCGCTGAAAAGTAAATACAAAGTAGTCAGGACTGCATCGAGTCGCTTATCAATTTCATTTGCTTCCGGTAATTCAATGGAAATTTTTTCTTCCCTCAGTTTTTCTCTCGCCCTGTATAATCTTTTATTGATGGTCTCTTTATTGGTGAGAAATGCATCTGCAATTTCTTCAATACCGAATCCGCAGAGTATGCGAAGTGCAAGTCCAACTTGCGATTCAAGAGGTATAGTTGGATGGCATACCGCGAACAACATCCTCAACTGGCTATCGGTAATATTCTGATCAGAAAGATCAATATCGAATTCATCTTCTGACTTCTGCTGTCCAATTTGTGGGACGATTTTTTTCTGGAGGATGTCATTGCGGTGAAGAAAGTTTTTCGCTTTGTTTTTGGCGACCACATAAAGCCAGGCAGTTGGATTTTCCGGGATGCCTTTATAGGGCCATGTTTCAACAGCGAGTAAAAAACTGTCGCTGGCAATGTCTTCAGCAATTTCAATATGTTCTATTCCGAATAATCGCGTGAGTACCGCGGTGATTTTCCTGAATTCGGTCCGGAACAAATGTGGTATGAGTTGCTGGTGGTTCATAGGAGAAGCCTCCGTCGAAACGGAGGCCAATATTTTAGTGTGGCTGCAGTTTACGCACTTCCACTGTATTTCCTTCTCCCTGTAAAACGGGTGAACCTTTTGCAAACTCAGCGGCTTCTTCAATAGAATCAGCCTTGACCGTAATAAAACCACCGATTGTTTCCTTGATATCGCCGAATGGCCCGTTAGTGACCACACCTTTATGGTTAACGACTTTTGCACTATCCATTGGCAGGCCTGTACCGGAAACAAATTTACCTTGAGCCGCGATGCCACCAATCCAGTCCATCGTTTGCTTCATCCATATCTCCATTTGTTCAGGTGAGGCGATTTTACTGCCGTCTTCGTGCCTGAAAATCAACATAAACTGATCCATGTTCTGAGATTTAATTGTTATTGAAAATATTATTTATACTTCAATAACAAATGTGATTCCCGGAATTGGACAAAATTTATTTAGAAGTTTCTAAAATCGCTTATTTCTTTCTAACAACAAACAACTAAAAACTATCAACTAATAAGCACTTTTAACAGTCTTTACATTTGGCGGGAGGGTGAAAAATGCACTGTCCAGTTTCATTTCCTTAACGGAAACGGCTACACTAGTGAGTGTGAATTGTTGATTATCAATGATTGATTTTAAAGGCAGGGATTTAGACCGGGAGACAAATTCAAACCAATTGCCGTATTTATGTTGCTCATAAAGGGCCGGATCAACGGACAGTTTCGTATTAAAATAATATTTCTGCACCCCGCTTTTACATTTTAATATTAATTCATCACAACGGTATCCGAGGACTTCCATAACGTTTCGGTGGATTTCAGCACTAATCACAGAATCGGAATTAACCGCGCCATCGCTCCAGATCAAGGTGTTGGAATTGGCCACTTTACTATATAGTTTGTTATCTGCATTCACATATAACTGCCATTGATAAAATGTGCCATTGAGATCGGATTTGTAATTACCACCGCGGATAAAATAGTCCTGGGTATTGCCCATGATGGCGGTAAACTGCTGGTCTGTGGCCCCGGCCATCTTGCTTTTATACTGATTGGCATAGGTGATCCGGCCTTCGAAAGACTGGGCCAAAGCGGTCATCGAAACAAGAAAGAAAAATATTATCAATATTGATTTGTTCAAAGCGGTGGATTATTGGTCGAAATTACTGGGTTCTGCAGAATTCGTCACATTTTTTAAGCCATTGGTGTCATTCTTTTCCAGCCATATGTCAGCTTTGATAATTTTACTCTATCGAACTAATAGAAAAACAAACAAATAAAAATACTAGTCATGAAAACCGAAGAAATCATTAACAAAAGATCCAAACGAGCCTGGATGATTTTACTTATTCCACTGGCATTTATTTCTGTTGCTTCAACCGTCTTGTCATTTAGCCAGTTTTTTTCTAAGAGAGATATAAATATTTCAGTGTCGGAGGACGATGACGAACTGGAGATCACCGCCCAGTTTCCCAAGGAAAAAACAAAAGCCCTTCATGATTATTTGCGCTCACAGATTAACCTGAGCGACCTTAGCAATCTAAATGAAGTAGTTATTAAAAAATACCACACGCCTGATAACGAGATGACGATCTACCTGAAATCAAGGCCGGGATATATAAAAATTGTGCTTGACAAGCACATGAATGGAAAAGAAGCATATCAAAAATTGAAAATTGTGAGTGAGGGAATCAAGCAGGTATTTACTAGTCCGACGCTTACGACAATGCTATGGGACCAGGTAAAATCCAGCAACCGGGTTTACGCTTATATCAACCTACATGAATTGTTGCTGGTACAATGAAGTCGGGACTTAGTCATGAACAAAGCCGTTGATGCAGATTCTATTTTCGCTTGAACCTGTACTCAACGGTTTTCTTTTCTTTCTTACCGTCATAAGTATCGAAATTCTCAATCAGCAGATTATTCGGATCAATAAAGCTGATCTTTTGTCGCACTTTGATCGGCTTCTTTTTTACCGGATCAAAAATTTCTCCGGTCAGGTTAGCCATTTTCAGGTCCTCACCTTTCCCCGTTAGTGTAAGTATTCCCGTACCCATATTAGTAATGGTGATCAGGTCATATTCTTTGCTACTGGTATTATAACCAATAGTGGTAAGTCCTTTGTAAACTTCATTACCCATGTTTCCCGACTGGGCAATTTCCAGAAATCGTCCCTCGAGGATCATTCTGTTAACGGCAAGCAAATTATATACAACAGGAGTATTTGAGGTGTCCATCCACATACTCACATCGAGCGCAAAATCCCCATTATACTTACCCAGCATATTATGAACTTCGGAAGGGGTATTGTATATCACCCATGGGTCCTGGGTCTGCGAAAAAAGGGCGGGTTGAACTATAAACAGGGAAAAAGTTAGTACGAATATTCGCATAGGTTCTGATTTTCTATTCCGCATGCATAGGTGATAATTGAGTTTTAAAAACGGTTGCAGAATTGGGCAAAAAACTGATGCCATGAGAGGAATTCAGAACAAAAAAAAACGGGTTGAAAATAGTATTGTTGTTAAAAACCGTATCGATCTTTATCCATTAGCAGAAGTGTCATCCCCTGTAACTCCATTTCTTCTTCGGGTGTTGGTCTTCGTATTTCTGTATGCCAGCCCGGAATGCAATTGATACTCTTCGGGAGCCATACTCATTTTATAACCGCTTTGGTTGAATCGTAGAGTCCAACCAGTAAACTATTTCCCTTCTCATCTACCATTATTCCACCGTATACCGCTTTTTCATACTTTTTTGACTGCCCTTCCTGGAAGAAATAAGATTCAGCACCGATATTGATACTCCAATTATTAACGGTATACTCGATCAACGTTTCACCGGGATTTAATGGAGTTCTGTTTTTTTGGACCCTAACCCTATCGGCTACCTGATCTGGTCCAATCTTTACTACCCAATAACCGCGCTTCGGAATACTATCATAAGCAAAGTCGGCGCTAATTGCATAACGCAACTGCATATAATCACCCTGCATCAACGAACGGGGATCCACCGGAGCGAGTTTTAATAACACCAGTTTGCCATCCGACAATAATTTCTCCTTGCTCACTACCGCAAACGTGAAGTATAAAAAGATCAAAACCAGGTTTACTAATATGACTATCCATCTATACTTATTCATGTGCCTGCAGTTTTTTATAAGTGAATAGATAGATGAGTAAAAACAACGCACCGGTTCCAAGCATCATATATGATTTAGTCAGCAGACTAAAACTCAGGTCGTAATAGTACTGCGAAACAAAATAAATGAACGAGAGTATTCCAATAGCAAGTCCGGTTTTAAAGTTTACCCTGAAACTCAAAAGGATGATCAGGATGGAACCAGGTATTGCAGGCATCATAGCCGTAGAGGATAGCACTAACAGACTTACCAGGTAAACCAGGATTCTGTCCTTTATTTGTTTTACCTGTAAAACATTACAAAGAATATATACCACAAACAAACTTGCCGAAATGGTAAATACGGATGAGATCCAGGTATTAGATACTACTTGTTGATTGAAGAAATTTTTCATGGCTAAAAACAGGCCAAATACATATGAAATCGTAAAGCCTATGCGGAACGGGCGATAGAGTCTCGATAATTTTTTGTTTGCTGAAATAATTTTTGCCTCTTTTAAAAACCAGGCTACCAGTATTGCAGTAATGATGGCAATATAAATATGAATCAATTGGTATTCACGATGCATTTCGATCAATCCAAGTATGCTTCCGTTAATAACCAGGATGGAAATAAAAGAAAGAATATATCGCTGCGTAATCATTAAAGTAGCGGCACAAATTCCAATAAATGCCAACGGTAGTATATTATCATTTGCGTTGAATTGATCAAATGCGATTCCAATTAACGATAATCCCGAAACAAACAAACTAATGCTGAATGTATCGATGATCAATTTGCTTTCTATTTTATTTAGTCCGATGGAAGCAGCAATGAAAATCACACCTGAAATCATGCAACCAATCTCAGATTCAAAGAGACTTGCGGCAGCAAAAAAACCCAACAACGCCAGTGTGGCCAATAAACCGCCGAAAATGGTGATAATTTTTATAGCCAGGCTTGATTTTTCACCGGCTATATGCTGATATTCCGCATGAATGGCAGCCTCATCGAATTCAATCGAATCATTTTCCAATGCCCTGACCCTGTTAATTAATTCGTTTATTTCAGTTTCCTGCTTCATGAATCCATTTTTTTTGAATATCGATCAGTCGGGTGATCAAAACACTTACGCTCGCGACGATAAATACACAGGTTAGCAGAAACCCCCAGTTATTATCAAAAATTTTTATGAAGGCTGCCGAAATAATAATTATGATACTGAAGGGAATGATGGAAAGATAAAATGCTCGTTTATTCTGAATACCATATATGGTTCCCATTGTGTAGAGAATTGCGGTGATAAAACTCAGAATGATGAAATAAAGATTACGGCCTTCAAAAATCCCCACTACCATTCCGATGGTTGCGAAACAAACCAGGGCCAGGGCAATGGTATTGGTAAACCAGAGTGGTATATTTTTTTTAGCCAGGCCAACAAACAGGGCCGACAATAAAAACAATGCATTCAATGAAGTGAGGTAAGTATAAAGTTCAATAGTTTTCAGGGACGCCACTTGTTCTGAATATAAATAGATCACGGTATTGATCAGGATCAGGTAGAGCATCCATAATGGAGAAAAATTTGATACTAACACCCAGATAGTGATGCATATGGTCCAGGCCAGGAAAAAATCATAAGCATTTGCACCGGTCTGGTAGATCTGTCCGAATACAGCAAACAATACTCCAATCAATAATGAAGCTGCGGTCAATAGGATATTCCTCACCGTTAGGCTGAACTTTGGGATCATCGCGAGCAGGGTGGCGATTGTGATCAGTCCCTGAATAATTCCAATTTTTGCAAACTTGTTTAGGTGGGCCCAGTTATAGGCAAAAAAGAATATGACTCCGGCTACTGTAAAACCAAGGCCAAGTGTAAGTAAAAAAAACTTCAGGAATTTTTTCCAGGAGTCGGCATTGCTATAGACTTTTTCAGCTAAAGTCTTTTCAATACTTTCTGTTGGCCAGTTGCTATGTCTGGCGATGATATGAATATCCTCGCTTTCTATTTTGGTCATTGGGTTGTTGGGCTTACGGTCAGGCTGCGAATGACTTAAAAGTTAATGAAATATACCAAACTTTTGGTGCTAGTTGAGATAAAAAATAGTTAAGAGAAAACTTCTTGAATCGCTCATAGAAATCAGGATCTTGCGAATACTATCAATTCTTCAATTACTCCAGCATCGGCTTTTCTTATAGCAGACAGGTAGTCAGTTCTTAATCTACCATGGTTTATCAGACTAGCGGCTCCCCACGAAAATATTGGTCGTTTAAATATCTTTTCGATAATAATATCTGCCATTAGCCGACTATGCCTTCCGTTTCCATTTAAAAAACAATGAATGCTTACAATTCGATGCTTAAACCTTACTGCAATTTCATCAGGAGGATAGGTTTTGTTTCCAATCCAATGTTTGGTATCATCAAGTAGAATTCGCAACTGGGTTGGAATTTGCCATTTATCTATCCCAATGCTCGTATTGGTTTTTCTAAATTCTCCTGCCCATGCCCAGACATCTCCATACATTCTTTTATGTACCATGCGGATGAAATCTTCGGTTAATATCGATTCTGATTTGAAAGAACGACTCATTGTCCATAAAATAGCCTGTTCAATATTCTGCTGCTCAAATTCATCCAAGTCACCACGTGTAGCAATCGTGGGAATCAGCAAGCCCTCCATCTGCTCATCATTCAACGGCGTTTGCCCTTCACTATTTTCCAGGCTTAATCCCATAAGGTCTTGGGCATTTCATTTTTAATTTCCAATGTCCTTTCTTCTATAGCTTTCTCTAACCGCTGTTTCGTGTTTTCCTGGTCTTCGAGTTTCATTGTATTGGAAGTACGCATTACTATTTGGGTTGCCAGTTCCTTCGCTTTTCGATTTATTAATCCATCTAACGAACCATCTTTTGGCACAAATGCATATACCAATTGCATTTCCAAAGCATTTGCAACTTCACGCATGGCTTTTATAGTAATAGTTCCATCTTTTTCTCTTCTTTCCATATCCAGTACACCTTGCCTGGTCATGGATAATTTATTGGCTAATTGTTGGGAAGAAATACCGAGTACAATACGAATGGCCTTCAACCAGCCAGTCGGTGGACTATCCACATTTTGCAAAGAAGCAAATCTCTGCATTTTGCTATTGAGTTGTTGTAATTGTAATATTCTAATACGCATAAATGTAAAGTTATAACTTGACAAAATATAGGCAAATGTAAAGCTATAACTTGACAAAATGAAAATAAAAAGCAAGCTATAACTTGCCCTTTTTGCCACACTTATTAAATATCCATTTATCAAGCATTCTGACCGAATTCACAGAAATTTGATTAATTATTGTTTTACAATAATTAATTACTATATTTGTGGCATAAATTATTAATTTCGGCAATATGAACAGCACGAAAATAATTGCCAGGGTACTATTCTGGCTCACACGGGTCTTGTCCATCATGTATTTTGCGTTATCGCTTCTTTCCATCACAGCACTCACCACGGGTTGGGGACTGGAATTAAAAGAAGGCGGAAAATATTTCGTGGTATTTTATCCCTTCACGCAGAAGCCATTAATGCTGGGTGATTATAATTCCACCTATATCATTTTCGAGTTTCTGACGCCACTGACGGCTTATGGACTTTTCTTCCTGCTGGTGGGAAATGTATTTAAAGTGTTTTATCAGCCACGACTATTTACCCTTACCGGCATTAAACACCTGCGACTGTTTTACCTTGCCAATCTTATTCTCCCGGGACTGGTGATGTTGCTTACCAGTTTTTTCACAACTGTGGATGATAGCCTCATTATGTTGACTACCATTCATTTTATATTGGGAGTGTTTGCATATTTCCTTGCCGCAATTTTCAG
>Ga0207691_10006358_pt1 | contig 11412 bp, 8 predicted proteins | sample KBSM13metaG_FD_184327 | JGI IMG/M metagenome (GOLD analysis project Ga0207691, IMG submission 184327) | Miscanthus rhizosphere microbial communities from Kellogg Biological Station, Michigan, USA - KBS M1-3 metaG (SPAdes) (version 2) | ecosystem: Host-associated > Plants > Roots > Rhizosphere >...
ACGATCTGCTGTCGCAGCCTGCGACGTCGGTGGGCAGGTTTTCCGTCACCGTCGCCCACGTGGCAGCGCCGTCCGTCGTTCTGAGCAGGGATGCCGTCGTACGGGGCGGGCACGCCAGCGCATAAAGAACCGTTTCGCTCGCCCGCGATGGGGCGACCTGAGACACGTCGTCCGGCGTCGCGAGAACGCACCAGGTTTCGCCCAGATCTCGCGACCGCAGGATCTGGCGCCTCTCCTTGCCCGCGTCGAACCAGGTTCCGACGGTGTAGAGATACCGCCCGCTGGGCGAGGCGCCGAGCGCGCCGATGACGGCCGGCCGGGACGTCGGAAGGCTGGACCAGTCGGCGTCGCTCGGCCGCCACGGTTCGCACGGGACCGCGGCGAGGACGTCAGCGGAAGGCGCTGGCGAGCCGCAGCTTCCGCAGGCGAGGGTCAGGAAGACGAGTGGCGCGGCAAAGAAGCGAAGGTGAGGTGCTCTCATGTTCACGAGGACGGTCGGCGGTCGCGAATCCGGCCACGGACCGAACGCGTCAGTTCGGGCGCACGTAGTCGAGCGGCGCGAACTCGGCGGCCGGGATCTCGGGGCCGGTGGTGTAAACGGGACCAACGATGTCCGCGCTGCCGAGGTCCAGACAATCAGTGGGTCCGAGCTTGGAGTAAACCTCGCCCGTGTAAGCGGCCCCGACCGGGTAGATGTGCCGGCGGTAGACCGGCATGTAGCATGCGCCGTTCATCGGCACGTTCTCGGTCATCGAAGCGAACGCGGGCGGTTGCGCTCCCGAGCAGGACTCCGGCGACCCGCCGAGCACGAGAGGGACCGAGCAGTCGGCGTCTGCGTAGAAATCTGGATCGTTGGCGGCCGGCAGGCATCGGGCCACGCCGTCAGCCGCTTGCAGGTTGCGCTGGAAGGTGCACGCCGTGCCGTGAGCGCTGTCGAAGAAACCGACGGAAATCACCGCTGGCCCGTCGGTCGTGCCGACCTGGACGATCTGGATCTGGCCGGTGCCGGTGTGGACTTCCTGGGTGTCGGCGAACGCCGAAAGAGGCACGGGCGCACCGATCTCGTACGTCGCGAGCAGCGGATTGACGATCGGCGAGCTGGCGCCGGAGTTGTAGAGGTGGCACGTGCTGTCGGGCCAGGCCGTGTACACGCTCGTCTGGTCCGCCACCGGCGCGCCCAGCTCGAAGACGCTCGTGGCCGTCGGCCCGTTGCACGTGTCCCCCGCGTAGGTGACGGCCTCCCTGGCGTCGACGCGACACGCGGGTCCGACCGCGGTGGCGACCGAACAGGCGGCGTCGGCGAACAGGCCGGTCGCGAAATGCGCGCTGGGAAGCCAGCGGTCGCCCGGGCGTAGCGTCGAGACCATCTCGTCGCGCTCGTTGTCCCACGCCTCGCCCCCGCCCCCCGCAGGCCCCAGGTTGTTCCAGGCCTCGCCCTGGATCGATCCGTCGCTGCCGACGAAGCGGAGCGGGACGATGCGGCCCGGTCCCGCGTCATGCTGGTACGTCCCGCTGACCAGCGTGTCGAGCGGGATCTCCTCGCCCACTGCATGCAGTTCTCGATACGGGTCCAGATCGGCCGCGGCGGCGGGTTGGCAGGGACCGTCGTTGACGGTGCTGTACAGGCCGCTCGGCTCGAAGGGCAAGGCCGGGCCCAGCTTGTACAGGTGCACGGGCGCTCCACAGCCGGCGCCGAGCTCGGGCTCCCGGGCGAAGAAGCGCGTCGTGCACGGCGCGAACGACGCGTTCACGATCGGCTGCGTGCAGGCGCTGTCCTTGAAGAGATTGGTTGCGGCGGCGAACAGCGAACGAATATCGGCGCCCGCCGGATCCGACGGGAAGCAGAAGAGCCGGCGGTCGGGACGACCGAGGTCGACGAAGGTGCAGTCGACCGCGAGCTGCGTGTCGTACCAGTTCAGCAAGAAGGACGGTGCGCCTTCGATGCGTTGATACACCGCCTTCAGGCGCGTGCCGTCCTTGAAGCTCCCGTTCGCGCGCGGTGCCGGCGGATCCGAGCATGCGGCACCGAAGCCGATGCAGCCGGCCAACGCGAGCGCCACGGTCCCGTGCTTGTTCATGGGGTTCTCCATCAGAACATCGCCGTCACGCCCGCCAGGTAAGTCTCTACGACGCTGGTGGTCGCGGGCAAGTAGGCGACGGCGACGTGGCCGTCCAGCGTCAGCCGATCGCCCAGGTAGACGCGCACCAGGGGCAGCGGGCGAAGGCCGCGACGCTGGATCGATCCGACGCCCAGCACCAGGCCGCCGCGCGGGTCGTCGCCCCACGGCGCGACGTCGCCCTCCCGGAGCAGGTTGTGGCTGGCCGATACACCGACGCTGAGGCTGACGGCGTCGGAGACGAAGCGCGTGAAACCGCCGGTCAGCTGCGCCGTCCAGGTGTCGAACGCGTGGCGTCCCGGCGCGGCGGCCGTCGCCGTCCAGCTGTACGCGCCCAGCACCGCGACGCTCGCGTTGAAGGTCGTCTGCGTGCCGAGCGCGCGCCGCGCATCGAAGCCGGCGCCCGCCAGCCCCGAAACGATCGTCCCCGAGGCGTCCGTCCGCCCCAGCCCCAGCGTGGGCATCCCGGCCCACGTCACCGAGCTCCACGCGAACGGATCACCCGCGGCGCGCGCGAGCGCGAGCGGCGCCATGAGCTGCCAGCGGCCGCCGATGCCGTAGCTCGCGCGCAGGATGCCGACGGCTCCCGGTCCGCCTTCTCCGAGCCGCAAGCCCGGATCGATCACCGGCGCGTGTCGGATGCCCCCGGCGACCTGCAGCTCGATCGCGTGCGCCGGCACGATCGACGCGGACACGTCGCGTTCGGCGGCGCTCTTCGCGGCGAGCGGACCCGGCGACACGGCGACCAGCTCCGTTTCGCGGACCGTCATGGCGCCGTCCGCGCGAAGGTCGATCTCCTTGACGCGCGTTTCGGCGGCGACGTGCCGCCGGATCAGATAGCGGCCAGGCCGCACCGAAAGCTGGAGGTCGCGCGGCCCGCGCGGGCTCTCCAGCACCAGCAGGCCGGTGTCGAGGTGCACCAGCTGCAATGGCCCGCTCGTCTGCTTCAGCGACAGGGTCGTCTTCGCCGTCGTCAGCGACACCAGCGCCAGATCGCGGCGGCCGGAAAGATCGATCCGGAAGCTCGGATGCTGGGGCGTCGCAGCCACGACCGCCGTGTCGCGCACCGTGAACATCTGGGCGTAGTCGAACGCTTCGCTGGCCGTGACCGTGCCGTCGGTGTTCAGATCGGCAGCGCCGCGCAGGCCCGCGTTCCAGTGATGCGTGAAGAAGGAACCGCGCAGCGCCTCGGATTCATGCGCGTCCTCCCATCCCGAGCTGGATGAGATCAAGACCGACCCGCGGTTGTCGAGCGCCAGCGGCCACTCGACCGGGAACGGCGGCGCCGCCGTCAACCCCTTCGCCCCGGTCCAGCCGCCGCCGCGGCACGCGTCGATGAGGCCGATGCGGACGTTCATCCGCGCGTCGTCGAGGCGCTTCTTCAGCGCGGCGAGCGGCAGTGGCCGTCCGTTCGGGTACAGCGCCTCCGCGTCGGCGTGGCCGGAGTAATAGAACAGCAGCAGCGCCTCTGCGCCCGACGGCTCTCGCGCGAGGTACGCATCCATCGCGGTCAGCACCTGCTGCGGATCCGGATCGAGCAGCACGGTGACGTTGTCGTACGCATAGCCCGCGACGCGGATCAGCGTGTCCGCCACTTCCTGCGCGTCGTTGTGCGCGTAGCGCAGATCGCGCCGCCCCGGCGACGCCTTGTTCGCGCCGATGACGACGGCATAGCGGTGCGGCGCCGGCGCTTGCGCGCGCGCACGCCACGGCAAGAGCGCGAGCGCCGCGCACGCGAGCGTCACGCACGCGCGCAGCCGGTTCACGGGCGTGCTCCCTCGCGCGCGCCCACCTTCGCCAGCACGAAGCGGCGCGACCACCGCCGGCCATCGTCGCCGCGGGTCAACACGTTCGCGACCTCGTCGGGCGAGACCGACTCCGACGCCAGCACGACCACCAGCGTTTCGTCGCCCGGCTGCGCGTCGACCTTCCACGAGAACGGCAGCGCCGTCGGCGCCGCGACCGGCCCGTCGTAAAGACGCGCGTACGCGGCCGGCGTCTTGCCGCTCGCGCTGAACACACTGATGTGCCGGTAGCGAGCGGGTTGCACCTTCAGCCGCAACAGATCGCCGGGGTGCACGGGATCGGTCCCGTTCCAGATGTCGATCCGTTCGCCGTGCTTCACGTAGAGCCACAGCGCGGGGCCGCCCTTCGTGCCGACGTACGAGTCGACGCCGGTGCCGATCGGGCGCGTGCCGAGGTGGCCGCTCGCCAGCCACAACGCGAACACGCACGCGAACGCCGTCACGCCCCAGCCGAGGGGGCGCACCCGCCTCGCGGTCAGCCACCCGAACAGCGGGCGCTGGCGCGGTTCCAGCCGAAGCGCCCAGGCGGGCGCGTCCGAGGCCGGCCCGACCTGGCCAATGTCAATAAGACGGGCGCGGCACGTCTCGCAGCTCGCGACGTGCGCAGCGGTGTCCGCCCGCCCGGCGCCGAGCGCGTGCCGATCGAGCTCGAGAAACGACGGGTGCGGCGCGGGCGCGTTCACGCGACGACCTCGCGGCGCGCGCGCCACCCGACCAGGCGCTCGTCGATGCGCGACAGCAGGCGCCGCACGGTGCGCTCGCTGATGCCGAGGACCTCGCCGATCTCCTGATGATTGAGCCCGTCGACGCGCGAAAGCACCGCCGCCTCCAGCTCGTCGTGGGGAAACCGCCCCAGCATCTCTTGCAGCATCGCCCGATGGTGGCTGCGCTCCTCCGCGTTTGCTTCGGGGCTGGCGATCGCGTCGGCCAGCTCCGCCGTGCCCGCCGCGGGCTTCACGGGCGATCGCAGGCGGTCCAGGGCCAGCCGCGTGCAGGTCTTGTACAGCCACGCCGTGGTCGCGGCCGTGTCGCGCAGGTCGAGCCGGCTCCGCCACAGGCGCAGGAAGGTTTCCTGCGCGAGGTCCTGGGCTTCGCTGGCATCACGCAGCATGCGTCCGCTCTTTCGCACGATGATGGGGAAGTAGCGCCGATAGGCCTCCTTCACCTGGTCTTCAGTCAGGGAACCCATCGCCCGGGCCACGATTGTCGCCCGCTTTCAGGAAGAGCGACGAGGCCGTCGAATCCGGCCAAAAAAAAGCCCCGTCCATCCGCACGGAATGGACGAGGCTGGGAAGCCAACCAGGAAATAAGTAACCCGCCCTCGTCCCCGGCCCGCCGCCCTCGAAGCGCGGAGTTCTCGAGGGCGCCGTTGGGGACGAGGACGGGTTAGGAAATTCCGAGCTTGCGGATCATCTCGCACATGGTCCGGTACGGGACGCCGGCGCGCTTCGCCGCCTCTTGCCGGCTGCCGCTTTCGCCCAGGAGGAACCGGATGTAGCTCTCGCGAAACTGCATCTCGGCCGTCGGCAGCGGCAGCCGCGTCGGTCCGTCCGTCACGGCCGCCAGCGTCGGGGGCCGGGGCACCGCCGCCGCGCACGCTGCCGCCGCGCGCCGCAGGCACGCGCCGCGCGCCAGCAAATTTCCGCCGCGCGCCAGCCACGCGGTCATGTGCTGCGCGGGCACGATGCGCGTGATGCCGAGAACGGACGCCGCCGCGACCTCGGGCGCGTCGGGGTTGTCGCAGTAGAAGACCACCTCGGTGAACGGGTTGCGCTGCACCGCCTCGGCGCCGATGCCCAGCGCGGAGACGTCGCGGCCGCCCAGCGCGAGCAGCACGAGGTCGGCCGGCAGCAACTCGCCGCGCAGGGCGGGATCGTCGGGCGCGACCACGCTGACCGCCAGCTGACCGCCCAGCCTCAGCGCCGCGGCCAGCGTCGCCGCGCGCCGCTGGTTGTCGTCCACGATCACCGCGCGCGTGACCTCCACCTGCTGTTCCGGGCTACCCCCGGAATGGCCGATCGAATCGCCGACCAGGTCGCCGCCGTCGTGTAGCTCGAAGGCCTGTCGTGTCGTGGAATTCATGACCGCTTCCTCCACCTAGACGACGGCAAAAAATTGCCGCCATGCAAATTTCATGATGCGGAGCGTTGGCGGTGGCGCGAGCGGCTAGGGGGTCGAGACCCTCACGTCGTCGAATTCCACAATAGTATTAGCACCATAGACGTAGGCTCCCGCCGCGCCCGCCGGGATCGGCCCGGCCGTGCTGGTGCAGTCGTGGACCGGCGCCCCGTCCAGGAAGGTCTGCAACCGGACGCTGGTGGAGCCCGACACGGCCAGCTTCAGCGTGTGCCAGCCCGGGGTCGGGTTGGCGTCGATCTTTCCGCACGCGCCCGAGTGCCCGCCGGGGACGTCGCCGTCCTTCAGCACGCGCAGGCTGCCCGCGCCGTCGATCAGGAAAACGTAGAACGACGTCGCGTTCGCGTAGCGCGCGATCACGCCGGCGCGGAAGCCGGGCTTGTCGTTGCCGAACTGCATGACCTTCACGCGCGCCTCGACCGTCTGGTCGGTCCACGCGGGCGAGCCCGCGATCGCGTTGCCCGAACCGTTCGCGCCGCGATAGACGGCGCCGCCGTCGTCGATGACCGACCAGGTGCCGCCGATCGGTGTCCAGCCGGCGGCGTCGCCGTCCGCGAAGTCGTCGCAGAACGCGTAGCCGGGACAGGCGCCGGTCGTTCCCGCGCCGCCGTCGCCGGACGCGCCCGCGCCGCCGCCGTTGCCGCCACGCGCGCCTGCGCCGCCGCCGCCGCTTGCCGCCGCGCCGCCGGTGCCGCCACTTGCCCCTGCCCCGCCCGTGCCGCCGCTCGCGCCGCCGCCGCTCGCGCCGCCGCCGCCCGCGCCACCGTCGGGATCCGACGGCGGCGGGACGCACGCGCCGGTCTTGCAGACGTTGCCGGCGGTGCAGTCGGCGTCCGCGGCGCAGGCGGTGCGGCACGCGGCGCCCGCCGTGTCGCAGCTGTACGCGCCGCACGCCGCGGGCACGACCATGAGACAGCTGCCGCCGCCGTTGCAGGTGCGCGCCGGCATCGACGTCGCGCCGCCGCAGCTCGCGGCGCCGCACACCGTTCCGCTGGCGTAGCGGCGGCACGCGCCGGCGCCGTCGCACGCGCCGTCCTGCCCGCAGCCGGCCGCGCCCTGGTCGGCGCACTGGTTCAGCGGATCGGCGCCGGCCGGCACCGCGATGCACTGACCTTCGCTGCCGGCGATCGCGCACGAGCGACAGGTGCCGCCGCACACGGTCGCGCAGCAGACGCCGGTCACGCAGAACCCCGACGCGCAGTCCGCCGCGGCGGCGCACGCCGCGCCCGGCGGCCGAGGACCGCAGCTTCCGTTCACGCACGCGGCGCCGCCCGCGCAGTCGGCGTCGCTGGCGCAGTCGCCGCGACAGCCGTCGCCCGCTGCGTTGCACATGTACGCGCCGCACGAATCGGCGGCCGCGCTGCCGCACGCGCCCGCGCCGTCGCAGCGCGCGGCGTGGCTCACCGTCGAGCCGGCGCACGATTGCGCGCGGCAGATCGCGCCCGCCGCGTACAGCGCGCACGCGCCCGTGCCGTCGCAGAAGCCGTTGCGCCCACAGCTGGCGACGCCGTCGTCGGGGCAATCGTTGCGCGGATCGGCGCCGACGGGAACGTTGGTGCAGGTGCCGACGCTGCCGTCGACGGCGCACGACTGGCACGCGCCCGAGCAATCCGATCGGCAGCAGACGCCGGCGGAGCAGAAGCCGCTCTTGCAGTCGCCGGGCAGCGTGCAGTCCGCGCCCGCCTCGCTCAGCGCGGCCAGCTGACCACCGACGCGGCCGGCGTGACCGCCGCCGCCGCTGCCGGCGCCGCCGCCGGCCCCGCCGCCACCTGCGCCCACCTCACCGCGCAGCTCGCCGCCGCCGCCGCATCCGCCGCCGCACAACGCGAGCACGAAGCCGATCACGACAAAGCTGAAGCGGAGAACCGAGCGCGCCATCGTTGCTGCGAAAGCGGACTCTCGGAGGCGGCGCGCGCGCGCTTAAGCATGCGCGCAGGACCTGTGAGCCGGCCTACCCGTCCGCGCCGCGACGTTCTCGTGACGCGTTCTACGGCGTCGAAATCTTTACGTCGTCGAACTCGACGATCGTGTTCGGGCCGTAGATGTAGGTTCCGGCGCCACCCGACGGCAGCGTGCCGACGCTGGTCTGACAGTCGTGGATCATGGTGCCGTTGAAGAAGGTCGAGATGAACACGTCGTTGCCGGTGCCGACGATCTTCAGCTGCATCGTGTACCAGGTTCCCGCCACGGCGGCCGGCGTGGGCGTCACCTTGCCGCAGGTGCCGCTGGCGCCCGTTCCCGACGGTGAGCTGGTCCCCTTCAGCAGGCGCAGCGCGCCGCTGGCGTCGATCGCGAACACGTACAGGTTCGACGAATCGGTCGCGCGCGCGACGATCCCGGCGCGGTACGACGTGCTGGTGCCGCCCCACTGCGTGACCTTCACGCGCGCGGTGATTGTCTGGTCGGTCCACGCCGTGGAAAGACCGCCGAGCGAGAACGTGTTGCCGTTGCCGCCCTGGTAGACGCGGGTGCCGTCGGTGATGACGCTCCACGTGCCGCCGTTCGGCGTCCACCCGACGGTGTCGCCGTCCTCGAAGTCGTCGCAGAACACGGTGCCGGGGCAGCCGGTTCCGCCGGTTCCGCCGCGTCCGCCCGTTCCGGTGGTGCCCGCCGCGCCGGCGGCGCCCGTCGTTCCGCCGCGGCCCGCGCCGCCGGTGGTGCCCGCGGCGCCGCCCGTGCCGGTGGTGCCGGCGGCGCCGCCGGATCCGGTCGTGCCGCCCGCGCCGGCGACGCCGGTCGTGCCTGCTGCGCCCGCCGTTCCGGTGGTGCCACCCGCGCCGGTCGTGCCACCCGTGCCGCCCGTGCCACCCGTTCCTGGCGGTCCGCACGTCGTTCCCATGCAGACGTTGGGCGCGAGGCAATCGGCGTCGCCGGTGCAACTGGTGCGGCACGCCCCGCTGCTGCCGCACAGATACGGCGCGCACGACACCGGCAGCACCATCAAGCACGTGCCGGCGCCGTTGCAGGTGCGCGGCGCCGTCGCGGTCGATCCGGTGCAGGTCGCCGCCGCGCAGGTCGTCGCGCCGGAATACTTCCCGCACGCGCCCGAGCCGTCGCAGGTCCCGTCGTCGCCGCACGTCATCATGCCGTCGTCCGAGCACTGCCCCAGCGGATCGACGCCGGCCGGGACGTTGATGCATTCGCCCTCGCTGCCGGTGATCGCGCACGACTTGCAGGCGCCAGCGCATGCGGTCTTGCAGCAGACGCCCTGCGCGCAGATCATCGACGCGCACTCGTTGCCCGCCGTGCACGTCGCGCCGGGCGGCTTCGGCCCGCAGCTTCCATTCACGCACGCCGCGCCCGCGACGCAGTCGGCGGCCGTCGCGCAGGTCGAACGGCACTTCCCGTCGCCGCCGCACAGATACTGGCCGCACGAATCGCTGTTGCCCGCCGTGCACTCGCCATCGCCGTCGCAGCGCGAGGCCTGGGTGACGGTCGACGCCGCGCACGCCTGCGCCTTGCAGATCGTCCCGGTCCCGTACACCGCGCAAAGGCCGGTGCCGTCGCAGGAGCCGTTGCGCATGCAGCCCGTGACGCCGTCGTCGGGGCAGTCGTTGCGCGGGTCCGCGCCGACCGGAACGTTCATGCAGTTGCCGGCGCTTCCCGGTTGCGCGCACGACTGGCAGAGGCCCGAGCAGTCAGAGCGGCAGCAAACGTTGTCGAAGCAGAAGCCGCTCTTGCAGTCGTCGGCGATCGCGCACACCGCGCCGATCTCCGCGCCCGTCGTCACCGTCCCGCCGCCGCCGCCGGTCGCGCCCGCGCCGCCCGCGCCGCCACCGCCGTCGCCGCCGGTGCCGGTCGTCCCGCCCGCGCCCGTCATGTCCATGGGCGCGTCGGCCGCCGCGTCCCCCTGGCGCTGCTCGCCGCCGCCGCCGCAACCGGCGGCCAGCAACGCCAGCAGCGAAAGCAGACGGACCTTGCGCATGGAAAGCCGGGAAATGGGTGTCCGCAGCACCCCCCGAAGGGCCAGGTTCGCCGCCGATTTCGCCCTGCTTCGGGCCTACTTGGCCGGGCGGAGCAGCTCTTCGGGCACGTCGGCGAACCCCCACGCCCGCAGCTGACGCGCCCAGGCACCGAGGTTCTCGGCCGACACGCGCACGAGCTCCGCCTCGATGTGTGGCGGAACGGGCTTGCGGGCGGTCAGCTTGTCGACGAGCGCGTCGACGCCGATCTCGCCCCACAGATATGTCGGCTGCGCGAACAGCACGGGCGCCACGCCGGCCTCGACGTAGGCCAGCTGCGGCGGCAGCGCGTTAATGGAAACGATTTTCACGGGCTTGCGGCGGTGCCGGTGGTCCTGCTGCAGGTCATGCAGCAGCGTCTTCGTGTACAGCGCCCAGCCGCCGACCATCGCCCACCCGTCGATGTCGGGATGCGCGGCGTCGATCTGGATGACCGTCGCGCTGGCCTCCTCGGGCGTCTCGACGGTGTAGAAGGTGCCGACGACCTTGATGTCGGGGTGGCGCGCGGCGGCGCGCAGGATGCCCTCGACGCGGCGGCTCAGGTTGGGCGCCGCCCGGTTACCCGCCAGCACCGCGACGTGGGCGTTGCGCGGGACCAGCCGCGCCAGCTCCTCCATGATCATCTCGCCCGTCTTGATGTCGTCGACGCCGCAGTAGGCGAACCGGCGCGAATCGGGCGCGTCGCTGTCGAACGTCATCACGGGCACGCCGTGCGCGACGGCGTCGTCGATCGCCGGCGTCGCCGTGCGCGCGTCCGAGCACGACAGCAGCACGCCGTCCATGCCCTCCTTCACCGCCTGCGCGATCCGCCGCGCCTGCACCGCCCCGTCCTCCTGCGGCGGCGTCAGCCATTCGATCGTGATCGGCCGGCCCAGCGACGCCGACAGCTCGCGCGCGCGGTTCTCCGCCCCGGTGCGCGCCGCGACGAACGACGGGTTGCTGGCGCTCTTCGCGATCATGGCGATGCGCAGCGGGCGCCCGCCCGCGGCCGCCCCGGGCGCCGGCGTCGCGGCGGGGGCCGGCGCCGCGCCGGTCACGTTGCGTTCGCGGCAGGACCCCGCGCCGATCGCGAAAAAAACCACCACGACGGCGAACGGCACCCTTTTCATTCGAATCCGCGGGCCTAGAGTGTTCCCGGTATCCCCGAACGGCGCAACCCTCGGCCGCCCCGGACGGACCGTGCGCCGTGTTAGCGTCGAGCGAACACCCCAAGGTCCCGTGGACAGAAACCTCGCACTCGAAGTCGTTCGCGTCACCGAAGCGGCCGCCCTCGCCGCCGGCCGTTTCGTCGGGCTCGGCTACAAGGACGGCGCCGACCGCGCCGCCACCGAGGCGATGCGGCGCACCTTCGGCTACCTGCACATCCGCGGCCGCGTCGTCATCGGCGAGGGC
>Ga0207691_10006359_pt1 | contig 11411 bp, 10 predicted proteins | sample KBSM13metaG_FD_184327 | JGI IMG/M metagenome (GOLD analysis project Ga0207691, IMG submission 184327) | Miscanthus rhizosphere microbial communities from Kellogg Biological Station, Michigan, USA - KBS M1-3 metaG (SPAdes) (version 2) | ecosystem: Host-associated > Plants > Roots > Rhizosphere >...
CCCACGGTCGATCATCGGCTGCAGAAGCTGTCACAGGTCGTGGCCACACCACATATCGCGGCCTCGACCCGCGAGGGCCAGGAGCTCGTCGGATCCGAGACGGCGGCGGCGCTTCGTGACTTCCTCAAGGACGGCATTATTCGCAACGCCGTCAACTTCCCTTCGCTCTCGCCCGAGGAATTCAAGCGCCTGCAACCCTTTGCCTTGTTGGGCGAACGGCTTGGCACGTTCATCGCCCAGATGAATGACGAGCGTATCAGCGAGGTGAGCATCCGCTATTACGGAGAGCTGACACAAAGCCGCACGGGCGTGATCGTCAACGCTGTTCTCGCCGGCGTGTTCAAGCCTCTGCTTTCGACTGGCGTCACCGTGGTCAACGCACGGAGTGTCGCGGCCGAGCACGGGATCGAGATCGTGGAATCACGCAGCACCCGCCCACGAAATTACACGAGCCTCATCTCGCTCAAAGTTCGCACCGCGAGCGGTGAGCGATGGGTGGAAGGCGCTGTGTTCGAAAAGGGATCACCGCGTCTCGTCACGGTTGACGGCATCGGCGTCGAGGCTCCACTCGAAGGGACGATGATTGTCGTGTCGAATCGCGACGAGCCGGGCGTCATCGGAGAGATCGGCACAATCCTGGGCAAGCATGGCGTGAACATTGCCAACTTCGCGCTCGGCCGCAATGACGGCCACGCGGTCGGCGTGGTCATCGTTGACGAAACAGCGCCGATTCCCGAAGTCGTGCTCTCGGAACTGGGACGTGCGAAAGCGATTACGTCAGCGCGGCTGGTCCGTGTTTGATAGCCGCAGCGTTGTTTGAGTACCGTCGCTCGATTCGAGAGTGACGGAATCGTCGGTGATCGACATCACGCGATAGCCAGTCTCGAGCGTGTCGCCTTCCTTGACCAGCGACACACCCTGCAGCGAGCTGAGTATCGCGGTGCGCTGTGCAGCGCCGTTCTCTGTTGTCGTCGCCATTCCTGCCAAGGCGTACGGCGGACGGGCAGGCGCGACGACTGCGGGAGGTGCGTCGAGTGCCAATGGCCTGGGCGCCTCTTCGACGCGACGAGGCGGAGGACCGAATCGAAACGCATCGCGAGCCGGCTGGCGATACGCCGTCACTTCGGCGAGCCTGGCCCTCAAGCGATCGGCCTGGGCGCCAAGATCAACCACCGTACCTGATTTATCGAGTGCCTGCGGCGTGAGTGCTGGAGTGCCTGGACGATGCTCGACAGGCGACACAAGTGTCGCCAGAGCTGTCACGACCACGGCCCCACCGGACGTGAGCGCGTAGAGTCTCCAAGTCATCAGGGGACGTACATTTTACCACTTCAGTATCGGACTCGGAGCCAGCGGTCTCCACGCCCTTTCGGTGTTATTATTCGCCGTGCCCCCGGTTGCGTTTCTCAATCCTTTCCTGAGAACGTCTTCCCTTCGCGCTGTCGCCGTCATCCCCGCCCGATTCGCCTCTTCGAGACTTCCCGGCAAGCCGCTCGCTGAGATCGCTGGCCGTCCGATGATCGAGCACGTCTACCGCCGCGCGGCCGACGCACGCGGGATCGACGCCGTGGTGGTTGCGACGGACGACGAACGCATTGCCGCCGCAGTCGAGAACTTTGGCGGCATCGTGCGGATGACCCAGGCGGCACACCGGACAGGCACCGATCGCATCGCCGAGATTGCAAACGACCTCTCGTGCGAGATTCTGATCAACGTGCAGGGCGATCTGCCGCTCATCGAGCCGGGGATGATCTCCGAAGTGCTCCATCCCCTCATCACGGATCCGTCGGTGAAGATGTCAACACTGCGGCAGGCGATGACCGATGCCGCTGACATCGCGAGCCCGCACGTCGTGAAAGTCGTCGTAGACACCCACAGCGACGCGCTCTACTTCTCGCGAACGGCGATTCCATTCCGTCGCGACGCGGGTCCGGCCAAAGCCGAACACAGTTACAAGCACATCGGTCTCTATGGATTTCGGCGCGACTTCCTGCTTGCGTTCGCAGCTCTCCCTCAAACGCCGCTCGAACAAGCCGAGTCACTCGAACAGTTGCGCGCACTTGAACATGGCTATCGGATTCGTGCCGTTGCGACGCGGTACGAGACGATTGAAGTGGATACTCCCGAGGATCTTGAACGCGTGCGCCAGCTGATGGCGACACGTGTGTGAGGTGGCATGAGCCAACGACCTGACGGCCGACCCGTGAAATACGTCTTCGTCACCGGTGGTGTGGTGTCTTCGCTGGGTAAAGGTCTGGCGGCGGCCTCGATAGGGCGCTTGCTCGAAGACCACGGCTACACGGTCGCCCTGCAGAAGTTCGATCCTTACATCAACGTCGATCCCGGGACGATGAGCCCGTATCAGCACGGCGAAGTCTACGTGACCGATGATGGCGCAGAGACCGACCTCGATCTCGGTCACTACGAGCGCTTCACGAGCATGGTGGCGTCGCGAAACAGCAACTGGACGACCGGCAAGATCTACCTGTCCGTCATTCAGAAGGAACGTCGCGGCGACTACCTCGGTCGCACCGTTCAGGTCATCCCGCACATCACCAACGAGATCAAGGACGCGATTCGGCTCGCCGGGCGGGACGTGGATATCGTGCTCGTCGAAATCGGCGGCACCGTCGGCGACATCGAGAGCATGCCGTTCCTCGAAGCCATCCGCCAGTTCCGTCTGGACGTCGGCCGTGAGAACACTCTCTACATTCATCTGACACTGGTGCCGTACATCGGCACGGCAGGTGAACTGAAGACGAAACCGACGCAGCACAGCGTGCGCGATCTGCGCTCGATTGGTATCCAGCCCGACGTCTTGCTCTGCCGCACGGACCGCTTTCTCGACCAGGACATCAAGCGAAAGATCGCCCTGTTCTGTGATGTGCCCGAAGAAGCGGTCATCACGGCCAAGGACGTCGACACGATCTACGAAGTACCACTTGTGCTGAAGACCGAGGGCCTCGACCAGATCGTTCTCAAGCAGCTTGGCTTGCCGCTCACCCAGGCGCGCACGGCGGCCTGGGAGGAACTGGTCGATCGAATCAAGCACCCCATCGACGAAATCATCATTCACGTGGTCGGCAAGTACACCGGTTACGAAGATTCCTACAAGAGCCTCAACGAAGCCGTGTTTCACGGCGGCTTCGCCCATCGCCTCAAGGCGCGATTGAACTGGGTCGAGGCTGAAGCGCTGGAACGGGAAAGCGGCATCTCGCTGCTCGAAGGCGCGCACGGAGTCCTGGTGCCTGGAGGATTTGGCTCGCGCGGCACGCGCGGCATGATGAAAGCTTCCGAGTACGCCCGCGAGCGGGGCATTCCATTCTTCGGTATCTGCTACGGCTTCCAGTGGGCGACCGTGGAGTACGCGCGCCACGTGTGCGGGCTCGACGGAGCGGATTCAACCGAGGTCGACGAGAACGCGCCGCACAAAGTGATCTACAAGCTGCGCGATCTGCTCGGAGTCGACGAACTGGGCGGCACCATGCGTCTCGGCCGCTATGCCTGCGAAATAGCCAAGGGGTCGCTGGCCGAACGGGTCTACGGCACCCCCCTCATCCACGAACGGCATCGGCACCGGTTCGAGTTCAACTGCCTCTACGAGCCGTCGTTACTCGAGAAGGGTTTGCACATTTCCGGTCGATCGCCGGACGGAAAGTTTGCCGAGATCGCCGAGCTCCCGTCCCATCCCTGGTTCCTTGCCGTGCAGTTCCATCCGGAATTCCAGTCGAAGCCGCTCAGGCCGCATCCACTGTTCGCGAGCTTCGTGGAAGCGGCGTATCGGCACAAGACGGGCAAACTCGCCGCGGCGCACGTGGCCGCGGCTCGGAGTTAACTCCCAACGTCCAACTCCCAACCTCCAACCTTTGTCCGTTGGGAATTGGGAGTTGGGTCTTGGGGCTTATCAAAGATCACTAGAATAGAGCTGTGACGCCGGTCTCGGTCGCGACACTCACCATCGGCGGCGGGAGTCCGCTCGTCTTCATTGTCGGCCCGTGCGTGATCGAAAGCGCGTCGCACGCGATGGAGATGGCGCTGGCGATTCGCGAAATCGCCGCGCGGACGCGTCTCGGCGTCGTCTTCAAGGCGTCGTACGACAAGGCCAATCGAACGTCGCGGCATTCATTCCGCGGCCCCGGGCTCGACGAAGGCTTACGGGTGCTTGCTGACATCAAGGTCAAGACTGGCCTGCCGATCCTGACCGACATCCACGAGCCTGCTCACGCAGCCGTCGCCGCGCAAGTCGTGGACGTGCTGCAGATCCCGGCGTTCCTCTCGCGCCAGACCGATCTCCTGGTTGCGGCGGCCCGCACGGGCAAAGCGGTGAACGTCAAGAAGGGCCAGTTCCTTGCCCCCCGCGACATCAAGCATGTGGTGGACAAGATCACGGCCGAAGGCAATCCTTCGGTCCTCGTGACGGAGCGTGGCGTCAGCTTCGGCTACAACAACCTCGTGGTGGACATGCGGGCGTTCCCGATGCTTCGGGAACTCGGCTACCCGGTCGTCTTCGACGTCACGCACAGCCTGCAACTACCTGGCGCCGGCGACGGCGTCACAGCCGGACTCGCTGAGTACATCGAACCGCTCGCATCGGCAGGCGTGGGCGCTGGCGTCGATGCGGTGTTCATGGAAGTGCACGAAGAACCCGGACGCGCCAAGAGCGATGCCGCAAACGCGCTTCGCCTGGACAAGCTCGAAGCCTTGATGCTGAAGCTCACTCGGATTGACGCTGCGGCGCGCAACCTGCCGGCGCCACCATCGAAGCCGCGCGTATCACACGGGGTAACGATGTGAGTGACGACGTGGTTGCACCGCCCCGGGTCGATCTGACACTCGCGCGCAAGGTGCTCCAGACGGAAGCGGCCGCCATTCTGGCGCTCGTCGATCGGCTGGGCCAGCCGTTCGAACACGCCGTACGCCTGCTGCTCGAATGCAAAGGTCGCGTGATCGTAACCGGCATGGGCAAGTCAGGCATCATCTGCCGCAAGATTGCCGCGACGCTGTCGAGCACCGGCACACCGGCGTTCTTTCTCCACCCCGCCGAAGCGATTCACGGAGATCTCGGCGTCCTGCAGTCGCAGGACGTGATCATCGCGTTGTCCTACAGCGGCGAGACCGATGAACTGCTGCGGCTTCTCGAGACGATCAAGAGACTGGGCGCCAGCCTGATCGCCATCACGGGCGACTGCCGCTCGACTCTTGCCCAGGCCGCGGACGTGGCGCTCGACTGTCGCGTCTCTGAGGAGGCGTGCCCGATGAACCTGGTGCCGACTGCGAGTACGACGGCGGCCCTCGCGCTCGGCGACGCGCTCGCCATGACGCTGCTCGTGGCGAAGGGATTCAGCCAGGAGCACTTCGCGAGCCTGCACCCGGGCGGGAAACTGGGCAAGCAATTGATGCGGGCAGAACAACTGATGCAGGGCGGCGACCAGGCGCCCATCGTCAGCGCCAGCACGCCGATCCCGCAAGTCATCTATGAGATCTCGAGCAAGGGCCTCGGCATGACGTGCGTCGTGGACGAGACGGGCGCCCTCTCGGGCATCATCACCGACGGCGACCTCCGTCGTCATATGACGGGGACCACCAATCTGCTCGATCGCAAAGCCGGCGACGTGATGACGCGCAATCCAGTCACCATCCGGCGCGACACCCTGGCGGCCGAAGCGCTGTTGGTCCTCGAGCGCCGCAAGATCACATCCATCGTCGTCGTCGACGGCGGGCAGCGAGTCCAAGGCGTCGTGCACCTGCATCACCTGTGGCGCACCGAGATGTTTTAGCAGGGCACTGAAGGGGCGTCGTGCGGTGCGATGGAACGAGGGGGTGAGAGTGCGACGGTCCAGTACGAGGGTGCGGGGTCCGGCGTACGATGCGACTCGTGCTGGACGGTCAACCTTGCGCGCGTCGGATGACGGGGTCTTCGGACCTTCGGACCTCGCACCGGATGATCCCACCATCGCACCTTCCCCCGCCGGACCGACAGTCCTCAATCGCTTTCCAGTTCGCCATGAGTGATTACGCCCTGCTTGCTGTGCTGCTTGCGCTGCTGCTGGGCCTCGTCGCAGGTAAAGCCTGGGAGCGCTACAAGCTGCGCGACGGCCGTTGGATCGACCGACGGCGGCTGCGCGAGACGCCTCACTACATGCTCGGGCTCAACTGCCTGGTCGACAACCATATCGATCAAGCTGTCGACGAACTCACGCGCGCCACCAGCACCGATACCGACGCGCTCGAGATCCAGATGATTCTGGGCAACCTGTATCGACAGAAGGGACAGGTTGGCCGGGCGATTACCGTCCATCAGGGGCTGCTGCAGCGTCCGGACCTGAGGCCGATCGAGCACGCGCATGTGCTGCTCTGCCTGGGCCTCGACTACAAACACGGTGGCTTCATCGACCGCGCGCTCGAGACGTTCCTGGAAGTCGTCCGCCTGGATCCGCGGAATCGCTATGCATTCGTGAACCTGCAGAAGCTGTACGAAGACCAGCGGCAATGGGTAGAAGCCGCTGCCGTCCGCGAGCAGATCGCGGCCATCGACGACGACAAGCAGGAGTCCAATAGCCAGATTCTCGGGTTTCTCCGCAACGAGGTCGGCGAGTCGCAGATGCGTGCTGAGGACGCCGCCGCCGCAAAAACGTTCGAGGCGGCCATCGACATCGACAAGCGGACGGCGCCGGCGTATCTCAACCTCGGTGACGCGCGCGAGCGAATGGGTCAGGCCGCCGCGGCGGTGGAGGCCTGGGAGAGACTCCTGCAGACGGTGCCGGAGCGTGCGTATCTCGCGCTCGATCGCCTGGAGCGAGCGTACCAACGGGCAGGTACACCCCATCGATTCGCCGAACTCTGTCAGCGACTCATCGATCAGAATCCGCAGGACTGGCGGACACGACTGGTGCTGTCGCGGCACCTAGCTGCGTCTGGCCGTCATCGCAAGGCGTTCGACCTTCTGCTCGCAGCGTTGCCACACAATCCGCACGGCCTCACCATTCACCAGGAACTCTGGCAGGCGCTGCTCGCGCTGAACCTGGATCCGGCCCTGGTCCAGGAGTACATGCAGCTCACGCGAAGCGCAGTGTTCTATCTGGATCCGCATATCTGCGTGAGTTGCCGGTATCGAAGCACGGAGTTGCTCTGGCAATGCCCGCAGTGCCACGAGTGGAACACGTTCGTGGAAGAGCGCCTGTCACCGGCGAAAGACGCTGTCACCGCGGAGTTAGGGGGATGAAGCGCATCGCTCTGACCGGCGGCATCGCCACTGGCAAGAGCGTCGTCCGCGCCGAGTTCGAGCGCCTTGGAGTGCCAACCGTCGATGCGGACCTGCTGGCAAGAGCGGCAGTCGCGCCCGGCACTCCGGCCCTGGCCGCCATCCTCGCGCGCTTCGGATCAGAAATCCTTGACGATCGTCAGGAACTCGATCGGCGCAAGCTCGGGGCGATTGTGTTTGCAGACGAGAGCTCCCGTCGCGACCTCGAACGGATCGTGCATCCAGCCGTGCAGGCCGCGATCAACACGTGGCTGGCGGCAACGGAACGCGAAGGCCATCGCCTGGCGATCGCTGTCATCCCGCTGGTCTACGAGACCGGACGAGAACGCGACTTCGACATCGTCATCACGACCGCATGCGCCGCCGATGAACAACTGCGCCGCGTGATGGCTCGTGACGGCTTGAGCGAACTGCAGGCCAGGCAGCGAATCGCTGCGCAACTATCGACGGAAGAGAAAGTCCGTCGCGCGAACTACGCGATCTGGACCGACGGGGTGATGGATGACACGAAGCGCCAGGTGCTCGAAACGCTCGAACGCCTGGCGAGACCGAGCTAAGTCGGTCTTTCAGTCCTCAGTCCTCGGTCCTTGGTAAGCGAGTAACGCAACTAGCGAGTTACGCGGTCTTGCGCCGCGCGCAGCGTGTTCATCATCAGCATCGTGATCGTCAGCGGCCCGACGCCACCAGGTACCGGCGTCAGCGCGCCCGCGACATCCCATACTTCGGGGTGCACGTCGCCGACGAGCACCGAGCCCTTCGACTGAAACGACGTCAGCCGCTTATGACCAGCCGGAAACAACTGCGCGGCAATTGCCGGATCAGTGACGCGATTCATCCCGACGTCAATGACAGCCGCGCCCGGTTTCACGAAGTCCTTCGTGACGAGTCCCGCTCGGCCGACCGCGGCTACCAGGATGTCAGCCTGACGGCACACGGATGGCAGATCCGGCGTCCGTGAATGGCAGATGGTGACCGTCGCATCACGGTGCAAAAGCAGAAGCGCCATCGGCTTGCCAACGATGTCGCTGCGGCCAATGACCACGGCGTGGCGCCCACGAATCGGAATCTTCTCGCGCTCGAGCAATTCGATGACGCCTGCAGGCGTACAGGCAACGAGCTTCGGACGGTTCTGCGAGAGCAACCCGACGCTCTCTGCGCTGAACCCGTCCACGTCCTTGTCTGCCGCGATCGTGTCGAAGACCTGCTGTTGTGCGCCGGCGCCCATCACCTTCGGCAACGGCGACTGCACGAGAATGCCGTCGATAGCAGGGCTCTTGTTGAGCCGATCGACCAATGCCAGGACATCGGCGAGCGTGGACGTTTCCGGCATGCGTTCAAGATCGACCCTGAACCCAACGTCGCCGCCAGCCTTCACCTTGTTTCGAACGTAAACTTGCGACGCCGCATCGTTACCGACGAGCACGATGCCGAGCCCGGGCGGGCGGCCGTGCTTCGCCACGAACTCCGCGACCTGCGGCTTGATCTCCTCTTGCATGCGCGTTGCGAGCGCCTGTCCGTCCAGTACCCGTGCGGTCATAGGTCTCCACGAAAGAGTTACGCCAGCCGACTGTGCCGTCGGGCATATCCGAAATAGAACACCAGGCCGATGATCAGCCACGCGATCAGCCGTAACCAGTTGGTCCAGCCCAGCCCGTAGATCATCGCACCGCAGACGAGGATGCCGAGTGTCGCCACCAGCGGCAGCGCCGGCACCGTAAAGCTGCGCGGGATATCCGGCCGCCTGACGCGCATGATCCAGACGCCCGCGCACACGAGCATGAAGGCGAACAACGTCCCGATGCTGGTCATCTCACCGACGATGTCGCCGGGAATGAACGCCGCGAAGAGCCCGGTAAGCACGAAGAACAGGACGTTCGACTTCCACGGTGTCTGGAAGCGGGGGTGAACTTCGGAGAACACCTTCGGCACGAGCCCGTCCTGGCTCATCGCGTAGAAGACGCGCGATTGGCCCAGCAGCATGACGAGAATGACAGACGAGAATCCGGCGAGGATCGCGATGGTGACAAACTGCGACAGCCACTCGTAGCCGGTCATGTACTTGCTGATCGCGAACGCAACCGAGGCTTCCCGACCGGCGGTACGAAAGTCTTCGACCGTCGCCACGCCGCTGAGCACGTAAGAGAAAAGGACGTAGAGGATTGTGCAGACAACGAGGGATCCAAGGATGCCGAACGGCATGTCGCGTTTCGGATTCTTCGTCTCTTGCGCCGCCGTGGACACGGCATCGAACCCGATGAAAGCAAAGAAGACGACGCCGGCCGCACCGAGAATCCCCATCACGCCGCCGTATGTGTGCGTGACTCCCTGGGCCGTCGTGTAAGGCACCGGCGGAGGGATGAACGGCGTGTGATTGGCCGGGTTGATGAAGCCCCATCCGATCGCGATCACCATCAACACGATGGTGACCTTCGTGATCACGATGATGCTGTTGACGAAAGCTGACTCGCTCGTCCCTCGGATCAGGAGCGCCGACAGGATTGCGAGGATCACGATGGCGGGGATGTTCATGATCCCCTGGACGCCGCCGGCTGACTCCCACGGCCCATGCCGCCATTCGTAGGGAACGCTCATCCCGACGAATTCGAGAACTCGGTTGAAATACTCGCTCCAGGCGATGGCGACCGTCGCGGCTCCGACTGCGTATTCGAGCACCAGGTCCCAGCCGATGATCCAGGCGACGAATTCACCCATCGTGGCGTACGAATATGTGTACGCGCTGCCTGCGATCGGGATCATCGACGCGAACTCCGCGTAGCAGAGGCCGGCAAACAGACAGCCGACTGCCGCCACCAGGAATGCCAGTGTCACGGCGGGGCCCGCTCGCTCTGCGATGGCGGCCGCCGTCCGCACGAAGAGACCGGCGCCGATGATCGCGCCGATCCCGAGCGCTATCAGCTGCCATCCCCCGAGTGTGCGCTTCAGCGTTCGGTCACCACCTGACTCCGCTTCGGCCATCAGCCGGTCGATCGACTTGGTTCTAAACAGTGAGCCAGCCACAGTCTCCCCTCTCAGTTTCCAGCGGCGCTGGTGTCTCGGGACCGGAACGCATTGCGACTATATGCGATGTTAAACGAGAGCCTGAAGGTAGGCACGCGTCCGGCCGCGCACATCGGGCGAGGTGAGCAGGTCCCCGATCACAGCGACGGCAGCGGCGCCCGCGGCAATTACCGACGGAGCATTTTCGAGCGTGATTCCTCCGATCGCGACGACGGGTACCGAACCAGCCATGCGCACGACCGCGGAGACGAACTCGAGCCCGACAGCGTGATAACCAGTGTCCTTCGTGCGCGTCGCGAAAACAGGACCGACAGCCAGATAGGTGATCCGTTCGCGCAGAGCCGCCTCGACCTGCGCGGGTGTGTGCGTGGAAAGCCCGACGACGGCGTCTCCGCCGAGCAATTTTCTCACCCGCGACGGCGGAAGATCGTCCTGCCCCACATGCACGCCAGCCGCGCGCGACATCGCCGCGAGATCAGGCCTGTCGTTGACGATCACGGCAGCATCGTAAGGCGCCGCCGTTCCGGCGATCGTGTCGCAGAGATCGAGAAAGGCGCCGGACGGGAGTTCCTTGGCGCGAATCTGGAGGCACCGAGCCCCCCCGTCCATAAAAGCACGCGCCAGGTCCGCCGGTCGCCATCCGGCGCGATGTGCGACGTCGACGTCGACGATGGCGTGGAGCGGGGACAAGGAGATCAGGCCGTATCCGCCAGGCTGGTTTTCTTGGGCTGCGGCATGAACCGGTCCATGAAGGACGTACTGAGCCGCCCGGCATGGAAGTCCTTTTCGTTCAGGATCTTGAGATGAAGCGGGACGGAGGTGCGAATGCCCTCGATGACCGTCATGTCGAGCGTTCGCTTCATGCGCGCGATCGCCTCCTGTCGGTCGCGACCCCACGTGATGATCTTGGCGATCATCGAGTCGTAGTACGGCGTCACCGTGCACTCTGAGTGCGCGAAGGTGTCGATGCGGACGCCAGGTCCGCCCGGCGCGCTGAACGCGTGAATCACACCGGGTGACGGAGCGAACGTCTCCGGGTCTTCAGCGTTGACTCGGCACTCGATGGCGTGCCCCGTGAAAGTGACCTCACTCTGTTTGAAGGACAGGCGTTCGCCAGCGGCGATGCGGATTT
>Ga0207691_10006365_pt1 | contig 11408 bp, 9 predicted proteins | sample KBSM13metaG_FD_184327 | JGI IMG/M metagenome (GOLD analysis project Ga0207691, IMG submission 184327) | Miscanthus rhizosphere microbial communities from Kellogg Biological Station, Michigan, USA - KBS M1-3 metaG (SPAdes) (version 2) | ecosystem: Host-associated > Plants > Roots > Rhizosphere >...
GCAGATCGATGACCAGATTGTCGAGGACCAATTGAGGCTTGTTCAGGTTGACCAGCAGCTGCCAGGAATTTCCAGCATTATTCGAGACATAGATCTGTCCATCGAGTGTGCTGATGTAAACGTGATCTTTGTCCCTGGGATCGACCGCTACCGCGCGAACGTCGCCGCCGCTCGGCCCTAAGATGGCCCAGGTTGTGAACTTGTCTTTATCCGTGAGCACGTTTCCGTCGGTTAAAGACGAAGCGTTAGCGGACACGATCAAAACTGTGTAGACGAGGAAAGCTGTAAGCAAACGAGTAAAGCGGTAACTTCTCTTCATATTTTAATGCTTCGATCCAGGTGACGGGTCGGGCCGATCTAACCAGCCTCGAGTCTAACTCACGATTTTTAGATGGTTTTTAGCGGGAGGACGTTTCCACCTATTAGGCTAGACCATTTATCAGGTTGACCTGTATCTGCGGGTTTCGTCCGACTTCCACCTATTCTACACAAAACGAGCCGTTTGGCAATGAATTCAAAAAAACAAAGGCTTCCCTTTCGAGAAGCCTTTGTTTTTCTAATGTTCGCGTCTCGCGACGCAAAGCTTGGTTACGGCTGCGGAGGTGTTGCTCCAGGCGGTACCAGCCAGAAGTGTGTCTCTGGTCCTGTACCCTTGTCGCCACCCTCAACGATCGTCACACGGCTCGGATCGAGTTTCAGGAACGTGATCGCATTGGTGATCTGCTTCCTGCGTGCTGCGATCTCCTTCGGTGTGCCGTAGATGATGATGTAGCCCTGTGCAGTCGGGTCGTTAGCAAGCTGCGTGTAGAAGTTCTGGACACGTGCCTTAACTTCGTCGTTCGGCAGTTTGCCAAATGTATCGACCTCTAATGCCTTCACAGGAGGTGCTACAGCAGCAGTTTCATTTGCTTGGGTCGGGCAGTTGCAATCAGCTCTCTGACCGCCTACATCGACCGTTGCAGTTATATTCGAAACGCTTCCGTCGGCAGGTGCTCGGACAACAATGCTAGGCGTTCCCTGACCCGACTCAATGGTGCCGGCCGAAACCGTCCAGTTATAGGTCAAAGCAACATCCTGGCTGCCGCCGCTCACGTTAGCCGTAAACGTCATCGTGCCTCCCGGAGGTGTTACACCAGCCGGGCCGTTAACACCAATGGTTGCGCAAGCACAATTGACTCTGCAATCCGGGCAATTGACGATGGCGACCGTTTGGGTCATCGTTTTTCCGCATATACCGCAGCCATCATCTACACCAGCTGTTACCGTATAGCTTCCCGGTGCAACGCCGCTAAGATCCCACGAAACGCTTGCGCCAGTGCCTACGATATGTCCGGCCGAAACCGTGTAATTGTAGGTAAGAACGTCGCCTTCCGGATCGACCGCAGTCGTATTGATCGTCACCGAAGTGCTGTCATTGCATCCACCCGAAGCTGAAGTGCTTCCTGCAGGACATGGCAGCGTTATTTCGCTGTCGCTGACCGTCAGGTTCGTAACGTTCGGCGGCAGGTTCGGGATATCAACCAATCGCTTGTTTCGGCGACCCGCAAATACCTGCAGGATAAACCCATGCGGGTCCTGCGAAACCTGGAATCCCGGAGGAACTCCACTGAACGTCGTGCCAAGTGTCACCGGCGAGCACGCTGTCGTACCCGGCAAGCAGTTCACGATAGTATTCGTAGTAAAAGTATCGTCCTCGTTAAAGCTGTTAGCATCCTGCTCGTTTACGTGATAGCGATATGCCGCTCCAAAGCCAAACCAGCGTGCCGGAAAGATCCTGATACCGGCGAGAGCATCCATCGGATGGTTCTCAAAGGCATTGGGCGTACGGCCGCCAACATAGCGAAGTGAGCGGAATTCAAAGATCGGCTGAACCCATCTGTTGATCGGGAAATCTACGCCGAGCGAAGTCTGCAGTTCGTCGCCGCGATCAAGCAGCTGGAACGTACCCGTCGGGAAATCGCCCTTCGGGTCACTCGTCCAGAGGTAGCCAACGTTCGCGGAAAGGTTCATCCAGCGGCGAAGTCTTACGCCACCAAACATGACCACGCCGATGTCGCCGCGGTTGCCGCCGGGGCTCGCACCACGCTGCAGCATGTTAAAGCCGCTTGCGTCATTTCCGTTGTCAGCGTACCAGCGATAGTAAGCGATAACACCGACACCCACGGGGTTCTGCGGGCTGGTAAAGCGCCACTTAACACCGCCGGTAAAATCATTGAAAGATGATGTTCCCCATTCACGATTGATGAACGGAGCATCAGGCAAATAGCTCGGAGCCAGCGAAAACACTGCCGGTCCAGAACCCGCCGGCTGACCGGCACGATTGACGAGCGGCCTCGTCGAAAGGACGACGCCCGGCAGGATACTGCCGTAAACCGAACCGATGCCAGGGAAATTGTCCGCCGCACTGCCACCGCCGCCGATTCTCGGCGGGCCGGCCAATGCCTGGGTTCCACTTGGGAAACCAAATATCGGGCCTGACGATCCTATCTGCAAACCATAGTTACCAAGAGCACACGGCGTATACGGATATACGCAGAAAGGTCCAGTGCCAGCCGGTCGATATACCGCTGCGTTCGGAAACAGGCTCGTTCCCGGTCCCTGTGGGGCCAGAACGATCGCTCCGCCGCTAGCGAAGCCGCTCGGTGTCCGGATCCTTGAATTTGGTAAATAGAAGCTTGAAAGGTTATTTGGAGAGTTGACCTTTACACCGCGCAGAGCCGTCGTAGTGAAGAACACCTCAACGCGATTCGAAATGCCATACTGGAAGCTCAGCGGAATATCAGTGAAATCCGCATTGCCGGGGTCACGGTCAAAGTTGCTCCAAGCGGCACTCAATGTCCATTCGCCCCTCCTCAGTGTGTCACCGTCATAAACGGTAAACAAGCCAGTCGGTCCACCTACTGGACCGCCGGTTCCCACTGTTGGCGCCGTATTTCTGTCATCCTTGGCTGACCTTGCGTTTTTGTCGTAAGTCGCAGTGGTCGTGCCAGAAGTTCTTGGCGTCTGCGCCGCGGCCGCAAAAACCAATGTAAGCAATAAAAGCGTAACAGCATACGCCCTGTAAGCGAGTTTCATCTCATTCCTCCGCCGAAAAAAAATAATTAATTTTCAAATCGTAGCCGACGAGAAAACAAACTGCAAAATCTCTTCAATTTAAGCTACTTGAATTATTACACACGCTAAAAACCTTGCCAACCTGAACGGCTGGAATTATTTAGCGGAGTTTTGCAACCAATGAAGTTGATATTCCCAATTTATATGCGACTACCAACTCAAGTCAATGAAAAACCGAAAAACCTTCAATAGACCTTAACTTAGATTTACCCTGAAATCAAGCATTTTTAATATCTTACGGTAAATTTGTTTATGCGTAAATGCCGCGCATCCGGGTGTCATAAGCGACACGGTCGATGGCTAGCATGTATGCCGCCGTCCTTGAATCTACATCATGTTTTTCAGAGTAATGGACCAGTTCGTTGAAACTGGCGACCATTTTGTCCTCTAGCCGAGCATTTACCTCGGCCTCAGACCAGAAATAGCCCATTCTGTCCTGTACCCATTCAAAATACGAGACCGTTACACCGCCGGCATTGCACAGAATGTCCGGAATAACGAAAACACCCTTATCATGCAATATTTTGTCGGCCTTTGGTGTTGTCGGGCCGTTTGCACCCTCGGCAAGTATCTTGCACTTTAGCCGGCCGGCGTTTTCAGACGTGATCTGATTTTCAGTCGCGCACGGGGCCAGCACGTCACAATCGATCTCAAGCAGTTCCTTGTTGCTGACGTGATCGGCCTCGGAAAAACCTTCGAACGAGCGATTTTCTTTCCAGTATTTCAATACCTCTGGGATATCAAGCCCCTTTGCGTTGTAAATTCCTCCGCCAACGTCCGAAATGGCGGTTACTTTAAAGCCGGCGTTGTGCATTAGCTCAGCACCTATTCCTCCAACGTTGCCCGAACCCTGAACGACCACGCTTGTCTTTTCAGGCGTCAGCTTAAATAGTTTGATCGCTTCATTAACGGTGATCATCACGCCGCGGCCCGTCGCTTCACGTCGGCCGAGCGAGCCGCCCAGGGCTACCGGCTTACCCGTTACGACTGATGTCACGGTGTGGCGGGCATGCATGGAGTAAGTGTCCATTACCCAGGCCATGGTCTGTTCGTTGGTGTTCATGTCCGGGGCCGGAACGTCTTTGTCCGGTCCGATAAAATCGATCAGCTCGGCCGTATATCGGCGGGTCAGCCGTTCGAGCTCACCTAGCGACATCTGGGCCGGGTCGCAAATGATCCCGCCTTTGCCTCCGCCAAACGGTACGTTGACGACCGCGCACTTCCAGGTCATCCACGCCGATAAGGCCTTTACCTCGTCAAGCGAAACGTCCGGCGCATAGCGTATACCGCCTTTCGCCGGGCCCCGTGCGAAATTGTGCTGCACGCGATAGCCTTCGAAAACACGTATATGACCGGTGTCCATTCTGACGGGAATGTAAACCTTGAGCTCTCGACTCGGAACGCGCATTACCGCATAAAGGTCGGCATCGAGGCCGAGAAGTTGTGCGGCACGGTCAAACCGTTCGCTCATTGCTTCGAAAGGGTTCTTTTCGTCACTGCCGGTGAAACGTCTCATTTCATCAGCCATGGGATTTGCCATTATTCTTGCTCCAAAATTATTTGATAATTGATTTAGTTCATCGATCCGGACCGAAAACCTTTGAGGTCAAGGGTCACGTATTTGAAACCGATCTCTGTCAGCCTTTCTACTGCCGCGGCTGCAAATTCTCTATTTAGTGCCTTATCAAGTTCCGCTGGTGATACCTCGATGCGAGCCAGCTCGCCATGCACACGCACTCTAAATTCCCGAAAACCCATTTTGCGAAGAACTTCCTCAGAAGCCTCGACTTTCGAAAGCCGTTCGATAGTAACCGGAACGCCATAAGCGATCCGGGACGCCAGACACGGCGAGGCGGGTTTTTCCCATCCTGATAACCCAGCCTCGCGGCTCAGGGTACGGATCTCCGATTTGGATAGTCCGGCTTCAGCAAGCGGACTCTGAACGTTATTCTCGGAAGCGGCAACACGGCCCGGACGAATGTCTCGAAGGTCATCTGCGTTGGTTCCATCGAGGACAAATGGAATATTTCGATCGGCAGCGAGCGTAGCCAGCTTTTCAAATAGTTCGCTTTTGCAAAAGTAACAGCGGTTTGACGGGTTGGCACTGTAATGCTCGTTCTCGATCTCATCCGTCGCAAGCGTTTCGAACGACAGACCCAATTTCTCGGCCGCGGCAAATGCCTCGTTTTTTTGAAACGCAGAAACGCTTGGCGATAGCCCCAAAACGCAAAGTGCCTTTTCGCCCAACACTTGATTGGCAATGAAAGCCAGGTACGTGCTGTCAACGCCGCCTGAGTATGCAACCAACACATTTCCCATCGCGCGCATCTTATCGCGCAACAGGCTTTCCTTGTCGATCGTCGATTTTGTTAGCTCCGGCGTTGGTGGATTTAGATCGAAAGCAGATTTAACTGTGTGGCTCGGCGTAGTTTGCACAAGCTAAAAATCTTAACCCGTGAAAAACGGTAAATCAACTTCAACTGTTTACGCTGTCGTTCGAATGTTTGCATAGACCATCTGCTTTTGTGAGTGTTAAGATTTTTTAATTGTTTTCTTCTCAATGGTTCGCCCAAAGAAAATTTTAAGTTTAAGGCCGGCAATGTGCGCGGCGTTAGTTGTTTGCTTTATAACAGTCCTGTCGCTGTCAATTTTCGCACAAGCCGAACCCCCGCCGACCACGGACAACGCCGTAGAGCTCTTTAATCAAGGACAGGACGCTCATTCTAAAGGCGATTTTGCCGGCGCGATCGACTTCTACGACAAGGCCCTCAAGATCGTACCGGAATTTGCCGAAGCCGAATATCAAAAAGGAAATGCCTTTCTCTCGCTCGGTAAGAAGGCGGATGCCGAGGCGGCTTTAAGGCGTGCTGTTGAGCTGCGTAGCGACTGGACGTTGGCTCTCGCCGGCCTTGGAACGCTTCTCGAGCGGCGAGGTGAATACTCAGAAGCTGAAAAGCTTTTGAATAAGGCGATCTTGATCGATAGCTCAAGCTTTCCCGCATATTCAGCTTTGGTCGAACTAAAGTTAAAAACCGGAGCTTCCACCGACACACTAAAACTATTGCTCGAAAAGGTCAGGACTTTTACCTCAAGGCTGAATGCGTCGGCGATAATGCTTTCGACACAGGCATCTCTCGAAAATGCCACCGGCGATAAGGCTGCCGCAAAAAAGACGATCGATCGGGCTCTCTCTCAGGACCCAAACAACCGTACTGCCCTTTATTTAAAAGCCGATTTCGCTATTGCGGAAGGCGATGTTGTTCTGGGAGAAGAACTGATCAAGGGGATCGCTAAGATCGACGCCGACTCTGACGACTTGAAAATGCTGAGGGCGAGGCTGTTTGTAGAAAAGGGGCAAAACGACGATGCCGCAAAGTTGCTGTCGTCGCTGTCCGTTCAGACGCCGGAATCGAAGATGTTGTCCGAGAAGTTAGCTCTTTCCAACGAACAGTCTCCCGATGTTTTGGAAAAGGCACTGTCCGCAAAGCCGAACGATGCTTTTTTGTTAGGCCGTCTTTGCGCCGTCTATCGCAGCACGGTCCCCGAAAAATCGCTGGACTATTGTAAGCGTGCACTCGATGGCGATCCTAAAAACATTAATTATGCGATCGGTTATGGTGCCGCCCTCGTTCAGGCAAAACGGTATGACGAAGCGGTCGAAATTCTTCGCCGCCTGTCGGACATGTCTCCTAACAACTCGACGATCCATGCAAACCTTGGAACTGCACTTTTCCAGTCAAAGCGGTTTGCGGAAGCAAAGCCTGAATATCAATGGCTGACATCGCACGAGCCCGTGCCTCCGGTAGCATATTTTTTCCTCGCGATCTGCCATGATCAGCTGGGCGAATATCTCGACGCCGCAGCCAACTATAATCTGTTCATGAAAAGTGCCGACCCGGTCAAAAATCAAATGGAGATCGACAAAGTGAACCTTCGGCTTCCGCTTTTGCAAAAAGACATCAAACGCACCGGAGGAAAGTCGAAGAACAAAAGTGGCGTCTAAGAGATCAAATTTGGTTTCTGTCCTCAAACTGCGGATCGCCGTGCCCGGTTCAAGCCTTTTGCTTGTTTTGTTTCTTCTCGCACTGCTGAGCGGTTATACGTACTCCCAGGAACCCGACGATTCCGCACCCCCGCCGCTCAAGCTGCTATCCAAATCGGAACGCACAGAACTGAATGCAAAGACGGAACCGAAAGAACGCACGGTGCTTACGCTTCAGTTCATGGAATCTCGTCTAAAGTCCGCGGAAAAATATCATTCGAATGAGAACTACGCTCTGATGTACGCCGAGTTGGGAGGCTTTCATGCATTGATGGACGGCAATCTAAACTTTCTTGTAGGATCCGAAAGCAGCGAGGGTAAAAAGCTCAATAACTTAAAAAGATACGAGATCGGATTGCGCGGTTTCGTGCCCCGGCTAGAGGGGCTCCGCAACGACCTTCCATATGCTTTCGAGCCGTATCTAAAGGTGTTGATAAAAGCAGTCGACGATGCTCGCGAGAAAGCGATGTCGTCATTTTTCTCTAATGGCGTTGTTTCAGATCACTAACATGAAGAATTCGGCAACACATTTTATCTCTATCGTATTTGTCACAGCGATGTTTCTTGTTCTCGCAACGGCTGCGTCAGCTCAATCGTCTCGACGAGATTACATGACCGATGCGGAAATAGAACTCGTGCGAGACGCACAGGATATCGACCTGCGCGTCGATGTGCTGATCAAGATGATCGATCGCCGATTCCTTGTACTCGGCGTCAATGTCGGAGGCGCCAAAGTTCCGGATAAGGAAACAAGCCTTTGGGGGCCGGCCCCGACCGGTTCGCGGATAGAAATGATCGATGATATTCACAAGCTTCTCGACAAGGCGATCGATGACATCGATAATGTCGCTGCCCACCCTGTTAAATACGACGTGAACCCGAACCGCTCAGAGAAGCAAAAGAAAAAAGACGAGCAGCGCTTTCCGGATTCAATGAAGCACCTTGCCGAATCTGCGCGTCGGTATCAACCTGCTCTTAAATCCCTGCTTGATAAGGCGGCCGACGAAAAAGAAAAGGGACTGATCATGGCATCGCTAGAATCGTGTGATGAGGTGATCGCCGCAACGACAAAAATTCCTGCCGAGACCAAACCCAATTGATCGCAAACGCGTGATCGACGTGACATCATAAGATATTTAGAACGCTCAAATTAGGTAGTTGAATATGCCCGTGTACGAGCGTTTTGACTTGCCTTGTGCTGCGTGCTAATTTCCATAATTTACCAGCATTAATATGTCTTCGAACGAATTAAAACAAACGCCGCTTTATCAGGCACATCTCGACCTAGGCGGTAAGATGGTCGACTTTGGCGGATGGAACATGCCTGTCCAGTACACCGCCGGCGTCATCGAAGAACACATGCGGACCCGTACAAAAGCGGGTCTTTTTGATGTTTCGCATATGGGCGAGTTTTGGGTCGAGGGCGAGGATGCCATTCCATTTGTGAATCGGCTTACGACTAATGACGTCACAAAACTTGTCGACGGACAAGCACATTATTCCGCGTTAACAAACGAGAATGGCGGCGTGGTCGATGATCTGCTGGTTTATCGGTTTGATCAGGACAAGTTGCTTTTGGTCGTTAACGCTTCGACAACTGAAAAGGACTGGGACTGGATCACGTCTCACAAGGGCGATGAGAATATAACCCTGACCAACGTTAGCGCCGATTACTGCCAAATTGCCGTTCAGGGCCCGCTGGGTAAGATAATTCTCGAAAAGCTGACGGAAACCGATCTCGACGACATCAAGTATTACCATTTCACAACCGGCATCGTTGACGGCGTTGATTCGATAATTTCGCGAACCGGTTATACGGGCGAAGATGGGTTCGAAGTTTATGCTGCTGCTGATAAAGCTCGACAGCTGTGGGACAAGCTGCTCGACGCTGGTTACTACGGCACAGAAAATGGCATTTTGCCTGCCGGCCTTGCCGCCCGCAACACGCTTCGCCTTGAAGCAGGGATGTCACTATACGGGCACGAACTCGGCGACACTATCACGCCGCTTGAGGCAAACCTCGGCTGGATCACAAAACTGCAGAAAGGGCCTTTCACCGGGTCCGACAAAATTGCCGCACAAAAAGAGAAGGGACTCGAGCGTCGGCTCGTAGGATTTGAAATGACTGACCGCGGTATTGCTCGTGACGATTTTGACGTTTACATCGATGGAAATAAGGTCGGGTATGTAACGTCCGGCAGCCCGGCGCCGTTCCTGCAAAAGAACATCGGAATGGCTTTCGTACCGCTCGAATTTGCAAATGTCGGACAGGAAATTAAAATTGACGTAAGAGGAAAACAACTTTCTGCCGTCGTTGTTCCGACGCCGTTTTACAAACGGCAGAAATAACTCTTTCAATAGTTAACCGATTATATGGCAAACATTCCTGAAAATTTACGCTATACCAAGGACCACGAATGGCTCGCGGTCACGGATGGCACTGCAACATTGGGTATCACCGATTACGCGCAAGGCTCGCTCGGTGATGTCGTTTACATTGATATGCCGCGCGTCGGTGATAAATTTGGAGCGCACGAAGCGTTTGGCTCAGTTGAATCTGTTAAGGCCGTTTCCGAGATATTTACGCCTGTTGCGGGCGAGATCGTCGAGCTTAACGACGGCCTGAACGATTCGCCGGAAAAGGTCAACTCAGATCCGTATGGCGACGGATGGATGATCAAGATCAAAATGGAGAACGCACTCGCCGCTGATGCGCTGCTTTCCGCCGACGAGTACGAAGAATATCTTTCAACTATCGGTTAATTGAAAATGGGGAATGGGGACGCCTGATCTGATTTCTCAATTCTCCATTCTCAATTCTCAATTACCCTATGCGTTACATTCCTAACTCACCCGAAGAGCGGGCGGAAATGCTCGCCGTTGTCGGACTCAGTTCAGCGTCCGAGCTCTTTCGATCGATCCCGCAGGACGTCCAGCTTGACCGTGGCCTAAATATCACTGACCCGCTTGCCGAGTCAGAGGTCATCGCCGCCATGGACGCCATGGCTGCAAAAAATACGGGCGCCACAAAGACCTCATTTTTAGGCGGCGGCGTTTATTCACACTATTCGCCGACGATCGTGGATCATTTGATCCAGCGCTCTGAATTTTTCACTTCGTACACTCCGTATCAGCCTGAGATCTCACAAGGCACTTTGCAGTACATCTTTGAATTCCAGACTTTGATCTGTCAGCTGACCGGAATGGAAGTAGCAAACGCGTCGATGTACGACGGTTCGACCGCTATGGCCGAGGCGTATTTGATGGCGCGGCGGGTTACGCGTCGGGACAAGATCGTCGTCGCAAAAAGCGTTCATGCTGAATACCGGGCTGTGGCAGCAACTTATGCTCAGCACGGTGATACGGAAATCGTAGAGATCGGCTATGACGACTCGGGACGGGTTACAGGGCTCGAAGCTATTGACGACAAGACAGCCGCCCTGGTTGTTCAATCGCCGAATTTCTTTGGCTGCATCGAAGACCTCAAATCGCTCGCTGACAAGGCACATGCCGCCGGCGCTCTCTTCGTTGTTGTTGTTACCGAAGCGATCTCGCTCGGGCTCTTGAAACCGCCAGGCGCTTGCGGCGCTGACATTGTTGTCGGTGAAGGCCAATCCTTTGGTATTCCTATGAGCTTCGGCGGGCCGCATGTTGGTCTGTTTGCAACACAGGAAAAATATGTTCGCCAGATGCCGGGCAGGCTCTGCGGCGTCGCTTACGATAAGAACGGTAACCGCGGATTTGTGTTGACCCTCTCTACGCGGGAGCAGCATATTCGCCGCGAAAAGGCGACTTCGAATATTTGCACGAACCAAGGCCTAATCGCTCTTGCTGCGACAATTTACATGGAAGCCCTCGGCAAAAAGGGCTTGCAGGAGGTCGCTGTCCAGAACGCACAAAAAGCCGCATACGCCGCAAAGGCGATTTCAGCTGTTGATGGATATTCACTTCCGTTCTCTGCTCCGGTTTTCAATGAGTTTGTCGTACGCGGTCCGCGGCCCGCAGCTGAAACTCTTGAAACATTGCGAACGGAGAACCGCATCCTTGGCGGGCTCGCACTGTCGCGTTATTACGGTGGCCACGAAAATGATTTTCTCGTAACCGTCACAGAATTGAATTCAAAGCAGCAGATCGATGACCTTGTTTCGGCATTGTGAATACACTATTCGACTATGGCGAATTTCTGCTTTGCATAGGACCGATATTTTTAATTATTGCCGCTGTCGGATTGGTTCTGCTGGCAAACAGTTGG
>Ga0207691_10006366_pt1 | contig 11408 bp, 10 predicted proteins | sample KBSM13metaG_FD_184327 | JGI IMG/M metagenome (GOLD analysis project Ga0207691, IMG submission 184327) | Miscanthus rhizosphere microbial communities from Kellogg Biological Station, Michigan, USA - KBS M1-3 metaG (SPAdes) (version 2) | ecosystem: Host-associated > Plants > Roots > Rhizosphere >...
GTTGACCACTGGGGAGCGCCTGCGCAATCGCCACGTCAACGCTTCCCTCCCACAGGTCAGATGCGGTCTGACTGAGCCGAATTGCGCTGGGACTGAGGCGAAGGGTCACGGTTAGTTCTTCTGTGCCTGCCCGCTCGAGCGCGACGGTCAGCGGAAACGCGATCGCATTCAACGGACTCGCAAGCGCGCGGACGAGCGCGTTCTGTCGCGATTCGCGGGTCTGCGGCGGAGGCGGAAGCGCGAGGTACCCGCTGCGGTGGCGAACGTTGACGCCCGACCGGGCGTCCTCGCCACGCATTCAGCACGGCCTTGCACCGCGCGTAGAACGCGAAGAAACGGAGCACGCGCCGTCGCTCGTCGGCGGTGACGGGGCGATCGCTGCAGATCAGCTTGTCGTCGCACATCCCGCGGTCGGTGAGCGTGATGGCGCCCCATGCGAATGTACGGAAGCGCGCGCCCAATGCACGACGCGGTCCGAGCACGAGGGCATCGAGGAGGTCGCCCTCCAGGCCGATGAAGCGATCGGCCGCACCGTAGTTGTACGGACACGGCAGCGGCGAGATGAAGTCTATGCGACCGGACGATCCGCGCTTCACGAAGCTGCCGCGCGGCACCTCGATGGTGACGTCGATCGCGATGGGGACGACGGCAGCGCCGAGCGCTGTGGAGCTCGCGTTCAGCCGGAGTCGCCGTTGTTGAACATCGACTTGTTCTGCTCCGAGGCCTCGCGCTTCAGCGCGCGAAGCCGCGTGTCGACGACCGATGCCTGGTAGAAATCGCCGTCCTTCGACTTGGAGGCGATTTCGAACTGGTCGATCGCGCCCTTCAGATTACCCTGCCAGGCGTAGTACTCGCCCTGGTGACGATGCGCGAGCATCTGCTTGTTCTGCGCTGCATACGCGCGCGCGGCGAGCAGTTGCAGCGGCCCGTCGCCGGGGAAGCGGGCAATCTGTCGCTCGATGAATTGTGCTGCCTCGTCGTTACGACCTGCCTGCAGAAGCGCATCCGGATAGTCGTACACGAGCTGCATCTTGTTCGGGTAGCGAATCACGCCTGCTTCGAAGCGCTTGATCGCCCCGTTGATGTCGCCAGAGTCGAGCATCACGTGACCGGCGATCGCATCGACCATCGGATGTTGCGGCACGAGCTTCTCGAGGATTGCGAGCTCCTTCTTCGCGCGCGGGTAATCGCGAGCCCGCAGGAGCGATGCGACCAGGCCATAGTGCACGGCGGCCTCGCTGTTGTATTTCCGCTCGACCAGCGCGTCATCGAAGAAGGCGACCGCGTCCCTCGCGTCACCCTGGTAGCTCCGCACGAGCGCCCGCACGAGATGGAAGTCGAGCGAGGACGTGACCTGGCGATATGGATGTCCCTCGGCGCGCCCCTGGGCCTCGGCGATACGCTCGTACGTGATCGGGTGCGTGCGCAGATAGGTCGGCGCATTCCCCTCGACGAAGCGAAACGCGCGCTGCATACGTTCCATGAAGGTCGCCATCGCCGTGACGTCGAAGCCTGCGGCATCGAGCCGCTGGAAACCGATGCGGTCCGCTTCGTACTCGTTCTCACGCGTGAAGTTGAGCTGGTTCTGCAGCGTCAGCGCCTGCGTGGCGGCGATGGCCGCGGACGCCCGATCGCCGCTCGATGCGCCGCTGCCCCGCGCGGCGAGTATCGCGAGCGCGAGACCGGCGAGCGACATCAGCATCGAGTCCCGCTGCGCGTTGAGGGCGCGCGCCATGTGGTGCTGCGTCACGTGCGTGATTTCGTGCGCGAGCACGCCCGCGAGCTCCGATTCGGTTTGGGTGAGCAGGATCAACCCGGTATGGACGCCCACGTAGCCGCCCGGCAGCGCGAAGGCATTCACCTGCGGATCAGGGACGCCGAAGAACTCGAAGTCCTGTTTGACGTCCTTGGACGCGGCTACGAGCCGATGCCCGAGCTCGTTCAGGTAATCGTTGATCTCCGGATCGTTGATGTACGCGCCACTTGCGCGAAGTTGCCGGATGATCGTCTCGCCAAGCTTGCGTTCCTGCATCGGCGAGAAGTTCGTCTGCGACGAATCGCCCAGATCGGGCAGCGTCTGAGCGGATGCGCCCGCGACGACGGGTACCGGGGGCAACGGCGTCAACGCAAGCGCCACGGCCAGCGTGGCCGCTGTCCATTTCCGGCGGTATGGCGCTTTCAGATGGTCGCGCACTTCGAACAGGAACCCGATGCGATGGTGCTAAGATGCCGCCCTTCCGGCGGAGTTCATGCAAACGCCGGCCTCGCCATGGCCCGCTCCAGCGATCCCGCCGCTGCCCGTACGACCGCTCCCGGGACTTCCACGCAGGACCCGGCTCGCATATCCCATCGGCATTTTACCCACTTCGACGCCTCGGGACAGGCGCACATGGTCGACGTGGGCGACAAGGATGTGACCAAACGTGTCGCACGCGCTGCCGGGCGCATCACGATGCAGAAGGCGACGGCGGCGATGATTCGTGAAGGCTCGGCCAGCAAGGGGGATGTGCTGGGCGTTGCGCGCATCGCCGCGATCCAGGCAGCAAAGCGTACGTCGGACCTGATTCCGCTCGCGCATCCGCTGATGCTGACGCGCGTTCAGGTGGCGTTCGCAGGCGGCGACGACGACGTGACTGTCGAGGTCACCGTCGAAACGCGCGATCGCACGGGCGTCGAGATGGAAGCGCTCACAGCGGTCGCCGCGGCGCTCCTGACCATCTACGACATGTGCAAGGCGGTCGATCGCGACATGTGCATCGAGGGAATCCGGCTGATCGAGAAGCTCGGCGGCCGGTCGGGGCATTATGTGAGAGCGAAGTCGCGCTAGCACCCGCGCGGAGGCCCCATGGACGAGGCGCTGCTGTGGTTGGGAAGGGTGATGGGCGTGGTCGGGGTGGTCGTGTGCGCACTTGCGCTCGTCGTCCGGCTTTCCGGTCAGTACACGTTCGGTGGCTTCGAGATCGGCACGCTGTTCCTCGGAGGCACGGCCGCAATGGTGGCGGGCTGCCTGTTGCTGCTGCTTCGCCGCGATTCGGAACGCTGATCGACGCAAGGCGCAGTCACCCGTCCGTCACCAGTTCCAGAGCGTCCCGTCTTCAAGGCGGTTGATCGGCAGCGCGCTTGCGCGATACGGATAACGAGCCGCAAGCGCCTCGTCGATGTCGACGCCGTGTCCGGGCGCATCGCCGGGATGCAGATACCCGTTCTCGAACCAATAGGCGTGTGGAAACACCGCGTCCGTCTCCGGCGTGTGCCGCATGTATTCCTGGATGCCGAAGTTGTGCACCCACGTGTCGAAGTGAAGCGCCGCGCCCATGCATACCGGCGACAGATCCGTCGCGCCATGTGAGCCCGTTCGTACCTGGTAGAGCTCGGCCAAGTGCGCGATCCGCCGCAGGTGCGTGATGCCACCCGCATGCACGACGGTGGTCCGGATGTAGTCGATCAACTGCTCGCTGACGAGCGTCTGGCAGTCGAAGATCGTATTGAAGATTTCGCCGACGGCAAGCGGCGTCACCGTGTGCTGGCGGATCAGCCGGAACGCTTCCTGGTTTTCCGCGGGCGTCGGGTCTTCCATCCAGAACAGCCGGTACGGCTCGAGCGAGCGGCCGAGGCGACCCGCCTCGATCGGCGTCAACCGATGATGAACGTCGTGCAGCAGATGATGCTCGAAGCCGAGGCGCGCGCGGAGCGCATCGAAGAGCTTCGGCACGTGATCGAGATAGCGCGTCGTCGACCACACGTTCTCCGTCGGGATCATCGCGTCGGCGGGCTCGTAATAGAACTTTTCCTTCGCAACACCGTACGTCGACGCGAGCCCCGGGATGCCGGATTGAGCGCGGATCGCCTTGTAGCCGAGCTCGGCGTAGCGGACGACTTCGTCCACGGTCTCGGCGATGTCCTTGCCGTTCGCGTGCCCATACACCATCACGCCGCTGCGGCTCGCACCACCGAGAAGCTCGTAGATCGGCAAGCCGGCGACCTTGCCCTTGATGTCCCACAGCGCCGTATCGACCGCGGCGATCGCGCTCATCGTCACGGGCCCCCGACGCCAGTAAGCGCCCCGATACAGGTATTGCCACGTGTCCTCGATGCGCGCGGGATCGCGTCCGATCAGCACCGGGATCACGTACTCGTTCAGGTACGCGGCGACCGCCAGCTCGCGGCCGTTCAAGGTGGCGTCGCCGATGCCGGTGATCCCTTCGTCGGTTTCGATCTTCAGCGTGACGAAATTGCGGCCGGGGCAGGTGACGATGACGCGGGCTGCGGAGATCTTCATGGGCAGGATCGCTGGCGAACGGAGATGGGGGAATGCGCGCGGGACGATTCCAGTACGGCATCGATCAGGTCGTGCACGAGCAGCGCGGAACCGCCGTCGTTTCGCGGCGGGCGATCGTCGTCGAGCGCGTCCAGGAATTCGGTGAGCACGGCACGATGCGCTTCGTTGGTGAATGCCATCGGGTCGGCGCCGCCGCCGAGCGTTGCTTCCTCACCCAGCGTGTCGCGTCGGCCGTCGTGAAAGTAAAGGTCGACCTTGCCGCCCGCGAGCACGGCGCTGCCGCGCGTGCCCACGATCTCTATCCGCTCGACGAATCCCGGGTAGCTCGCGGTCGTCGCGTTCAGCGTGCCAAGCGCGCCATTGGCGAAGCGCAGCGCCGCGCACGCGATGTCTTCGGTTTCCATCCGATGGAGCGGCGTGGTGGCCGTGAACGCGGCGACTTCGGCGACGCGTGGCGTCAGCGTGAGGAACAGGTCGAGCGTATGGATCGCTTGCGTGATGAGCACCCCGCCGCCGTCGCGCGACAGCGTGCCGCGCCCCGGCTCATCGTAATACGTCTGGGGACGCCACCAGGGGACATGGACGGACGCGGCGGCGATATCGCCAAGCGCGCCGCTGCGCAGGCGCTCCGCGAGGGCGCGCGCGGCTGGCCGGAAGCGGTGTTGCAGCACGACGGCGAGGCGCACGCGCGCAGCGTCACAGCATGCAACGACGGCGTCGGCCCTGGCGGTGTCCGCTTCGAGCGGCTTTTCGACCAGTATGTGCTTGCCCGCGCGCGCGAAGGTCTCGACGAGCGGCAGGTGCGTGCGCGGCGGCGTGAGGATCAGCACCGCGTCGATGGAAGCGTCGCCGACGATCGCATCGAGGTCGCCCGTCACCGGAAAGCCGAAACGTTTCGCGAATGCATCGCGCCGTTCGGCGCTTCGGCTGTATGCGGCGACGATCTCGACCCGCTGCGCGAGATCGCGCAGGCTCTGCGCGTGTGGCGTCACGGCCATGCCGAGACCGACGACTGCGATGCGACGACGAGACACGGCGGTCATTAACTTGATCCGAAGACGAGGGCGGACGATAACCCGGGCGTAACTCCAACGGCAGGGCTCCGACTTCGACGCGTGGTCGGGGCTACGCGCGCCAGTCGAGGCGGTACGGTGGTCCGGCCACTTGACCAGAGTATAAGGCCGAAGCTACCATGCGTCGAGTCGCGGCAATCCCCGTCGACGGACCAACGAGTCGTTTACGCAGGCACGCTGCAGAAGGCGCGTATGCGGGGACTTGCAGCGAACCAGCCACGGAGCCGAAGCGTTGCCACTGCAGGCCGTCGAACCGCGACGACTCTATCGCCAGATCGCCGATCAGCTCGCGCAGCTGATCGCGAGCGGCGAGTTTCCGGCGGGTTCGCGATTGCCTGCGGAACGTGAGCTCGCGGTGTCGCTCGGCGTAAGCCGCACGTCCGTGCGCGAGGCGATCATCTCCCTCGAAATGAGCGGCCTCGTCGATGTCCGCGTCGGCACGGGCATCTTTGTCACGACGCCGCCCGAAGGCGCGAACCGCCCAAGCGGCGATGCGGGACCTGGTCCGTTCGAGTTGCTCGCCGCGCGCAAGCTGGTAGAAGGCGAAGTGGCCGCGCTCGCCGCGACCGTCGCGTCGCCCACGGATGCCGATGCGCTGCGGGAGAGCGTCGCGCGGATGGCGACAAACATCGACAACTTCGCCGCGCGCGAGGCCGAGGATCGCGACTTTCACCTGCGGCTCGCCAAGGCGACCGGCAACAGCTCGCTCGAGCTCGTCGTCGAAGGCCTGTGGGACCAGCGCGCGGAGCTGTGGGGTCGTCTGCAGCAGCACTTCCACACGCCCGAGCTCGCGGAGCGCACGATTCGCGACCACGCGGCCATCGCCGCGGCGGTGGCCGCGCACAATTCCGACGCAGCGCGCGCCGCCATGCACCGACACCTCTCGCGCGTCGCGCGTGAATTCCAGCGCGGCGTCGACAAGACCGGGCCGGCCAACGCGGCCAAGCGGCACTCGCCGATCGCGCCCGCCGCACGCGGCCGGCGAACGGTGCGTGCATGAGGGTCGCAATGTCAGAGGTAGGCGCGGCCGCATCATCAACTTCGATCGGTCCGTACGCATTTGCGTGCGGCGCACATTCAACAACGGGCAGCGTGCCCAATCCCAGGAGGACGTTCATGAAGCGTAACGTGCAATCGCAGGAAAGGCGCCGCGTCGTACGCCGGTTGTCGGCGGTGGCGCTCGCCACGGCGGCAGTGTTCGCCGTCGGCGTGGGCAACGTATCCGCGCAGGCGCCGAAGAGCCCGGTCACAATCAATGTCGTGGACGTCGCCGGCAACCTGGCGCTGACGCAGGACGCGATGCAGAACTTCGCGACGAAGAATCCCAACCTGGTCGCGAAAATCAACTTCACGAAGGCGCCTGCGCCGGAGCTGCCGGGCAAGCTGAAGGCGATGCAGGGTGCGAACCGCAGCGACATCGACCTCGTGCTGACCGGCACCGATTTCCTCGCGGCCGGCATCGAGCAAGGACTGCTCGAGCAGATCCTCCCCGCCCATGCGTCGAAGTTTCCGAACCTGATGGCCAATTACCAGCCGGCAGCGGCCAAGATGCAGGAGCTCGCGGGCAATTACGGAATCGAAGTTGCGTTCATGCCGGCCGGACCGCTGCTCGAGTACAACCCGGACAAGGTCAAGCAGGCGCCGACCACGCCGCAGGAACTGCTTGCGTGGTGCAAGGCGAATCCGAACCGGCTGATCTACGCTCGGCCGGCGAATTCCGGACCGGGCCGCACGTTCGTCATGGGCCTGCCGTATCTCCTCGGCGACAAGGACCCGAAGAACCCGGCAAGCTGGGACAAGACGTGGGCGTACCTCAAGGACCTGAACAGCTGCATCGAGTACTACCCGACGGGCACGGGTGCCGTGATGAAGGAGCTCGGGGAGGGCTCGCGCGACATGACGGTCACGATGACCGGTTGGGACCTGAACCCGCGCATTCTCGGCATCGTCCCGAAGTCGTACAAGGTCGCGCCCTTCAACGGAATGACATGGATCAACGACGCGCACTACATGGTCGTGCCCAAGGGTGTGCCCGCCGAGAAGATGAACGTCGTGCTCGAGCTGATGGCGTACATGCTGAAGCCCGAGGCACAGGCGCTCACTTATGACAAGGGGTATTTCTATCCGGGTCCCGCAGTGAAGGGCGTGACGCTCGACATGGCGCCCAAGGAAAGCCAGGACGCGATCAAGGAATTCGGTCGTCCGGAATACGAGCAATGGCTGGCGAAATTTCCGCACACGCAGTCGCTGGAAGCCAAGCATCAGGTCGAAATGTTCCGCATCTGGGACCAGCAGGTGGGAGCCCAGAAGACGAAGTAGCTTCGACGATGTCACGCGAGCCGCATCATTGCGACCGATGATGCGGCTCAGTCACCGCATTGCCCGCGAGACGGACGCCGTCCGCCGATTCGAGAGGGCGATCCAGCAAGGAAATGGCAAGGCCCGCGGCGCGATTGCGCGGCGGGCTCTTCACAAGGGACATCCTACATGCCAGCTTCGCCCAGGCAACTTCGCTGCTCGCATCGCGCGTGCTCGCCGCGCCATCAAACGCACGGCCGCGCGCACTCGCGCCAGCAGATGCGCGGCCGTTTGATCGTTGCGCTCGCGGCGATCGCGCCGTTTCTGCTCGCGTCCTCGCTTGCAGGCGCGCAGGTCGCTGCACCGAGTGCGCCGCTGACGATCAACGTCGTCGACGTCGCCGGCGATCTCGCGCTCACGCAGGCGGCGATCGAGGCGTACCAGCAGAAGAACCCGAAGCTCGTCGGCAAGGTCAACTTCACCAAGGCGCCGGCGCCCGAGTTGCCGGCGAAGCTCAAGGCGATGCAGAACGCCGGTCGAAGCGACATCGATCTCGTGCTCACGGGCGTCGTGGCGCTCTCCAACGGCATCGACCAGGGCTTGTGGGTCACGATGCTGCCGGATCACAGCGCGAAGTTTCCGGGGGTCCTCGACAACTACCTGCCTGCGGCGCGAAAGATGCAGGACCTCGCGCAAGGCCAGGCACTGGTCGTCACGTTCATGCCCGCCGGGCCGCTCCTCGAGTACAACCCCGACAAGGTGAAGGAGGCGCCGACCACCCCCGCGGAATTGCTTGCCTGGTGCAAGGCGAATCCGAACCGCTTCGGCTACGCCCGGCCCGCCAATTCCGGCCCGGGCTTCACGTTCCTGATGGGTTTACCCTACGTGCTGGGCGACAAGGATCCGCGCGACCCCGTCAACGGCTGGGAGAAGACGTGGGCGTACCTGAAGGAACTGGACACCTGCATCGAGTACTACCCGACGGGCACCGGCGCCATGATGAAGGAGCTCGGTGAAGGCTCGCGCGACATGACGGTGACGATGACCGGCTGGGACCTGAACCCGCGCATTCTCGGCATCGTGCCGAAGGCGTTCAAGGTCACGCCGTTCAAGAACATGACGTGGGTGAACGACGCGCATTACATGGCGGTTCCGAAGGGCATTCCGCCGGACCGTCTCGCCGTCGTGCTCGATCTGATGGCCTACCTGCTGAAGCCCGAAGCGCAGGCGCTCACCTACGACAAGGGCTACTTCTATCCGGGCCCGTCGGTCAAGAACGTCCCGCTGTCGATGGCGCCCAAGGAAAGCCAGGATGCGATCCGCGAATTCGGTCGCCCCGAGTACGATATGTGGCTTGCGCAGTTTCCGCATGTGCCGACGCTCGAAGCCAAGTCGGTCGTCGAAGCGTTTCGGCGCTGGGACAGCGACATCGGCGCGCGCAAGACACGCTGAGCCGCAGGCGCGATGGGTGATCATATGATGGCGAACCGATGAAGCACGACTTCAGCGAACTGCGCCTCGAGCGCGTCACGCGGCGCTTCGCCGGGAGTGGCGGGAATATCTTCAACGCGCTTTCGGAGCTGTCGCTCACGATCCGGCGCGGCGAGTTCATCGCGTTGTTGGGCCCCTCCGGCTGCGGCAAGTCGACGGCGCTCAATTGCATCGCCGGCCTGCTGCCGCTTTCCGGCGGGATGATCCGTCTCGACGACACACGCATCGATACGCTGCCTCCCGAGCGGCGCGGCTTCGGCATGGTATTCCAGAACTACGCGCTGTTTCCGCACATGAGCGTCGTCAAGAACGTCGGATTCGGCCTGCGCATGCGCGGCGTGAGCAACGCCGAGATCGCGCCGCGCGTCGAGAAGGCGATGCGCCTCGTGCAATTGACGGGGCAGGAGCACAAGCTTCCCGGACAGCTCTCGGGCGGCCAGCAACAGCGCGTGGCGATTGCGCGCGCGATCGTCATCGAGCCGCCGCTGATCCTGATGGACGAGCCGCTGTCGAACCTCGACGCCAAGCTGCGCCTCGAAACGCGCTCGGAGATCCGGCGCATCCATCGGGAGCTCGGGCGAGCGACCGTATACGTGACGCACGACCAGGACGAAGCGCTGTCGCTCGCCGATCGCATCGTCGTCATGAAGGATGGCGTCGTCCAGCAGATCGCAAGCCCGCAGGAGGTCTACGCGCAGCCGGCCAACCTGCACGTCGCCCGCTTCATGGGCTATCGCAACGTGCTGCACCTCGATGTGGCCGAAGATCGCGGCGATCGCGTCACCGTGACGGCGCCCGACATCAAGTTGACCGGCGTTCGCAAGGCGCCCATCAACGGAACGCGGGCGTCGGTCGCCATCCGGCCGGAGGAGATGACGATCGTCACTGCACCCGCCGTCGAGAACGTGATCGCGGGGCGCGTGGAGAACGTCGAATACGGCGGCCGCGACTCGCTGGTCGACGTGGTCACGCCGAAGGGCACGGTCTTGCATGTGCGCGCGCCGGTCAATGTCGCGATGGGCGCGCAGGTGCTCGTGCAGGTGCCGGCGGAGCGGGTCCTCGTGTACCCGCACGAAGCGGGCAACGCATGAGGCGAGCGGGCGTCGGTCGACACGGTGATGACTCCGAAGACATGAGCGCGGCATGAAGCCATGAGCACAGCGCTGCCATCCAAGGCATCGATGAACGACACGCTGGCGCCGCGAGCCCCCTTCGACCGGGTGCTGCTCCTCGTCGTGCCCGCGACGCTCTTCATGCTGCTGCTGTTCATCTACCCGTTCATCTACGGGCTCGTGCTGTCGTTCGAACCGAAGGAGGGCGGCTGGCTCGCCAACTACCGGACCTTCTTCACGACCGACAACCTGTGGCCGACGATCGGCACCACGCTGAAGCTGGCGCTGCCCGCGACGCTGATCAACGTCGGGATTGCGCTCCCGATCGCGTACAAGATGCGCGTGAAATCGCGGTGGCAGCGGTGGATCACGACGCTCCTCGTCGTGCCGATCACGCTCGGCACCGTGCTGATCGCCGAAGGGATGTTGACGTACTTCGGTCCAAAGGGCTGGCTGTCGCAGTTCCTGCAACTCACGCACCTGTACGACGGCGCGATTCGCCTGACGCACAACTACTGGGGCGTGCTGATCTCGCTCATCATTTCGGGATTTCCCTTTGCGTTCCTGCTGATCCTGTCCTATGTCACCGGGATCGATCCCGTGCTCGCGCGCGCGGCGTCCACGCTCGGCGCCGATTCGAAGGCGCAGTTCCGGCACATCTACCTGCCGCTCCTCGCACCGGGCCTCGCGATGTGCTTCTGTCTCGCGTTCGTCCAGGCGTTCTCGGTGTTTCCCTCTGCCGTGCTGCTCGGTGCACCGGCGGGACCGACGCGCGTCATTTCCATTGCGGCGTACGAGGCGGCGTTCGAGCAATACGACTACTCGCTCGCATCGGCCATCGCGATGATCATGGGATTCGTCCAGCTCGTGATCGTCGCGTTCGTGCTGTCGCTACGAAGCTGGTTCTACAAGGGACCGGTGTCGGGCGGCAAGGGATGACGAGGCGCGGAGGTCCCGGGGGAATGGCGAATGGCTGACGCACACACCGTCGATTCCGCAGCGCTTCCCGTCGCCGCGCCGACGCGCGGCACGCCGTGGGGCGAGCGCGCGTGGACCGGCCTCATGTGGGGCCTGATGACCGTCTTCGTCGTCAACATCGCGCTCATGATCGCGGCCGTCGCGACGAATTCGTTCGCCCGCCGCTGGCTCGGCACC
>Ga0207691_10006368_pt1 | contig 11406 bp, 9 predicted proteins | sample KBSM13metaG_FD_184327 | JGI IMG/M metagenome (GOLD analysis project Ga0207691, IMG submission 184327) | Miscanthus rhizosphere microbial communities from Kellogg Biological Station, Michigan, USA - KBS M1-3 metaG (SPAdes) (version 2) | ecosystem: Host-associated > Plants > Roots > Rhizosphere >...
CGCGTCGACAAAGCGTGATCTTCTAGCTGAAGAATTCCTGCGCTTTCTCGCGATCGAGCGCAACGCTTCCCCACGAACACTCAAAGCGTATGCGAGCGCGCTTTCCAAAATTCGGACCCAGCTTCAACTAAAGCCTTGGCTGAAATGTCGAGCGGACGATTTTCGCGATTATTTGTTTTATCTCTCGAAAGAAAAAGCGGCCCGCAGTTATATCCGGGTCCAGTTTTCAGCCCTGCGCACCTTTTACAAATTCTTGCGTGCCCGAAAGAAACTCGGACACGATCCCAGCGCAGAAGTGCAATTGCCAAGGCTGCAAAGGCAACTGCCGGTCGTGCTTACTCGGCAACAAATAGAAGAGCTTCTCTCCGCCCCACTGCGCGTAAAAAAACAACCGGCCGCTCCGGCCTGGATGCCGCTGCGCGACGCCGCGGTTCTGGAGCTATTTTACAGCAGCGGTCTGCGCTTGAGTGAATTGGCCTCACTTGAGGTCGCGGATGTCGATCTTTACACCGAGTCGGTCCGCGTTTTCGGGAAAGGCAGGAAGGAACGCGTTTGCCCGGTAGGTCTGCCGGCGCTCGAGGCAATCCAGCGTTACCGCGCAGCGGCGAAAGTACATGGCGGTCCGCTCTTCGTTAACAAAGCGCAGCGACGAATTTCCCCGCGTTCCATTTGGTTGATCGTACGGCGTTATTTACGTTTCACCAGCATTCCGATCTCGATTAGTCCCCACAAATTGCGGCATAGTTTTGCCACCCACATGCTCGATCGCGGGGCCGATTTGCGCAGCGTCCAAGCCTTGCTAGGTCACGCCAGTCTTTCGACCACGCAAATCTATACCCACGTTACGGTGGAGCGTTTAAAGAAAGCTTATGCGGACGCGCACCCGCGCGCCTAAACTCGTCGTCAGCTCGCGCTCGCTGCTTGGCTCCCAGCCGGAGCAGCAGCGGTAAAAACAAGTTTGCCGTTGTTCACGCCAACGTGCACAACGTCGCCGCCTTTAACATTTCCGCGCAGCAATTCCTCTGCGAACGGATCTTCCAAATAGCGTTCCACCGCCCGGCGCATCGGACGCGCCCCGTACTGCGGATCGTAACCCTTCTCGATCAGAAACTCCTTGGCCGATTGCTCAAGCTCGATGTGCACCTCTTTTGCTTTTACCCGCCGCAAGACTTTCGCGACTTCCAATTCCACAATCTGCATCAGGTCCGCCTTGGTCAGCTGATGGAAGACGATGATGTCGTCGAGCCGGTTAATAAATTCGGGCTTGAACACTTTCTTCGCCTCCTCTAGCAATCGGTCGCGCATCGCTTCAAACTCGTGTTCCCCCAAGGGTTTGGTTGCACCAAAACCCATCGTCGTTTGCCGCCGCAAGATTTCCGCGCCGACATTCGACGTCATAATGATGATGGTGTTGCGGAAATCGATCTTGCGCCCGAGTGAGTCGGTGATTTTCCCATCTTCCAGGATTTGCAGCAGCAAATGCATCACGTCCGGATGCGCCTTTTCGATTTCATCGAACAGGACTACGGAATACGGGCGCCGCCGGACCGCTTCCGAAAGCTGGCCGCCCTCTTCGTAACCGACATAACCAGGAGGCGACCCAATCAGCCGCGAAGCGGTGAACTTCTCCATGTACTCCGACATGTCGATCTGAATCAGCGCATCACGGTCGCCAAACATGAATTCTGCCAGAGTTTGCGCGAGAAAAGTCTTACCGACGCCGGTCGGCCCAAGGAAAATAAATGAGCCGATCGGCCGGCGCGGATCTTTCAGGTCAGCCCGCGAACGCCGCAGCGCTTTGGAAATCGCGATCACCGCTTCATCTTGCCCGATTACCTTGCCCCTCAACTCCTCCTCCATTTTGAGAAGTTTCTCGGTCTCCTTCTGTTCCATTCGTTGCAACGGAACACCGGTAACTTTCGAGATGATGTGCATCATGTCGTCGCCGGTCACGAGTACTTCTCTTTCTTCTCGCTCCTGCCGCCATTGCGCCAAAATCGTGTCGAGTTTCTCCTTGGTTTGCTTTTCCTTGTCTCGCAGCCCCGCTGCCTTCTCGAAATCCTGCGCCTTGATCGCGCCTTCCTTTTCCCCGCGAATGACTTCGATTTCTTTTTCGATTTCTTTCACGTCGGGCGGTCGCGTCATCGCGTTGATGCGCGCGCGCGCGCCGGCCTCATCCATCACGTCAATCGCTTTGTCCGGCAAAAATCGTCCGGTGATATAACGCTCGGAAAGTTTTACCGCCGTTTCGAGCGCTTCATCGGTCAACTTCGCCTTGTGATGCGCTTCGTATTTCGGCCGCAGTCCTTTCAAAATCTGGATCGCCTCTTCAACCGTCGGCGCATCCACTTTCACGGTTTGGAATCGTCGCTCCAGGGCCGCGTCTTTCTCGATGTACTTGCGATATTCGTTCAAGGTGGTGGCGCCCACACATTGCAACTCGCCCCGGCTCAAAGCCGGCTTGATGATGTTGCTTGCGTCCATCGCGCCCTCGGCCGAGCCGGCCCCGACAATCGTGTGCAACTCGTCGATGAACAAAATCACATTTTTGCTGCGACGAATTTCGTCCATCACCGCTTTGATTCGTTCCTCGAACTGGCCGCGATATTTCGTCCCTGCCACCATTAGCGCCAGATCGAGCGTGATGACTTTTTTGTCGTGCAACAGTTCCGGCACATTGCCGGCCGCAATTTCCTGCGCCAATCCTTCCACGATCGCGGTTTTGCCAACGCCAGCTTCACCGAGTAACACCGGATTGTTTTTTGTGCGACGGCAAAGCACCTGGATGACGCGTTCGATTTCGTTTTTCCGGCCAATCACCGGGTCGAGTTCGTTCTTTTTCGCCAAATCAGTCAGATCGCGCCCGAATGCACGCAAGGCGGGCGTTTTTACATCCTTTTTCCCGCCACTCGCGGTGCCGGCGGTCTCGTCCGCTTCTCCTTCCGGGGGTGTGAAATTTGGATCGAGTTCCTTCAAAATTTCATTGCGCGTCCGCTCGATATCGATCTCAAGGCTCTTCAACACGCGCGCCGCTACGCCCTCACCTTCGCGCAGCAATCCCAGCAAAATGTGTTCGGTCCCGACATAGGAGTGATTCAGCGCCTTGGCTTCCTTCCCAGCCAACGCGAGCACTTTTTTCACCCGCGGCGTATAAGGAATGTTGCCCACCATTTTTGTTTCCGGCCCGGACCCCACCTGTTTCTCTACTTCCATCCGCACCGTTTCGAGATCGAGTCCCATCTTTTGCAAAACGTTTACCGCTACACCCTGGCCAAGTTTGATCAGGCCGAGCAAAAGGTGCTCAGTGCCGACGTAATTGTGATTGAAGCGATCTGCTTCTTTACGCGCAAGTTGCAGGACCTGCTGGGCGCGCGGGGTGAAATTATTCATGTTTCTCCGGCTCGGAATCACCCGTCTCCGGCTCCCGCGCCACTTTACTAATATCAGGCTTGGGGAATGATTTCAAACGCTCGCGGATAATTTGCGCGCGAAAATGATCGCGCTCTTCCGCATTCAATTTCTGCTGCGTGCTCTTTTGCAAATGGGCGGGCTGCGTTTCAATGAAGAGCTGATCAATGCCCAGACGTTTGTCTTCCGGGAATGCACCCAGGTCGATCCCGAGCTTCACCACTGAAAGCAAGTTAAGCGCTTCCTTCGAGGTCATGGCATGAGCATAAGTGAGCAAGCCGTAGGCCCGGCCGATCTGGTCCCACAATGTATTTGGCCGTTTTTGAATCAAAACCTGACGCGCGTCCTGTTCCTTTTCGATGATGGTCTCGATTACCTTGTTCAAGCGCGAGATAATCTCCTCCTCTTTTTCACCAAGAGTGGTTTGATTCGAAATTTGGAAAAGATTTCCCATCGCTTCCGTGCCTTCGCCATACAATCCGCGCACCGCCAACCCGATCTTGTTCACTGCCTGAATGACCTGATTGATCAGCTCGCTCAGCACCAGCCCGGGCAAATGCAGCATCGCCGAAGCGCGCATTCCCGTTCCCACATTGGTCGGGCAAGCGGTCAAATATCCGAGCTTCGTGTCGTAGGCAAAATCGAGTTTGCCTTCGAGCGCGCTGTCCACTTTGTCCACCAATTTGAATGCCTGCCGCAGCTGCAAACCGCTCCGGATGGATTGCATCCGCAAATGGTCCTCTTCATTAACCATCACGCTGAGGGTTTGCTTGCGATTCATGATAACAGCGCTGCCTACACTTTTGGCCGCATGTTCGCGACTAATGAGATGGCGTTCTACCAGCACTTGCTTTTCGAGAGCCGACAGGTCCTGGAGCAATTCCGAAAATGGCTCCTGCATTTCGGGCAGCTCTTCCACTCGTGGCTTGATCAATTCCAGAATCATCGTGCGCTCCGCTTTTTTTGCCCACCCCGGAAAAGCCCGATTCCGTAGATTACGCGCCAACCGCACCCGGCTGCTGACGACGACCTGATGATGGGGCCCCTCTCCGCGCAACCACTCACCAGTGCTGGCCATTAGGTTCTGGAATTTCATTTCGACCCCGCCAATTGACTCTCCAACTGTTTGATCTCGTCACGTAACGCCGCTGCTGTTTCGTAATTTTCCTCCTTTACCGCTTTGCGCAGATTTTCCGTCAGCGTTTTCATGCGATCGCTCAACGCTAAAGTCATTTGTGCGCGGGACGGTAATTTGCCCACGTGTGCGGTGCCTTTGTGCATTGCTTTCAAAAGGGAATTCAATCCTTCGGCAAACGCGACGTAGCAACTGCTGCAGCCGAGCCGCCCCGTTTTCTTGAAATCGGCCTGGGTGAATCCGCAAACCGGACAGCGCGTGCTCGATCCACCCTTTTCAATTTCTTCCGCCGCGCCGATGCCGAGCAGTAAATCCGCCAGCGCGAAACCGGTCGGGTCCTGCACCCCTTTTTCCTTCGAGCAGCCTTCGCAAAGGTTCACCTTCTGCATTTTCCCGTCCACAATCTGCGTCAGGAAAACCGCCGCATCGTTACATTTGCAAACGTCACACAACATTTTACTTAATTAGACCTTCGCCGAGTCTAAACATTCAACCCCGTAATCTCTGCTTTAGCATCTCGCGCGCCGAATGGCCGGGGGAATCGTCAGGAATAAATCGGCGTGCCGCCTTCACGCGTGATCTCGCGGAAACGGGCGATCATCCGCAAGCTGATCGGCCCCGGTTTTCCCGTCCCGATCACCCGCCCGTCTGCCTTGATCACCGGAATCACTTCCGCAGCCGTGCCGCTGAGAAGGCATTCGTCGGCAATAAAAACGTCATGCCGGCTGATATCGACCTCGGAAATTTTTATTCCCAACTCCGCCGCGATCTCGAACACGACTGATCGCGTGATTCCGCGCAACGCCCCTGCCGTGATTGGTGGCGTGAAAATTTCGCCGCGTTTGATCACGAAAATATTATCGGCGGTGCATTCCGCGATACATCCCTGGTCGTTTAACATTAACGCCTCATCCGCTTCGGCCAGATTCGCTTCAATCCGCGCCATGACGTTGTTCAAATAATTGAGCGATTTCACTGCCGGATTAAGCGCGCCGGGACCGGTTCGCCGTGTCGCAACCGTCACCACCGTCAAACCATTTTGATACATTTCTTTCGAATAAAGCGCGATGGTCGTCGCGATGATGATCACGCTTGGCCGCTTACATTGCGTCGGATTTAACCCCAGGTTCCCTACACCGCGGGTCACGATCAGGCGAATGTAGCCATCGCGCAGATCATTTTTGCGGATCGTTTCCAGCACCGCCTCCGTCATCTCGCTGCGCGACATCGGTAAATCCAGGCAAATCGAGCGGGCCGAATCCCATAGCCGGTCCAGGTGTTGTTCCAACCGGAAAACGCCCCCGTTGTAAAAACGAATCCCTTCGAAAATCCCGTCGCCATACAACAGCCCATGATCGAAGACTGAAACTTTCGCGTCTTCTTCCGGCACAAATTCTCCGTCGACAAAAATCGTCAAAGGCTTGACCGCTTTTGCGGAACCTGATTCGTTCGCCGGTTTAGCCGGGCGAGTACCCTTGCGTGGCTCCTCCATTAAAGTTGTCCCATCCCCATCAGCTGTAGTTTTTGTAAGCACAAAAAAATCTCCGATGTTCGGGCGGCAATTCAAGCGGCATTTACGTCGCCCGCAGATTGCGACGGAACACAGACTTCCAGTCTGTGCGCCCAGCGGAGTTGCACTTCGCTAAAATCGGCAAGGGCGGCAGCTACACTGCGCGGCACCATTAACGTCCGATCAACCATCAACCTCCCTATTCCAACACCCCGTCCACCATGTGGAGCTGACGATCCCCCAGCGCAGCTAGCCGTGGATCGTGGGTCACCACCAACAACGTTTTCTTTCGCTCCCGCGCCAGGGACAGAAGCAAATCCATGATCGCGTCACCCGTCTTGGAATCGAGATTACCGGTCGGTTCATCGGCAAAGACAATCGCCGGATCATTTACCAAAGCGCGGGCGATCGCCACGCGCTGCTGCTCGCCACCCGAAAGTTCCGCCGGCAAATGTTGCAGCCGTTCGCCCAAACCAACTGACCGCAGACTTTCTTCCGCCGCGCTTTCTCGAACTCTGCCTCCAATCATTCCCGGCAGCATCACATTCTCCAGCGCCGTCAGTTCCGGGAGTAAGAAGTAACTCTGGAAGACGAAACCCATCTGGGTGTTTCGGATGTGCGCCTGTGCTTGCGAACTCCCGGTGTAGAGCCGCTGCCCTTCGAACTCGACCGTCCCCTCCTCCGGCCGTTCCAGTCCTGCCAGCGTATATAGTAAGGTGGTTTTGCCCGCGCCCGAGGCCCCGACGAGAAAGACCGCTTCGCTCCGTTGCACTTCCATCGAGATGCCGCGTAATACTTCAATCCGACGCGGACCCATCCGAAACGAGCGCCGTAAATCGCGTGCGACTAATTGCGGTGTCCCGTTTTCCATCGCGCGCATCTTATCGCGTCAGTTTGAGCGGGGCAATTGGAGTAGTGTCGACACCTCGTCGCCTCCTGTCCCGAAACCGAACACGGGAACAGTTGCACCGAGGAGCGGCTCGACAGCGTCTCGCCCTACCAGATTTGGGCTCGCGATGAATTTTCTGGTAGGGCGACGCTCTGCGGAGCCGCGTCTTCCCGGACCGCGCAGCCTTGAGGGGCTGCTTTCAGCGACGCCAGGTGAGTCAGTGTACGGGCCCCCTAATAGATAAACCCGAGCGAAACCAGCAATGGCCGGTCGATCGCGCCCGTCACCGGCAGATTATTCTCCACCTGATAATCCTCGATCGCCGCCCGCGTCACCGCCCCGAGCACGCCATCAACTGCCTCGGCGAAATAGCCGAGCTGTTGCAGCACATATTGCACGTTCGCGATGATCTGGTCCGGCGGCAAACCATTGTAGCCGTAGATCGGGCCATCGTAGGAATAGTTCGAATTATACGAATCGTAACCGTAAGCCGGATACCAATACCCCAAGTCCCACGCGTAAAACCCGCCACCGATTAAAATGATGGTATGGCAATGATTCCGCCACCAGTTGCAATCGTGCTGATCTCGATGCCGCCGGCAGGCGTCGGTGAAATTCATGGTGTTGGAGTTGTTAAAATTAAGGACCGGCTTGCCGGTGTGCAGTCCGGAGTTCGTTGCCTGCATCGGCGTATTAGGCGTAGTCGGTTTTACCCCATTGGTCGCATTTCGGTCCGGTGAAGCGTTTTGGGCGTCGCGACCACGCCGCATCCTTAGATTGGTGTCGTCTGAGACTTGCCCGCGGGGGCGGACCTGGCCGGTGTTGGCCGTGTTTTCGGTAGTTGCCTGAATTGCGGCAAGATTGAGCCAGTTCCGATGGTAGAGCGATTGGCGGGCTAACAGCTCCGAACGATCCAACGGACGTGGGACGCGCCCGTTTGCGTTGACATTGGCTGGCACGCGATTTTGCACGTTAACATTAGTTGGATTTTGGCGGACCACCGGGACACTCCCGCTCCGGTTCGAAGGCGCTACCGCACCCGGTCGCACAACGCCGCTCCCACTTGAACGCCCAGGCGCTACCGCACCCTGCTGCACAGCGCCGCTCCCAGATGAATGCGCGCTCCCAGATGAGTGCGCGCTCCCAGATGAACCCGCACTTCCGCTCGTTGCCGAGGTGCCGCTTTGACCAGTCGTGCTGTCGGCGCGCCCGCTTCCCGCCGCCGCCAGAATCACTGCCAGACCGACCACGAGAATCTTTGTCATTTTAACCTTTCTAATAAGACAACATAGTCTTGTCATTTATTCAACACCGCTCCCAGCAATTCCGCTCGACCATTTTTAAGCAGGGTCGCGCCCTTGCGACGCTGCCAAAACAAAACCGCGCGGCAGATCCGATCCACCGCGCGGTTTAAATGATTACGCTTGCTCCCGGCTCTTAGGTCAGCCCCAAGGTATACAGCGTCTGCTCATCAATTGCCGCCGTTACCGCCAAACCACGATCGATTTGATATCGCTGAATTGCGCTGCGAGTCCCTGGACCCAGGATCCCGTCGATCGGTCCATAATAGTACCCTTGCTGTGCCAGGGATCTCTGCACCTGCGCGGTCACGTCGCCGGGCACAGCGTAGCCATAACCGAAGATCGGGCCGTCGTAAACATAGTGGCTGTAGTAGGGATCATACCCGTAGGCGGGATACCACCAGCCGCTATTCCAATACCAGTAACCGCCACCGTAACGGACGAGACGGTAATTGTTGCGCCGCCACCAATCGCGGTTGTGATGTTCCCGCCAATTCCAGCGTTGCGCCGCACTATACGACCATTCATTTCCGTTGCGTTTGTAATGTTTCCACGCCTTTTTGTTCCATTGCGCATTGTTGTTGGTGACAACGTTCGTCTGTTTGGATTTCTTGGTGCGCTGGATGTTTTGCTGGTTGTAATTGGTGTTGGCCGCGACGTTCGACTGTGCCTTCTTGTTCTTGTAATAACGGTTGGTTACCTGCTGATTACTGCTTGGCTGCGAGGTGACATGCTTCTTACTCGTTTGCGAGCTAACATGCGGCTTAGTCGTCTGCGTGCTGACGCGCCGATTGCTTGTCTGCGTCCCGCCTTTCTTTGGCGCGGGTGTCGCCTGCGTCGTGGTTTGCGCCTGTTTCTTTTTCTTCTTTTTCTGCTGATCGTCGGTCTGCGCGGCCTGGACCGATGCCAGGCCCACTAATAAGACCGTCGCTAATGTTATAAAACGTTTCATAGAGTTTTTCCTCCTCCTTATTCGACACCCCGCCGCTGCCATTTATTCAACCCGCTGCTGCCGCACCGCCTCGAACAAAACGATGGCCACCGCCGTGGCCAAATTCAAGCTCCGCGTTCCGTGCATTGGGATGGTAATACAACTCTCCCGATTCTCCTCCAGCACGCGTTCTGGCAGCCCTTTGGTCTCGCGCCCAAAGACCAAGAAATCACCGGTTCGAAAGCCTTTCTCAAAATAGGGCTGCGTCGCTTTGGTCGTTAAGTAAAAGAAACGCGCGGACGCATTCGCGCGTCGCAGCTCATCCAGACTCGGCCATTCCCGTACATCTACTTCATCCCAGTAATCCAAGCCTGCTCGCTTCAATTGCCGATCGTCGATCGAAAACCCGAGCGGCCCGACCAGGTGCAAGGTAGATCGCGTCGCCAGACACAACCGCCCCACGTTCCCCGTATTCGGCGGAATCTCCGGCTCAACCAGAACGATATTGAACATAGGTGGATCGTCCGCTCCGTCGGGCGATGTTAATCAAATGCGGCTTTGCCGCCTAGAAGCATCGAGCAAGGGATTGCTCGATCCACCACTTCTCGGCTCTCACTCCCTGGTCCCTGTCCGCCAACGGACGGACTCGCCGTGGCGAGCTCCCTGCTACCGCAGCTTTTCCGCGACGAGCTTCTCCAGCTTCACCACATCCGCCGCAAACTTGCGAATACCTTCGGCCGTTTTCTCCGTCGCCATCGCATTATCATTCACCAGATACCTGAACTTCTTCTCGTCCAGGTCCAATCGTTCTATCTGAGCCGACTTCGCCATCTCCGGGCTCAGTTTTCTTTCTACCGGCTCCGTCGATTCCGATAATTCTTTCATCAACTCGGGGCTAATTGTGAGCAGATCGCACCCGGCCAGCTCAATTATCTGGCTGGTATTCCGGAAACTGGCTCCCATTACTTCTGTGGGATACCCGAACTTCTTGTAGTAAGTGTAAATTTCCTTGACCGACTGCACCCCTGGATCTTCCGCGCCTTTATAATCGCGATTGTTGGTTTTCTTATACCAATCGTAGATCCGTCCGACGAATGGAGAGATCAATTGCACTTTAGCTTCCGCCGCCCGCACCGCCTGCGGTAAGGAAAAGAGCAGCGTCATATTACAACGAATCCCCTCCTTCTGAAGTTGTTCCGCCGCCAGAAACCCTTCCCAGGTCGACGCGATCTTTATTAGAACCCGCTCCGGCCCGATCCCCTTCTCTTTATACAGCTCGATCAAATGGCGTGCCTTCGCGATTGAGCCTTCAACGTCGAATGACAGCCGCGCATCGGTTTCGGTGGATACTCGCCCCGGTACGATCTCCAAAATATCGGTCCCAAACTGGACCAGCAGATGATCGCAGATGTCTTCAATCTGTTTCGCGCCCGTCAGTCCTGCGTTTTTCCGGTCCCGCAACACTTCCTCGAGCAGGTGCGCATAATTTTGTTTCTGGATCGCCGCCAGGACCAGGCTCGGGTTGGTCGTTGCGTCCTGCGGTTTGAACGCCTTCATCGACTCAAAATCGGCCGTGTCGGCCACGACCTTGGTGAATCTCTTCAGTTGCTCGAGCTGATCCAGCTGTGTCCCAGTTTTCTGCTTCGGCTCCTCAATTGCAGTGCTCATAAGTATTCCATCCTCCTGCCACGAACCTACGCCGCTACATCCACCACTCAATCCAAATTGTGATCCCTGTCCGTCTAGCCGCGGCCTGCTGGCAAAAGCTTTCGAAATCCCCGGTAGGGCGAGACTCTGTCGAGCCGGGTCGCATGAGTTCCGGCGCCGCCCGCCTCTCGCGCCGTGCCGTCATAGGTGAAAAAACTTTACGCCAGGCGTTGACGATCAGTAATTTCTGATGTTCCAGGACGTCGCCGCGGTTCCGAAGTAGACACTGCTGCTGTAAGTGGTCCCGTTCATGAGCCAGATGGCGCGAGCGCCGGAGCTATTTTGCCAGAGAACGTCTGCCTTGCCGTCACCGTTGAAATCGCTTTTCATGGCTCGCGGTGCTGAAGACACGATTTTGAAAACGCTGCCGCTTCAGCCGGCAGGAAGAGCGGGACCAAACAGGCCAGAGCTTAGGACGTTATTATTCAGATACCATATCGCCGTCTGTCGCGTGCTTCCATTGTAAAGCAGGTAATCCGGCTTGCCGTCGCCATTAAAGTCCGCCACGCCCACGACGGTCCAGCC
>Ga0207691_10006370_pt1 | contig 11402 bp, 8 predicted proteins | sample KBSM13metaG_FD_184327 | JGI IMG/M metagenome (GOLD analysis project Ga0207691, IMG submission 184327) | Miscanthus rhizosphere microbial communities from Kellogg Biological Station, Michigan, USA - KBS M1-3 metaG (SPAdes) (version 2) | ecosystem: Host-associated > Plants > Roots > Rhizosphere >...
GAAGAAGGTGTCGGCTCGCGGGCGAAATATTACGAGCAGGCCGGCGCGCTGCGCGACATGGTGCAGAACCATCTGCTGCAGCTGCTGGCGCTCATCGCCATGGAGCCGCCGCACTCGCTTGACGCCGACGTCGTCCGCGACGAAAAGCTCGAGGTGCACCACCCGTACGACGGCTCGCTCGTGGAGACCACGACGTACGCCACCAAGGCCCAGGTCGAGGCGGCCGTTGCCGCGGCGGACGACGTGCGTGCGGAGGCGGAGCGGCTCCCGATCCACGTGCGCGCCGAGGCCCTGGCCGCGGTCAGCCGGCAGATCCAGGAGCGGGCCGACGAGATCGCGGAGCTGATCACCGCGGAGAACGGCAAGCCGCTGCTCTGGGCCAAGGGCGAGGTCGGCCGCGCGGTCTCGGTGTTCCGCTGGGCCGCTGAGGAGACCCGCCAGCAGTCCGGCGAGGTGCTCCGGCTCGACACGGACGCCGCGGCCGAGGGCCGGATGGCGTACGTGCGCCGCGTGCCCAAGGGCCCGGTGCTGGCGATCAGCCCGTTCAACTTCCCGCTCAACCTGGTCGCGCACAAGGTGGCTCCGGCGATCGCGGTCGGCGCGCCCGTGGTGCTCAAGCCCGCGCCCAAGACCCCGCTGACGGCGCTGCTGCTCGGCGAGCTGCTCGACAACACCGACCTGCCGGCGGGCATGGTCAACGTCATCAACGTCCAGAACGACCAGGCCAAGGACCTCGTCGCCGACCCGCGGCTGCCCGTGGTCAGCTTCACCGGCTCCGGGCCGGTCGGCTACGCGATCCAGGAGCAGGTCCCCGGCAAGCACGTCGTGCTCGAGCTCGGCGGCAACGCCGCGGTCGTGGTCGCGGCCGACTGGTCGAGCGACGAGGACCTCGACTGGGCGGCGACCCGGATCGCGAACTTCGGCAACTACCAGGCCGGCCAGTCCTGCATCGGCGTCCAGCGCGTGTACGCCGACGGGTCGCTCTACGAAGCGCTCCGGGACCGGATAGTCACCAAGGTCGAGGCGCTCAGGACCGGCGATCCGAAGGACCCGGACACGTTCGTCGGCCCGATGATCGAGGAGTCGGCCGCCCAACGGGTCGAGGAGTGGGTCAACGCGGCGGTCGACGCCGGGGCCACGCTCCTGACCGGCGGCAAGCGTGAGGGCACCACCTACGCGCCCACGGTGCTCGCGGACGTCCCGGCTGACGCGAAGGTGAGCTGCGAGGAGGTGTTCGGGCCGGTGCTGGTGCTCGACCGGGTCTCCGGCTCCGATGAGGGGTTCGCGCGGGTCAACGACTCGAAGTACGGGCTCCAGGCCGGCGTGTTCACCCACGACCTGCAGACCGCGTTCCGTGCCCACCGCGAGCTGGCCGTGGGCGGCGTGATCATCGGCGACGCTCCGTCGTACCGCGCCGACCAGATGCCGTACGGCGGGGTGAAGGAGTCCGGCGTCGGGCGCGAGGGCGTCCGCTACACGATGCACGACTTCAGCTACGAGCGCGTCATGGTGCTGACCGGGCTCGACCTCTGACCGTGAGCCGGCCGCGCATAGACTGTCCGGAGTCGTGGTCGAAGGAGCAGCACCATGTCGTCTGACACCAAGGTCGTCCAGCCGGAGCTTCCCGACCACATCGATGCCGCGGTCCTGAAGATCGCCGGCGTGGTCGTGATCGGCGCGATCATGTCCATCCTGGACATCACGGTGGTCAACGTCGCCCTGCCGACGTTCCAGACGGCGTTCGGCAGCGTTGCCCACCCGCTCGCGTACTCCACGGTCGCCTGGTCGGTCACCGCATACACCCTCGCGCTGGCCACCGTGATCCCGATCACCGGCTGGGCCGCGGACCGGTTCGGCACCAAGCGGCTCTACATGACCGCCATCGCGTTGTTCGTCTCCGGCTCGGTGCTCTGCGCACTCTCGTGGAGCATAGGAGCCCTGATCGGGTTCCGGGTCCTCCAGGGCCTGGGAGGCGGCATGCTGATGCCGCTGGGCATGACCATCATGACCCGGGCTGCCGGACCCCACCGGATGGGTCGGCTGATGGCCATTCTCGGGGTCCCAATGCTGCTCGGCCCGATCCTCGGCCCGATCATCGGCGGTTGGCTCATCCAGGTCGCGAGCTGGCACTGGATCTTCCTGATCAACGCGCCGATCGGTGCGATCGCGATCGTCTACGCCTGGCGTGTGCTGCCCAGGGACACCCCGGAACCGTCGGAGTCCTTCGACTTCCTCGGGATGGCGCTGATGTCACCCGGGCTGGCGTTGTTCCTGTTCGGCGTGTCCTCCATCCCGTCCGAGGGCACGGCCACCGCCCCGCGGGTGTGGGTCTCCATGCTGGTCGGCACCGTGCTGATGGTCGCCTTCGTCTTCCACTCGTTCCGCCCGGAACATCCGCTGCTCGACCTGCGACTGTTCAAGAACCGCAACCTGACGGTCTCGATCATCACCATGTTCCTGTTCGCCGCGGCGTTCTTCGGCGGGCTGCTCCTCGTGCCGACCTACTTCCAGGAGGTCCGCGGGGAGTCCACGTTGCAGGCCGGCCTGCTCGTCGCCCCCCAGGGGATCGGCGCGATGATCACGATGCCGATCGCGGGCGCGCAGGTGGACAAGCACCCGATCGGCCGGATCGTGCCGTTCGGCCTCATCTTCATCCTGCTCGGCATGTTCGGGCTGACCCAGCTCACCGCGACCACGCCGTACCCGGTGATCATCGCCGAGCTGTTCGTGATGGGTCTCGGCATGGGAGCCACCATGATGCCGCTCTTCACCTCGGCACTTAAGACCCTGAAGGCGCACGAGGTGGCCCGTGGCTCGACGCTGCTGAACATCACCCAGCAGATCGCCAGCTCGTGCGGAGTCGCGATCATGTCTGTCCTGCTCACCAACCACCTCCAGGCCTCCAAGCTCGCCGGGCCGGCTATGGCCAGCCTGCACATCCCGGCCCTTGCCGACAGGCTCCCCGCTGCCGCTATCGCGAAAGGCCTGGAGGACGCAGCCCAGGCGTTCGCGGACACCTACTGGGTGGCCTGGGGAATGGTGCTGCTGACGGTGATCCCGGCGATGTTCCTGCCGCGCAAGCACGAGGAGACCCACCTGCTCGACGACCTCGGCGTCCCTCCCGTCGTCGTGCACTGACCAGCACGACGACAACCGGGCGTCACATCTCTTCGTGCGTGTCCGGGTCGCCCCCGAACAACCGGCCGTCGGGCTCGGCCAGACCGCTGATCGCGGCCATCTCGTCGCTGGACAGCTCGAAGCCGAAGACGTCGAGGTTCTCGCGCTGGCGGCCGGCGTTCGAGGACTTCGGGATCGGGAGCGACCCGAGCTGGACGTGCCAGCGCAGGATGACCTGACCGGGCGTCACGCCGTGGGCCTCGGCCGCAGCGACGACCGGGGCCTCGTCGAGCGGCGCCCGGCGCTTGCCCATGGGGCTCCATGCCTCGGTGCGGATGCCCAGCCGCTCGTCGACCCGAAGCATCTCGGGCTGGGGGAAGCGGGGGTGGAGCTCGATCTGGTTCACCGACGGGGTGACGCCGGTGGCGTCGGTGATCCGGGCGAGGTGCGCCTCGGTGAAGTTGGAGACGCCGATCGAGCGGACCAGGCCCTCCTTCTGGCACTCGACGAGCGCGCGCCACGCCTCGGGGTACTTGTCCTGACTGGGGTTCGGCCAGTGGATCAGCTGGAGGTCGACGTAGTCGGTGCCGAGCCGCTCGAGCGTGCCGCGGACCGAGGCAACGGCGTCGTCGTGCGCGTGGTGGCGTCCGGGCACCTTCGAGGTGATCCGGACCTCCTCGCGGGACAGTCCGGAGCGGCGAACCGCCTCGCCGACCTCGCGCTCGTTCTGGTAGTTCACGGCGGTGTCGAGCAGCCGGTAGCCGATCTCGAGTGCCTGCCGGATCACCTCGATTCCGTCCTCTCCCCTGAGCGAGACCGTGCCGAAGCCGATCGCGGGCAGGGTGGTGCCGTCGTTGAGGGTGTACGTCGGGATGTCGGCCATCCACCCAACCTAGTTCGGGTCTCGACCGGCTCGACCGCCGATCCTGCGACAATCTCCTCGTGAGCAGACGCGACGTCGTGGTCCTGGGCTCGACGGGCTCGGTCGGCACCCAAGCGCTCGACGTGGTGCGGGCCCGGCCCGACCGGTTCCGGGTGGTGGCGCTCACCGCGGGCGGCTCGCGGCCGGACCTGTTCGAGCAGCAGGTGGCGGAGTTCGAGCCGGCGTACAGCGGCATCGGCGACGAGGCCAGCGTCGAGGCCGCGGGCATGGCGTGCCACACGGTGCTCAACGCGATCACCGGCGCGGCCGGCCTGCTGCCCACACTGGCCGCGCTCGACGCCGGCAACGTGCTTGCGCTGGCGAACAAGGAGTCGCTGATCATCGGCGGCCCGGTGGTGCTCGACCGTGCGAAGCCCGCCCAGATCGTGCCCGTCGACAGCGAGCACAGTGCGCTCGCGCAGTGCCTGCGCGGCGGTCGCACCGACGAGGTACGACGGCTCGTGCTGACCGCCAGCGGGGGACCGTTCCGCGGGCGCAGCCGGTCAGACCTGGCCGACGTGACGCCGGAGCAGGCCATGGACCATCCGACCTGGGACATGGGCCCGGTCGTCACCATCAACTCCGCGACCCTGGTCAACAAGGGGCTCGAGGTGATCGAGGCGCACCTCCTGTTCGGCATCCCGATGGACGACATCGAGGTGGTCGTGCACCCGACCTCGGTCGTCCACTCGATGGTCGAGTTCAACGACGGGTCCACGCTCGCCCAGGCCTCGCCCCCGACGATGGCGATCCCGATCGCGCTCGGCCTGGCCTGGCCGGACCGGGTGCCCGGCACGGCGCCGCCGGTTGACTGGTCGACCGCGCAGACCTGGGAGTTCTTCCCGCTCGACGACGACGCGTTCCCCGCCGTGCGGCTGGCCCGCGAGGCGGGTGCACGGGGCAGCACAGCCCCGGCGGTCTACAACGCGGCCAACGAGGTGTGCGTGCAGGCGTTCCGCGACGGAGTCCTCCCGTTCGTCGACATCGTCGACACGGTGGCGACGGTCCTTTCCGCCCACGACGTACCCTCTGGGGGAGATCTCACCGTCGACGACGTGCTCGGGGCCGATGCCTGGGCCCGCACGCGGACGGCCACCGCACTGGGAGCAACCACTCGATGAACGCGTTGACCTACCTGCTCGGCGTGTTGCTCTTCCTCGTGGGGCTGGTGGTGTCCGTGGGGCTCCATGAGCTCGGGCACCTGATCCCCGGCAAGCTGTACAACGTCAAGGTCACCCAGTACTTCATCGGTTTCGGCCGCACCCTCTGGTCCCGTCAGAGGGGTGAGACGGAGTACGGCGTGAAGGCGATCCCGCTGGGCGGCTACTGCAAGCTGGTCGGGATGGTGCCCCCCGACCCGGACGACCCGGAGACCGGCACCGACCGCGTCCGGAGCCGCAACACCGGCATGTTCGCGCAGCTGGTCAGCGACGCCCGCGACGCCGAGTACGAGAACGTCGACCCGCACGACCACGACCGGCTCTTCTACAACAAGCCGTGGTGGCAGCGGGTGATCATCATGGGCTCCGGTGTCGCGATCAACATCGTGCTCGCGTTCGTGCTGTTCGCGTTCGTGTTCATGGGCTTCGGGGTGCCGACGCCGACCACGACCGTCGCGGGCGTCTCCAAGTGCGTGATCGCGGTGACCGAGACCAACGTCGACAAGCCGCCTCGCGCGTGCGCGGCCTCCGACGCGGAGGCGCCGGCCAAGGCGGCTGGGTTCCGGCCGGGGGACCGCTTCGTCTCGATCAACGGCGTCGCGATCGACGACTGGGCCCAGGCCCAGAAGCAGATCCGCGCCAACGGCGACGGCGAGGCCGTCGTGGTCGTCGAGCGTGACGGTCAGCGTGTCACCCTGCGTCCGACGACCACGGTGACCACCCAGAACATCGACCCGGCCGACCCCGGGAAGATCACGAAGGTCGGCTTCCTGGGCGTCGTGCCGAGGCAGGTCACCCAGCGCCAGGGCGTGGGCTACGTCGTCGACACCATGGCCACCGGCACCTGGCAGACCGTCCGGACGATCGCCGCTATGCCGGTGAAGGTCTACCACGTCGCGCGCGCCTCGATCGGGCTCGAGGAGCGCGACCCGAACGGCCCGATGAGCGTCGTCGGAGCCGGCCGCGTTGCCGGCGAGGTCGCCTCCAAGCACGAGGCACCGGTCCTCGACCGGTTCCTGTCGGTGATCCTGCTGCTGGCGGGCCTGAACCTGTTCCTCGGCCTGATCAACCTGGTGCCGCTGCCGCCGTTCGACGGCGGGGGCATCGCCACCACGCTCTACGAGACCGTCCGACGGGCCTTCGCTCGGATGCGCGGCAAGCCCGACCCGGGCGGTGTCGACAGTGCCAAGCTGCTGCCGCTCACCTACGCGATGGCGATGGTGATCCTCGTGGTCAGCGTCATCCTGATCTTCGCCGACATCGTCGCCCCGGTGCAGCTCAGCTGAGCCGGGCCGCCGGCGCGATGCGGCGTCCTCGGCGCCCAAACCTAGACTGGGCGCCATGACCGCCGTTTCCCTGGGCATGCCCAGCGCCCCGCCGCCCGTGCTCGCCCCGCGGCGCCAGAGCCGCAAGATCAAGGTCGGCAAGGTCGAGGTGGGCGGTGACGCACCGATCTCCGTGCAGTCGATGTGCACCACGCTGACCTCCGACGTCAACACGACGCTGCAGCAGATCGCCGAGCTCACCGCGTCTGGCTGCGACATCGTTCGGGTGGCGTGTCCGTCGCAGGACGACGCCGACGCGCTGCCGGAGATCGCGTCGCACAGCCAGATCCCGGTGATCGCCGACATCCACTTCCAGCCCCGTTACGTGTTCGCGGCGATCGAGGCCGGCTGCGCCGCGGTCCGGGTCAACCCGGGCAACATCAAGAAGTTCGACGACCAGATCAAGCAGATCGCGCAGGAGGCCAAGGACCACGGCACCTCGATCCGGATCGGCGTCAACGCCGGTTCGCTGGACAAGCGCGTGATGGAGAAGTACGGCAAGGCGACCCCGGAGGCGCTCGTCGAGTCCGCGGTCTGGGAGGCGTCCCTGTTCGAGGAGCACGACTTCCACGACTTCAAGATCTCGGTCAAGCACAACGACCCGGTGGTCATGGTGCGTGCCTACGAGCTGCTCGCCGAGGCGGGCGACTGGCCGCTGCACCTGGGTGTGACCGAGGCTGGTCCGGCGTTCCAGGGCACGATCAAGTCGAGCGTCGCGTTCGGTGCCCTGCTGAGCAAGGGCATCGGCGACACGATCCGGGTCTCGCTGTCCGCGCCCCCGGTCGAGGAGGTCAAGGTCGGGCTGCAGATCCTGGAGTCGCTCAACCTCCGCCCGCGCCGGCTCGAGATCGTCTCCTGCCCCTCGTGCGGCCGGGCACAGGTCGACGTCTACAAGCTCGCCGACGAGGTGACCGCCGGCCTCGAGGGGCTCGAGGTGCCGCTGCGGGTCGCGGTCATGGGCTGTGTCGTGAACGGCCCGGGTGAGGCCCGCGAGGCCGACCTCGGCGTGGCCTCCGGCAACGGCAAGGGTCAGATCTTCGTCAAGGGCGAGGTGATCAAGACCGTGCCCGAGTCGCAGATCGTGGAGACCCTGATCGAGGAGGCGATGCGGATCGCCGAGGGGATGGAGTCCGAGGAGGGGGCCGGAGCGCAGGTCAGCGTGTCGTGAGGCCGGCTCAGCGGTAGTCCCGGATCAGGTCGGCGCGCTTGTCGCCGAACCCGTGGTCGCGGATGTAGCCCCACGCGTCGGGCCGTGACCCGTCGACGTCGGTGGTGCCGTAGCGGTCGGACAGGTCCCGCGCGGTCAGCACCCGGCCCGCGACGTCCGTGAGCTGCGGGTCGGCCGCCAGTGCGGCGATGCCGCGGGCGAGGTACGTCGGCGTCTCCGAGATCGCGAAGCCGGGCACGCGCTCGATCGCGTCGCGCCAGGCCTCCTCGGTGACACCGAAGTTGTCGAGCATCGCCTCGGACCGCAGCCATCCGGGCGTGACCCCCACCGGCGTGACGGCCGTGTCGGCCAGGTCGAGCCCCAACGCCCGAACAAGGCGGTCGATGCCGCCCTTGACGAAGTCGTAGTAGAAGCCCACACCGGGGCGGATCTCCGCGTTGACGTCGCTCGGTCCGTCGGTCACCTCCACCAGGAGCCGGCCGCCGGAGCGCAGCATCAGCGGCACGGCGTGGGCGATCGTCACCAGGTGGGTGTCGATGCCCATCCGGAGCATGCGCAGGCCGCCCGGGAGGTCGTGCTCCCAGATCGGCTTGCCCCACTCGAGGTAGCGGTCGCCGCCGAAGATGTCGTTGACGAGCACGTCGAGCCGCCCGTGGTCGGCCTCGATCCGCGCCATCAGTGCGGCCACGGCCTCGTGGTCCTCGTGGTCGACGGGGACCGCCGTGGCGGTGCCGCCGGCCGCCGCGACCAGGTCGCCGGTCTCCTCGATGGTCTCGCGACGGTCCATCTCCGAGGGCCCGCCGACGCGACTGCTGCGCCCGGTCGCGTAGACGTGGGCGCCGGCCCGCCCGAGCTCGACGGCGATCGCGCGACCGCATCCGCGGGTGGCCCCGGCGACCAGCGCAACGGCCCCGGCCAACAGTGAGTGCTCCATGCCCTCAGCAGACCACGAGGCGCCGACAGGTCAGCCGGACTTCTTGCCGTCCTGCTGGAGGTGCTCGTAGGCGTGGATGGTGCGCAGGGCCGACTTGCAGACCTGCCAGACGTCACTCGTCTGCGCGAGCAGGGCCAGGTCGCGCATCCGCCGGGTGATCGTCGTGCTCTCGGTCGGGTCCGTGTTGGCCAGCTGGACGACGGCGGGGGCGAGCGCCTGGTCGGCGGCGTCGTACAGCGTGCCCAGCGTGCGGTAGGCCTGGCGCACCTGCGCCGGTTCCTTCGCCTGGGGGTGCGCGGCCGCGAACTCCCCGCGGCCCTCCCGCACCTTCGCAAGCTGGTCCTCCATGTCGAAGGGGAGCACCTTGTCGACCAGCACACGCTGGGAACGGATCGCCTCCTTCTGTGCGTCGATCTCCTCGTCGCACTGGTCGGCGGTCGCCGTCGACTCGTGGTAGGCCACACCGGCGGCCAACGACTCCCAGCGTGACGCGAAGAACCGCTTCACCATCCCTCCCCGGGCTGCCTGGGTGGCCACGGTCGCGCTGAGGTCGTGCCAGCGGTCGCGGCATGCCTGGTCGGCCTCGGAGACCCGCTGCTCGGCGCCCCGTGCGTTCTCGGTGGTCGTCCCGTCGGAGCCGCACGCCGCCAGCGGCTGCAGCACGAGCACCAGCGCCAGGAGGGGTCCGACACGGGAGCGGTGCATGGGGCCCACCGTATGGGACGAGGTCGGTCAGGTCCGTGCGCCCTCGGTGCTGGATGGACAGATCCGAGCGGGGCGCAGCGTGCTCGCCTTGGAGTTGGTCATCTAGGCTCCCTCTGTGCTTAGGACCCAGCCCGGCCTGCGCGTTCTCGGGCCGTCCGACCTGCCCGACGTGCTGGGGCTGCTGGCGACCGATCCGGTGCGCAATGTCTTCGTCGAGTACCGCGCCCGGCTGACCCGGCTCGACCCCCGCTGGCTCGGGGGAGAGGCGTGGGGCTTCTACGAGGGCGGCGAGCTGCGGTCGGTGTGCCACGCAGCCGCCAACCTGGTGCCGGTCCTGGGCGACGACGCGGCCCTGGCCGCCTTTGCCCACCGCGCGACCCGTCGCGGACGGGTTTGCTCGACGATCGTCGGGCCACAGGACCAGGTGCGGGTGCTGTGGCAATCGCTCGGCGAGCGCTGGGGAACGCCGCGCGAAGCACGGTGGGACCAGCCGCACCTCGAGCTGGCCGGCGAGCCGGCGGTCGCGCCGGACCCCCTGGTACGGCGCTCGGAGCAGGCCGACGTCGACGCGCTCTACCCGGCGTGCGTCGACATGTACACCGAGGAGGTCGGCATCTCCCCGGAGTGGGACGGCGGCCGCGACCTCTACCGCGCCCGGGTGAACCAGCTGGTGAGCCGGGGCTGGTCCTTCGCCCGCTACGAGCAGGGGCGCGTGGTCTTCAAGGCCGAGGTCGCGTGCGCGTCGCCCAGCGCCTGCCAGATCCAGGGCGTCTATGTCGACCCCTCCCGCCGCGGCGAGGGACTGGCCGCGGCCGGCATGGCCGCGGTCGTGCAGATCGCGCTGAGGGAGATCGCACCGGTCGTGTCGTTGTACGTGAACGAGCACAACGTGCCCGCGCGGGCGGCGTACGCGCGAGTCGGCTTCGTGCAGACCGGCACCTTTTCCACCCTCATGTTCTGAGGCCGTCTGGACCGCTCGACGTGGGCGCTGGACCAGCGCTCGACTTGGTGCTTGTGTCCCGGTATGAGATGAACTCCGAATCGCACTCCCGGGAGACGACCATGCCACAGCACGCGAGGTACCGGGTCCTGACAGCCGCCACGGCGATCGTGGTGGGTCTGGGGCTCGCCGGCTACGCACCAGCCGGCGTCGCAGCACAAGCGCACGACGGGCATCACCACCACGGGCATCACCACCACGGGCATCACCAGAACCGGCACGCGGAGGGTCTTCCCGGCGGGTACAAGCACCTGGTGGTGATCTTCGAGGAGAACCACTCCTTCGACAACCTCTACGGCACCTGGGGCGACGTGCGGGGCCAGCACGTGGAAGGCCTTGCCGACGCGTCTTCGGCCAAGCGCACGCAGGTCGGGCAGGACGGCGTTCCGTTCACCTGCCTGCAGCAGGTCGACGTCAACCTCGCGTCTCCGGTCCCGCTCTCAAACACCTGCCAGGACCCGGGCCACGGCATCGACGCGAGCCACTTCCGCAACGACATCTTCGACATCGACGACTTCATCGCCCCCACGGACAAGACGTGCCCCGCTCCTGGCGTGTCCGCCACCAACGGAGTGCTCAAGGACTCCGCGGGCGCGTTGGAAGGCGGCTGCACCCGCGACCTCGTCCACCGCTTCTACCAGGAGCAGTACCAGCTCGACGGCGGCAAGCAGGACCGCTACACCACCGGCTCGGACGCAGTCGGTCTCACCCAGGGCGTGTACGAGACCCAGCAGCTGCCGATCTACCGCTACCTGCACAGCAAGGGCGCACCGAAGTACGTGATCGCCGACCACTTCTTCCAGGGCGCCTTCGGTGGCTCGTTCCTCAACCACCAGTGGCTGATCGCGGCACGAGCGCCGGTCGTGGATCCGGCGGGTGCGACGCCGCCCGGCCGTCTGACGTCGCGCAACTCGCAGATCGACGCCAACGGGATGGTGACCAACACCCCTGACACGTACCCGCTGTACGACCCGGTTGGGCCATACCTCGACGGCGAGATGACCATTCCGTGCCAGACGGCGGGCAACAACGAGGCGGCCGCATGCGGCAACTTCGCGGTAAACACCGTGC